>VYKS01000178.1_pt1 | contig 37570 bp, 34 predicted proteins | sample 5114511 | NCBI WGS metagenome assembly VYKS01 (sample SAMN12291795, study PRJNA351875) | freshwater metagenome | isolation source: freshwater lake | place: USA: Michigan, Gull Lake | collected 2011-07-05 | reverse complement strand
TGACGATAATCCCGGCATCTGATGGCGGAAAATCCGCCGCCAAAACTCTCAAAGCTGCTCAAAAACGCGAGAAAATGAAACTGATCGCGACTTCTTCAGCGGCCTGCTAGAGCACTTTCCGAACTGAGGGAATCGTGGAGGATTCCCAAATCAGTTCTGATCTGATTCAGACTGTCTGCCGGATGGAGGCCGGCAGGCATGTCGAGAGCTCTTTCTGTTGATCTTCGGGTTCGTGTCCTTGCCGCAGTCTCGGATGGTTTGACGCATCGCCAAGCGGGCGAGCGGTTCGGTGTGGGTGCGGCCAGCATTAGCCGCTGGCGCAAGCTTGAACGCGAACAAGGAAATCCAAAGCCGAAGGCGCTGAGCGGCGATCGGCGTGCCGGCGAACCGGCTCTCCGAGATTGCGCGCGGCCGCCGCGACGTATCGGCGGACACCGCGATCCGCCTCGGGCGCTACTTCAACACGGACGCTTGGTTCTGGCTCAACTTGCAGGCCGCGCATGACCTCTCGAAGGCTGAGACGGCGCATGATTATTCGGCCATCTCGCCGCGCGCGGCGTGACCGGCAAACCGCGCAAGAGCGGCAGCGATCTGGTTGAAACGCAGCGGCTTGCTGGCGAACATTCCTGTCATGAATGCCGTTGCCGATGCCTTGGCGTGTTTCGGGATTGACCGATGGCGGCGGTTCTGGAGTCTGGTGCTGCTGGAGAGGATTGAACTCTCGACCTCACCATTACCAATGGTGTGCTCTACCACTGAGCTACAGCAGCGCTTCGCGAGGTCGGATACGCTGGATGGTCTGAAAGGGCAAGAGCATCCGCCGCAATTCGCCCGCAGGCGGGGCGCGCATCCAGGGCCATTCCATTCAAGACCGTCATGACCGGACTTGATCCGGTCATCCACGTTTTGCCCCGAACTGAAGACGTGGATGGCCGGGTCAAGCCCGGCCAGGACGATGATTGAATAGGGATCGAATGGCCCTTGGCCAGCCTCAGCCGCATCGCCGTCCGAGACGGTTGATCGACGGCGGGGGCGTTTCGCCTCAGGCCGCGCAGGCCATGAAGCCTTTCGTGATTTCGTCGCGCTTCAGCTCGCGGCCGATGAAGACGATTTTGGAGGTGCGCTTTTCGTCAGCTTTCCAGTCGCGCTGCAAATCGCCGTCGAGCACCATATGCACGCCCTGGAAGACGAAGCGCTTCGGCTCGCCCTTGAAGGCGAGGATGCCCTTGGAGCGCAGGATATTCGGCCCTTCCGTCTGCACGTAATCATTGATCCAGGGCATGAACTTTTCCGGATCGACATCGCCGGGGATTTCCAGCGCCACCGATTGCATGTCCTCGTCATGATAATGCTTCAGGCCGCCATGCGCATGCGCGCCATGGTCATGCCCATGGTGATGGTCATGCTTGTGGGAGGGATGATCGCAATCCGGCCCCGTATGGTCGTGGTCATGATGGTGGTCGTGATCGTGGTCGTGATCGCCGGCGGTCAGGAAGGCCGGCTCGAGCTCGAGGATGCGGTCGAGATCGAAGGCGTTGCGGCCGAGAATCTCGCTGATCGGCACGGCGGATTTCACCGTCCGGTGCAGCTTCGCATAGGGGTTGATGGCGCGGATGCGGGCCTCCACCTCGCGCAATTGCGCAGGCGAGACGAGATCGGTCTTGTTGAGCAGGATGACATCGGCGAAGGCGATCTGGTTCTTCGCCTCGGGCGCATCCTTCAGGCGGTCCTTCAGCCACATCGCGTCGGCGACGGTGACGACAGCGTCGAGCCGGGCCGCAGCCTGCACGTCCTGATCCATGAAGAAAGTCTGCGCCACCGGGGCGGGATCGGCGAGGCCGGTCGTCTCCACGATGATCGCGTCGAACTTGTCCTTCCGCTTCATCAGGTTCTCGATGATGCGGATCAGGTCGCCGCGCACGGTGCAGCAGATGCAGCCGTTGTTCATCTCGAACACTTCCTCATCCGCGCCGACGATCAATTCGTTGTCGATGCCGATCTCACCGAATTCATTGACGATGACGGCGAATTTCTGGCCGTGCGGCTCGGTGAGGATGCGGTTCAGCAAGGTGGTCTTGCCCGCACCCAGATAGCCGGTGAGGACGGTGACGGGGATTTTCTCGGACATCATTCTAGCTCGTGATTCTAGCTGGTGGGCTGCAGCGCTTGCGCTATCGTCCTTATATTGTGACGCATCATGCGAATGTAAGTGGGGGCAGGCCCTTCCGGTTTCGACAAGGCGTCAGAATAGAGCGTGCCGCCGATGCGGGCGCCCGTCTCCGCCGCGATCTGCTGGATCAGCCGCTGATCGGAGATGTTCTCGATGAAGACGGCCGGGATCTTCTCGCGGCGGATTTGCTGGATGATCCGCGCCACGTCCCTGGCGGAGGCTTCCGATTCGGTGGAGACGCCGCGCGGCGCAACAAAGGTGATCCCATAGGCCTGCTCGAAATAGCCGAAGGCGTCATGCGACGTGATCACCTTGCGGCGGTCTGCGGGTATGCGGGCGACGGCGGCCTTGATCTCTTCCTCCAGCGTATCGAGTTCGGCGAGATAGCGTATGGCATTGGCCTCGTAGATTGCCTTGCCGGAAGGATCGGCTGCGATCAGGCCATCGCGGATATTGGCGACGTAGTGGCGCATGTTCGCGACGGATTGCCAGGCATGCGGATCAAGCCCGCCGTGATTGTGGCCATGCTTGTCCTTCGCGCCATGGCCATGGGCATCCTTCTCCACGCGCCCCTTCACGCCGGCCGCCGCTTCCACCAGAGCCGCCTTGCTGGCCGAGGCCTGCATCAGCCGGTTGATCCAGCCCTCGAATTTCAAGCCGTTGGTCACGACCAGTCTGGCGCTGGTGACCGCCTTCGCATCGGCCGGCGTCGGCGTGTAAACATGGGCATCGCTGCCTGGCTGCACGAGGGTGGTGAGGGCGATGCGGTCACCGCCGATGTTCTGCACGACATCGCCGACGATCGAGAACGAGGCGACAACGGGCAGCTTCGCCTCCTGCGCAATTCCGGGAGAGTGGACCGCCATCAATGCGGCTGAGCCAGAAATTGTCAGGAGCAGGGCGCGGCGCGAAAGCATGGGTCTCTCCTCAAATATGTAATGTTATACCATTTAAGCAGAAAGATGCCGGCCTGGAAAGGCCTTCCAGAAGAGTCCCTCCCTGCGGCCGAACATCATGGAGAGGAGATAGAGCAGGCCGGCCGCAAGAATGATGGCCGGGCCGGCCGCGAGATTGAGATGATAGGAGGCCAGCAGGCCGATCAGGGATGAAAGGCAGCCGATCAGGACGGCGATCCCTATCATGGCGCCGATATCCGCCGACCAGAAGCGGCTGGAGGCGGCGGGCAGCATCATCAGCCCCACGGCAAGCAAGGTGCCAAGCGCATTGAAGCCGCCCACCAGATTAAGCACAACCAGCGCCAGAAAGACGAGGTGCACGGGCGTTCCGGCCCCCGAGACGGAGCGCAGGAAGCCGGGATCGACCGTATCCAGCACCAGCGGCCGGTAGATCACCGCCATGATGCCAAGCGTGATCGTGGCGATCCCGGCGAGCAGCAGCAGCGTCTCGTCGCCCAGCGCCAGCACGGAGCCGAACAGCACATGCAGGAGATCGATGTTGGAGCCTTTCAGCGAGACGATGGTCACGCCCAAAGCCAGCGACAGGAGATAGAAGGCGGCGAGCGACGCGTCCTCCTTCAGCACGGTCACGCGCGCCACGACGCCAGCCAGCATCGCGACGGCGAATCCGGCTGCGAGGCCTCCCACCGTCATCGGCCAGAGCGAGAGGCCGAACAGCAGATAGCCGACGGCGACGCCGGGCAGGATGGCATGGGCCATGGCGTCACCGGTGAGGCTCATGCGGCGCAGCATCAGGAAGACGCCGACGGGGCCGCCGGCGATCGAAAGGGCCATGCCGCCGACGAGCGCCCGGCGCATGAAGCCGAATTCCGCAAAAGGCGCGATGAAGATATCGTGGATCATCGGCGGCGCGGTTCAGGTCGATGCGGCTGGATCAGGCGGCCCGCGCGCAGGCATCCGCCTGCGGATCATGCGCTTCGATCATGCGGCGGGCGCTCAGCAGATTTTCCGGCCGCAGCGCTTCCCCGGTCTTGCCCCAGGCAATGGCCTCGCGGGCGAGCAGCAGCGTCTCGGGGAAATGCGCCCGCACCACATCCATGTCGTGCAGCACGGCAATCACCGTCCGGCGCTCGCCATGCCAGCGGCGGATCAAGGCCAGCAGATCGGCGCTCGTCTTCGTGTCGATGGCCGTGAAGGGCTCATCAAGCAGGATCAGCTTCGCATCCTGCAGCAGCAGCCTGGCGAACAAAGCCCGCTGCAACTGGCCGCCGGACAGGCTGCCGATCGGGCGATTGTTGAAACCGCCGAGGCCGACGGCCATCAGCGCCTCCTGCGCGGCAGCCTTATCGGCCATGCCGAAGCCGCCGAACAGTCCAGCCGTGCGCCAGCGTCCCGCAGAAACGAGGTCGAACACCGAAATCGGAAAGCTGCGGTCGATATCGGCCGCCTGCGGCAGATAGGCGATGTCCTGACAGGTCAGGCCGCCGGTGTCGATCCGGCCCTGCAGCGGCTTCAATGCCCCCACCAGACCCTTGAGGAGGGTGGATTTGCCGGCCCCATTGGGCCCGACGACCGCCAGCAGCGCACCGGGCTCGATCCGGCCGCTCAGATGATGCACGGCCGGCCGGCGGTCATAGCCAAGCGTCGCATCAAGGAAGGTGATTCCCGTCGCGGCCGTCACAGCGCCCACCAGACCGCAAGCCAGAGCGCCGCCAGGATGGCCGCCGCGCCCATCAGCCGTTCGGCCACGGAAAGGCGCAGCAGCGAGAAGCCTGCTTCGATCGGGGCAGCGTGATGATGGTGGTGGCTGGTCGCCAAGGGCATTCTCCGACAGAATAAATGATATACTATAACATCTAGGCTTTTGCAAACAGGGCCTTGGCGCGCTAACGGGGCATCGCGCCGGTGATCCCGCATAGGGACAACGAAAAAGACAAGCCCGCCTTCTTCGCCAAGACCCTCTACCAAGACCCTCTGCAAAGCGCGCGGACGCATCGAACAGGGCATCGGCCTCCTCAAACGCTTCAAGCGCGTCGCCCTGCGCTGCGAGAAACCGCCAGCGGGGCTTTTGATTATTTACGCACCGTGTCCGTTTTTGGGGCCATTCAGAAACAGGAATATTCACCGATGCTCGATATGGGACCTTCCGTGTGAGTGGCATGGCGAGCGTGACGATGCACTTAAGTCTTACAGAATTCGAATTTCGTTCCAGGCATCGCGATTTTGCGCGGAGCCATTGACGGAGCTCAGCGCCAGCTCACGGAGCGGATGGCTCACATCTTGCGCATCAGCGCGCGCTCCAGTCGCTGGCGGAGCTTGGGAGCATCGCAGGGCTTGACGAGATAGTTGTTGGCGCCGGACTCCATGGCAGCCGTCACCTTGGAGATGTGGTTCTCGGACGTCGTCATCAGAATCACCAGCTGTTGCTGGCTGCGCTCTTTCCGTACGGCCTTGAGAAGGTCGAGGCCGGACATGCCGTCCATGTTCCAGTCGGCCAGCATGAGGTCGTAGTCTCTTCCGGTCATGACGCGTAAAGCCTCTTCGCCGCTCGCCGCCTCGTCGACCTGGCTGAAGCCGATTTGCTGCAGGCAGTTTGCAGCGAGCCCTCGCATGCTCTTCTGATCGTCCACCACGAGAACCCGGAATGAACCAAGCGGCTTCGTCCGGAAATTCTTGTCGGCCGCGGCAGGCGCAACCGTATGCGCCGGCGGCGGGGCGACCGCCTGTTCACGCGCCGCAAGCGTGATCCATTTGGCGATGCTGGCCAGCGGCAAACTGACTTCGGCGGCGCCAAGTTCCAGCGCAGCCTTCGGCATGCCGAAAACGATGGCGCTCTTTTCGTTCTCGCAGGCGGTGTGGGCTCCAGCCTTCAACAAGGCGTGCAGCCCCTCGGCTCCATCGCGCCCCATCCCAGTCAGCAGAACGCCGACTGACTTGGGGCCCATCAATTCGGCGACCGAGCAGAACAGCACATCGACAGACGGTTTATGACCGCTGACGGGCGGCCCGTCGGAAAGCCTGCAGACCGGCGCGGAGGGGCTGCCGGCAATCATCAGATGCCGGTTTCCCGGCGCGATGTAGACGCGCCCGGCGGCGAGCCTATCGCCTTCCTCTGCCTCTTTAACGGCGTACCCGGTCACCTGCTGAAGCCGGTCGGCGAAGCGGCGCGTGTATCCGGCCGGCATATGCTGGGCAATGACGATTGCGAGCGGCGCGCGGTTCAGCGCCGTCAGGACATGCTGGACGGCCGCCACCCCGCCCGTCGACGCGCCGATGGCGATAACCTTTTCCGACTTGAAGGCCATGGGCGAGACTGGCGTGACCTGCGACGGCTCGAGCGTCGACGCGACGTTCACAAGTTGCTGGCGCGCACGCGCCGCCACGCGCACCGTCCGGTGCAGGGTCGACGTAAAGTCTTCGACCGACATCGATACCGAATCCGGTTTCTCGATAAATGCAACAGCGCCATTCGCAAGCGCCGCAACGGTGTTCTCGGACCCGTCCCCGCCGTTGGCCGACACGATGATCACCGGGGTCGGGCGTTCGCGCATGATGCGCTTCAGCAGATCGATGCCAGGACGGCCCGGCAGCTCAAGGTCAAGGAGCAGGACATCGGGCAGAGACTGGCAGAAGCGGCCCCATCCTTCCTCGGCGCTGGGCGCCGTCCAGACAATCTCGCAGCCCGCCAGCGATCTCAGCAGGAGTCCGAACAATTCCTGCATCGCGGGAGAATCGTCGACGATCCCGATCTTGATGGGAGTATCCTGCATCAGAATACCTCAAGGCTCGCCGCCTGATCCCAGCGGGCCAGCGATCTGCGGTAATTTGTCTCCGCGGCGGACACCCCGGCGACGCGCTGGGGGGCGAGCCAGTTGATCCACGCGCGGCCGGTCGCTGGTTCGTAGTTCACGCGCCGCGGCCGGTCGCCGCCGAGGTCTTCTGCTGCGACCGGGATTCCCTCGCGCGCCAGAAACCTCATGGCAAATGCTGCATTCTTTGTGCCGACCGACGTTTCGGACGACCCGCCGATCATGACCGCTCCGCCAAAAACTTTGGCCTCAAGCCGTGAACGAATCGCGCCATGCTTGAGAAGCGCATTAATCAGGAACTCCATCGCGGCAGTGCCAAACCGCATATCGTCCATGGTGGGGTTCAAAGACGTGGTGTCCTCGCCAGGAAGCAGGAAGTGGTTCATGCCGCCGATGCCGCTGACGGGGTCCCGCAGACAGGCGGCAACGCATGATCCGAGGACAGTCGACAGAACTTCGCCCGCGCGCTGCGCAAGCTCCTGCGCGCCCGGTGCGACATTGATGATGCGCGCGTTGAAGCGTTGGTCGAAATAGCCGCGCTCCGCAGTGCTGGACGGGAAAGGCATCGGCTACGCTCTCACATAAATTGTTCGGCCGCATGGGCGCAATCCGTCGATAGGCTGCGGCAGCGCTTCCGAGTGCCCAAGATAGAGAAACCCGCCGGGCGGCAGCATGTGCATCAATCGGGTGATGATGTTCGCCTTGGTGGGCTGGTCGAAATAGATCAGCATATTGCGGCAGAAGATGATCTGGAACGGCCCGCCAAACGGCCAGCCGTGAAGGATGTTCAACTGGCGGAAGCGAAGCATCTCCTTCAGTGTTTCCGGGGCCTCGAAATGGTCTTGCGTTAAGGTGAATTGAAGCCGCTCGCGCTGCTTTGGCGTGAGCTTGTCGAAGGAGCCCGCGCCGTATCGGCCGCGTCGCGCCGTCTCCAGCACGTCGCTGTCGAGATCGGTCGCGAGGATAAGGGCATCGGGGTGCCGCTGTCCGCCGAAATAGGCCTGAAGGGTGCACGCGATCGTGTAGGGCTCCTCGCCCGTCGAAGCAGCAGCGCACCAGAGCCGCAATCTTGACGCCGCCGAATGCGCCGGGAGCGCAGTCTGCTCGAGATGCGTGAAGTGATGCTCCTCGCGATAGAACGCTGTATGGTTTGTCGTCAGGGCGTTCAGCAGTCCCGGCAGCTCGCGCGCAAATTCATCGCCCCTCAGCAGACGGCAATACGCTGCGATCGACGGCAGGCCAAGCTCCCGCGTCCGGCGCGCCAGCCTTCCCCTGACCATGGCCTTTTTCTGATCCCTGACGACGATGCCGGCCTCGCGCCCGATGATCTCGGCGACCATCCGAAAATCGGGGTCTGACAGTTCGGCGTCAGCGCTTTGGCTGGCGAATGCAAGGGCCGGCATCAGAACTCCGTCCATTCCGATGCCGGCCTGCCGCCGGCTGCAGCGGCGGCGAGCCGGGGCGCGCGCGCGGCGGACGGCGTCTCCTTCGGAGATACCGACGGCCGGGACTGCGCAAACGCTGCGGCGGCCAGCTGGCGTAGCCGGTCAGGCTCGTTCTGCGGTTGCGTCACAGGAGCCGCACGCGGTGCGGCCTGCGCGTCGATGCGGAATGTCTCGACCAGGGAATTCAGGCGCGTGAGCTGTTTCATCAACTCGACGGCGTTGGCCGCGCTTTGCTCTGCGAGCGCCGAATTCTGCTGTGTCATCTCGTCAATGCGCGCAACGGATGTGCTCATTTCCTCGATGCCGTTGGCCTGTTCGGAAGAAGCCGTGTGGATCATGGCGATCATCTGCGCCACCTCATCCGACGCCGAGACGATCTTATCCAGCGATTCGCCTGTGGCGTTCACAAGCTTGACGCCCTCAACAACCTGGCTGCCCGAGTCGACGATCAGATCCTTGATGTCCCGCGCCGCCTGGCCTGAGCGCTGGGCCAACGTCCGCACCTCGGATGCAACGACGGCGAACCCCTTTCCGGCATCACCGGCGCGCGCAGCCTCAACAGCCGCATTGAGCGCCAGCAGGTTGGTCTGGAAGGCGATGTCGTCGATGACGGAAATGATGTCGTTGATTTTTTTCGACGCATCCTCGATCCGCTCCATGGCGTGGATGGCCTTTTGGACAACGGCGCCGCCATCGGAGGCGAGCAGCCTGGCGCGCTCGGAGAGTTCATTGGCGGTCTTTGCGTTGTCTGCCGTTCGCTTGACGGATGCCGCCAATTGTTCCGTCGTCGCGGCCGTCTCCTCAAGGCTGGACGCCTCTTCTTCCGTCCGTTTTGCAAGATCGGTTGCCCCGGCGTTGATCTCGCCCGCGGCGCGGTGCAGGTCGTGCGCCGAGCGCTGGATTGTCGCTACCGTTTCCGACAGCCGCGAGATCGTGTCGTTGATGCCATTGCCGAGCTGTGCGAGACGGCCATGATGGTCTGTGTTCACCCGGGCAATCAGGTCGCCATTGGCAACCTTGCGCAGCGTTTCGCTAAACTCCTCCATCGCCGCTTCAACGATCGTGTTGATGCGGTTCTGGCCAGCCGCCAGATCCTGCATCGCTCCTGTCTTGTTGTCTTCCCGGATGCGGCCTGAGAAATCGCCGCGGACCGCTGCTTCAACGACATCGGTCACTTCCGACATTGCAGCGAGATCTGCTGTCAGGTCGCTCCATTCTGTGATCATCCCGATGTTCTCGCCGGCGGCATCCCGAATCTGGTTGACCTTGAGATCAATCGTCATATCGCCAATCCGGACGCGTGCGTTCGAAATCGAATCCTTTTTCAAGCTGCCTGAGCGGTGGAACTGATCGATTGCTTCGCCGATCATCTGTTCGGCCGAGAAATCGGGGAATTGCTTGTGGAACTCTTGCGCGTTCACCTGGAAAAAGCTGAGCATCGCCGGGTTGCAGTAGACGATCTTTCCATCAGGATCTGCAACCATGACGTTGACACTGGCGCTGTCGAGCGCGGATTTGATTCGCGTCGCGGTGACGCCTGCGTCGTGCACCTGACGCAGCGAGCGCGCGAGCTGGCCAAGCTCGTCTTTGCGGTCTTCCCCCGGGATGTCGCAACGCTGACCTGACGCCAACAGTCCGACTGCCTCGCGCATACTGTCGATCGGCTTGGTGATTCGCCTGGCCATGAAGATCGCCGCGACACAGAGCAAGGCGATGATCCCTCCGCCGATCAGCATGTTCTTCACAGCGAGGGTATGAACGTCGCCGTAGATTGCTGCGGACTTCATTTCGGCGATGACGAACCAGGGCTTGCCCAGGAAACTGGCCGCGGCGATGGACAGATATGCGGGCTCCTGATCCAGAGAGACCGAAAATGAACCTGTCGGCTGTGCTGCCCCGCCGATGGACTTCAAGGCGTCCGTGTAGGGCGTCTGCGCAAAGACCCTATGCTTGCCGCGAGCGTCCACATTCATGCGCAATCGGCCGTCAGCGCCGACGATATACGCCGTTCCGCCGTCGCCGAACGGAATCGCCATCTCGGCCCCGACCACGTTTTCGGGAATCTGAATGGCGACAACCCCGACAACTTGGCCGCGTTCGTCCTTGATCGCTTTGGCCAGAAACGCAGCGGCGTCGCCGTTGCTGGGCTCGTAAGGTTCAAAGTCCTCGAATTGAGCGTCCCCCGCGGAAGCTTTGGCGAGGGCGCCTTCGAAGGCGCGGGCTATGCCTGTTGACCGCCAGGGTCCCGTCCGCAGGTTGGTCGCGAAGTCAGCCTCCTTCTCGACAGTGTAGAACACATCTCCATTCATGGAGATCAAGAACATATCGTAGTATTTCTTGTCCCGGGAGATGGAACGCAGGATGGGGTGCCAGCGGCGATGACCGCTGGCGTAGGCTGTTTTGTCGTCAGCGCCATCGTAGTCGGCACGGCTGCCGCCCGGTGCAATCGTTCGGGCTGTATAGTGCTTATGGACCGCGTCAGCCTTGTCGACTTGCGGGTCATAGTTGCGGCTCAGGAATTCAAAAGCCTCGCGGAAGGTTGGAGTCTCTGTGAGGGTCCTCATGTCCGATTTGAAGCCGTCACCGAGCTGGGCAAGGTTCCCCGCCCGGTAGGATGCAGCGTTTCTCACCATCTCGGAATTTGACGCCACGATGGCTCTGCTTGACAGCAGATGGGAGTTCACGCCCACCGCCAATGCTGCGGTGACGGCGCTCGCGATCAACATAAGCGGGATCTTGACGGTGAGGCTGTTGAGGCGCGCGATCATTGTCTGGCTCCGGGCGTGCTTGTCTGCATTGCGTGTCATTCGGCGGCATTCGCTTGGGGCGAAGCGGCGCGGCGGCCGAGAACCGCGCTCAGGTTGAGGAGCGCGACGACGGTGTCCTGCAGAACGGCCACGCCCTCGATGAGTTCAATGCCGTCCATTGCCACTGTCGGCGCCGGACGGATGGCTTGGGCTGGAACATCGACGATGTCCGACACGGCATCGACAAGGATGCCCGCGGTTTGCTCCGCGACATCGACAACCAGGTTCACATGCTTGGGAGTAGGTATCGTCAGCCCGCCGCCGAGCCTCGCACGTAGATCGTAGACAGCAAGGATCAGTCCGCGCAGGTTGATAACACCCCTCACGTAGTGGGCGGCATGCGGCAGCAGCGTCGTCTCCTGCCAGCCCTTGATTTCGCGGATGACGCCAACATCGATACCAAAGACGCGCTTGTCGATATGGAATGTCACGATCTGCCGCGCTTCGGATATGAAGGCCGGGGCTTCGGCGGAATGGTTGAGCTTGTCTGTTATGGTCATCGGCGCCCTACTGAAGCTGTGTCGGATGCGTGGCGGTCCGCAGGGCCAGGATAGCTGGCGCGCAAATCGAAGGAATGGAATCCACGTCGATGATCAGGGCCACAAGCCCGTCACCGAGAATCGTCGCCGCTGAAGCGCCGGGGACGGCTCCATAGGAGGTCTCGAGACTCTTCACGACAACCTGCTGCTGGCCGATAATCTCATCGACCCAGAGCCCAATCTGGCTCCCGCGGTCAGTCTCGGTCATCAAGATGACTTGTTCGTCGTTGCTGCGGCCGAAATTGAGGACTTCGCCCAGCCGTACAAGCGGGGAAAGCCTATCCCGGTGCCGCAGGAATTCATGCCCTCCCGGCAGACATTCAATCGTTGTATCGGCGGATTGAAGCGTTTCGCGGATGCTGGCGATCGGGAGCACGAGGCGTTGGCCGGATGACCGGATGATCATCCCGTCCATCACCGCAAGCGTCAGCGGCAAAAGCAGGGTAAAGCGCGCGCCCTTGCCAGGTTCAGAAGCCACCAGGACGCGGCCGCCAAGCGCCTCTACGTTCTGTTTGACGACATCCATGCCGACGCCGCGTCCTGAGACATCCGTGACGGCCTCAGCCGTTGACAGACCCGGGTGGAACAGCAGCGCGTCGATCTCTTCAGGGGCCGGGCGTTCAGACGCCGTGATCAATCCGCGCGCCCTCGCCTTCGCCAGCAACCGGTCGCGGTTGATGCCGCGCCCGTCATCGGATACGGATATCACGATGCGGCCGCTGCGTTGTTCCGCCTGTAATGTCACCAGACCTTCGGGTGGTTTTCCGGCGGCGCGCCGCTCGTCCGGCGTCTCCATGCCGTGATCCAAGGCATTGCGGATCATGTGAGTCAGCGGGTCCGCCAGTTCCTCGATAATCGTCTTGTCGACCTCGGTATCCTCCCCGATGATCTGCAGGCGCGCCTGCTTTCCCAAGGCCTGGCACAATTCCCGGACAAGCCGCGGCATCCGCTGAAACACATTCTTGACCGGCTGCGCGCGCACGGCCATGACCGATTCCTGCAGTTCGCGCGTCTGGCGCGAGAGGATCTGAAGACCGTCGGCAATCTGCATGGTCGCGGCGGTCGGCAGCGATAGCAAACGCTGGTCAAGCATTGACTGCGTGATGACGATCTCTCCGACGAGGTTCATCAGCCGGTCTATGCGCTGAAGGTCGACACGGATGCTGCTTGCCGCTGCCGCCTTGATGCGCGGCGCGGGTGCGGGTGCTTCCATCGGGATTGGCGGCGGAGCGGAGACGGGGCCTGGGTCCGGCTGGGATTGTGTCAAGACAATGGGGGAAGGCTCGATCAAGCGTGCTGGCGGTTCGGCAACGACCGGCGCGGCATTGCGCGTAATCGCGAACTCATCAGGACCAAGCTGCAGTTCGAGGACTTCGGCGAGTTGTTGGTCCGTCGCCTCGCTTTCAAGCTCCAGATCAAACATCAGATGGCAGTTCTGCGGATTGATCTCCCGCAAGGACGGCAAGCCGCCGATCCTTGTCTTCACCCGCAACTGCCCCATGGCCTCCAGGCCGGCGAAGATGTGTCGAACGTCGATCGCGCGGCGGAAGAGATCGAGGTTCGGCCTGAGCGCGATCTGGATCGGTCCGCTCTGCGCCGGGATCGCCAAATCCGGCGCCGCTTCTGGAGCCTGCGATCCGCCCGGCGCAGCGGATAGGCCCACTCGCTGCAGATCAAGCACCAGATCGGCCGGCGCCGCCAATGCGTTGCCCTGCCGTGCGGCGGAGACGAGAGTGCCGACCTGGTCGAGCGCCCGGAGGAACAGTTCATAGGGCGCAGCGGCCGGAGTGATCCGGCCAGCCCTGAGATGATCCAGCGCCGCCTCGAAGACGTGCGCCAACTGAACAAGCGCGGGCATTCCAAAAGCGCCGGCTCCGCCCTTGACGGAGTGGATCGCACGGAAGGCGCCGTTGATGTCATCCATCGATGTCGAACCGTCGCGGAGCTTGGCGAGACGCGCCTCCAGCGCCGCCAGCAGTTCGTCGCACTCTTCGAGGAATGCGGCCTTTAGTTCGACCAGCGGATCCATGGCGTCAGACCTGGACCTGGAAACGATCCAGAAATCCCAAAAGAGCCGGCGGATTGAAGGGCTTGATCATCCAGGCGGTCGCGCCAGCCTTTCGTCCCTCGGCCTTGATCGCAGGATCGCTCTCTGTCGTGAGGATGATGATCGGAATACGAGCGCCCTCAGGCCTTTGACGGGCGGATCGCGTGAACTCGATCCCATCGCAGTTCGGCATGTTGAGGTCGGAAATGACGGCGTCCGGCCGGTGGGCGGTCAGCTGGTCCAGCCCTTCGCGGCCGTCAACAGCCTCGACAACGTCATGGCCGGCCTGCTTGAGGGTTGCGACCAGGAGGTCGCGGAGGCTCTTCGTGTCGTCAATCGCCAGGATGCGCATCAGGAATATTCCACGGTGAAGGGTTCGTCCGTGCCTACGAAGCCGAATGCTTCGAAGGCGAGGTTCAAGGCGAAGGAAGGATCCTGGATCACCACCCGGCCGCCGCCGGCTGTCTCGCGCATGGCGGCGAGCATGATCTGCAGTGCCGGCATCGACAGGTGCTTCACTTCGCTCGCATCAAGGCGCGGCGGCTTTTCAGGGGATGACGCCATGAGCGCAGCCCGCAGCGTATCCGGGTCAGGGACGCTTCCAAGCAGAATGGTCCCGTCATGGAACGGAGCCGGTGTGTGATCCGCGCGGTCGCCTTCGGCAGCCAACGTTTGCAGCGGCAGTCCGGCAGGAGGGGAGTCCCAGCCGCTATCCTGCCCGGGCATGTCCGCGGCGGCTGCGCGGGGGAGGGGCGCCGCGTCATCCCAACCGGCCATGGGAGCCTCCCGCAAGCTGGAAACCGATCCGAAACCCGCCCCAATGCCGCCCGCCGACGAGAATTGGGCTCGCCAGTTCGCTCATGACCACGAAGCGCCCCCCGCCCATGTCGCGCCGGTAGGATTGGAACAGCCATGGATTGCGGTTTCGGGCGGATGCAAGACCTGCCCGGTCGGTGAAAAACCGGCGGTTGCGGGAATGCTGCGCATTCCATACCGGGTCATCGGATTGTGGCTGGGAGAACTTCCGGTTGTGCGTCGGCAAATATCCGAGGCGATCCACTGCGGCGCAAAAGACGATCTTGGAGTCTGACGTGAGCAGCCTCTCCTGAATGTCAGGCAGGAGTTTGTCGGTCAGCGCTGTAAAGCGTGTCGTGTACTGTTCGGGGTTGGTGCCCTCGATTAGCCGGTACTGTTCATCGAACATGCCCGCGCGGTCGATCTCGCCGGCCTTGATCGCCGCTTCGAAAAGCTGGCCGATGTGCTGGGCCGTCGCTTTGCAGCGTTCGCCGAGGTCGGAAATCGGCAGGTCGGCTTTCATGTCCATGAGGCAGGTGTTGATGGCGTCCGAAAGGCTCAGGATATCGCCAAGCCGATCCGACGACGTCGCGACGCACTGGCTGGCATGATTAATCTGGGCGGATCCGCTATGCATGCTGGCGCTGATCTCCTGGCTTGTGCGGGCCAGTTGAACGACAGGATTGATGGCTTGCCCAAGCTGCGATGCGACCTGTGTCACGGAGTTCTGCACCGTGCCGAGTATGGTCGACTGCCGCGCGGCCTCCAACGCCGCGTCATCCATGCGCCGCGCGTGTTCGAGATTTTCCTGGCAGCATCCGTGCAGGGAGCCGACGGTGGCGCCAAGGCCGTTGAGATGTTTGCCCATGGCTTCAGTCGCGAGCCGTGTCTGGTCCGCGAGCCCCTTGATCGCCTCCGCGATCACGGCAAACCCCCGTCCCGCGGCCCCATGCCTGGCAGCCTCAACGCCTGCATTGACAGCGAGCATCTGGATCTCGCGGGCGATCTTGTGGATGCCGTCGGATGAGCGCTTCAGATCGCTAACCTGGCTCTCGGCCGCCATTGCCTGGACGTCTATTTCATTGGCTGTAGACGCCAGGTTCGAAGCGCAGACTTTTGCCTCTTTCACCGCGACGAGCGTGCTGCGCGCCGCTTCAGCCAACTTTGCGCTTGCTTCGGCTGCAGCTTCGCTGACTGCGGCAAGGCGCTCCGCGGTCGTCGCACTCGACTGAACCATCCGGCCCAGGGATGTTTCGGTCAGGCCCAGCTCCTGCGTCTGTTCGGAGAGGTATCTGGAAGCGTCCGAGAGCGCGGCATTCGCGTCAGTGAGCGCGAGCCCGAGCGAGACTGACAATGGAAACAGTTGATGGATCGAAGCTTGGCTCGGGTTCGTTATGGCGGATGCGGCGGCGCTCACGCGGCGTGCTCCATCTCGGTCACCGTTGAATTGGCTTCAGTTGGATCTGAGGGCTTTGAAGGCGACATGGGGAAGTGGTCCTTGGGCTGACGCAGATTCCGTCCGCCGCCTTAAGTGGCGCCGTCGTGGTCACCGGTCCGTTAAGTGCGTTGAAGCCCATCACACGCCAAAACAGTTTTCGCCCAAGGAGCGACCGGCCGACTCGGCTTTGATGCCGAATCCGTCACCTGTTTTTCGAAAAAACATAGGCTGTTGGCGTTCACCGTGCTTGCCGGCCAGCCAAAACTGCGGAGGAGCTGTTGCAATCTTGCGGCTCACTCCCGCCTCATCATCCATTCCCGTTCGCCGAAATGGACTGATTGATTTCCGCCGCTCCGGAAACGAGCGGATCACACCCGGCGCCGGAGCAGCGCAGAAATGCATTTCGCTCATGTCCCGAAGTCGCAGAATTCCTCAAACGCATCGTCTTTCGGGCGTGGTTCCTTGTGCAGGCCAGCCGTTTCGTCCGGCAATCCAAAGCCGGCCAGGACAGCCCTGTGGACATCACGCTCGGCTGCCATGCTGTACAATGGAAAAATGTGACCGTTGACGAGATCCGCTGCCGGCTGAAGCGCGTCCAAGGTAGCGGGGGGAGGATATTGCCGCGCCATCGCCTCGAGCCGGCCGGCGAACTCAAGCACGGTTCCGCTCCGCTGCTTCATTGAGGCAAAGGCAAGCCGCGCCGAACCGATCTCGGCCGCGAACTGCTTTGCCTCCTGATCCAGGCTCCGCAGTAATTCGGACATGCGCTTCCCGGATTGTCCGATCATGCGCATCGCATCCTGTGTTGCCGCATCGGACACAGCAATCCTGTCGGATCCCATGGTGAACCCGCGCAAGTCAGCAGCGGCGGCGAGCATGAAGGCGAAGATATCCCCCAGTTCGCCAGCGTCGCGCGCGACCATGTCTGCGGCGGTCTTCAGCTCCTTCGCGATCACCAACAGACTTCGGCCGCCTTCGCCGACGTGGGACGCGCGAAGCCCTGCATTGGTCCCCAGGAAAACGATATCGACGGCTGTCTTTCTGATCGATGCAATCGTTGTCCCGAAGCCTTCAAGAAAGCCGGTCAGCTTGATCATGCCCTCGTCGACGGTCCGGCGGTCGGACTCGCATCTCCGCAGAAGATCCGCCGCGGTTGCAAGGCCTGCCTCAAGCTCGGTCACGAGAGATGACGAGGCGCTGCCGTGTCCTCCGGAACCAAATTTGCGGACAATCCCCACCAGTCGGTTCGTTGCCTCACCCAGAGAAAGGATCGTTTGGTCGACGCTTGCGCAATCCGAACTCAGGAGCGCGCCCGTTGCCTGAAGCTGCGCGGCCTGCAGGAAGAAGAGGAGGGATTGAAGGCAAGGAACCGGACTTTCAGCCAGCGCAAGCGCGGCGACGGAATGTTCCAGCCGCTGCCGGATGTTGTCTCCGGTTTGCAGCGCCATCACGGCCTTGCCCGTCGCAGAGACGACGGTTGCGGAGTGGTTGGCCATTTCACCGACGGCATGGATGCTCTCGGCCTGCTGGCCTTCAAGCGCCTGCAAAACCCTGTTAAGTTCTTTCGCAAGACCTGACAGGGTGCGACCGAACCGGCGTTCGAACTTGGTCTGCGATTCTGCTGCAGCAGCAATCAGCGACGCAACGTCCTCGTGTCGGCGCGCGCATTCCTCGACGACCTGGCGGGCGCCCAGGGACAGCGCCACGATCTCATCGGTGAACGTCTCGAGATCGTCGATCGGTCCGGGGATGCCCGCCCGTTCAATGCGCGCCCTTTGGGTAAGGATGGTCACAAGGCGCATATTGGTGCGAAGTGCGACAAACACCCGGCGCACGGACAGGCTGCGCTTTTTGAGCTTGGCCATGGCCGCTTTTTCATGGTCGAGCCGCTCCTCAAGCTTGGGAAGCTCTTGGGCCAGTGCCGCAAGCGCGCGCCGCGCCTCGCTCAAGTCCGGATGCGTGATCTCCTGATGCAATGTGAGGAGACGGCCTTTCAGCCCGTCGAACCGATCCAGGCCTTCGCCAAAGCGCGCGCCGACGTCCGCGAACGTCTTGTCGATCTCCGCGACGCCGTCTTGCAGGACCGAAACGATCGCGAGGACCGGATCCGGATCGTCACGCAGGACGGCAATGCCCCTTCGCGCCATCATCGCGAAAAGCCGGCTCTACGCGCTGCGGGCATGTTTGAGCGGAGCGCCTCTCTTCAAGGTTGCCCAGTCCGTTATTTCGCGCGGGATCGTCGCGAGGTTTGCGATGCGCTCCACCGCGCCTGCCGCGATGGCCTCTTTGGGCATGCCGAAAACGACGCAGCTCTCTTCATCCTGGGCGAGCGTGAGCGCCCCTGCGTTCCGCATCTCAAGGAGGCCGCGGGCGCCGTCGTCGCCCATGCCTGTCATGATGATGCCCATGGCATTGCCTGCCGCATTCTGGGCGGCCGAGCGAAAGAGCACATCCACCGACGGCCGGTGACGCGTAACCGGTGGGCCGTCCTTGATCGCAGCCTGATACCGTGTTCCGACCCGCTGCAGCAGCATGTGACGGTTGCCCGGCGCGATGAGGACGCGGCCGGACGTCAGTTCGTCTCCGTCCTCCGCCTCCTTGATCTCCATGGCGCAAAGGCTGTTCAGCCGCCGGGCAAACGCGGCGGTGAATCTCTCCGGCATATGCTGCACGATGGCGATGCCCGGCGCGTTAGCGGGAAGCTGCTCTAGGACATCGCGCAATGTTTCGGTTCCGCCCGTGGACGAGCCGATGCAGACGATCCGGTCCGTGATCCGCAATTCGCGGCTGATCACCGGGGGCGGCAGGATGGCGTCTGCGGTCAGTTTCCGTTCAATGGCGGCCCGCGGCCGGACGGGCTTCAGCTTGGCCTGCGAAGCTGCCCGCACGGCGAGGCGGAGACGGTCGGCGGTCTCGAGCAGAGCGTTGCGCGTGTCGACGCGCGGCTTGGGCAGGACATCGACGGCGCCGGCCTCGAGCGCGTCGAACAAGGCCTGCGAGCCCGCGTCTGTCAGGGTCGAACAGATGATGACGGGGATAGGGCGCTGCTCCATGATCTTCCGCAGGAAGGTCAGCCCGTCCATGCCCGGCATCTCGATGTCGAGAATGATGACGTCGGGAATCTCCGACTGCAGCTTCTTCGCTGCGGCGAAGGCGTCGGCGGCGGCGCCGGTCACCAGGATGCCCTGATCTTCGCTGAGGATGGATGTCAGGATCTGCCGGACAGATGCTGAATCATCGACAATAAGGACGCGGACAGGTTTCATGCTCTCTCTCGCTTCACAATGTCTTGGTGCGTTGAAACACGGTCGGACGGATCTGTTTCAGATTCGCGGCACTTCCGCCGGCCATTGATTCGGCATGGCCCAGGATCAGGAAACCTCCCGGCCTCAGGTGGCCCGCGAGGCGGTCGACAACCATGCTCTGAATCGGCTTCTCGAAGTAGATCAGCACGTTTCGGCAGAAGATGATGTCGATATCGCGGTCAAAGGGATACACCGGGTCCATGAGGTTGAGCTGCTGGAAACTCACGCGTGAGCGCAGCTCTGGCGCAATCCGCACAACCTTTTGCGATGGATCCTTGGATTGCAGGAGATAGCGTTGCCGCAGCTCGGCAGGAACGGGTTGCGTAAATTCACATGAGTAGACTGCATCTTCCGCTTCGCGGAGCACTTCCGTCGAGATGTCGGTCCCCAGGATGGAGTACTGCTGGATCTTTCCTTCATCGACGAGGGTCTGCAGCACCATCGCTGCTGTATAGGCCTCGGCGCCGGTCGATGCCGCGGCGCTCCATATCTTGAGGGAGGGCCGCGCCGTGCTGTGGCGCCGCGCCAGTTCCGCGACCGCGACGTCGCGCATGAACTTGAAATGCGCCGGTTCGCGAAAGAAATCAGTCTTGTTGGTCGTGACGCAGTCGATGACCTCTTCGATTTCCTCGGCAAGACCGCCGCGCTCCATGAGAAAAGCGCCATACTCCTGAAGACCGGACAGGCCCAGGGCGCGAACCCGCTTGCGCAGGCGGCCTTCGACCATGATCCGCTTGCCTTTCGACAGCTTGATTCCCGAGCGGCTCTCAACCTCCGCCGCGATGGCGGCGAAATGCCTGTCGGTCAGTTGATCCAGTTCAGGAACGAGAACGCGGTGTGCATCGCTCACGCGGCTTCCTCCAGGCTGGAGCCGGCAATCGCGGCGATGTCGTCTGCGGCCATGAGGCGCTCGAGATCGAAGATGATCACGAAGGACGCGCCCTTGCGGCCGATGGCGGAGATGTAGCGGGATTGCCAGCGGCCGCCGACATCAGGCGGCGTTTCCGGCAGGCTCTCGTCAAGATGGGCCACCTCGAAAACACGGTCGGCCACGAAGCCGATGGCGGTGGTCCGCTCCCGCACCGTCACATCGATGATGATGATCCGCGTGGCGTTTGTGTTGCCGGCCCTTGGCAGGCCGAGCTTGGTCCGCAGATCCACGACCGGATATCCGACGCCGCGCACATCCGTGATCCCCAGCAGGAAAGGCGGAGCGTGCGGCAGCTTCGTGATCGGTTGCATGTCGAGAATCTCGCGGACGCCGCGGATGTCGATGCCGAAGATTTCCTGGTCAAGTCCAAGGGTCAGGTACTGTGCTTTGTCAGCCATCGTGGCCTCTGCGGTTTGGCCCAAGCGGGCGTCTGCGAACGTTCATCCGCGCTTCGCCTGCTCCCGTAGGTGCGGGAGCAGGCAAGGCGGGTTCAGGCCCTGCGGAATGCCGCGTCCTTGTTGTCGCCGCCGTTTTCGAGATCGAACGAGAAGCCGCCGCTGGCCGCTTTCCGTGCCGGGCGCTTTGCGGAGGCCTTCGCGGTCGTCGCCTGCACCGCCTTCTTCATCTCCGCGGCCTTGGCCTCGAGCTGCCTGACCGCGCCGTCGACGGGGTCCGCTTCGGCCGATGTGAGTTTCACTGCGCCGCTGTCGATGCGGAAGAAGGCGATGGCGGATTGCAGCGCTTCGGCCTGCGCCGCCAACTCTTCGGATGTGGCGGACACCTGCTCGGAGGCGGACGCGTTCTGCTGCGTCACTCGGTCGAGCTGCTGGATCGCCAGGTTGATCTGGCTCGACCCCACGTCCTGCTCGCGGCAGGACGACGTAATCTCGCCGACCAGATTTGCGGTCTTGCGAATGTCTGGCACCAGTTTGGCCAGCATGGCGCCGGCTTCCCGGGCGGCCTTGACGGTGTCGGCCGACAGCGTGCCGATCTCGGCGGCGGCCGCCTGGCTGCGTTCGGCGAGCTTGCGCACCTCGGAGGCCACGACAGCGAAGCCGCGCCCATGTTCGCCGGCCCGGGCCGCCTCCACCGCAGCGTTCAACGCCAGCAGGTCGGTCTGCCGCGCAATTTCCTGCACGAAGTTGATCTTGGCGGCGATGGTCTGCATGGCGTCGACCGCGCGTTCCACCGCAGCGCCGCTCAGTTCGGCGTCCTTCGCGGATTGCGCCGCGATCTTCTCGGTCATCTCCGCATTTTCGGCGTTCTGCCTTATGTTGGCAGCCATCTGTTCCATGGAGGAAGATGCTTCCTCCGTGGATGCGGCCTGCTCCGTGGAGCCTTCCGAAAGCTGGTCTGCACTGGCGGACAGCTGATGGCTTCCGGCAGCCACATTGGATGCCGCCGTGCTGACGTCTGTCACGGTCCGGCGCAGCTCCGCAGCCATGCCATTCAAGGTGTCGATGAGATCGTTGACCTCATCGGAGCCTGCGGCGGAGGCGCTGGCGTCGAGGTTCCCCGCAGCGACGTCCTGTGCGAAATTCACGGCCGTCGCGAGTTTCCGGCGGATGCCGCGGGTAACGAAGATGACGATCGAGGCCCCCAGCACCGTCACCGCGACAGCGGCAGCGGCCATCATCATCTTGAGCCAGGCGAAAAGCTCCGCGCCCTGCTCGCGAAGCGCCTGCGCCGCGACAAGCTGGTAGGCCATCAGCTTGCCGACCGATTCCGTCATCGGATCGATGGAAAGGTAGAGCTGCTTCTGCACGAATTCGTCCAGCGCCGGCATGTGCTCGCTGGCGAGGATCGCGCGCAACTCGCCGACCTTCGTGTCGGCTGCGTCCTTCAAGGCCTTGGTCTGGTTGATCAGCTCGCGCTCCCCGGCCGAGATGTTGCTGTTCAGAAAATCGGCCCATTGCTTCTCGACGACCGCCGTCGCACTGGCGACGTTCTCGCGGGCTTCAGGCCACTTCAGCGCTCCCAAGCGGACCTTGTGGCTGGTGTCCACGATGTTGACGGCATAGGCGTCGGAAATGGCCGCGAGCCGCTTCATCGACACGGTGTTGTCGTCATAGAGAGACCCCATCTTGTCGCTCATCTGCGACATGCCGTAGTAGCCAAAGGCGCCGAGGGACGCGGCTATCGTCAGGCTGCTCAGCAACTGGACGAGCGTGATCTTCGCGGCGATGCCGGTAAAAAATGATCGCTGTTTGGATGGGTTGGACATTGTTAAGCTCCTGAACTGGGATGGAGGCTGCGGCGCCTTGGGATTGGGGTGAGGGAGATGGTTCGGTTTCGGTGCGGCCCTAAGTCAGGAGAAGCCCGAGTTCGGGAACGATCACGAACTCGTCCTTCCACTTGACGATGGAACGCACGAGATCGGGGTTCCATTGCGCGCCGATCCGCGGTGTCGGAAGCGACTCCGATATCGCGACCTCGGTCACTTCGTAGACCTTGTCGGCCACGATCCCGACGCGGACGGGATCGCCATCGATGTCGATCTCGATGACCACGAAACGCGTGTCCACGGTGTCTGGGCTTCGGCGCAAGGCGAGGCGCAGTGACAGATCCGCCAGCGGAATCACATTTCCCCTGACATTGATCAGCGATGTGATGAATTGGCGCGCGCCCGGGACCGGGGTGAGCGCGACGGGATCGATGATCTCCCTGACGAGGCTCGTCTCTATCGCGAGGATTTCCGATCCAAGGCCGATCATCAGAACCCGGAGGCGCGCATCGGACGCCGCGGCAACGGCGCCTGACGCCTGCGATAGGGTATGAATCTGGCTCATGCCGCCTCCGCTGTTGGTTCGCTGTCACGATGTCCCTGGCCGATGGCGAGAAGCTGGGCGACATCAAGGATCAGCGCGACGGACCCGTCGCCGATGATGGTTGCGCCCGAGAACATCACGGCGTCGGAATGCAGTTTGGTCAGCGTCTTGATGACGGTCTGGTGGCTGCCGATGATCTGGTCGACCACAAGGCCGATCCGCGTCTCGCCCAGCGTGACAATGATGATCTTCTGGAACGGCTCGCCTTCGCCGCTCACTCCGAAATGCTGGCGCAGACGCACGAAGGGCACGAGGTCGCCGCGCACGTCGAGGAAGTTCCGGCCTTTGGCGCGGGCTTCGATCGCCGGTGTCAGCTCGATGCATTCCTCGATCGCCGAAAGGGGGATGATGTAGCGGCTCTCGCCAACCCTCACCAGAAGCCCTTCGATAATGGCGAGGGTGAGCGGCAGCCGAAGCGTCATGGATGATCCGCGGCCGGCGGCCGTGGCAACGTCGATCGTGCCCCGCATGGCGTCGATCGTGCGTTTGACGACATCCATCCCGACGCCGCGGCCCGAGAGGGCGGAGACGGTCTTGGCCGTCGAGAAGCCGGCGTGGAACAGAAACTGGTGGATCTCCTGTTCGCTCAGCTGCGCGCCCGGAGCGACAAGCCCCGACTCTTCCGCCTTGGCGCGGATACGGGCCGTATCGAGCCCGGCCCCGTCGTCCTGCACTGCAACGACCACCTGAGCGCCCACATAGCGTGCAGAGAGTTCGATCCGGCCGGTGGCCGGCTTGCCGGTCAGCGCCCTCTTGTCCGCAGCCTCGATGCCGTGATCGATCGCGTTGCGGATGAGGTGAACCAGCGGATCGGCCAGCCGCTCGATCATCGTCTTGTCGAGCTCGGTATCCTCGCCCACGGTGACGAACTCGACAGGCTTGCCGAGATCGCGCGACAGGTCATGCACCAGCCGGCGGAACCGGCCGAAAAGGGAACCCATGGGCACCATGCGCACGCCCATCGTCGAGTCGCGCAGCCCCGAGGCGAGGCGTTCGACCTCTTCGGCGATGTCTTTGATCGCGAGGTCCGAACCGGCGGTTGCGAGCTGGCTGAGCCGGGCCTGGGCAATGACAAGTTCGCCGACGCGGTCCATCAGTTCGTCGAGACGCTCCGCCTGGACCCTGATGGTCTGGCCCTTACCTTCCATGCGGCGGCCGGGTTCGGGCTTTTCCTCGGACTCGCGCTCAGCCGCCGCCGCTTGATCGGTTTCAGGCGCGTTGATGGCGGCGGACTCGGCAGGCGCGGCGGCGTTTATCAGCGCAGCATCGCTGAACGGCGTAATTGTCAGCTCCATCTCGTCACGCACGAACATGAAGACGTCTTCGATGGCGCTGGCGGGACAGCTGCTCTCCAGCGTGACGTTCCATGACATCAGGCAATCGAGCGGCGCGAGTCCCGCGAGCGCCGGGACGGCATCCGTGTCCGCCGTGACGAGGCATGGGCCGAGTTCACGCAGATCATCGACGAGAGCGAGCGGGTTGGTCCCATTCCGCAGGACGTGCAGAGCGAACACGAGACCGATCCGCCAGCCCGAAGCGGCCGATGCGGCGGCCGGCATTGAGGGCTCGGACGCTGCGCAAGCCTGCGAGGCAGCGGGTGCGCCCTGCCGGCCCTCGGCCAGGAGAGCCTGCAGGGCGGCAACGATGCGCTGCCCGGGCGCCGCACTGGTGCTGATGGGGTCTTCGATCAGCTCCCGGATGTGATCTTTCGCCTCCAGCGAAAGTGTGACGATCTCCGGGCCGGCCGCGATCTGACCTTTGCGGATCAGATCGAACGCCGTTTCGAAATCGTGGGTGAACGACGCGACACGGTCAAAACCGAACATGGCCCCGGAGCCCTTGATCGTGTGCAGGGCCCGGAATGCTTCATCGACAAGGTCTGCGTCGCCAGGCCGTTGGCCGAGGTCGAGCAGCGCCGCCTCCAGCTTTTCAAGGAGCTCCTCGGCCTCCTGGCGGAAGGTTTCGGCGGGATCAAGGCCAATCATGTCCGCACCAGCTTCGCGACGACAGCATGCAGCTGTTCCGCTTTGAACGGCTTGGTGATCCAGCCGGTGGCGCCGGCCGCCTTGGCTTCAAGCTTGACCGCATCGTCGGATTCCGTCGTGAGGAATACGATTGGCGTGCCCATCAGGGCGGGCATCTGCCGCAGTCCCCGGATCATGGCGATGCCGTTCATCACCGGCATGTTGAGGTCCGTCAGGACAAGATCGAACCGCGCGCCTTTTGCCTTTTCAAGGCCTTCGGCGCCGTTCCCCGCCTCCGTCACATCGTGACCGGCGGAAGACAGCACCAGCTTGACCATTTGCCGAACGCTCGGCGAGTCGTCGACGGTGAGGATGGCGGCCATCATTTCACTCCTGTGAGATCGGCTGGTGCTGCGCGACAGTTCAAAGCGTGACCCCGGCGCGGTCCAAAGCTTGCTGAAGTGCGTCACTGCGATGGGAGAAGACCACGGACCCGCCCGCATGAATGGCGCTGTTCCTGATGGCCACGAGAAGCTGTATCCCGGCCGCATCAATTCTGGCGATTGCCGAGCAATCAACGCTCACGGCATTGCTATTGAATTGAAGGCAATTCAGTGCAGCATGTTGCTCCACGATATTGCCAATGCAAATGCCTGAACCAAGGCATTTTTCAATTTCATTACTTAACATTCTAGCGCCTAGTTCCACCAGAGTTAGAAGATATTGCTGCTGACAGTCGCTGCAACAAGTAAATGATCTGAGCTCGAACGAACTTTAAGCGACAGTGACGCGCAGAATTCTGCCGATGAATCATCTCGTTAACTGTACCGGAGCCGACGGGCGCCGAATTAGGAACACCAGCCTATTTTCCGTCCGCAATTGAAGGCGAGGCTGCCAGAAGCCGCCGTTCGGCGCGGCGACGGCCTTGCGGCGAACGGCCACTTTTGGATTCGCCCTGTCTGGGTGTTTCAAAATGGCAGGACGCCAAGGGAATCTCTGAATTTTCCGAGCTTGCCCGCGGCCGGATATTCCATTGCCGTCCTTCGGCGGCGCGACGGCATCCAAACTTTCCTAACCATTTGGTTCTGGCGTCAAGCCCGGGTTTTGCAGGGAAAATGACAGATTTGCTATGTCCGCAGATCTGTTCCTGCTGCGATGCACCAATATTCAGGACCGGCTGATGCAAAAGCGGCTAATCTCGCGATCGAGGCGTTCGCGATGGGCGTATGAGGAGGGAAACGGCGCTGAATGAACATCCGATTTTTGCCGAATTGAATGGCGGGCGGCGTCAGATAAAGATCGGCTTGCCGCTGGCGGAGCGGACAGAGACGATCGTCACCGATCGCCTTGCTTCGTATGGTGCGGCTCTGAAGCAACATGGCGCCATCGGCAAGCGGAACATCGGACGCCGGTTGAACAACCGCGCTGAGAATTCCCACTAGCCCTTTCGACGAAGGGAGCGGGCGATGCAGCGCTTCAGGCGGATGGGCAGTTTGCAGAAGTTCGCCGCAGTCCGTGGCCAGGTCCACAACCGGTTCAACCAGAAGCACACACGCATCAGCCGCCGGAATTTCGCTCCGCGGACCTTCCGTTCAAGGATCGGCGCACCGCTGCGCTGACCGCATGGCGTCAACTCTGCGCGGCCTGAACAAGGCTGGGTTGGGGCGATTTCTGAGACTATTTTGCTTTGTGTGACAGCACCTTCGGCTTCATCTGGACCGCAAGCATCCAGATCCAGATGACGATCGTCATCACGCCCAGCGTCGCGGCGATCGGCCTTGAGAAAAAGCCTATAAGCGAGCCGTCGGCCTTGATCATCGAGGTCATGAAGTTACTCTCCAGCATTTCGCCGAGTACGAGGCCGAGGATCACCGGCGCGACGGGAAAGCCATTCTCCTCCATCAGCCAGCCGAGCAGGCCGCCAACCAGCATGATCACCACCGCATTGACGCTGTTGGTGATGGCGAACGAGCCGACGATGCACATGAGCAGGATCAGCGGGACGAGGATGTTGCGCGGCACTGACAGGATATGACGCGACGCCTTGATGGCTGCCCAGCCAAGCGGGAGCATCAGGAGGTTGGCGATGATGAAGATGATGAACACCGCATACATGATGTGCGCGTTCTCGATAAACATGCTCGGGCCGGGATTCATGTTCTTCATGTAGAGGACGCCGATCACGATCGCCGTGATGGAATCGCCCGGGATGCCGAAGACCAGTGCCGGAATCCACGCGCCCGCCAGAGCGGAATTATTGGCCGAGGTCGAGTCGACGATGCCCTCGATGTGGCCGGTGCCGAACTTCTCCGGCTCCTTCGAGAACTTCTTCGACACCGCATAGCTGATCCAGGCCGCGATGTCCGCGCCCGCGCCGGGCAGAGCGCCGATCACCGTGCCGATCACCGAGCCGCGCCAGAAGTTGAACTGGTACTTCTTCCAGACCGCGCCGACACCCTTGAACAGGTTGCCGACCTTCTGGGCGATGATGGTGGCCCGGCCATCCAGAGTGGTCGAGGAGCGGATCAGTTCCGACACGGCGAACATGCCGATCATCATCGGAATGAACGAGATGCCTTCGAGCAAAACCACCGTCCCGAAGGTGAAACGCGGATATCCGGCTGCCGGATCGATCCCGATGCAGCCGATCAGCAATCCGATGAACAAGGCCACAAAACCCTTCAATGGGTCTTCGGTGGCAATGAAGACGGCGCACGTCAATCCGAGGCAGGCCAGCCAGAAATACTCGAAGGACGAAAAGCTGATGGCAAACTCCGCCAGAAGCGGGGCCGAGACAATCAGCACAGCCACGCCGACCAGCCCTCCCAGCACCGAGAACACCAGATTGACACCGAGATTGAGGTCAAGCTGGCCCTTCTTGGCCATCGCGAAACTCTCGTCCGTGTAGGCGGCGGAGGCTGGCGTGCCGGGCATTCGCAGCATGGCGGCAGGAATATCCCCCGCGAAGATCGCCATCGCCGTGGCCGTGACGATGGCCGCCAAAGCCTGCGCCGGCGGCATGAAAAAGGTGACGGGCACGAGGAGCGCCGTCGCCATGGTCGCGGTGAGGCCCGGCAACGCACCGACCACGATGCCGAAGCAGGCCGACAGCAGGATCGTTAGCATCATGTTCCAGTCGAAAACCAGCAACAGTGCTTGCTGAAAGGCCGCCATCTCAGCGCGCTCCCCTGATCAGGTTCATCAACATGTTGGCCGGCCCGTTGGGCAGGAAGCCGAGCGGCAGGGGCACGCGGAACATCCAGCCGAAGAACCAGTCGACTGCCAACACCGCGACGATCGCAATGATCACCGCGTTCAGCGGCTTGACGTTGAACCATAGCAGCAAGGCCAGCATCAAAATGAAGGCCGTGACCACAAAGCCGAGCGTGCCCGAGAAGGCGATGTAGAAGACAATCGCGCCGATGATCATCATGACGCTCATCCATCCACGCGCAGGACGGTAGGCATCATCAATGAACCCGAGCGGTTGTCCGGCTGCCAACTGCTTGCGCCCGCGCAACATCAACAACATGCCGCACAGCACGATGGCCCCGCCCAGCAGACGCGGGAAAAGCGAAGGTCCGTATTTCTGGCCGGGAAAGGGAGGAAACGTGGTCGTATAGGCCATCATTGCCACAGCAAGAATGATCAGCAGCGTTCCGCTGATGAGGTCATTGACGCGCATGTGCTCCCCCGAGCTTCTTGGAATTCCAGGGCCTCAGCGCCCCGTCGTCATGGCCGGGCTTGACCCGACCATCCACGTTCTACGCCCCAAAGGCGGATCTCCTCGCGACAAGCGCGAGGATGACGCGGTTTGCGAGGCCTGCGAAAGCCATTTCGGCTCACGTCTTGGCGAGCCCGGCTGCCTTCATCGCAGAGCCCATTGCCTGGTCACCCGCAGCCATAAAGGCCGCAAAGCCGGCGGGATCAGCCCAGCGCACCCCGAAGCCGCGATTGGCCATGAAGTCCTGATACTCCTTGGAGTCGTAGGCCTTCTTGAGCGCGGCAACCAGGCGGGTCTGGATCTCGGCCGGCAAGCCATTGGGTGCGCCGATACCGCGCCATGCACCGACCGAATAGCTGATGCCGAGCGTCTCGTTCAGCGTTGGAACGTTCGCGAACAGCGGGTTGCGCTGTGCCGACATGATCGCGAGGCTCTTGGCCCGGCCTGCATCGATCATGGTGCGGGCTTCCGGGACCGAGCAGGTGACCATGTCAATCCCGCCAGCGGCCAGATCCTGCATGGCAGGGCCCGCGCCGTTCGAAGGCACCCAGGCTACGTGATCCGGCTTGAGGTTCATCGCCTGCAACCAGCCGATCAGCGCCAAATGCCAGATGCCACCCTGCCCGGTACCGGAGGCCTTGAACCTGCCAGCCGGCGCAGCCTTGATCGCGTCAGCCAGGGCCTTCACGTCGGCATAGGGCGACGAGGCGTTGACGGTGACGCCCGGGGGGTCCTCGTTCATCAGCGCCAGCGGGGTGTAGCTGGTCGGCCTCAACTCGGTCAGGCCCTGATGGTGCATCATGGTGATTTCAACGGTCACCATGCCAATGGTGTAACCGTCAGGCGCAGCGGTCGCGATGGCCGAGTGCCCAACCACGCCAGAGCCGCCGGTGCGGTTGATGACGTTGAACGGCTGGCCGAATTCCTTCTCCAGAATGGCTGCGACCACGCGCGCAGTGGCGTCGGTGCCGCCGCCAGCGCCCCATGGCACAACGAAGGTGACAGGCCGGTTCGGCCAATTGGACTGCGCTTTGCCTATGCCAGGCATGGCAAGAGCCGCGCCCGCACCGGCGGCAAGAATGGATCTGCGTGTAAGATTGCCCGACGTTTTGTCGCTCACTGACGTTGCTCCCTGAGGTTTGTTTGCGCTGTCTGCTCGCAGCGTTGGAGTGAGCCGACATTCTCCAGAAGAACACCGGACCAAGGGCTCAATTTGCCGTGGCTTTGTACTTTTGACAAGCGGATGCCGACGCGGCCAGCCTACGGCCCTTGTCCAGGCGCTCGCTTGGGTTGGTGAGCGGGAAGGCAGTGTCAGAGGAAAACTGGTTTGCTGATTGAAACGATGGCCCTACCCTTCCTGCCATGACCCGACCCGCCATTTTCCGCTGCTTCAAGACGTCGCCCGAGATCATCCGCCTGGCGGTGATGTTGGACGTCCGTTATCCACTCTCATTGCGCAACGTCGGGGACCTGCCGCACGAGCGCGGCATCGACATCACGCATGAGACAGTTCGGTTCTGGTGGAACCGTTTCGGAACAGTTTTCGCAGCCGGGATCCGACCGAACCGCGTCCGGGCGATGCTGCGCTTCCGGCGGATGCGAAGTTTGCAGAAGTTCGCCGCAGTCCATGGCAAGGTCCACAACCACTTCAACCAGGAACGCATACGCATCAGCCGCCGGAATTTCGCTCCGCGGACCTTCGGTTCAAGGATCGACGCACCGCCGCGCTGGCCGCATGGCGCCAGCTTTGCGCGGCCTGAACAAGGCCGGGTTGGGGCGATTTCCGAGACTGTTTTGATTCGTCTGACAGCACCCGCCGCTGGTCGAAACGCCGGCGCCGCCGCTCGAGCGACGAAGCCATTGTCAGATTAAATCGGCCCGGTAAGATGGACAAGGCTCGGAGGTTCGGTCTTGAGGCGATCTGTGTGGACTTTTCCTTTACGCTACAGCAGTTTGCATCCAACTCAAGGTGAATTGGGCGGCGAAGCCTGGAGCACGAAGTCTCCTCTGATAACGTACGAAACGGAGATAGCCGCATGCCCATGATTCACTTCAAGAATTTCGCCATGCTCGATCCGGATGCCGGGCAGATCATGGATGGATATGAAATCCTCGTCGAAAACGACGTGATCCGCGAAGTTTCGGACAAGCCGATCAAGGCGGCAAAGGCGCGCGTTGTGGATTGCGGCAGGCGCACGCTGATGCCCGGACTGATCGACAGCCACGTGCATGTCTGCGCCTCGGCGGTCAACCTCGCCTCGCTGACCACGACGCCGGAGGCGCTCGTCGCCTTCCGCGCCGCGAGGATCATGAAGGGGATGCTGGACCGCGGCTTCACGACGGTGCGTGACGTGGGCGGCGGCCATTATTCGCTCATTGAAGCCCTGGAGGAAGGCCTCTTCGAAGGGCCGCGGCTGTTCACCTCGGGCAAGGCTTTGTCGCAGACCGGGGGCCATTCCGATGGCCGCGCGCGCTACGACATGCGCGGCGCGTCGGACTGGGCCGGCAAGCTCGGCATCCTCGGCCGGCTCTGCGACGGCGTGCCGGAAGTGCGCAGGGCCTGCCGCGAAGAGCTGAAGCAGGGCGCCCATTTCATCAAGATCATGGCCAACGGCGGCGTCGCCTCGCCCAACGACCCCATCCACTTCCTAGGGTTCTCGCGGGAGGAGATCATCGCCGCCGTTGAGGAGGCGGCCAATGCCGGCACCTATGTCTCGGCCCATCTCTACACGGATCAGGCGATCGCCCGGGCCGTCGAATGCGGCGTGCATTCGCTGGAGCATTGCAACCTGATCACCGAAAAGACGGCGAAGGCCGCGCAGAAGGCCGGCGCCGTCGCCTGTCCGACGCTGGTGACCTATGAATACCTCAAGCTCGAAGGCGCCAAGTTCGGCCTGGCGCCGGTCTCGGTGGCGAAGATCGACACCGTCCGCGTCGGCGGCATGCAATCGCTCGAGATCATCAAGAAGGCTGGACTGACCATGGCTTTCGGCACTGATCTCCTCGGCGAAATGCACAAGTATCAATCGGAGGAGTTCGTCATCCGGGCGCGCGTGCTGCCGGCCATCGACATCATCCGTTCGGCAACGACAATCGGCGCGCAACTTCTGCGGATGGAAGGCAAGCTCGGCTGCCTGAAGCCCGGCGCCTTCGCCGATCTGCTGGTGGTGGATGGCGATCCCCTCAAGGATCTGGCGCTCCTGACGCGGCAGGGCCGCCACCTCCCGGTGATCATGAAGGGCGGGCGCTTCATCAAGAACCGGTTGCGCGGGTGAGCGGCGGAGCCGCCATCCTGCAATCGCGCCGGCTGGGCCGGCTGGCGTTGAAAGGCGCGGCGGGATTTTCGCTTGCCTACATCCTGCTGCCGCTGTTCTTCGTGATCTGGCTTTCCTTCTTCGCGCAGGAGATTCCCTCCTTCCCGCCCGAAGGCTATTCGGTGAAGTGGTTCCAGGCGGTGCCGGGCAACACCCGCTTCGTCCAGGGCTTCATCCTGAGCCTTCAGGTGGCCGTCGTCGCCACAATCATCGGCCTGGCGATCGGCGTGCCGGCGGCGGTCTGCCTCGTCAGGAAGCAATTTGCAGGACGCGAAATCCTGAACAGCCTGCTGCTGCTGCCGCTGGTCGTTCCTGGAATCGTGCTGGGCATCGCGCTCTACATCTTCCACGTCGAGGCGGAAATCAGGACGGAATGGCAAATCATCGGGTCGATGGGCGGCCTGATCGCAGGCCATGTGCTGATCGTCATCCCGTGGACAGTGCGGCTGGTCACGGCCAGCCTCGTCGGCATGGACCGCTCGGTCGAGGAGGCGGCGATGAGCCTCGGCGCCGATCGCCTGACCACGTTCCGGCGCATCACCGTGCCGGCGATCCTTCCCGGTGTTGTGGCGGCGGCGCTGTTCGGTTTCATCTCCTCCTTCGGCAATCTGGAGATGAGCCTCTTTCTTGTCGGGCCCGGCCGCACCACGCTGCCGATCGCAATCCTCCAGTATCTGGAATGGAAGATCGATCCCACCATTGCGGCAGTGTCGGTCCTGCAGATCCTCTTCATCGGCGGCGCGATGCTGCTGACCGATCGTTTCGTCAAGATCAGCCGGGTGGTGTAGATGGCGCGGCTGGAACTCGACGGCGTCACCAAGCGCTATGGCGAAACGAAGGCGGTCGACAACGTTTCACTGGTCGTCGAACAGGGCGAGTTCGTCGTCCTGCTCGGCCCATCCGGCTGCGGCAAGACGACAACATTGCGCATGGTCGCCGGCTTCGTGGAGCCGACGCTGGGAACGGTTCGCCTTGGCGAGCGTGACATCACCTCCCTGCCGCCCTGGAAGCGCAATGCCGGACTGGTCTTCCAGAGCTACGCGCTCTTCCCGCACCTGACCGTGGCGCAAAACGTCGCCTTCGGCCTCGAGATGCGCAAGGTGCCGGCGGCTGAGATGGGAGGAAGGATCACGGAGGCTTTGCGCCTTGTCCGGCTCGATCATCTCGGCGACCGTCTGCCCCGCCAGCTGTCAGGCGGACAGCAGCAGCGCGTGGCGCTGGCCCGGGCGCTTGCCTTCCGGCCCGATATCCTTCTGCTCGATGAGCCCATGTCCAACCTCGATGCGAAGCTCAGGCAGGATGTGCGCGTCGAAGTGCGCGAATTGCAGCGCCAGACGGGCCTGACGACCGTGATGGTGACCCATGATCAGGAGGAGGCGCTGACGATGGCCGACCGCCTGGTGGTCATGAGCGAAGGCCGCATCCGCCAGGTCGGCTCGCAGCAGGACCTCTACGAGCGGCCCGCCGACCGTTTCGTCGCGGATTTCGTCGGGCGGTCGACTTTCTTCGAAGGGCGGCTGGAGGCGCCGGGCCGTTTCGTTTCGGCAGGCGGCCTTTCGATTGCCTGCAATTCCGACGTAACCGGTCCTGCGTCGCTCGCCTTGCGGCCGGAGCGCATCGCTCTGGTTGGTCCGGTCGCACCGCCCGTCAATGCGTTTCCCGGCGTGGTCGAGTTCGTGTCCTATCTCGGCGCGCAGGTGGATATCCACGTCAGACTGAATGCCCAGGAGCGCGCCGTCGTTCAGATGCCGAACCGGCCGGATAGGCCATTGCCGAGCCTTGGGAAGAATGTGACAATCGGATGGGGCCGGGAAACAGGAATAATCTTTCCTGCCGCATGAGAGCGCGAATGAATCAATCAACGGGAGACATCACCATGAGCAAGATCCTTCAACCCAATCGCCGGCAGGTCCTTGCCGGTGCTGCAGCGGCCGGCGCCGCGGCCTCCGCCTTTCCAGGCTCAGCGAATGCGCAGTCGAAAGGCAAGATCGTCGTCGGCACATGGGGCGGCGATTACGCACGACTGCTGAACAAGAACATCGAGCAGCCGATCCTCATCAAGGAGGGCTGGGAGGTCGTGCAGGATCAGGCCGGCGACAGCCAGCGCCGCTCCAAGATGTTCGCCGAGCAGCGCCTGCCGCGCGGCACCTCGGACGTGCAGGGTCTTTCATCGGTCAACATGTTCCAGATGCATGACGCCGGCACCGTGCTGCCCATCGACTACGGCAAGCTCAAGAACGCCGCCAACCTCATCCCGACGATGAAATATCCCTATGGTGTCGGGCACATCTATTCCGGGAAGGTGGGTGTCTATCACCCCAAGATGTTCCCGACCGCTCCCAAGAGCTACAAGGACGTCTTCGATCCGAAGAACGGCAACAAGCTGGCCATCATCGATATCCAGTATCAGTATACGGTGGCCTGCGCGACGCTGGCCGCGGGCGGCAAGCTCAATGACTTCGAGCCCGGCAAGAAGCTGCTGCTCGAATGCAAGAAGACCGGCATGCGCATGTATCCGACCAATGAGGCCTTCGCGCAGGCGCTCAAGGCCGAGGAATTCGGCGTCGGCGTGATGTGGAAGGCGCGCGTGGTGCAATGGCAGAATGCCGGCATTCCCATCGAGGGCTTTACGCCAACCGAGGGGGCGCTGGCCTATATCTCGGGTTTCGTAATCCCGAAGAACGCCCCGAACAAGGATGGCGCCTATGCCTATCTGGACGCCATGCTGGCGGCGAGCGCGCAGGAAGCCTTCGCGGTCGATATGGGCTACAACCCCACCGTCACCAATGCCGTGGTCGCACCCGATCTCAACAAGCGCATTGGCTTCTCCCCGGAGGAACTGAAGGCCATCGTCGATCTCGATTACGACTATCTCAACAAGGTCGATGTCGCCCTCAAGGACTGGTGGGACAAGGAGCTGAAGGGCTGATGCTTCCGCCATGGCGACGGCAGCGGCGCTTCACGTCTCCAATGATGACAACCGGAGCTCGATCTGGTCAGCCTCGATGCTGATCGGACCGGCGACGGTCTTCGTCCTCGTGGGACTCGTGGTCCCGCTGCTGATCCTCTTGCGCTACAGCCTGAACCGCTTCGAACCGCGGCGGATGATGGTCGAGGCCGTATCGGCCGAAAACTACATCCGCTTCTTTTCCGATCCCTTCTACACGAACATCTTCTGGACGACCTTGCGCGTCGCGGCGCTTTGCACGGTCGTATGCCTCATCATGGCGATGCCGCTCGCCTATGTGCTGGCGCGCACGCAAACGCGCTTCAAGAACCTGCTGATCATGATCGTGGTGCTGCCGCTCTTTGTCGGCAACGCCGTCAGGGCGGCCGGCTGGATGACGCTTTTCGGCGCGAAGGGCTTTCTGAATGTCTCACTGATCCAGATCGGCGTCATCGATCAGCCGATGGAGATCATGTACACGGAGCAGGCCGTGATCTTCGGCATCATTGCGGTGAACCTCCCCTACATGGTGCTGACGCTCCAGAGCGTCATCGAAGGGGTGAACCGCAATGTCGAAGAGGCCGCCTTCAGCTTGGGCGCGGGACCGTTCACGATGTTCCGGCGCGTGCTGATGCCGCTCGCCCTGCCGGGCATTCTCGCCGGCACGATCTTCACCTTCATCCTCGGCATGAACGCCTATGCGACGCCGGTGCTGCTGGGCGGCCCGAAGTTCAAGATGATGGGCCCGCTCGTCTTCGGGCAGTTCCAGCTCAACAACTGGCCATTCGGCGCAGCCATCGCCTTCATCCTCATGACGGCCACCCTCCTGCTGACCGCGACGGCCAATATCCTGGTACAACGCCGCTACAGACGCTGAGGGTCATCGGAGGCTCGCGATGGAACGGGGAATGGTGGTCGCTGCGCAGCCTGAGGCCGTTGAAGCTGGCGCTGAGGTTCTCGCCGGCGGCGGCAATGCGGTGGATGCGGCAGTCGCGGCCGCGCTGACGCAAACCGCCGTCGATCCGCAGATGTGCGGCATCGCAGGGTTCGGCTGCCTGCATGTCTATGACCCTGAGCGCGGCAGGCATGAAACAATCGACTTCTACGCCCGTGTGCCGCAGGCCGCCACGCCGGACATGTGGGCGGCCAAGCTGGTCGGCCAGTCGGACGACGGCTTCGGGTTCTTCCTGTCCGATCGCTCCAACGAGCTTGGCTACGGGGCCATCGCGACACCTGTGACCTTGCGCGGGCTCGATGCGGCCCTGAAGCGCCATGGCACAAAAGAGATCGGCGATCTCATCGAGCCAGCCATCCGCTATGCGCGGGACGGCTTCATGGTGCGGCCCCATATGGCGGCCTATTGGGGTCAGGTTCCGACAGAAAGCCATGCGCCGCATCAGGATTTTCTGACAGCTCTTCCGGCAACCCGGAAGATCTACGCGAGACCGGATGGCAGCGTCCGCCGGGTGGGCGAAACCCTGAAGAACCCCGACATGGCGCGCACTCTTTCGAGGGTGGCTACCGCCGGGGCCGATGATTTCTTCGAAGGCGCCATCGCCGCCGATATCGCGGCAGACATGCGGGCCCATGGCGCCTTGCTTTCCGCCGGCGATCTGGCCGTTTCCGCACCGGAGATCGGCACGCCGCTGTGGGGGACCTATCGGGGGTACCGCATCGCCAGCAACCCGCCGCCGGGCGGTGGCGTGATGCTGCTGGAAATGCTGAACATCCTCGAAAACTTCGATCTGGCGGCGATGGGCCACAATTTGCCGGCCTATATCGCCACCCTCGCCGAGGCCATGAAGATCGGCGCCGTTGACCGGGATGCCACCCTTGGCGACCCGAAGTTCCTGGACGTCCCGGTCGGCCGCCTGACCTCGAAAGCCTATGCGGCCGAGTTGGCCGCCCGGATCAGGCGGGGAGAGAAGACCCATGTGCCGCGCATGACGACGCGCGAGGCCGCCGATACGACGCAGGTCTGCGTCGTTGACCGCAGCGGCATGTGCGTCTCCCTCACCCATACGCTCGGCACGCCGTCAGGCGTTGTCACCGAAGGGCTGGGCTTTATGTATAATGGCGCGATGGGCGCTTTTGATCCCCGGCCCGGGCGCGCTGGATCTATTGCGCCCGGCAAGGCCCGGATGTCCTCGATGGCGCCGACGATCATCTTCAAGGGTGACGATCCCTTCTTCATCACCGGCGCACCCGGCGGCACCTACATCACGCCCGGCATCCTCCAGGCGATCGTCAACGTCATCGATTTCGGCATGACGGCGATCGAGGCGATCTCGGCTCCGCGCATCTGCGCCACCAGCGATACGATCTGGATCACCAACCGCATCCTGCGCTCCACCGAAGCCGAACTGGTCCGCCTCGGCTACCCCGTGAAGCGCTCGCCCTTCACCTATTATTTCGCGGGGCTTCACGGCATCCGCATTACCAATGGCAAGCCTGATGGCGCGGCCGATCCCGGTCGCGACGGGATGGCACTCGCAGTCTGAACAGAACAAACGACAGGAGCAGAGTATGACGATCGGAGTCGGCGGCTCAACGCCCGAGAAGGAGCTCGCCAAGCTCAGGAACATGCGCG
>VYKS01000411.1_pt1 | contig 37945 bp, 39 predicted proteins | sample 5114511 | NCBI WGS metagenome assembly VYKS01 (sample SAMN12291795, study PRJNA351875) | freshwater metagenome | isolation source: freshwater lake | place: USA: Michigan, Gull Lake | collected 2011-07-05 | reverse complement strand
AATCACATCAATCATAGTTAAGACCATGGCAAAATAGCGTCTGCATACGCACGGATTTTCCATTATGAATATAATGTCATGTCAAGAGGCTTTTGTCAAGAGAAAATTTGACAAAATCCAGATTTAGTAAAACCTAGTAACGCAGCACCATCGACTGTGGTTGATGTAATCATCTGATGGACTATGATTGAATTAATCACTGATGACTATAATGATGGATAATTATAGGAGGATGCTGTCTGGACTGTGATTAGGAGAGATTGTTAAATCCCTACAATAATTTTTATTATTTCATCATCAAAAAAAGGATTAATTATGATCAAAAAACTGAAAATCGCCGATGCTCAAACCGATTTACCAAGTCTCATTAAATCGGTTACGGAAGATAACAAAATTTATGCCATTGAGAATCAGGAAGATTCTGTAATTTTGATTTCCCAAAAAAAATATGAAAGTTTACAAGAAACCATCGAATTACTATCTATTCCCGATTTAAGAGAAAGCTTACAACTATCTCTACAGCAAATTAATGAAAATGAAACCTATTCTTTTGAGGAAGTTTTGGGAGACATTGATTAATGGTTTATGAAGTCAGATTTACCAAAGAAGCCAAAAAAGATGTTGATAAGCTAACCCCTAAACTTAAGAAAAAACTGAAATCAATTATCCAAGATACCCTGAGTATTTCTCCTTATAGGGGCAAAAAATTAGTAGGAGATTTAACGGGTTTCTATTCAATTCGCTTAAGTTATCAAGACAGAATACTTTACACCATTAATGATGAACAGAAGTTAATCTATATTCATCGGACTAAAACCCATTATGGCGAATAAGCTAGACCTTGAAAATTCGTGAAAAGAGGGTCTGTAGGCGCACGGCTTTTCCATTATGAATATAATATCATGTCAAGAGGCTTTTGTCAAGAGAAAATTTGACAACATCCAATCTATAAAAACAAAACATCCAGACGTTGACTTTATGGAATTTGCTGGTATGGCGGCAGATATAGAAAATACTATGCAAAAGATTGTCGAAGTAAGGGCGAAGCATTCGGACGATAACCTATCGCTGAAACCGTAGATTTCCTATCTGAATGCTGCGCCCCTACTTTTTCCGCATACCCTAATTAATCGGGCAATTTATACTGTTCCACAATCTTTTTAGCATATTCAGGAACATGGGCTGCTAATTTTTCAGGATAATTACGTTTAACATAAAGGTAATTACGGGTAAAGTGAGAATCGATGGAAAAGCGAGCGTATTCTAAACCTTTAGGTCCGATTTTTTCAATTACTACTCCCATCATTTTTGCCGCCCACATCGGCAATGTTACACCTTTGTCGTAGGCAGGAATGCTATTTTGTACCGCCTGTTTTCTATCACCACTAGACATAACATCTTGGGTATCTAATTGGTCTTTAACTAACTCTAACATTTCCTTGCCCGTATCATTACGAACGACAATCCATTGCCAGCCAAAAGGCGCGCCCATATAGCCCACAACTAAATCTGCAAGGGAGTTAACATAATCAAAACAAGTCATACAGGAAGGGGCAAAAACATCCTTTAATTTATTAGTCTTTAAGCCAAAAAAGGGAACCATTTCGATCGAGCCGTCTTCGTGTTTAAAGTGTACCCGAAAATCCTGCATAAATTCGTAATGAACCACGGTTTCTGGGGAACGACTGGTAGTTTCTAGAAACTTTTGCAGTCCTGAGCGGGTGACATTATCGACGCAGGGAGTTCCTAAGACATACAATTTTTCTAAGCCTAATTTTTTTTCTACTACTCTTAGGGCTTGAATTTGACAACCAACTCCGATAACTAATAACCGTTTCATGCCCGATTTTTCAATTTCTTCTAGGACTGATAAATTGGGAGAAAGAGTCGGTTTATTCACTTTAGCGGCGAGAATTTCTTCAGTGGTACGGGCGAGAATCGGTTGCGGTTGAAAGCGATCCTCGGCGGTATTCTGCACACAAACCACCCCTTCTACCAAACCACGATCGAGCATTTCACAGGCAATTGTACTGACAATTCCTGTCCATTGCGCGCCGGGGATGGCTTGTTTTTTCTTGGCAGCCATCATCTCTTGATGAACACCAAAATAGAGATCATTTTCCTGATTTAAGTCGCGACTTTTGCCGTGTGCTTCTGCTTCTAAATCGGCGATTTGTTGATTGAGAAAAGCACAAGCTTCTTTAACATAGTGAATATAATAAGTGTCACAAAGTCCGCACTCGCTACACAATTCTTTGGCAGGACGACGACTATTGGGTTTGAGGGCTTTGGCTTTTAGGTGTGGCGCAAGGGAGGTCATAATCTTAAAAGGCAACTAGGTCAAGAGTTTTTTTCTATCGATCGTTTACCTTACCGCATTCGATCGCTTTGTTACCAATCTTTTTAAAGAAATGTAACGATTACCTGGAATAGGATCAGAGCAAAGCTTCTAAGGTGGCGACGACGGAAGCCGCTAAAGCTTCTAAATCATAACCGCCTTCTAAGCCAAAAAGCAGCGGTTTATTGAGAGTTAAGAGGTATTTCGTTAAAATTCCATAATCTTGTGGTTGTAAACAAATGCCCGCCAGAGGATCCGCTTGATTGGCATCATATCCAGCACCAACAATCACTAAATCTGGTTGAAAATTTTTCAGAAAAGGTAGGACTTGCCCCTCAAAATGTTCTTGATAATCTTTAATGGTACTTCCCGCCGGTAAGGGAATATTCAAAACATTATCAAACTCCCCTTTTTCTCTCGCTTCTCCCGTGCCGGGATAAAAGGGGAATTGATGGAGGGAACAATAGGCAATCTGGGGATGATTTTCGACTATATCCTGGGTGCCATTGCCGTGATGTACGTCCCAATCAAGAATCGCTACTTTTTGCACTCTTTTGTTTTCTAAAGCATAATACGCAGCAATAGCAGCATTAGAAAACAGACAGAAACCCATGCCATAATTAGAAGTGGCATGATGCCCGGGAGGACGGGCTAAAATAAAGGCAGGATCGCCGGTGGATAAGACTCGATCGACTCCATCTAACCAGCCACTAACCGCTAGTAACGCCACATCGTAACTACGGGCAGAAACGGGAGTATCTGCATCCAATCTTCCACCGCCCCGTTGACAAATTCGCCGCAATCTATCAACATAATCTTGATTATGAACTTGTTTAATCAAAGGGATTACTTCGTCACGAATTTCGATCGGTGTGGGTAAATGCCATGTTAATTTTGACTGCCATTCTGTTTGTTTTAAAGCGGCGACAATTGCCGTTAAACGCGCCGCTTTTTCGGGATGGTAAATACCTGTATCGTGATCGAGAAATTCATCGGAATAGATAATCGAGATCATAATCAAATTACTGCTTAACTCGTTGGTTTTTGAGCAACCTAATGGTTTTAATCTATCAGAAAAGCAGCGGCTTGAGGGGCTATAGTGAAAAAACTTTACTGATTGGGTCACTTTGGCCGGATGATGCAATTATCTTTCCCTAAGGTGACAGGAAAAAAATGCTGACAAATTTTCGGAAATTTCAGCTAGAAGTTAATGGCATTACTATCAATGGTATCAAAGGTGGGCGCGGTTTTCCGCTGCTTTTGCTCCATGGTTATCCCCAAACCCATCAAATGTGGCATAAAATTGCCCCCCGATTAGGGGCCAATTTTACGGTTATCGCCACGGATCTGCGCGGCTACGGGGATAGCGATAAACCCTTACCCCTAGAGGATTCTAGCAATTATTGCAAGCGAGTCATGGCCCTCGATCAGGTATTGCTGATGGAAAAATTGGGTTATCAGGAGTTTTATCTGATCGGCCACGATAGAGGGGCGCGAGTTTCCCACCGTCTCGCCCTTGATTTTCCCGAAAAGGTCAAAAAACTCGTTTTACTCGATATAGCCCCAACGCTGGCGATGTACGAGGCTACCAATCAAACTTTTGCTACTGCCTACTATCATTGGTTTTTCTTGATTCAGCCTTCCCCTTTTCCTGAAACCCTGATCGCCGCTAATCCCGATTATTATCTGCAACATTGCTTGCAAAGTTGGGGGCGAGATTTTAGCGCTTTTACAGAGGAAGCTTTGGGGGAATATCAGCGTTGTTTTCGAGATTTGAGGACAATAACCGCCACCTGTGCCGATTATCGGGCTGCCGCTACCATCGATTTAGAGCATGATCGTCAGGATTTAGACCGGAAAATTTCCTCCCCCCTCTTGGTTCTTTGGGGAGAAAAAGGTTTCATTGCGCGTCAATACGATGTGATCGCTCTTTGGCAGCAGCGAGCTAATCAAGTCACTGGACAGGCGATCGCCAGTGGTCATTTTTTACCGGAAGAAGCACCGGAAGAGACGGGACAGGCGATCGAGGATTTTCTTCAATAAGTAAAGATATTGACAGCATAATTCTCCCAGTTAGGAGTGAGATTTTTCAATCAATTACCGATCAAATATTATTATGCAAATGCTAAAATATTCCCTGATTGTCCCCATCTATAACGAGGAAGAAACTATTGCCGAACTATATCGCCGGGTGAGTGCCATCATGAATAATTTAGATGGGGAGGTAGAATTAATCCTAGTAAATGATGGTAGTAAAGATAGTTCCTTAAAACTGCTGCGAGAACTGCACAAAGCTGATTCTCGAGTGTGTTATATCAGTTTCGCCCGCAATTTTGGTCATCAAGCGGCGGTGACAGCTGGACTTAATTTTTGCCGAGGACAAGTAATTATTGTTTTGGATGCCGACCTGCAAGATCCGCCCGAATTAATTCCCCAAATGATTGAAAAATGGCAAGAGGGGTATCAAGTAGTTTATGCCCAAAGAACCAAAAGAAAACAAGAAAGTTGGTTTAAAAAACTGACGGCCTATCTCTTTTATCGTTTGCTTAAAAGACTAGCCGATGTGGATATTCCCGCCGATACAGGAGACTTTTGTTTAATGGATCGTCAGGTAGTAGACCTATTAAATTCTCTCCCAGAAAGAAATCGTTATATTCGTGGGTTGCGCGCTTGGATTGGCTTTCCACAAACTGCGGTTAAATTTGAGCGGGATGCGCGCTTTGCCGGGGAAGTAAAATATACCTTTAGCAAATCATTATCTTTAGCTATTAATAGCCTAGTATCTTTTTCTCGTGTCCCCTTACGTTTTGCTACCTATCTAGGATTATTTTCTGCCCTGATATCTTTGATTATGGCTCTGTTAGTATTATATTGGCGTTTACAGCAGCCCAACTCACCGATCACTGGTTTTGCCACGATTATGATCGCTATATTTTTTCTGGGTTCTGTACAGCTAATTAGCATCGGAATACTAGGAGAATATATCGGCAGAATTTACGAGGAAGTTAAAGGCAGACCCACCTACACAATTGCTGAGTTAGCTGGCTTACAAATTTCTTGATTCTTGTCAGTAAGAATCGCTAATTTTTTGCTGTTTTGCCCATCTAGATAAAACTTGATCCTCCCTAGCGATCGCTACTGATGCGGCCTTGGCGGAGAGTTTTTGGGTCTTGGAGAATCTCTGGACAATAACGATCGAGCATTCTTTGCCAGCGACGGACAGGATCACAATCCCCGGTGACAGAGACAAGACGACCAAAAACGGAATTTTTTAGCCCAGTTTCACAGGGACGAAATTTCATTTCTGTTAGCTGGACTGATAGCTGATTGGAATCGCTAATAATTTTCTTGCGGATTTGTGGCACCAGGATTTTCTTGGTAGGAAAGGCTGTTACCAAACTCGAATTCCTGTCCGTAGGCTTCCTCTCCGTGTTGAGGCACATCTAACCCTTCTGCTTCCGTATTCGGTTTAACCCGCAGATCCATGAATAAACTGAGAACTTTCAGGATGACAAAAGTACCCACGGCAGCAAAGATATAAGTAGCAGCAACGCCAACAAATTGCGTCCAGACTAAGCCTGGGTTGCCAAATAGTAAACCGTCATTACCCAAGGAATTAACCGATTTAGTCGCAAAAACCCCCGTAAGGATTGCCCCTACCGTTCCACCCACACCATGGACGGGATAGGTATCCAAAGAATCATCAAAGCGCAATTTTGCCCGCAGACTAACCGCAAAAAAACAGCTAAGGGCAGTGATCGAACCAATGAGAATCGCCCCGATCGGCAGCACATAGCCGGCAGCGGGAGTAATACCCACTAATCCCCCTAAAAATCCACTAGCAATACCGATCGCCGTCGGTTTACCCCGTAAAATCCATTCTATAAGCATCCATGTCAAACCACCGGCCGAAGCGGCGATCGTGGTATTAACAAAAGCTGTCGTGGCTAGGGAACTAGAGGAAAGCGCGCTACCACCATTAAAACCAAACCAACCGAACCAGAGTAAACCGATACCCAGGAGAACAAAAGGCACATTATGGGGTGCATAGGCTTGGACACCAAAACTACGCCGCGGACCGATCATCCAGGCGGCCACCAGTGCAGAAATCCCGGAACTAATGTGAACAACGGTTCCACCGGCGAAATCCAGCGCCCCAGTGGCCGCCAACCAACCCTTACCCCAAACCCAGTGAGCTAGGGGAGAATAGATAAAGGTGGACCAAAGCAGTAAAAACCAAAAATAGGCTTTAAAGTTAACCCTTTCCACGATCGCACCCGAAATTAAAGCCGGGGTGATGATCGCAAACATCATCTGATAGACCATAAACACTTGATGGGGAACGGTGGGTGCATAACCGATATTGTCAGGTGTGGCCGCAGTGACACCGTTAAGAAAAATCCAATCTAGTCCCCCGATAAAAGCTTCAATTCCCTCGCCAAAACCACTTTTACCCGGGGTGACATCGAAAGCGAGACTATAACCCCAAAGCACCCAAGTTACCCCGATGACGCCCATGGCCACCAAACTCATCATCATGGTGTTGAGGACGTTACGGGAACGTACTAAACCCCCATAAAAAAAGGCCAGTCCGGGGGTCATTAATAAAACTAAAGCTGAGGAGATCAGCATCCAAGCTGTATCCCCAGCACTAATCGGATTGGGGGGAGCGGCGGTGATGGTTTCCGCAAAAACCGGGGCAACTCCAAAATTGAATCCCAGTCCCAGCAAAAGTACGGTTATTCCTACGATCTTTTTCATTGTCGGTTGGTGGTTAGTAGCAAGATTAATTTTTTCTGTCCGTAAAGAGACAAAAACCGAAAGAGAAAAGGTTTAGAAGGCAATTATAGCCATTGATCGCATCGGGGCGAGGCCTTCTTCTTTTTCTCTTTAACTTTGTCGGGTATCAATTAATCTATCTTTACAAGGTTTAACCTAACGAGTGCTAGGCGTTTCCATGTCAGCACTGGAAGCATAATAGCTACCAGCGACGATATCGGACTCCTTGACGAAACCGCTATAGGCTTCCATGCCGTGTTCGCCTATATCCAGACCTTCCAATTCTTCTTCGGGAGTAACACGAATACCGAGGGTAGCCTTGAGGATTGTCCAAACAATACCACTAACAATCACGGTAAATGCCCCTACTGCCACAATCCCGATAATTTGGTTAATAAACAGTTGGAATTGACCGGTGATTAAACCCGCATCTTTGTTGAAGATACCGACGGCTAAAGTTCCCAACACACCACAGACGAGGTGAACGGAAGTCGCACCCACCGGGTCATCAATTTTCAGGTTATCGAAGAAAGACACCGAGTAAACCACGACTACGCCGGCGATTAAACCGATGATTGCCGCCGACCAATAGGATACACCATCACAACCGGCAGTAACGGCTACTAAACCGGCGAGAATACCGTTAATAATCATCGAAAGGTCGGGTTTACCATCTTTGAACCAAGCGGTAAGGGTAGCGGCAATGCCACCCGCGGCCCCAGCGAGGTTAGTGGTGACAGCGATATAGGGTACAGTTTCATTAACCGCTAAAGTAGAACCGGGGTTAAAACCAAACCAGCCAATCCAGAGAATTAAACAACCTAGGGTCGCAATACTCATGTTATGGCCGGGTAAGGCACTGGTGCGACCGTTGATGTATTTACCCATTCTCGGGCCGAGAATTGCAGCCCCGGTTAAAGCAGACCAACCACCCACCGAGTGAACCACCGTCGAACCGGCGAAGTCTTTAAAACCAAGGTCGGCTAACCAACCGCCACCCCAAACCCAGTGACCGGTGATCGGGTACATGATACCGACAATAATTAAGCTAAAAACGAGGAAATCGACGAATTTAATCCGTTCTGCCACTGCCCCAGATACAATGGTGGCCGCCGTTCCCGCGAAAGCGACTTGGAACAGGAAGAACACCGAGGTGGGCAAATATTTCGGCATGACGTAGGTGGCAGGATCGCTACTGCTAAGGAACCAACCTCCTGTACCGAAAAATTCGTTACTGACAGACCCAAACATCAGCGAGAAACCGATCGCCCAAAATGATATGGTGGAGAGGGCGAAAACGATCAGGTTTTTGGCGAGAACGTTAACGGCGTTTTTCTGGCGACAGAATCCCGTTTCTAGCATCGCAAAACCTGCGTTCATAAAGATCACGAGGATGGAGGCAATTAAAACCCAGATTGTATTGAGGGCGTTTTGGACATCTTCGGGGGTTAAGGGTTTCGCCTCTTGGGCTTGTACGGCTGTGTTCCAAACCACAAAAATAATCGCGGACAAAGGAACACAGGCTAACCAGACAGGGTTAATTTTCGGTAATAAACCGACAAGTTCCCCAGATTTTCGAGCAATTCGTTTCATCGTTAATTCGTTGACTTTGTTGAGTTAGTAGGTCGATTCATTACTATTGAAAATAATTACCGAGCAATTATGTCCTTTCCACCGCTAAATCCTAGGAACAGGGGTCAATCATTTCAGAAGACCAAACACCTAGGGATTTATCTTGAGGTGTGAGTAGTCAATGTTTTTCGATCTTTGTTTTTTTGATCTGAGATTTCTGTATTCGTTGATACATTTCATTTTAAAATAATAGTGGTGGAGAAGTGATCAAGAATTTAGTTATCAGATGCGAGTTATCAGTTCACTGATTACTTTTTACTGTTTACTGATCACTGAAAAAAGCTCCCCACTGATCAGTTTTTACTGTTTACTGATCACTGATAAAGTCTCCCCTCCTTTGGAGAAATCAACCATGGCCCAGGCAACGGAATTTGATCGCACAATGATGCAAAGATGTCTAACCCTTGCTAGACAAGGCTTGGGACGGACTTCTCCTAATCCCTTGGTGGGTTCTGTGATCGTTCAAGAGGGGACAATTATCGGCGAAGGTTTTCACCCGGAGGCCGGACAACCCCATGCAGAAGTTTTCGCCCTGAGACAGGCAGCAGAAAAAGCTCGTGGTGCCACTTTATACGTCAATCTTGAACCCTGTAACCACCATGGACGTACTCCCCCCTGTAGCGAGGCAATTATGCGAGCGGGCATTAAAAAAGTGGTGGTGGGGATGATCGATCCTAATCCCCTGGTGGCGGGGAAAGGTATTCAAAGATTAGAATCGGCAGGCATCGAGACGCTGGTGGGAGTGGAGGAGTCCGAATGTCTTCAACTCAATCAGGGTTTTATCCATCGCATTACCGCTAAAAAACCCTTCGGTATCCTCAAATATGCCATGACTCTCGATGGCAAAATTGCCGCTACTACTGGTCATAGCACTTGGATTACTAGCCCTGCTTCTCGCCAAATAGTCCATCAATTGCGATCGGCCTGTGATGCGATTATCGTCGGCGGTAGCACTGTCCGTCAAGATAATCCTCACCTAACCACTCACGGCCTCTCCGATCATAATCCCCTGCGCGTGGTCATGACTCGATCGCTCGATTTACCCTCCTCCGCCCATCTTTGGGATACCAGTCAATTTCCCACGCTTGTCTATACACAAATTGATTCTAATGTCAAGCTTAAGCAACAATTATTAACAAAAGGCGTGGAAGTGATCGAACTAACCGAGGTGACACCCACTTTAGTGATGGAAAATCTTTATCAGAGGGGATTTTGTCAGGTTTTGTGGGAGTGCGGCGGCGGTTTAAGCGCGGCTGCCATCGCTGAGGGCATGGTACAAAAAATTATCGCTTTTATTGCGCCCAAAATCATCGGGGGAATCAAGGCACCTACTGCCGTGGGTGATTTAGGTTTCCAGTTAATGAGCCAAGCTTTACAGTTAGAAAATGTCACGGTTAATTATCTCAATCCCGATATTGTGATTGAGGGATATCTGCAAAGTGAACAGTAGGGCTACTGCAATTCTGGCTCAATCGGATTGCTAAAGTCAAAAAGTGCTAAATAACCCCGATAATCCGGCAATTATCCCTGATTTTTGCGATCAAGTTCTAGAATCCGTTTATCGGTACGGTTATCCCCCTAGAAGAAGTTGGGCAATCGCTCTGTGATCAATAGTGCCATCATCGAGCAAAATAAAAAAGTTAGAATAGTCAAGCCCTTAGTGATTGAACGTATGACGGTACTAGAAAAAGGTAATATCACGATTCATACCGAGAATATCTTCCCTATTATCAAAAAATCTCTCTACACTGACCATGAAATTTTTCTGCGGGAATTGATATCTAATAGTGTTGATGCCATCTCGAAATTAAAAATGGCTTCTTTAGCAGGAGAAGCAAGAGGAGAAGTCCCCGAACCAGAAATTAATATCGCCATCGATAAAGAAAATCGTACCCTATCAATTACCGATAATGGTATCGGGATGACGGGGGAAGAAATCAAGAAATATATTAACCAGGTTGCCTTTTCCAGTGCGGAAGAATTTATCACTAAATACCAAAAATCAGTCAAGGATTTAATCGGTCATTTTGGACTAGGTTTTTATTCGGCTTTTATGGTGGCTAAAAAGGTAGAAATTGATACTCTTTCCTATCAAGAAGGTGCTACCCCTGTCCATTGGTCTTGTGATGGTTCTCCAGAGTTTGAACTAACCGATTCTTCCCGCAGCCAAATCGGCACGACTATCACCCTAACTTTAATGGATGAGGAAGGGGAATATTTAGAACCTGCCCGCATTCGCCAGTTAGTCAAAACCTACTCAGATTTTATGCCCGTTCCCATTAAAATTGATGGGGAAGTGATTAATCAACAACGGGCTTTATGGAAAGAATCTTCTCAAAATCTGACTAAAGAAGACTACCTAGAATTCTATCGTTATCTCTATCCTTTCCAAGAAGAACCTTTACTCTGGGTACATCTGAATACCGATTATCCTTTCTTGCTCAATGGCATTCTTTATTTTCCCAAACTCAGACCGGATGTGGATGTCTCAAAAGGACAATTAAAGTTATTCTGTAATCAGGTTTTTGTCAGCGAGCATTGCGAAGAAATTATTCCCGATTTCCTGATCCCCTTGCGAGGAGTTATCGATAGTCCAGATATTCCTTTAAATGTGTCTCGAAGTGCTTTAACCAAAGATCGCACCGTTCGCCGTATTGCCGATTTTATTGCCAAAAAAATTGCTGATCGCCTCAAATCGCTCTATAACGAAGACGCAAAAGAATATATTCGTTGTTGGGGAGATGTGGGAACTTTTATTAAATTTGGTTCCTTGAAAGAGGATAAATTTAAACAGCAGGTAGAAGATATTTTAATCTATCGCACTACCTACAAACCCCCAGAAACTGAGGTACAAGTGGCAGTGCAAACCGCCGAAGGTGACGCCTGGCAAGAAGCAACGGCGAAAACTCCCCTAGAAGCGATCGAACAGGAAGGTTATACTACTCTCAAAGCCTACCTAGAACGCCATAAAGAACGCCACGAAAATCGAGTTTTTTACTGTACCGATCCTCGTAGCCAATCCACCTACGTTGAACTCTACAAAAATCAAGGTTTAGAAATCCTTTTCTTTGATTCTTTCATCGATACTAATTACTTTATTCCTTTCCTAGAAAGAGAATACTCTGATGTGAAATTCACCCGGGTTGATTCTGAATTAGACTCGACGCTGCTCGAACAGGATCAAGCTAGTGAAATTATCGATCCCGGTAGTAATAAAACCCGGTCTGAATTGATCAAAGAAATTTTCGCCAAAGCTCTCGAAAATTCTCGCATCAATATCAAAACTGAAGCCTTGAAATCCGATGATCCCCAAGGTACTCCCCCGGCAATTGTCTTACTTCCAGAAGCAATGCGACGCTTACAGGAAATGACGGCAATGATGCAACAAAAAGCCATGGCTTTCCCCGAAGAACATATTCTGATGATTAATACTAATCATCCCCTAATTCAACAAATTATCCAGATTAGTCAGGGAAGTATTGTTACCGGTAGCGGCGAATCTCCATCGGCGCAATTAGCGAAAATGCTCTGTCAGCACGTTTATGATTTAGCTTTAATCGCTCAAAAGGGATTTGATGCCGAGGGAATGCAAGCTTTTGTGGAACGTTCCAATCGCGTTCTGACTAAGCTAACCGAAAAGATTTAATCTATTGCCAAACTTTGGCTGTTTCGATATGCTGAGAGTGTGTTAATTCACACTCTTTTTTTTAGCCCGATAAATATGATCTAGCGATAAGCTATCTTGCATCCGTCAGCCTTGAATCAGTTATCAGTTATCAGATGTAAGTTTTCAGTTCACTTATACTGTTTACTGTTTACTGTTTACTGTTTACTGTTTACTGATAACTGAAAAATGCGCTTACCCACCCTCAAATATGAGCGAGGAACCTTAATTCTCCATCCACCACCAAAAGGGAAAAAATGGCTAGATTTTGCCACTTGGGATGATCGTATTGAAAGATTTCGCATTTTGGCACTTCATTATCGTCCTCTGGTGGAAACTCTACAGGAGGAGGGTATTAACTTCCAAGATGAAGCAAAAGCTTTTAACAATTTAGAATTAATTGCCAGTTTTGAACGGGAACCCTACCCCCACCAAACGGAAGCGTTAATCGCTTGGAAAAAATCCCAGAGAAGGGGTGTCATTGTCCTTCCCACCGCTGCCGGCAAAACCTATCTTGCCCAATTAGCTCTACAATCGACTCCCCGGAGTACCTTAATTATCGTGCCGACTATTGATTTAATGCACCAGTGGTATGCCCAGATGTTGGCGGCTTTTCCCGATGCCGAGGTGGGATTATTAGGGGGAGGTTCTAAGGATAATAGTGCTATTTTAATCGCCACCTATCAAAGTGCGGCAATTTATTCAGAAACTCTTGGCAATCGTTACGCTTTTTTGATTTTTGATGAATGTCATCATTTACCATCGGATTTCTTTCGGAAAATAGCGGAAGATTCGATCGCACCCTATCGTTTAGGCTTAACAGCAACACCGGATCGCGGTGATGGTAGTCATCAAGATTTAGATTATCTTATTGGTGCAATTGTTTATCAAAAAAGTCCCCAAGACTTGTCAGGAAAAGCCCTAGCCGATCATGAAATAATTCAAATTAAAGTGAAACTATCTGCCAAAGAACAGGAAAAATATCAAGAAGCAATTAAAATTCGCAATGATTTTTTAAGAAAAAATAATCTCAGTTTGTCTGGTTTAGATGGTTGGCAAAATTTTGTCATGATTAGTGCCAGAAGTAGCGAAGGGCGCCGGGCCATGTTGGCCCACCGGGAGTCGAAGGAAATATCCTCCGGAACCCAGGGAAAATTGCGGGTTTTAGCCGAGTTAATCTGTGAACACCATCCGGAACGAATTTTAATTTTTACCAACGATAATGCCACAGTTTACCGCATTTCCGAGAGCTTTTTAATACCTGCCATAACCCATCAAACTCCTGTGAAAGAACGCCATGAAATCCTGACCCGTTTTCGTCAGGGAGAATACAAAATTCTGGTGACTTCCCATGTTCTCAATGAAGGGGTTGATGTGCCGGAAGCGGGCATCGCGATTATTTTATCGGGAACCGGTTCCACCCGGGAATATATTCAGCGTTTAGGACGGGTTTTAAGAAAAGGTCAACAAGAGGATAAACGGGCGATTTTGTATGAAGTGATAGCCGAAAATACCACGGAGGAAAAAACCTCCCAACGACGACGGGGAGAGCATAAAAATCAAACTAGCTATAAAACCGGTAATCGACAATTGGAATTATTGCCTTCTCCTCCAAAAAAATCTTTTTCTTTCCCGAAAGCTGCCGAATCTTCTACTCCTTGGGTAAGTTCTCAAGAGTCAGAGGAAGAATAGAAAATTTCTCTGGGGGATTTTCCTCTATAATAAAGGTAAAAAATCTGGATTGATACCCCTATGACCGAACTTGCTCAACAAAAATGTCAACCTTATCAATCGGGTTCTTCTCCTATCACTGCCGAGGAAATTACCGCTTTAAAGGCTAAAATTCCCGATTGGAATCTCTTAGAATACGAGGGTATTCCCCGTCTGCAAAAACTCTATAAATTTGCCAATTTTCAAGGGGCAATCGCCTTTACTAATGCCGTGGGAGAAGCAGCGGAAAAAGAAGGCCATCACCCCGCTTTATTGACAGAATGGGGTAAAGTTACCGTTTCTTGGTGGACACATGACGTGGGCGGATTACATCAAAATGACTTTATCATGGCTGCCCGTACCGATGATATTTATCGTCAACAAAAGGCTTAATCGTAGGCGCGAATCATCGCTTGGGTTCCCTGTTTAATTCCCTTGCCTTCGTCCAATTCCGCTACTGCTTTAAATAGGGTTTCCGCTAAATCTGTCCCAGGCAGAATTTCCCCGGCTGTCTGGGCAGTTTCTTTGACTAATCGCAAATCTTTTAAGATATGTTCAATCATAAAAGCCGGCTGTAAATCTTGGGCGAGGATTTTTGGTCCCAAATTTTCTAAAGCCCAAGAACCCGCCGCCCCCGTTCTACAGACTTCTATGACTAAATTGGGGTCTAATCCTTGAATTTTTGCCATTTTTAGAGCCTCACACAGCGCCACCATGTGAACCGCCCCCAAGACTTGATTACAGAGTTTTACCGCTTGTCCGTTGCCGATTTCGCCACACCAGCGAATAGTTTTGCCCATGGCGTGAAAACAGGGTAAACAAGTCTGAAAATCCGCTTCTTTCCCTCCCACCATAATAGTTAAAGTGCCGTTTTTCGCCCCAATATCGCCCCCAGAGACGGGAGCATCGAGAAAACGGAGATTATTTTCCTCTAGCTTTTTACCAATCATCCTAGCGGCTTGAGAGCCAATGGTACTCATATCCACCACCAGAGTTCCCACCGCTGCCGATTCCATGACACCCCCCGCTCCTAAAATTACTGCCTCCACGTCAGGCACATCCCCGACGCAGGTAAAGACAATCTCGGCATCCCTGACGGCGGCGGCGATACTAGAACAAATGTTCGCACCAGATGCCCCGGCAATGGTTATCCCCGGCACCTCTGGGGTACGATTCCAAGCATTGACAACAAAACCTTGACGGACAAGATTAGCCGTCATCGGCGCTCCCATCACTCCTAATCCTAAAAAGGCAATTTTTTGACTCATGATTTTGGCAATAAAGGGAAGGGGAAGGGGAAGGGGAAGGGGAAGTGGGGAAGTGGGGAAGTGGGGAAGTGGGGAAGTGGGGAAGCTGTCTCATCACCCTATCACCCCAAAACCCTATCACCCTATCTCCTGACAACCGACGGCTAAAATAATTCTACCATTTGTAGAAATTGGGCTTCTGAAAGGGTTTTTATGCCTAATTTTTGAGCCTTTTTGAGTTTCTCACCGGGGGCTTTACCGAGGAGAATATAATCAGTGTTCGCACTGGGGGAACTGGTAACAGTACCACCGACATTAATAATCAATGATTTCGCTTCCTCGCGACTGATTTTGCCGAAGGTTCCTAGTATAACTACGCTTTTTCCCCTGAGGGGATTTTCTGCGGATTCTTGACTCGTTTGGACTATCTCCTCTGCGGGTTGCACTTCTAAACTTGTATCGGCAACTGTGATTTTTTCTGCTGCTACTACAGGAGTTTCCTCGGCAATCACTGGGGGAGTTTCCGGTTCTTCTACTACAGGAGTTTCCTCGGCAATCACCGGGGGAGTTTCCAGTTCTTCTACTACCGGAGTTTCACTAATAATTGCTTCTGGTTCATTAGTGGTAATAGGGGCAGTTTGTTGAGAAAAATCGTCTCTTTCTTGTTGTAGGTTTTGAATTTGAACCTCTAAAGCGGCGATTTCTTTTTGCTTAGTTGCTAACTCACCCTCAAACTTAATTTTTTCCTTTTCTAAAGCTTTAGCTGCCGTTTTTTTGACTTCTAAATCTTGAGTTAGTTGGCGATTTTGTTGGCTTAATTCCTCGATATGACGGGAAGTTGTGGTTTCTAATTGGTCTTTTTCGGCACTTAACTGGTGTAGTTGAATCTCTAAATTAGAAATGTTTTCCCGATAAGTTTCTAGCTGTTGCGGTAACTGGGTTAATTCCTGTAATTGCCCTTAACTGGGTTAATTCCTGTAATTGCCCTTCTAAATGAGCAATTGTTGCCTGAGAATCGGCCAATTGTTGCGGTAACTGGGTTAATTCCTGTAATTGCCCTTCTAAATGAGCAATTTTTTCGGCAGCAGTGCTTAATTGTGCCGATAATTCCCCTTTCTGGGCTGCTAAAGCTTGTAACTCCAGTTTAGCTGCTTCGAGACGAGCGCCGAGACTGTCCTTTTCGGCGGTTATGGCTGTCACTTGAGCGACGGTTTCTTGCAGTTTTATAGTTAAATTGTCGCATTCTTGGCCTAAAGAGAGCGATCGAGTTTGACTTGCGGCTAAATCTTCGCTGAGAGACTTTTTTTCCTGCTCTAACCCGGTAATTTGACCCTGTAAGCTGGCTATTTCCTGCTGTCCTTGCTCATACTGTTCTGTTTGGTGAGCCAGATTCTGTTCTAAGGTTTGAATTTGACCTTGCAAGCTGGGAATTCGGGCGGCTAAATCGCTTAATTCTTGATTTTTATGCTCTAAATCGACCACTTTCGCCTTTAATTCCTCGGCTTTTTCTAGCTCTTGCTGTAAGAGAGTTTTATCCTGTTCTAGGGTCTGAATTTGACTAGAGAGAGAGTTGCTCTGTTTTTTGGTCAAATCAAATTGACGGTTAATTTCGCCTTTTTGCTGCTCTAAAGTTTGAATCTGTGCCTCTAGGCTAGTAATTTGGGCTTTTTCTGCCTCTAATTGCTCCATCAGACCAGCTTTCTCCGCTTCTATTTCCTTAGCGGTGGTTTTCAGTTGTTCAATTTCACTCTCACCTATCTGCACAGCTTGCTGGAGGGACTGGAGAGAATTTTCTAAATCCGTAGCTTTGTGCTGTAATTGGGTGTAATGTTGTTCTATGTGAATTATTTTGGCGTGCAGCTGCTGATTTTCGTCTTTTAAGTCTGATTGCGCCACGTCTAAACCCTTGACTTGAGCCAACAAATCTGAGTTACTTTGCTGTAATTGCGCTTGTGCGGCTAAAAGGGCGGTATTTTTGCTGACGAGACTAGAGCGCGACCAGAGGAATAGTCCTCCGAAAACAGCACTTAAACCTAATCCTTCATAAATTAATTCGTTGAGCATATCTACCCTCCTAGACAAGCGAAAAACAGTCACCTAACCGAACTGATGCGGCAATTTTGGTTATAGACCTACATCTCTACTTATATCAGTTACGGGGTACATTCGGGGGAAGGGGGGAAAAGTCACTTCTTTCACCCTGCTGTAAAAAGTGATTTAGCTGTTCGCGTTATGTTAACTTGTATCTGATCCCATTCTTGGGTGATTTTCTGGTTGATTTCTTCCTGATGATCAAAATAGTAGCCCATGGACGCAGGAGCTATAGTTGATAATTATCCATTGACCGAGATCGCCTTTTGACCTTTGACCCCTTCCCCTTGAACTGCGATCGCTGATTTGTTGATAGTCAATAATTGATTGAAAAAACACGGATGAGAAGCTAGGGACATTTCTTCTCTGCCAAGTCGCTAGAATGGGACTAGACTTCTCAAGCTTGAAGAATCTTCCTATGTCAGACGCTGTAACGATCGCCGATATTTACAAGTTATTTGAAAGAACTGAGTCCCAATTTGCCGAGTTTCAAAAGGAAGCTGATCGCCGCAGTGCCGAAGCCGATCACCGCAGTGCCGAAGCTGATCGCCGCAGTGCCGAAGCTAATCGCACGATGGAAGAATTAAAAAAACAGGTACAAGAAACGACCAAAGCGGTCAATAGCTTAACCACTCCTTTGTGTCTTTTTATAGAAGAAATGGTGGAGCCGGCGGTTGTGCGTTTGTTTCAGGAACGGGGTATTGATGTCACCCAAACGATGAGTCGCTTGAAAAGTAAGCGTCCTGGGGCAGCAATGGAGATTGATATTGTAGCGGTTAATGGGAGCGAGTTGGTGGCTGTGGAATGTAAATCTCGACTGTCGAGGGATGATGTAGATGATTTTGTCAGCCGATTACAGCGATTTAAGGTTGCTTTCCCCCAATTTCGAGAGTTTCGGGTTTATGGGGCAGTGGCAGCAATTGAAATTGATCAGGGGATAGATGTCTATGCCTATCGGCGCGGTTTGTTTGTGATTAAGCAGTCGGGGGAAACGGTTAAAATTATCAATGATGTTCAGTTTCAACCTTTGGGTTTTGCTTAAGGTGTTTAATCTCTTTTTTAAGAAGGCGTAATTTTGCGATCGCCCTTTTAATTAATAATGAATAGTTGATAATGTAAACTATCAGGAGTCATTTGGGAAACCATCATGGAAATAAAAAATATTAAACAAAAAGCCAGAAATTTAATCGATAAATTGCCAGATAATTCTACATGGGATGATTTGATGTATGAGATTTATATGAGACAGGCAATTGAAGCGGGATTAGGCGATAGTGAGGCAGGAAAGGTTATTTCTGTTGCAGAGGTACGCACTAAGTTCAAGCCAGAGCCATGAAAGTTTTCTGGACAGAAACCGCAGTTAATCATTTATCATCCATCTACAACTACATATCACAAAACTCCCCTCAATATGCTCAAAGACTGGTTGAAAGATTGACTAGACGCTCAGAACAGATCGCTAATTTTCCCTTTTCGGGTCGAATTGTTCCAGAGTTTGAAACTGAGCAGCTCCGAGAAGTTATCGAGGGTTCTTATCGCATAATTTATTATATCAAGCCTGAGCAAATCGATGTTATTGCGGTACTTCATGCTGCCCGAAACATTGAAAATCCACAGGACTAACGATAATGCAAGACCATTGGGGGAGTAAATTACTGGCAGCAGTGAAGATTACCAAAAAAGGGGAGAAAGCTCCAAGGGGTCAGCTATCCCTCTGGGAGGAGTGGGAGGCCAATAGTCCAGAAATTATTGAGGTGGCTCATCAGTTCATCTCTACTAATTGTCACAACCCGCAGCGGGCGATATTTCTCGATTGATCTTAAATCTTTGGTTGAGACTGCAAGAAAGCACGGTGCAGGGGAGAAAGTTGAAAACCCATCTCCCCTGGCCTCGTATTATTATCCGAGAAGTATTGAGTTCCAGGGCATTGATCGGCTTAACTATACCAAGGGCATCAAACGGTGATGAGTGATCGTCAGAAAGATGGCAGCTCGAAGACACTACAATTGACAAACCTGTAAATCCATGTTACACTTGATGATTGATAGATAAAACTATCATTAGCATGATTGTTCTTAATTAACCATAATACTTTTATTCTCATCAGCCTCGACATTTCAGTTTGAGTGTGATGGGAATCTTGAGTAAATTGACTAAATTTCAAGGAGCAGCTAAATGCCTGAGAGTTTACAAGATGAGAAATGTGACGATACTGCAACTAAGGCTAATCAACTTTTAAATACTAGAAACGACCTTATAAGTTATCAAACAAAAAGATTAGACAATCTTTCTGATTTTGAACAACTTGAGCAAGCCTTAATGAATTTTACGAGCAATAAGAAAGATACGGTAAAATATATTCTAAAAAAAGTTTGTGAAGAAGCTAAGTGTCAAGTTGCAGCGATTTTTTTAATCTCTAAGGATGATGTACTAGAGCGTTTTGCCATTCAAGGCAAAGACGTTAATGGTGAGCCAATAGATGATACATGGCTACAAGAAGAGAGGTATGCGAAAGGGGAGAGTTTCACTGGCAGCGCTGCCAATCCATCTGATGGATCATATGGGAAGGTTACTAGAGAGCTTTTCCAGTATGAAAATTTGAAGTATAGGCAGGAATATTCTGATAAGCTAGGCAAATTAATCTCTGCCATTGCCTTACCTTTGAATGGACGAAACAAAACCTATGGAGTATTGAGAATTATAAACAAAGTTGATGATCAGGGCAATATTGACGATCTGGCAAGCTTTGATCCCTGTACAGTAGCTTTCTTAGCAGGAGTCGCCTCTGCTAAACTATCTAATATTCACAGGGATTCTGAGATTAATATACTCAATTACTTGACATACCTTGCAGATATTATCCCAGTTGATTCCTTTGACAAGTATCAAGAAAGGATGTATGACGAAATTTTCAAATACTTAGTCGGCAACGAGACTCCATATAAAGTTGCCATTCTTTACAGAAAAAAATTGTCTTCTGAAGTAATGGAAGTTTTACGATTTTCTGAAGTATCTGGAGTAAGTAATTCATGTCGAGTTTATCTTGAAGAGGTTGGAAAGGAGTTTGCAGAAAAAATATCTTCAAATACTTGTCAATTTATTGAAGGAGTACATGAGGAGAAAAACAATAATCGGTTTATTCAAACTGATTTAAAATATTTTGAAGACTCAAAACTTGAAGCCTTTGGCGTTTTCTCACTTTTCTTTGAGGGAAAATTCATCGGAGCTATTGCTCTATTTTTTGGATATAAGTTCAAGCTATTCGATAATAATCTTAGCTTTTTACAAAGTTTTTCTTCTTTACTTGCCATATTAGTTAACAAACAAACTCGGGCAGAGAGACTAAGGGAGTTTGAAAGTCTTGCTGAACATTGGATTAATGAAACAAGTCATTTATCCTCAACCCATGAGGCGATTATACATCCTGACTATCAGAGAATTATTGGAATGGGGCAAGATGTTATACCATTTTTGCTCAAAAATCTTAAAGAGACAAAAAGCCTTTCTGGCCGTTGGTTTTGGGCATTAAAAGCCATTTCTGGTGAAGATCCGGTTCCTGAAGACAGCCGAGGTAAGTCTCAGGAGATGATCGATGCTTGGTTGCACTGGGGTATCCAAAAGGGATATATTAAAGGGGATATATTAATGAACACTAAATCATCTATTTAAAAAGTATGTGTATTGTAATCATTGACGGTGATAGTCATATAATCAGTCCGATAACTCTTTATTACAATTCCTTTGCTTGGGCAGTAAATGATAAAGAGCGTTGTTGGTTTCCCGATAGATTTGATACTGAATATTGGCCAGCTGGAATACCAAGGGAGAACACTCTAAGTGCCTTCATAGATGCCTATAGCACCAACGGTTTTGAAGTTTGCCCAACTGGTGATCCTAATTTAGAGTTTAGTCCTAACGGTTTTTTTGTTGAAAAAATCGCTATTTATACTATTGATGGTAGGCCCTCTCACGCCTGTCGGCAATTAAACAGTGGAAGATGGACGAGTAAAATAGGAGTTCGTGAAGATGTAGAACATGAATTAGTGGAAAATTTTATTGTAGAAATTGAAGGGATAATTAATAGTCTTGGAAACCTCAACACTATCATGAGGAGAATACATGATTAATAGTAGGCTAGAGTCTAGCTCTGCTTTCAGATAAGATATGTATCTTAAGTTTGCTCGTGGAAGTTCTGCGATTGTAAAGATATGCTATAATTGGAATGAGTCAGAGTACCAAAATTAAGCGTTTAGAGGAGGTAGCGAATTGCCATCAAAAGCTAAATACTATGTTTGGCAAGTCTTTCAGCAAAATTAAGTCTCTGACTATGTACACCAAAATAGCTAAGTTATAATTTATGGAAAATAATCAACTTATAGAAAGAAGGTTTGACGGCAAGATAGGTGATGATTATAGTCTCTGGCAATCTGCTCGTCCTCATCTTAAAAAGTTAAGACAAGAGTTAGTCAAACTACTAATTAACTATCAAAACTCTTGCCCAAAGGAATCGCTGATCCTAGAAATTGGGTGTGGCGATGGAGAATTAACTGAGATGATCCTATCTGAAGCAAAAAATATTAAGATAATCGCTATCGATAACGAACCTTCGATGATTCAAAAAATCCGCTCAAGGCTTTCACATTACCTATCTCAAGATACTCTTGTTGTTATTCAGGATGATGTTTTAAACTTTTTGCAAAGTTATCCTTTGAATAACTTTAGTTTTATTGTTTCTGGATTCACTTTTCACAATATGTTGGCACTCTATCGTTTTCAAGTATTTCAACTATTATATAGTCGGCTTCTCATTGGAGGTAAGTTATTAGACGCTGATAAAATCGCGCAAAGAGGTGAACAGCATAACCGTGATATAAAGTGGCAATATGATAAATTCTTTGAAGTCCTTGTATCTGCTGAAAGGTTCGATCTCCTGGAAGAGGTTATGTTGCACTATACTACGGATGAACAACCTAATAGAATACGCTATGAAGATGAAACAATCTCTGAACTTTCAGAAATTGGATTTCAAGAAGTTACCTTATACTTACGTCAATATATGGATGCACTGATTATAGCCTCTAAATAGAATTTTACCCGATTGTTAGCACCTAAGTTAAATATTTTGGGATTCAAGTCTTGAAGCTAACGTGGAAATTCTCTTCGCTCCATAAACAATTCCCCCACCCCCACCTTGGTAAAAGTGATGGTATATAAGAATTGGAAATGTAAAGTCGCTCAAGTCTGCTGTGGCAGGATATTCTGTATTTTCAAGCTCCAACCATCTACCTCCTTCTCGCCAGCCAACGCGATCGCCAAAACTACCCCATACTTCCCGATTATAGTCTTCTGTCCCCCCAAGGTCATGGAAGATTTTCGCCTGTCCCTTGATGCCAAATTTCCCTTCGCTGTGTTTCATCCAAAGTCGATCAATTTCATTGATTACATCTAGGGATACCTCTGTAAAAAGGCAAATGAAGTCATCATAATTTTCTATAACCATCCACTGATACATAATGAAAGCCGTTTCGTAGTCGGCTTTTTTCCAATCCTGTTGCCCTAGATATTCCTCTAGTTTTTGATAAATTTGTTCTTGGTTTTCTATGAGATATTCTCTCTGTTTTCTTAGTTCTTTTTCGTAGGCACTATCTGCTTCTGAGTTGTATTGCACCTCAATCATCTTGGTAAACTGTTCCCTAAATCTTTCGGGGTTTTCTGTCTCTGCAAAAGCTAGACGGAAAATCTCTGCCCATCTTTCCTCGTTTTTGTTCTCTTTATTACCCCAAAGTTCCGTTAAAGTCTTGGCTGCTGTTGCCGCTAAAGCAGAAAGCTTACTTGCATCTTGGGGAAGCTCGATATGGGGGTTAATGTGCTTGATGTGGGAGGCGCGGTAGAGGGTTTCTCTGTCGTCATTGCAGATTACCTCGATCAAGCCTTTATCCTGTGCTTGTTGTAATTTTTTCTGATAGTTGGGAACAGATTGACAAACCGCTTCTAAAGCAACCAAAGGGACAGGAATTTCATAGATTAGGCAATTACTGACCACTTTTTCAAGAGCTTCATCCGTCAAAAGCTGAGGTTTTTCTTCTAACCGCCAGACTATCTTATCGCGCCAAGTAACATCGGATTCATTCTCAAATGACCGCAACTTTGTATCTATATTCCCTGAACTTAAAACCTCATTATTGAGCCATTCCAACAGACGGGGGTTGCCATCAGCAAGGTTTAAAGCTCTTTCTATATAGTTTTTATCAATCTTACCCGAACTAAAATGCTCTAACCGCCGCAGTTTCTTTTCTAAATCGGACTCGTTGTATTTGAAAGAGGGCAAAGACTTCAGATGATAAAATTTCTCTAATAGAGGGGAATTAAAGGTATAGCGCGAGGTAATAATCAGGCGATGATAGTAATTAGTTTCCTGTACTGCCCAAACGAGAGCTTGTAATAGAGGAGATGCCCCTGCTTTAAGGATATAGTCATCGCTGGCTGAAGGGCATTCCAAGTTCCACTCGAAATCATCAAGAATCAGCAGAAGGGGGGACTGGTTTAACAGCCTAAAACTATACCTTAATCGGTATTTAAGTTCTTCGTTAGGATTACTTAAGGTCTCGCGCTGCTGTTCGCTATCGAGTTTCTCCTTTAGGGTATCAACCAAGCTAGTTTGCTCAATTTGTTGATGCCAGACAAGCTTAGTATAGTCTGGAAGGCGATCGCACAACCGAGCGGCGAGGGTACTTTTCCCGTTACCACCAAAACCTTGCAGGAAAACCCCAGCTTTACGAATTGCTTTAGAATTATCAAAGGGTTTTTTCAGCACTTGCAAGCAATCCTGAAGATCGCGGCGGCGACCGATAAAAGTTTCCCGTGTGGCTACCCGCAAATATTTCGTTTCTGGGTCCACAAATTGGTCAACAACGGATACGGGAGGTAAAGGTTTTTTCTGTCCTCTCCTTACCAAAGCTTCTGGGATACTTCCCCTCACATAGAGGCGTAAACAATGCCAATCCCTCGCCTGATTTCCTAATAATTTCTGATAGGCAAAAGCTAACGACTCGCTCAAAGTAAAGCCTTGAGAAAGCTTTTCGTAGAGGATGGCCGCCGTGTCAGCAGCTTCGTTATCCCTGACGGGTTGACCCCACCCCAAAACAGTTTTAGCCCCATTTTTTAATAACTTCTCGGCCATCGAAAGGATCTCATCACCATCGGAGTAGCCTGTCCGACACCCTGATAAAAACAAAAGCTTAGGTAAATTAAACTGTAATTCTCTGGCAATATCTTCGGCGCTGGTATCTTGCCTATCTCCGTATTCCGTCTCGGTAATAAAATAGGGTTTCCGCTCCTTGATGGTAGCGTGTCCGCTCAAGTGGATAACATCGAAATATCCCCTATCTTTACTGGCCATCAATTCGCCTAATTCTTTAATACATCCGCTCTCTTCAACGGTTAAAGATAGGGGTTTCCCTCTAGTTGCTTTGAGGATCTTCCCCTCTTCTGCCTCAAAGTCTAGTATAGGCTCGACACCCTTAGCAGAACTTGCCATGAAAACCACATTTAAGGCTCGATCCTGCGGGTTGTTGTCAACAGTTAACAGCCTTTCATTACCGGTTTTCATCCACCGCATGGGAACAATAGCGGGAAGCTTAGACACCAGAAAACCCTGACCATCGTGTAATAATTCCCAGGGTAGATGGACTAATCCGTTGCTGGTGCTGATAGCCAGAACTATTTTCTCTCCCCGGTGGCTATCTAATTCGCTCTGGAGGATGCGCTCCGTACCATCTAACCATCGGTATAAACCTTGTCCTGTTGTGGCGTGATCTCCGGGTAAACGGGTATAGTAATCGGTGTCGGCCTTACCGCTCAGATTTTTGATTTCATTCAGGAATCTTGTGTAGGTACGGGTTTGGTTGGGGTTGTCCCAGAAAAATCGGAACTCAACGCTATTGCTACCGCTCTCCTGAAGATCAATATGCAGTATCTTCATGATTGTTCTTGTTCCAAGAGTTTTTGTAGTTGCTCTAGGGTAGCATCTTTGAGCAGCAGGCGATCGCCGTTTTTGCTGACAATCAACACCCGTTCGATCTTCGGGGTTTCAGGAGAGTCAATTTTTCGCTTTAATTGGTACAATTTCTCGGCGATGGCGATTGTTCCGCTAATAATGCCGATGATGGTGGCGATGGTGGCAAGGGTTCCCTCTCTCTCCACTTCAGAGATAACTTCGTAGCTGCCTTGCACCCCTTCCATCTCGACGATATCCTGAGCAACTTTGATAGCATCGGCTCCTTGAATTTCTATCTGCATCAGTTTTGTTCCTCCTGTAAGTACCCAAGCAAATTGATTTACAGATAACGATCCTTTGACGACGATGATCCCCTTGTTGTAAATAGATTAAACCGTTGCGTTGCTGTTACAGGCAATACTACTATTGACTAGCTTTGTTGGGGAAAAAATCTCAATTACTATCAATGGTTGATCTAAGAAAATATTTCAGTCTCTCCGTCGGAAAATAACCTATTAGAGACTGAAAAATCTTAGTCATTCCATTCCCCTTTGGGGGGTACGGGAGGATTGCGTCGAAGATGGCGGGTTAAGTCCTCATCCGGTTCCCTTTCCCCTCTTAGCCACTGTTTAATCGCTGTTTCGATAATGCGACTAGGATCGTTAGTCAGGTGTTTAATCTGTTCTAAAACTTCCGAGTCAAGGTGAATAGCGATTTCAACTTTCTCGGCCGTGCGCTGAGTCGGTGTAGCATTTTCGTTCATAAGCTCTATTAATGATTGCTATCTATCATTCTACCCGTCAGTCGAGGATTCTTATCCAAGAGTTTATCTGTGGTAATCCGATTTGGACAAATCTTACATCTTCTCCTTAGCCATTGCCCTTTCCCTGATTTTGTCACCAGACTAAAGCCGAGCATAGTTTCCTGTGGATGCCGAGAGGGGAAGCCAAGGCCGAAACCATGACTATACTTGCAGTTTAGCTTTTTTTATCTTTACCGAAAAATTGGGTTTAAAGCCTCGCCCTTTTAGGACGGCTTTGTGTTAAACTGATTGGTAAGCGGAAAATCAGATGTGTAGTCGTGACACGCGAACTGACCGTTGGACAAAAGCTAGTGTCACCAACCCATTTCGGGTTGCCCCAATACCTCACTGCTCTAATCAAAAAAAGTACGGCATAGGTGGGAGATAAAAAAAATCCTTGTAGGTGTAGTCGGACTAGACATGAAGCTGTAAGACCAAAATTAGCTTTGCTAGTAGAGGCAGGATTCAGCCCAAGAATCTCCGCACTTTTAGGGCGGAGAGTGTCAAAAACCCCTGACTTTTGCCAGCAGTGAACCACGATGACTGATGTTCCCGTTTCTCGCATTCGCAATTTTTCCATCATCGCTCATATCGATCATGGTAAATCAACTCTCGCTGATCGCCTCCTGCAAATTACGGGAACCGTAGCCCAACGGGAGATGAAAGAACAATTTCTCGATAATATGGACTTGGAACGGGAACGGGGTATCACCATCAAGTTACAAGCGGCGCGCATGGATTACACCGCTAAGGATGGTCAAAAATACGTTCTCAATCTGATTGACACCCCGGGCCATGTGGATTTTTCCTACGAGGTTTCTCGGTCTCTAGCGGCGTGCGAGGGAGCTTTATTAGTTGTAGATGCGTCCCAAGGCGTGGAAGCGCAAACTTTAGCCAATGTTTACCTAGCACTGGAAAATAACCTCGAAATTATCCCAGTTTTAAATAAAATCGACCTACCCAGTGCCGAACCGGAACGAGTGGCGGCGGAAATCGAGGAAGTGGTGGGTTTAGACTGTAGTGAGGCGATTCGTGCCTCGGCTAAGGCCGGGATCGGTATTAATGATATTCTAGAGTCGATAGTCCAATTAGTTCCCCCTCCCCAAGATACCCTCGCAGAACCCTTCCGAGCTTTAATTTTTGATAGTTATTACGACGCTTATCGAGGGGTAATTGTCTATTTCCGCGTCATGGATGGTCGGGTGAAAAAGGGCGATAAAATTCGTTTTATGGCTTCTGGTAAAGAATTTATTATTGATGAATTGGGAATTTTATCACCGCAACAGGTACAAGTAGATGAACTTCATGCGGGAGAAGTGGGTTATCTGGCAGCCGCAATTAAAACTGTCGCTGATGCCCGGGTGGGTGATACGATTACTCTAACCGCTAAACCGGCAAAAGAGCCTTTACCCGGTTATACAGAAGCAAAACCGATGGTTTTCTGCGGATTATTCCCCACCGATGCCGATCAGTACGCCGATCTCAAAGATGCGCTGGAAAAGTTAAAATTAAACGATGCAGCTCTATCCTACGAACCAGAAACTTCTAGCGCCATGGGTTTTGGTTTCCGTTGCGGTTTCTTGGGACTGCTACACATGGAAATCGTCCAGGAAAGACTAGAAAGGGAATATAACTTAGATTTAATTACCACTGCTCCCTCGGTAGTTTATCAGGTCACTACCACCGATGGGGAAATTGTCGAAGTGGATAATCCTAGTTTGTTACCTTCCCCACAAAAACGGGAAAAAATTGAGGAACCTTATATCCAAGTGGAAATGATTACTCCGGAAACCTATGTAGGCGCTTTGATGGAATTATGTCAAAGTCGTCGGGGAGTTTTCAAGGATATGCGTTATTTTACTAAAACTCGCACCGCTTTGATTTATGAGTTACCTTTAGCAGAAGTGGTGACAGACTTTTTTGATCAATTAAAATCTCGATCGCGCGGTTACGCTAGTATGGAATATCAATTAATTGGCTATCGGGAAAATGAGCTAGTTAAATTAGATATTATGGTCAATGGTGATCCCGTTGATGCTTTAGCGATGATCGTTCACCGGGATAAAGCTTATTATGTTGGTCGTGCGTTAACCGAAAAGTTAAAAGAATTGATTCCCCGGCATCAATTTAAGGTTCCCATTCAAGCAGCTATTGGTTCTAAAATCATCGCTAGTGAACATATTCCTGCTTTAAGAAAGGATGTCTTAGCTAAGTGTTATGGTGGTGATATTAGCCGCAAGAAAAAGCTGTTAGACAAGCAAGCAAAAGGGAAGAAACGGATGAAAGCGATCGGAACTGTTGATGTCCCCCAGGAAGCATTTATGGCAGTCCTAAAACTCGATCCTCAGTAAAGTCTAGGGGTGAGAATTAACTCACCCTTTTTAGTTTTGGCAGTGGCTAATTATTATGAAGCTTTTGAGATTATCCTATCAAGATTTAGCCTCTGGATTAAGTATAGATTCTTGCGAGTTTTTTCCAGATTTGAATTTATTAGTTGGTATCTCAGGTGCAGGAAAAACCTCGATTTTAAAGGCTATTAGTAATTTAAAAAGAATCACTAAAGGTGCATCGGTAAATGGTGTAAAATGGGATGTAGAATTTTTAACCAATGATCATGTTCGTTATCATTGGTTGGGTGAATTTGAGGTTAAAAAAGCCCGTTCTCTCATCAAGATTGAAGAAGATGAAGTCAATAGTAATGACGGCGAAAATAAGGTTAGTATAATTAGGGAAACTCTTTTAAAAGATCAAGAGGTTTTGATCGAAAGAAACCAAGAGATAATTGAGTTTAAACATTCAAAGACACCAAAACTACCATCTTACTTAAGCACTATAGAGCTTTTCAATCAAGAAGAAGATGTTTTCCCTGTTCGACAGGAATTTAACAAAATGATTTTCAATTCACTTAAGTTTAATAGCTCATATTCAGCAGTTGATAAAATCTTGGAAAACGACGAATATGCCGAATATAACTCTCTCTCTGAATTACAATCGAGTCAACTTCGTATTTCCGACAAACTACTGATCACTTATGAAAAATATCCCGATACGTTCGAGATAATAAAGATAAAGTTTTTTAAAATTTTCCCTCAATTTGAAGATTTAAAAATAGAATCTTTAAAACCTTTTTCATTAACTCGAAGTGGTTTACTTAAAAACCCACCTTACATACAAATAAAAGAAAAAAACTCTCATGTCTGGATTTTAGAACCAAATATCTCCTCTGGAATGATAAAAAGCCTGATGTTCTTAGCAACGATCGAATTATCTCCTGATGGCAGCGTTATATTAATCGATGAATTTGAAAATAGTTTGGGGGTTAACTGTTTGGACACTTTAACAGAAGATTTATTAGTTAATTATCGAGATTTACAGTTTATTATTACCAGTCATCATCCTTATATAATTAATAATATCAGTGCTGCCTATTGGAAAATAGTCACTCGTAAAGGAGGAGTAATTCAGGTACACAATGCGGCTGATTTTCATATTTCTAAAACTCGACAAAAAGCCTTTATTGATCTTATCAATGTCTTAGAAGAATTTCCCCAAGGAATTAGTTAATCGATGAATATTTATTTTTTAGTTGAAGGAAGAAGTACCGAAAAAAAGCTTTATACTGCCTGGTTAACTCATCTTATTCCCGAAATTGAGCGAGTTGATTTTTACGATCAAGTCAATCACAACAATTACTATCTTATTAGTGGTGATGGCTACCCCTCCATACTTCATGAGGGAATTCCTAACGCCATCGATAAAATTCAAGAAGTATCCAAATATAACTATCTAGTCATCTGTCTCGATGCTGATGAGGATACTGTCGAAGAAAGAGAACAATATGTTAATGACTTTATCACCAAACATATTACTGTTCCTGCATCACTCGAAATCGTGATCATTATTCAAAATCGCTGTCTTGAAACATGGCTACTAGGCAATCGCACTATATTTAATTCTAAACAACCTTTACAGGGACTTTTAGCTGATTATGTTCAACACTATGATGTTTACGAAAATGATCCCGAACTAATGGGTAGATTTAATTGCAGAAATCATGCCGATTTTCATTTTGCTTATCTAAAGTCTATTTTTGAAGCTAAAGGTTTGTATTATTCTAAAAAATCCCCCGGAGAAACTCAAAAACAATACTATCTTAATGAATTAAAAAAGCGTATCGATCCAACTGAACACTTAAAAACCTTTCAGAAATTTATTAATTTTTGTGATAATATTCGCCAAAATTTCAGATAAATTGATATGTGGTGCTTCTGCCAAGAATGAAATATAAACTGATCTGGCATCGTCTGCTGACTAATGGCTGGGTGAAAATGTAGTACAGACTGTGATCGAGAATACAAGACTATGACAAGGCTTTTGTCCTAGAAATTTCTAGTTCGGCAGATTTTTGTAGTATTGTAGTATAATGGTAACTCCAGAAAAACAATCCCAAAAGTGCCTTTAGTCTCTTCAGTTAGCAGTTACCAGATAGAAGTTAAAAATTGGCAATTTACTTGATGTTATGGCTTCCTTACGGGATATTATCAGTTACTATCGCAATTATCAAAAAGCCGCCTTTTTGAGCATTGCTGCATCGAGTGTCTTTGAAATTATCGATCTGATGGTTCCCTACGCCGTCGGACAGATTCTTAATGTTCTTTCTCATCAGCCTTTAGATGGATTCGTCCAGTCTTTGGTCGATCGCACCATGGTTTTAACTCCCTTTGCCTCAGAAAAGTGGGTTAGTTTGGCAGTATTATTAGGCTTAATTTTCCTAACCACGGTAATTAAAGCACCAATTCAGCCTTGGGTGGGTGTATGGTTTCACTGGGAAATATCATTAAGAGCGCGACGAGATCATCTCAAAAAAATTATTGCTAAAATTCTCACCTTACCCCTATCTTTTTACGATGAAAATAATCCAGGACGCATCGCTAACCGGATCGCCAAAGGGATAGAAAATCATACTTGGACTTATCCCGAAGTGGCGGGAATGATGATCCCAAAACTGTTTAGAGTTTTCGGTATCTTTATTGTTATTTGGGTAATTCAATGGCAAATCGCCCTTGCTTTTGTTATTTCTTTTATATTAATTGTAGCTTTTATTGTGAGAGATTTAAAAGATTTAATGCAAAAAGAAAGAATTCTTGATCAGCACATCGAAAATACCCAAAGTCGCAATTCTGAGATTATTACTAATATCAAAACTGTCAAAGCTTTTGCCACAGAAGGACAGGAATTATATCGTCAAAAACAGCGTTTAGAGAGAGAATTTACCTACGTTATCCATCGCATTCATAAGGGTTATGTGGACTTAATAACTTGGGAAAAAACCCTTGTCCAGGCTAGTTTATTTGGAGTATTTTTTTTTACTCTCCTAGCCACCGTTCAAGAGAAAATCTCGATCGGGCATTTTATCACCACCTATACCCTCGCTAGTATGGCCTATGCGGAATTAGATCCCCTATCCCAAATGGCAGAAACTTTCGCCCGTCGCTATGCTTCTATGGCACGTTTACAGGAATTTATCAACTTGCCTATTGGCACTGATGCTGGTAGTCTTTTAGCCGATCATGCCCAACATAATCCCTATCGTTTTATGGGTAAACTAGAATTAAGTAATCTTAGCTTTGGCTATAGTCCAGAAAGAATGATTGTCAAGGATATTAATATTCTGATTGAACCCTATCAAACCGTTGCATTAGTGGGAAAATCTGGTTCAGGAAAATCCACTTTAGTTAAGTTACTTTTCCGCTATTTTGAACCGAATCAAGGGCAAATTCTGATGGATGGCGAGGATATTAGTCGCTTAGATGTGACTTGGTATCGGCGACGGTTAGCGATTGTCCATCAAGAAGTAGATGTGTTTAATGGTACGGTGTTAGAAAATCTCACCTACGGTAATCCTAATATTAGCTTTGAGAAGGTAGAAGAAGCCTGTAAAATTGCCCGTGTTGATGAATTTATTCAGGAATTACCTAATGGTTATTCCACTATTGTAGGGGAAAGGGGCGTGCGTCTTTCGGGGGGACAAAGACAGCGTTTAGGAATTGCTAGGGCGTTAATTGTTGATCCAGATGTGTTAGTTTTTGATGAGGCCACTTCTAGCTTAGATTATGAGTCAGAAAGAGCCATTCAACTAGCCATGAAATCAATACTAGGCACTCGCACCACGATTATTATCGCCCACCGTCTTAGTACTGTTCGAGAAGCTGATCAAATTGTCGTCTTGGATAATGGTCGTATTGTCGAGATCGGTAGCCATGACCAATTATTAAATCAGCAGGGAATCTATCAACGTCTCCACTCTTTACAAGAAAGCGGTGAACTGGTTTAGTTTTAAGATAGTCCCCGATAGCAGACCGAGAAAATATATCTAATGGAAGTTGATACCATGTCTAACGAAACCGTTACCTATTCCCTAGAAGCTGTTTTGACTAGGATTGAGGGGAAAATTGACAATTTCCAAAAAGATGTTGACCAAAAATTTGACACTTTCCAAAAAGATGTTAATCAAAAATTTGACAAAATCGACGAACGGTTAAATAAGCTAGAGGTAGGACAGGCAAAGTTAACCGAAAAGGTTGAGGGCATCGATAATCGCCTAAAATCAGTGGAAGGAACCCAAAAAATCAGGTTTGGACATTAATTATTCTTTGGGCAAGTGCGATCGCCTACGGCGCAGCGAAGCCGACCGCTACAGCCGGTTGGAAAGTATTTTTTTCAGGTAATCCCTAGAATTAATAGTAGCAACCTCACCACCCCCTTATCGAAAATTTGGGTTAAAACCCCGTCCTTTGAGGACGGCTTTAAGCTACAATGGAAAAAGCGATAACCAAGCTAAAAACTGAACCTTGACAACAGATAGTAAGGGGTTTCGTTCAGAAAAGACTTCAAATTCGGCCTTGAAAGACTTAAGCAATTAAGCGTTTTTCGGTGAAGCGTCAACCCCGTTCAGCGACCACCCTAAAAAAGTGGCGTGGTGAGGAATCGCCGTCCGTTTTACGGCGGCGAGGATGTCAACCTGATCGGTTAGCCAAAAATTGTCACTTTTCCGATTTAACCCTCTGCTAACCAGCGCACGGCATCCTTAGCGTGGTAGGTTAAGATAATATCGGCACCCGCCCGTTTAAAGCTGGTTAAAGTCTCTAAAGTCACTCGTTTTTCGTCAATCCAGCCATTTAACGCCGCTGCTTTAATCATTGAATATTCCCCCGACACATTGTAGGCAGCCACGGGTAAATTAGTCATTTCCTTGATTCTCCAGATAATATCCAGGTAAGATAGAGCAGGTTTAACCATTAACATATCTGCTCCCTCTAATACATCTAATTCCACCTCTTTTAAGGCTTCCCTGGCATTACCCGGATCCATTTGGTAGGTTCTGCGATCGCCGAATTGGGGGGTAGAATCGGCGGCATCCCGAAACGGCCCATAATAGGCAGAGGCATATTTAGCCGTATAGGAAAGAATCGGTGTATCACTATAACCCGCCTCATCCAATCCTTGACGAATTGCCTGCACGAAACCATCCATCATTCCCGATGGTGCAATGATATCCACTCCCGCTTTTACCTGGGAAACGGCGGTTTTTTGCAATAATCCCAGAGTAGGATCGTTTAACACCCTGCCGGTTAAATCTCCCGTTTGCAGATAACCACAATGACCATGGTTAGTATATTCACACAAACAAGTATCAGCGACAATGAGTAGATCGGGAACTGCCTCTTTAATCGCTGTGGCCGCTTTTTGCACAATACCATGATCGTGCCATGCTCCCGTCGCCTCTGTGTCTTTACTTTCCGGCAGCCCGAATAAAATAATCGCTGGGATTCCTAAATCCCGCACTTCCTTGGCTTCGTCAACAATTTTATCGATTGATAATTGGTACACCCCCGGCATCGATTTCACTTCCTGGGCAATACCTTCCCCCGTCGTGGCGAAAAGGGGATAGATAAAGTCATTGGCTGTCAAGACGGTTTCACTCACCAGACGGCGCATTTGAGGGGTTTGACGCAGACGACGGGGGCGATGAATAGGAAACATAGTTTTTTGTGATTAAATCGGGAATCTTGTCTCGATTCTTTAGTTTAAATCTTTGCTGAGGATGAACACAAATCGATTCAGCCGGCAGCTGGCTGCCGGCAGCTATCCGCAATATTTAGTTATTTTGAGCTTAATCAAACTATTTAGGTCAAAAATGACCTGATGAGGCTCTATCGTCGTTTTGAGGGCGAAAAACCAGCAATTTGACTAAAATTTAATCTTTATAGCCATCACTTTTGCTGTTGCCACCACCTCATCTCTTTACAAAACTTTACCTCATCAGTTATCAGTTACCAGTTATCAGATGTGAGTTTTCAGTTCACTGACGGCTCTCTTGGATAGAGGTGCAAGCGTTCACTGATTACTGTTCACTGTTCACTGACTCCCAAAACCCATCTCCATTTGCGGGAAGGATCGTTTATTCTAGGAAATAAGAGCGATCGATTCAGGATTTTTGCTATGGCCAACTTAGGTGATTTAGTCAAAAAAGCAGTTTATTTGGGCGTAGGCATTGCTACCTATGCCGCCGAAAAAGCTGAAGTAAATTTACAAGAATTAAGAAATCAAGCCCAAAAATTAGCCGATGAAATGATTTCTCGCGGCGAAATAAACGCGGAAGAAGCGCGCAAATACGTCGATGAGTTGGTGAAACAGGCACAACAGCAAACGGTAGAAGGTAATGAATCTAATATTCCCCATGAACCCCGACGGATAGAAATTATTGAAGATGAGGAGGACACCAAAGCAGCCGATCCAAAAGTAGATGAATTGCGGCAAAAGGTGGAACGTCTTCAGGAGGAATTGCGGAAACTACAACAGGATTAAACCTAATTTTAGGGACAAATAATTAATTATTACCAGACAAGGGATGCAAGTATAAACATGGACGATTGGCAGAAGGATTTTTGGGAAGTGATCGAAACTGTGGCGGTGGGAATTGAAACTTTTTTCCAAGAAGTGACCCAAACTATCGAAGAAATTAATGAGGAAATTATCATCGATCTGGAACAGTTCATTCAAGAGGTTTTACCCCAGGAATTAGAAGAATTTTTTAACTCCGATGAATCCCTATTTTCGGAATTAGATGAATCCTCGGATTTTATCCTCACTCCCAAGGTTAACCCCGATCCTAACACCCATCCTGCTTGTATCGGTTGCCGTAATTATCACGGTTATATCTACGGAGGCAATCTTCTCGTCTGCGGTTTCCATCCCTACGGTTGGGATGGTGATAGTTGTCCCGATTGGCAAGCAGAGGATTAATTATTTTTCTACAAAATCAGGTAGGGTTATTATCCCTACCCATAACTTTTATCTCAAAGCAATTGTCTGTCATTTTTAGTTAAGAATTACCCTTGGGAGCATGGTAGGGTTCCGCATCAAAAGGCTGCATCCCCACATCTGGATATTCATCTTTATTGGGGCTAAAAATGCGAGCAAAAGCCTCTGTTAGGTACTGGACAGCATTGTGTAACGTATCCTTGATATTCATTGCTTTTCTCTCCGACTCTCGACAACAATCTCTGTTCAACTTCGGATAAGGTTGATCCACCCCTCCATCCCCATTATCTGGCCAGAATCTCATCAATTGTTGACTTTTGCGATAATTCTTGAATAATCTTCATAAGACTTTATGTTTTTTCTTGTTTGTCTAAACTTTTATAATAATTCTTGTATTTTTGTAAAGCAAAGATTATTCAATAAAACACCGTATCTTTGTTGATCATCTAAGCATAAATATCCATTGACAAAAACTTTTAATTGAGCATTATCTATCTCCTCATCCAAAAAAGGCTCGATGGCTTTCTGACGAAGTGCCTTGAGTTTGTTGAGGTTTAATCCCAACTTTTCGATAGTATTAATTGCTTTTTGATCATCTTCTTGTGCAGGTTTAATTGTACTATCATAATTAAAAGCAAAGTGAGACTCACAATCGGGATTAAGTGGAGAGATTAAGAGATTTTCATCAAACCAGCTATTTTTTAGATTACCACAGTGCCGAGGTTCACCCGGCTTAAGATTTGCCTGACAGGAACATAGCAAATTGGCATAATCTAAGGTATCAACAGTGGGATCACTTTGAGGTTTAAAATGTTCTATATGGCATTCACCATCAACCAATCGACTTTCACAATAACAACATATTTCCCCCTGTTCTGTCATCAAAGCTTTAATTAGTATTTCTTTTGGTTTTCCCGCTAAACTTTTAAAGTCGGGCTGCCAATCTGGGTTAGCTTGCTCTTTCCAATTCTTAAACTCCGGTGGTTCTTGTCTTTTTCTAATATACTTCATTTTCCGATAATTTCCTTGCGTCGAATAATAACTTCAGCTTTAATTAATTCTGGATCATTTTGAATTTTAGCTCTGAGATCATTGATTTTATTTTTAGCTGCCTCTAATTGATTGTGAGAGATTTGTTCATAGATATCTTTCAAAGCTTCAGCGATTTCCTTGGGACGAGTTGTCTCTAATCCCATCAAATCTTCCAAAATTCGATCAACATTTTTGCCGTAGGACTCTTGCACGGGATGAATTTTTATTCCCATTTCTGTTTGTTCCATGAAGTGTAAACTTTCTGGCTGAACATGAGTGATAATATTAGGAGAATGGGTGGAATAAAAAATTGACAGTTAGGAAAAACTTCTAGTAATTTAGGTACTACAAATCTTAGCCATTGAGGATGTAAATGTACATCAATTTCGTCAATGATAATAACGCCATTACCCGTTAAAGGATCAGGATTTTGAGGATTAGCAATCGCCATTCTTCGAGCTAAATCTCCCAGCATAGCAATCAGACATTTTTCTCCATCAGAAAGTTGATTAACAGTAACTATTTTATTCTTTTTTGTTACTTCCATTCTCAAGGGATTACGACGGACAATAAGATTAGTAAAATCTGGTAGAAAACGTTCGATAGTTTTCCGAACCGCTTCCAATTGGGGATCGGGAAAACAAAAACCTTCTGGTTTAATTAGATCATACTGATATCTTCTATTTTCATTTTCTAAATCTTCACGTTCGCGAAACCATTCAAAAAAAGTGCGAAAATCTGATCCACTGGTTAAATCATTTTCGTAGGCACTTAGAGAATCAAATTTATGTTTTGTTCTCATTGGTATATCCAGCACCGCTCGATTAACAGAATAATCAACAAATAAAGGTAAGTTAATTTGTCCTTGATGTTCAGTAATTTGCAGTTGTATTTTTTTAGTATAATCATTTAATTGCCTAAAATTACTCCCTTCCCCAGCGGGGATATATCCAGTCCTAGTTTTTACTATTTTCCAAGTAATCTCTTGACTATCTTCCGTCACCCCAGTGATTTCAATTATAGCCGTCCACTGACCATTATTAATCTCGGTTTCGCTAATCTTTCGTCCACTGGCATTAGTATTTTTTAGGCGATTAACTAACCATGAAAGCATAATCGCCAAACTATCTAAAATGGTAGATTTTCCAGAACCATTAACTCCTATAAATACATTTAATTGCCGATGAAAGTCGATGGTTAAACTGACTGCACCTCGATAAATGAACTACCCCGCCGCAAGCGGACGGGGTATCAGAATCAAAATATACTCAATTGTAGATTTTGGTGTAGCTGCAGGTATTCTTTATCTTGTTCTTTTACATATCTCGCT
>VYKS01000176.1_pt1 | contig 37967 bp, 40 predicted proteins | sample 5114511 | NCBI WGS metagenome assembly VYKS01 (sample SAMN12291795, study PRJNA351875) | freshwater metagenome | isolation source: freshwater lake | place: USA: Michigan, Gull Lake | collected 2011-07-05 | reverse complement strand
GCGTCCGCCCTGTGTGTGAGTTTCGGCGGGGTCGTCTCGGCTCCGCTCGATCGGTTTTCGCAAGCTGCGCGGTCGCGGGAAGCTCCTAGCCGGGAGCGGAGGGGCCTCTTCCCCTCAGCCTTGGTTCCACCCGGTTCGTCCTGACGCCGCCTCTTAAGCCCACGACGGGCGCCGACCCCCAGAGAGCCGACGGACCCCGGGGGCTTTCGTTCCCCGGGCAAACCCGCGATCGATCCCGCCGCGCGTCCGGGTCCTGGGCCCAGGACGCCTTCCCCATCGCGACGGGACGGGGTCGATTGTAGGGGGGCTGGATATGCGGGCGAGAATAAATCGTCTCAATCGACACGGGTGTTGGATTCATTGGGAGAATCCGGGCGAGTTTGGATGATTGGGAAAAACAGCGCGCACTTCTCCCTCTCCCGGAGGGAGAGGGCTTGAGGCTCGCAGAGCGAAGCGATGCGCCAAGCCGAAAGGGTGAGGGGTTAGGGTGCCAGCCGGTGAAACGGTAACCCCTCACCCTTTCGCGTCTCCAATCGCTGCGCTCTTGGACGCTCAAGCCCTCTCCCAACGGGAGAGGGAGTCGTTAGGGGAGAGGGAGCCCCCTCGCCCGCTCGACCTGGACCCGGATCGCGTCGAGCACGTCCGGCAGCCGGGCCATTACGTCCGCATTCGGGAAACGGATCACGGACCAGCCAAGGGTTTCGATGTCCCGCTGGCGGTACTGGTCCTTCAGGTCGCGGTCGTCCTCGTCATGCACGCCGCCGTCCAGCTCGATGGCCAGCATCAGGGCTTCACAGGCGAAGTCTGCGAAGTAAGGGCCGATGGGGTGCTGGCGGCGGAACTTCAGGCCGTCGAAGCGGCCATTGCGCAGGGCCTGCCAGAGCTTGGCCTCGGCCGGCGTCTGGGCCTTGCGCATACCGCGGGCGAAGGTGGTTTTGGAGTCGCGGGCCATTTCACGTTCCCTACCCTCTCCCAGAGGGAGAGGGCTTGAGCGCCCGAGAGCCGTCAGGCGATCGGACTTGCGCGAAAGGGTGAGGGGTTAGGGTGCGAGCCGGCAAGAGGGAAACCCCTCACCCTTTCGGTTTGCGGATCGCTCCGCTCTCCGAACCTCAAGCCCTCTCCCTATGGGAGAGGGAGATCGACGCCGTCTCCACCCCCGGCCCGTCGGCGAAAACCCGCTCGGCCGTCGGCGATCAGAGGCGGTTGGCAGAACGAAAAAGACCCGCCATCGCTGGCGGGCCTTTCAATCCGTCGACGATGAGGGGGAGCTCGCGCTCGCGGGTCTCAAAGCCACGAAGAAAAACTAGGTAGCGACGCCCGAAAAGTCAATCAGAATGCCCGCAGGACGGGAGGCGTGGGTGTTCACGGCGGACGAATTGAGAGACCTGCCGGTCGTGATCTCGGCCCCCCGGTTCGCGACCTATCTGCGGGCGTCCGGCAATGATCCGGAAGCAGCTTTGCGGCTCTACCACTGGAATCTGGAAATCTCGTCGGCCTTCATCGTGCCCTTGCAGCTGTGCGAGGTGGCGGTGCGAAACGGCATTGAGGAAGCCATCGAGCGGGTTCACGGCCCGAACTGGCCCTGGTCGAACGGCTTCATCCGCAGCCTGCCGACGCCGCGTCTGCCCCACCACTACAACCCCCAGACCAATCTGCGCGCCGTGGCCGCGCGGGAGCCGACCACGGGCAAGGTGGTGGCGGAGTTGAACTTCGCCTTCTGGGAAAAGACCTTCACGGTCGGTCAGGACGGCCGCCTGTGGATCCCGCATCTGCACGACGTCTTCCCGGGCGTGCCGAGAACCACGTCCGCGCCAGCAGCCCGCGCCATCGCCTTCAACCGGCTCCAGGCGATCCGCACCTTCCGCAACCGCATCGCCCACCACGAGCCGATCTTCTCGCGCGACCTCGCCGCCGACTATGCACGCATCCGCGAACTGATCGCCTGGCGACGGCCGGTGGCGGCGGCGTGGGTGGACAAGATCGAGCGGGTGAGCGGGTTGCTGGCGGAGAGGGCTTGACTGGCCAGCGCCGTCTCCACCCCCGGCCAATCGGCGAACACCCGCTCGGCCGTCGGCGAGCGGAGGCGGTTGCGGGAGCAGAGGAAGAGGAGGTTGGTCAGAACTCGAAGAACTCGTCGTCGAGCTTTTTGACGTGCAGGGTCTCTTCGATCCGGCAGCCAACTCCATGGTCGATCATGAGCCGGGTCAACCGAGCCCCATCGATGAGTACAATCCTCTTGCTCAAGCCTTCCACAGTCTTGATCGCTGCGGGAGTGAAGCTGGACGTTGTAACGAAAAGGCCTTTGCCGGCCTTGAACTGGTCCAATGCACCGAAAAAGTCGCGGATTTCACCCGGACCTACCGAGTTGTGATCCGCATAGCGCTTGGCTTGAACGTAAATTCGATCAAGACCCAAGGTGTCCTCGTCGATAACGCCATCGACGCCGCCATCCCCACTCCGTCCCAACGCGCGTCCTGCTCTGGCGAGTGAGCCTCCATAACCCATCGCGATCAGCAGCTGGACCACCACGCGCTCAAAGAATGCAGGCGGAGCAGCCTGAATTCGCGCGAGCAACTCTACGCCAAGGTCAGCCTCTAGCGTATCGCGCGCCTGTCTCATGACCTCATCGGGGGTAAGCGAGATCGATGGATCTTGCGCATCCTGCTCAGGTGCTTGGTCTTCAGAAGGGAACCGGAAGGCCTCAAACTCCTGAAACCGACGAAGGTATGGAATATCGATCCGCTCAGGGGGTGCGGCTAGAACGCTGCGCCCTTGCTCAGTGACTACGAAGTGACTGCGTCTTGTGAGCTCGATGAGACCGGCCTTGCCGAGGTAGCTCTTTGCCCAGTGTGTGCGGTTCGCGAATGTTGTCTGCTTGCCAGATGGAAGAAGCTCCGCTCTCTCATCCGGCGAAAGGTGGTACTCGTCCGCGAGCTGTTCGATAACAGCCTGGATGCTCACCTCTCCCTCGGCGGCTTTCCGGAGAACTGGAAGCATCAATGTTTGAAAGTCGGGAATGGCCAAGCGCGCGATCCTTACAACGGAATATTATCATGCTTCTTCCACGGATTGCTCTGCTGCTTCCCCTTCAGCGTCCGTAGCGCCTTGATCAGCCGGCGGCGCGTCCCGTGCGGCATGATCACGTCGTCGATGTAGCCCAGGCCCGCCGCCACGAAGGGGTTGGCGAAGTGGTCCTTGTATTCGGCCTCGCGCGCGGCCAGGGCCTCGGGGTCGCCGGCTTCCTTGCGGAAGATGATCTCGACCGCGCCCTTGGCACCCATGACGGCGATCTCGGCACTGGGCCAGGCGTAGTTGACGTCGCCGCGCAGGTGCTTGGAGCTCATGACGTCATAGGCGCCGCCGTAGGCCTTGCGCGTGATGACCGTCAGCTTGGGCACTGTGGCCTCGGCATAGGCGAACAGCAGCTTGGCGCCGTGCTTGATCAGGCCGCCGTATTCCTGGCGGGTGCCGGGCATGAAGCCGGGCACGTCGACGAAGGTCACCAGAGGAATGCCGAAGGCGTCGCAGAAGCGCACGAAGCGGGCGGCCTTGCGGCTGGAGTCGATGTCGAGCACGCCCGCCAGCACCTGGGGCTGGTTGGCGACGATGCCGATCGGGGCTCCGTCCAGACGGCCGAAGCCGCAGACGATGTTCCTGGCGAAATCCGCGCCGATCTCGAAGAAGTCGGCCTCGTCGACCGTCTTCAGTATCAGCTCCTTGATGTCATAGGGCTGGTTCGGATTGGCGGGGACGAGGGTGTCGAGGCTGGCCTCGTCGCGCTCGGGGTCGTCGTAGCTGTCGCGCACCGGCGGCTTTTCGCGGTTGGACAGGGGCAGGAAGCCGATCAGGCGGCGGACCTCCATCAGGGCCTCGATGTCGTTCTCGAACGCCCCGTCGGCGACGCCGGACTTGCCGGCATGGACGCGGGCGCCGCCCAGGTCCTCGTGGCTGACGACCTCGTTGGTGACCGTCTTCACCACGTCCGGGCCGGTCACGTACATGTAGGAGGTGTCCTTCACCATGAAGATGAAGTCGGTGATGGCCGGGGAATAGACGTCGCCACCCGCGCAGGGGCCCATGATGACGCTGATCTGGGGGATGACGCCCGAGGCCAGGGTGTTCTGCAGGAAGATGTCGGCGTAGCCGGCCAGGCTCTCGACGCCCTCCTGGATGCGGGCACCGCCGGCGTCATAGAGGCCGATGATCGGCGCGCCGTTCGTCAGGGCCATGCCCATCAGCTTGACGATCTTGGCCGCGTGCGCGCCCGAAAGAGACCCGCCGAAGACCGTGAAATCCTTGGAGAAGACATAAACGAGGCGCCCGCCGATGGTGCCCCGGCCCGTGACCACGCCGTCGCCGGGGACGCGCTGTTTCTCCATGCCGAACTGGTGGGACCGATGCTCCACGAACATGTCGGTCTCTTCAAAGCTGCCCTCGTCCAGCAGGACCTCGATGCGTTCGCGCGCGGTCAGCTTGCCCTTGGCGTGCTGGGCGGCGATGCGGGCGTCGCCTCCCCCCAGACGGGCGGCGGCGCGGCGGGCTTCGAGCTGTTCGAGAATGGCTTGCATGGGCGACGGTCTCCTTGGGGCGAGGGTTAAGGAGACGCGCGGCCAGTGGCAAGGCTATGGGGCAAGGCTGGGGGCCGTCAGGCCTCGCGACCGTCGGCGCCTGGGGGCATGGGAGCCGTCATCGCCGCGAGCCGCTGCAGCTCGGCCACATGGGCGGCGAAGGCCTTGCGGCCCGAGGGGGTCAGGGCGATCCAGGTCCGTTGACGGCCGTTCTCGGCCACCTTGGTCAGGGTGACGTGACCGGCCTCCTCCAGCTGTTTCAGGTGCTTGGACATGACCGAGTCCGAGACCTTGATGGCGTCGCGCAGCATGGCGAACTCGGCGCTGTCGACGCTCGACAGGATAGCGCAGATCTGCAGCCGGCCGGGGGCGTGGATGACCGGATCGAAGGCGGGCTCGGTCACTTTCCCTCCTCAGCCAGCTCGCTGCGATAGACGCTCATCCACCAGCGCCCGAAGCCCAGGGTGATGACGAACGCAAGGGCCCCGGAGAGGACGGGTGCCCACCACGGACCGTCAAAATAGCGGCTCCAGATCGACAGACCGATGCAGCCGATCAGCAGTGGCCACATCAGAAAAATGACCCACCGCGCCTTCTTCGGCTCCCAAGCGTTGACCCACCAGCCGAAGCGGTTGCGCCACCAGCTGACCATCCAGAACAGGCCGGCGAGCGAACCAAGAACCAGGAGCGCCGGAGACAGTTGCGGGATCCCCAACCCGGCGAACATGGCCGCGATCATGAGGCCGAACAGGATGTCCCAGCCGATCGGATAATCGACGTTCCGGCCAAGCTCGGCCTTCGCCTCGCGGATCGAGGCCAGCGCCTCGTCAGGGCTCATGTCTTGCGGCATCCGTGACCTCACTTTCCAGACTGGAAAGCTAGCAGCGACTTTCCGGCGTGGAAAGTGAAAACTTTCTAATGTGGAAAGTGACGACCGCCTATTTGCGCAGCAGATGGTCGCGGGCGGCGTTGAGGCGGGCGGCCAGACCCTCGGTGCCGCCCTGATCGGGATGGGCGCGGGCCATCAGACGACGCCAGGCGGCGGTGATGTCCTGGGCCGTCGCCTCGGCGGAGACGCCCAGGATGGCGCGGGCCTCGGCATCGGACAGGCCCTCGGCGCGCGGCGGGACCGTGCGGATGCGCGACGCCACCGTCAGCCACAGGGCGGCGGCGCACAGGCCGGCTCCGGTGATCCAGACGCCGCGAGACAGGGCCAGCAGTCCCCCGGCCAGAAGGGCAGCGGAAATCAGGGTGGCGGCGACGCGCCACTGGCCCCGACGAGGCCCCTCGGTCTGGCGGCCCAGACGGATCAGCGCCCAGACGACCACGCCCGCCACGACGAGCGAGATCAGGACCATGGGGTCATCCGGTCAGGCGGCGGCGTCAAGCGCGGGCAGGCTGACGTCCTCCAGCCCCAGGGCCTGCATGAGGTTGCGCATCTCCTGACGGGCCGCGATGTGGGCCAGGGACACGGCGACCGGGCGCACTTCGTTGGACAGGTCCGCCACCGTCAGGCCGAACGGGAAGAGCTCGCGGTAGATGACCCGGTCGCGCAGGCCGGGCCCGACGCGGAAACCGACGCGCTTGGCGAGTTTCAGCATGCGCTCTTCCAGACGCTTGCGGTTGCGGGCCTCGGCGACGGCGAGGCGGTTTGTGACCACGACCCAGTCGATGGCGGCGTGACGGCCTTCCTTGATGGCGCGGTGCTTCCTCGCCTCCCACACGCTCTCGGAATAGGTCGAGGGCTTGAGAAGCTCCAGCGTGACGGGATCGACCGTGCCCAGCATGTCGAAGTCGACGAAGCTGTCGTTCATCGGCGTCACGATCTGGTCGGCGCAGGCGTGGGCGGCGCGCGACAGGGGGGTGTCGCCGCCGGGGGTGTCGATCAGGATGACCTCGGCGCCCGAACCCCTGGCCTCCTCGAAGGCGGCCTCGAAGCGGGCAATCTGCTCGGCCTCGTCGGCACGGGCCAGGGCCTTGCCGTCGCCGAGATCCGGCTCGGACGGCATGGGCAGGGTGACGCCGTTGGCGGCGGTCCAGGCGATGCGATGGGCGAAGAAGTGGCTCATCGACCGCTGACGCAGGTCCAGGTCCAGGACGGCGACCCGGCGACCCGCATGCAGCAGACCGCAAGCGATATGGATGGCGAGCGTGGACTTGCCCGCCCCGCCCTTTTCGTTGCCGACGACGATGACCTGAGGCTGCGTCATGACCCGTTCCGTTGCGGCCGACTCACTGCCCCGGCCAAGCATCGACAGACTCGCCAGCGGCGAGGCGATCGTCAACGAAAGGTTAAATGAAACCTGTGGGGCGCTGAGGCTTGCTGCCTGGGCGAGGGACTACCCCCGACGCAGGCACCCCAGCTGGGCCGCATCGGCGGCGCGACAGACCGCGCGGGCGGCATCGGCGGGGGCCTCGACCCGGAGCCGGGTCAGGGTGCGGCCGTCCACGGTCACAGCCTCGAACGCGGGAGTCAGGGCCGCGACGGCACCGCCGGCGGCGGCGATGCGGCTCCAGGCGTCGCGAGCGGCAGCCGGGCTGGAGAAGGCCCCGAGCTGAAGGGTTTCGGCCACGGCCGCAGGGCGAAGCTCGTGCGTCGCGCGGGTGACTTCCTGCACCACCGCGCGGGTGACGGCGGGCGCGGCGGCCTCGACCACGGCCGGGGCGGCGCGTTCGACGGCACCGCGCAAGCCCGCGTCCCGGGCGTCCCACAGGGCGTGGGGATCCATGACCTCGACGCGAAGCGCGCCGGGCTGGGCGACCTGCTCGGCCGTGACGAAGGCGGGACGCAAGCCGGCCTCAGCCGCGGTGGCGGGGGCGTCGCCGTCGAGCGGAATCTCCGCGATCGAACGGGCCAGGTTCTCGAACCGGTTGGGATCGCTCTCGACGAAGCCGCACGAGCCCGTCGAGAGGCCAAGAAGGCCGATCAGCACTGGACGGAGCATTCTGCTGGGCGTCATAAGGCCACCCTTAGCCGAGGACCTCTCAAGGCCCGACGAATGAACACGCTTAAGTCGCAGGGTTAATCCGGTAAGCATGAACGATCACCCTGCCCTGCCTGTCGCGCGAACCGTCGCGGGGTTGCGTGAAACCGTCCGGGCCTGGCGTCGGCAGGGACTGGGCGTGGCCTTTGTGCCGACGATGGGGGCCTTGCACGAAGGCCACCTGACCCTGGTGCGAGAGGCGGTGCGCCGGGCCGACCGGGTGGTGGCCAGCGTCTTCGTCAATCCGACCCAGTTCGCCGCGCACGAGGACCTGGGCACCTATCCCCGACGCGAGGCGCAGGACGCCGAGCTTCTGGCGGGCGGGGGCTGTCACCTGCTGTTCGCCCCGACAGTGGAGGAGATGTACCCCGACGGCTTCACGACAGCGGTGAGCGTGGGCGGGCCGTCGCAGGGACTTGAGACGGACTTTCGCCCGCACTTCTTCGGCGGGGTGGCCGTGGTGGTGGCCAAGCTGCTGAACCAGGTCCAGGCCGACGTCGCCGTGTTCGGGGAGAAGGATTACCAGCAGCTGCTGGTCGTCCGCCGCATGGCGAGGGACCTCGACATCCCGACCGAGATCGTGGGCTCGCCGACCGAGCGGGACGGGCACGGTTTGGCCCTGTCGTCACGCAACGCCTACCTGTCCGAGCCCGAACTGGCGATCGCGCGGCGGCTGAACGGGGTTCTGGCCGAGGCAGCGGTCAAGGCCGCGGACCGGCGTCCGCTCGCGGCGGTGGAGCGCGACGCCTACGCCGACCTGCTGAAGGCCGGGTTCGAGCGGGTCGACTACGTCGCCGTGCGCCGCGCCGAGGATCTGGCGGCGTTCGCCGACGGGGTCGCTGACGCGCCGGCGCGTATCCTGGCCGCCGCCTGGCTGGGCAAGACGCGCCTGATCGACAACATGGCTGTCTAGGGAGTGGCGAGTGATTGGTGGCTAGTGGCTGTTGATTTGCCGCGTCGCCATGGGGGAGGCATTGGCCTGAACCCACTAGCCACTAGCCACTAGCCAACGCTTTCAGCCTCGGCTTCACCATCGGAATGGTGAGCATGGTCGAACCCACGGCCATGAGCAGCAGCGCCGTGAAGGCCGTGTTGGTGATGATCCCCTTGTCCAGCAGGATGTTGGCGAAGATGATCATGATCAGGGCCTTGGTCTGGAGCAGCCAGCCGATCACGGCCGCCTCTCCCCTGGGCCACTTGAGGATCCGTCCGGCGAGGTGGACGCCCGCGAGCTTGCCGCTGACCGCGGCGACCAGCAGCAGCGCGGCCGCACCGAAGACCATGAGCCCGCCCATGTCCCATTGGGTGCGCAGGCCCGTCGACAGGAAGAAGACCGGCATGATGGTCATCAGGACGATGTGACGGAAGCTGTCCATCTGCTTCTCGTCGAACAGGTTCCGGTCCAGAACGACACCGGCGAGGAAGGCCCCCACCATGTAGTGAAGCCCGGCCCAGTCGGCGACGAAGCCGATCGCTGCCAGCCAGATCAGGCCGATGTACCAACGGTCCCGCTCCGGGACCCGGTGCATCAGGGCACGCACTGCGATGGACGCGATCGGGAAGCCGACCAGGAACACGGCCTGACGGCCCAGTCGGTCCCAGTCCAGAATGATCAGCGCCAAGACTCCCCAGATGGCGATGTCGTCCAGGCTGGCGTAGCGGAGCACGCGCTGGCCGAGGTCCTTCCTGAGGATGCCCAGCTTGTCGAGGAACAGCACCAGGATCGGCAGGGCGGTGACCGCACACGCCATGCCCATGCCCGCCAGCACCTGCCAAGTCTGGCCGCGCTCGCCGACCCAGCCCGGAGACTGCAGCAGGATGGCGGCCGCCACGCAGCCGAACAGAAGCGGCGTCACGAGCGCCAGCCCGGCGGTCACGCCAGTCTCGACCCGATTGGTCCAGGCGGCTTTCAGGTCCAGCTCGATACCTGCCAGCCAGACGAAGATCATCACCGCCCACCAGGCTACGCCGTTCAGCGACTGGTTCACTTCCGGCCGGAACACGAAGGCGTAGTAGTCCGGGAAGACGGCCCCCAGGACGCCCGGCCCCAACAGGATGCCGCCGACGATCTGGACGACCACCAGAGGGGCGTAATGCTCGGTCCTGAACAGCCTCCAGACCAGATACGGCACGCTGAAGATGATCAGCATGGCGATCAGGAAGATCTCGGTCGTGTTCATGGGCGGGCCGGACATGGAGAAGCAGTCTAGGCGATTCTCGTCACGCTTGACCCTCGGGGCGAACTCCCCTCCCTTGCTCGCGGGATGAGGGGGAATTCGAACATTAAACGCATGATGACGGCGCTCGCCTGCGCCGGTAGCGCGGTGGTGGTCGCGGCGTGCGACGGACAAATGACCACCACGGTCAGCAGTACGGCCGACGCCGGAGCCACGCCGATGGTGCTGGCCACGAGCGACATAGAGGCCGGGCGGTACCTGGTGCTGGTCGGCGGCTGCAACGACTGCCACACCCCGCAGTACGCGATGACCAACGGGGCCCAGCCCCCGGAAGCGGAGTGGCTGAAAGGGTCGACTGAGGGTCACACGGGTCCCTGGGGCACGACCTATGGCAAGAACCTGCGCCTGACGACGCAGCGGCTGAGCGAGGACCAGTGGGTGGAGCTGCTGGCCACCGGATCCAGCCTGCCGCCCATGCCATGGCCGAGCGTTAGGGCCATGTCGGACGCCGACAAGCGCGCCATCTATCGCTACATTCGCCAACTGCCCGGCGAGGCTGGCGAGCAGGCTCCGGATGCCTTGCCACCGGGCGTGACCCCGCCGCCGCCAGCCCCGCCGGCAGGAACCGCCCCGGCGGCCTGACGCCTTAGGCGATCGCGCCCACGCAGCCTTCGGCGTCGCCGGGGGTCAGCTGGGCGTCGGTCAGAGCCAGGGTCCAGCCGTGGTGGGTGTTCAGGCCCCAGCGACGAGCACCACCGCCGTCGCCGGCGTCCCCGCCCGCCGTGACGATCACGCTGCGGCCCTTGGGCAGGGCGGCGGGATCGATCTTGCCGACCGCCAGAGAACTGGGCTGTCCGCCCGCCTGGCCGAAGCCATCGAAGACACTGAGGCTGGACCAGTCGCGGCGCAGACCCACCCACCAGGGGTCGTCGGTGTTGACGGCCAGAACCGCCACGCCCTTGCCCTCGGCAGCGAAGGCGAGCGCGGCCTGTGCGTCGCGGACCATGCGGATCGTCGCCGCAGAGCCGAAGCGGTGGCGCGCCCCGTCGAAGGCCCGGGTCGGATCGACGGGGGCCCAGACCTGGACCTGAAGCTTGCCCTGCTGGGCCAGACCCCAGCCGACGATCTCGCGCCAGAGACCTTCGACGGCCGTGGTGTTGTCGGGCTCGGCCTTCGACAGAACGCGAGAGAGGACGGTCTGCTCGCGGTCCGGACGCAGCTTGGTGTGGGGGCCATGCGGAGCGTCCTTGGCCAGACCGACCTTGGCGGCGATGGCCAGACGCTTCTGGAACAGGGTCAGCATCTCGTCGTCGATCAGGTCGATCTCGTGACGAAGCGCGGCGAGCGCCATCTGCTCGGGCGACAGGTCCTCAGGGTTCATTTCGGGCCAGACTTGCTGGAGGTTCGATTTCGACATTGGGTGAAGGCTTTCAACGGGTGCATTTCGACAGGAGGGGTGCGTGGGTGCGCCGCCGCCCTGGTCCAGGGCGGTCGCCGGCGAGGCTGTCAGGTGCGGGAAGCGCGCCTGGCCTCAGCCGGCGTATCGAAAGCCGTAAAAGCGATAGCCGAGATAAAACGAGCCGGCCGCGCGCGAACGGGGCGAAAGGGTCGAGAGGAAAGCGCGCGCAGACATGATCAGGCTCGGTTTTCGGGCCAGCAGCGGCCCTTATCCCCTTAAGACACGCAAGGATCGTGCGTCGTCAACCCGGTTCGCGCGCCAGGAGGACAAACCGCGTGCGGTTCGTGTCTGAATCCTGGACGTCGTTGCGAAGAATCGACAGGCCGTAGACCTCCGCGGCAGCGACCGGAGCCAGGGCGGCGCGGGTCCGGTCTCCGAGCTCGGCCACCTCGCGCGCCGCGCCGGCCGTATCGAAGGCCTCGACGATCTGAAGGCCGAGGGCCGAGATCTTGCCTGTGCATTGGCGCAGAGCCACGGGGTGGCTGTGAACCGTCCTGAGATCCGCCAGCTCGGCCCCGGGGTTCGCCATGAGGGCGATCTGGATCTTGCGCCAGACCTCGGCGACCACGGGCAGGCCCGACTGGGCCACGAGGGTGGCGGCGGGCTCGACGACCCCGATCGTTGAGTTCTCGACCGGAATGAGGGCGCAGTCGCAGGCCCCCGTTTTCACGGCGTCGATGGCCTCGGCGAACGTCTCGAACGGGACGGGCTCGTCCCAGGGGCGCAGTTCGAGACAGGCCTCGTGACTGAAGGCCCCCGGCGCGCCCTGAAAGGCGGTTCGCCCCGCCCCAGCGTCGTTGGCCGATCGGCCGATGCCGCCCGTGGTCACGCGGCCGCCGAGCGCGCCAGACGACCGGTCTTCAGCCGCTCGGCGATCAGGAAGGCCAGTTCCAGAGCCTGGTCGGCGTTCAGACGCGGGTCGCAGTGGGTGTGGTAGCGGCTGGACAGGTCGTCCTCGGTCACGGCCTGGGCCCCGCCGATGCATTCGGTGACGTTCTGGCCAGTCATCTCCAGGTGGACACCACCGGGATGCACTCCTTCCGCCTCCGCCACGTCGATGAAGCCCTTCACCTCGCCGATAATGCGGTCGAATGGCCGGGTCTTGTAGCCGCTCTGGGCCATCAGGGTGTTGCCGTGCATCGGGTCGATCGACCAGATCACGCGCTTTCCATGGGATTTGACCGCCTTCATCAGGCGCGGCAGGCGTTCATGCACCTTGTCGTGACCGAAGCGGCCGATCAGCGTCAGCCGGCCGGGCGTGTTGTCGGGGTTCAGCGCGTCGATCAGAGGCAGGAGGTCGTCCGGCTCCATGGTCGGTCCGCACTTCACGCCGATGGGATTGCGGATACCGCGCATGAACTCGACGTGGGCGCCGTCTAGCTGGCGCGTGCGCTCGCCGATCCACAGCATGTGGGCCGAGGTGTCGAACCACTCGCCCGATGCACCGTCCAGACGGGTCAGGGCGCTTTCGACGTTCAGCAGCAGGGCCTCGTGGGAGGTGAAGACTTCCACTCGCGACAGGTCCGGATGGGTCTCCGGCGTGACGCCGACGGCCTCCATGAAGGCCAGCGCCTCGGCGATCTTGTCGGCCAGTTCGCGATACTGGGCCCCTACTCCGCTGTCGGCGAAGCCCTGGGTCCAGCGGTGGATGTTGTAGAGGTCAGCATAACCGCCGCCGGCGAAGGCGCGCAGCAGGTTCAGCGTCGAGGCCGACTGGTTGTAGGCCTTCAGCAGACGCTGGGGATCGGGAATGCGCTCGTCCGGCGTGAAGGCCGAGCCGTTGATGTTGTCGCCGCGATAGCTGGGCAGCGTCACCCCATCGATCGTCTCGGTCGGGGCCGAGCGCGGCTTGGCGAACTGGCCCGCGATGCGGCCGACCTTCACTACGGGCTTGCGGCCCGCGAACGTCAGGACCACCGCCATCTGCAGCAGCAGGCGGAAGGTGTCGCGGATGTTGTCAGTCGAGAATTCCTTGAAGCTCTCGGCGCAGTCGCCGCCCTGCAACAAGAAGGCCTCACCGGCCTCGACCTGGGCCAGGCGGTCCTTGAGCCGGCGCGCCTCACCCGCGAAGACCAGGGGCGGAAGCGCACGCAGCTCGTCTTCTACCGCCGTCAGGGCGTGCGGGTCCGGATAGTCCGCCGGCATGTGCAGGGCGGCCTTGGTTCTCCAGCTCTCGGGGGTCCAGCGCGTACTCATGGCCTTAGGATAGGCTTCTCGCGCCTGCGAAACAATGAACTCGGCGTCGCGTCAGCCGGCGTTCGTTTCGGACGTCTGCTTGACCTTCAGCGTCACCAGTTCCTCGGCCATGGTCGGGTGGACAGCACAGGTGGCGTCCCACTGGGCCTTGGTCAGGCCGGCCTTCACGGCGATGGCCGCCAGCTGGATCATCTCCGGGGCCTCAGGGCCTACGATATGAACGCCGACGACGCGGTTGGATTTGGCATCGACCACCAGCTTCATCAGCATGCGCTCATCCGAGCCGGTGAATGCGTACTTCATGGGCCGGAAGCGGGTGACGTAGACATCGACCTCGCCAGAGAAGGCGCGGCGGGCTTCCGCCTCGGTCAGGCCGACGACGCCGACGGGCGGCTGGCTGAAGACGGCCGTGGCGACGGCGTCGTAGTCGAAGCTCTGCGGATTGTCGCGATAGACGGTCTCGTGGAAGGCCACGGCTTCGCGGATGGCCACGGGCGTCAGGTTCATCCGGTCGGTGACGTCGCCAATGGCCCAGATGCTGTCGACATTGGTCTTCGAGAAGGCGTCGACCTTGATCGCGCCCTTCTCGTTCAGCTCAACCCCAGCCGCCTCCAGGCCGAGGCCCTTGACGTAGGGCTCGCGTCCGGTGGCGAACATGACGACGTCGGCTTCCAGGTCCATGCCGTTTTCCAGCACATTCAGGAGGCCCGTTTCGGTCTTGCGGATCTCGGTGTGCTGGCAGCCCAGGATCACCTTGATGCCGCGCTTCTCGATCTCGTTGACGAGGTGGGAACGGACGTCGTCGTCGAAGCCGCGCAGGATGTTGGGTCCGCGATAGATCAGGGTCGTCTCGACACCGAGCCCGGCGAAAATCCCGGCGAACTCCACCGCGATGTAGCCGCCGCCCGCGATCAGGATGCGTTTGGGCAGCTCCGGCAGGTGGAAGGCCTCTTCCGAGCTGATGGCGTGTTCGATGCCAGGGATTTCCTGTGGCAGCCAGGGTCGGCCGCCCGTCGCGATCAGGATGCGCTCGGCCGTCACGATCAGGTCACCGCCGTCCTCGCCCTTGCCGGCGATGGCGACGGTGTGGGCGTCCTTCAGAACCGCGCGGCCGTGGATCAGCTTGACCCCGGCCTTGCCGAGATTGGCGACATACAGGCCCGACAGCCGCGCGATCTCGACGTCCTTGGTCTCGATGAACTTCGGCCAGTCGAAGGCGGCGTCGATGGTCCAGCCGTAGCCCTCGGCGATGTGGAAGGCGTGGGCGAAGTCGGACGCCATGACCATGAACTTCTTGGGGACACAGCCCCGGATCACGCAGGTGCCGCCGACACGGTGTTCCTCGGCCACGGCCACGCGCTTGCCGGACAGGGCAGTGAGGCGGGCGGCCCGCACCCCGCCGGAGCCCGCGCCGATGACGAAGAGGTCGTAGTCGTAGGTCGTCATGGTGGGCCCCGCGCTGTGTTCGAAAACAGCGTCTGAATAGTCTGAATCGTCTGAATTCGGTCCCGCCGCGAGCGCCCGGGAAGGGCCGGGATGTATGGAGTCCGGCGGTCTGCGGCAAGACGATCCGGCGCTGGCTTCGATCCGCAGCGACGCCGCGTTACAGGTGCGCCTGAAACCCGGGGCCGTGTCGGGGCGAAGACGTGGTCAGGGAATCGAACCAGCGTCGGCGCGGCGCGGTTGGTCTGGCGATCATCGGGGACGAGGGACAGGGACGCACGCGTGGAGCCGACGACCATCCTGATGATCGCCGTCCTGATGGGGATGGGCGCGGCGCTCTACACGTCGGTCGGCCATGCCGGGGCCTCGGCCTACCTCGCCATCATGGCCCTGTTCGCCGTCGAGCCGGAGGTGATGCGGCCCACGGCCCTGGTGCTGAATGTGCTGGTCGCCAGCTATGCGACGTTCCGCTATGTGCACGCCGGGCGGTTCAACCTGTCCCTGCTGCTGCCCTTTGTGATCGTGGCCATTCCCTGCGCCTTCATCGCCGGGCGTTACCCGCTGCCGCCCGAGCTCTACCGGCCCGTGGTGGCGGCGGTGCTGCTTCTTGCGGCGCTGCGACTGTTGTGGCCCCGGCCGATCGCGGCGCTCGGCGAGCCTAGAGCGCCGCACACCGGCTTTCGCTTGCTGGCAGGCGGGGCGATCGGGACGCTGTCGGGACTGACCGGGACGGGCGGCGGCATCTTCTTGAGCCCGCTGATCTTGCTGATGGGATGGGAGACAGCCCAGAAGACGTCGGGGGTGGCGTCGGCCTTCATCCTGTGTGTGTCGATCTCCGGGCTGCTGGGCAGCCTGACCACCGTCGGGCGACTGCCGGCGGAGCTGCCGTGGTTCGTGCTGGCGGTGGCCATCGGGGCCGTGGTCGGGACCTTCATCGGCATTCAGCGGCTGAGCGGGCCGCGTCTGCTTCAGGCGTTGGGGGTCGTGCTGCTGATCGCCTCGGCCAAGCTGGTGTTCGGGTGAAACCCTAGGGCAGCAGCGTCCGCACGCCGCCGTCCTCGCCGATGATGGCCTCGTCGGCGAGGTCGAGGAAGAGGCCGTGCTCGACCACGCCGGTGATCAGCTTCAGGTCGTCGGCAAGGCGGACCGGATCATGGATGGCCTGGCATTTGGCGTCGTAGATGACGTTGCCACCGTCGGTGCGGACGACGCCGCGGTCGGCCTGGCGCAGGCGCGCGGGCATGGCGATGTCGTGGTCGGCCAGAACGTCCATGATGCGGTTGGCCGTCGAGCGGTGACCGAAGGCAACGACCTCGATTGGCAGGGGGAAAGCCCCCAGCACCGGCACGACCTTGGCCGCATCGGCGATGACGATGCAGCGGTTGGACGCCTCCCACACCAGCTTCTCGCGCAGCAGGGCCGCACCGCCGCCCTTGATGAGGGCGAGACCCGGTCCGACCTCATCCGCGCCGTCGACGGTCAGGTCGATGCGGGAGACGTCGTCCAGCGCGGCGAGCGGCAGGCCGAGGTCGCGAGCGAGATCGGCCGTCCGCTCCGACGTCGGCACGCAGCGAAGGTCGGACAGATTGCGGGCCGCCAGCGCCTTGACGAACCAGGCGGCGGTCGAGCCGGTGCCAAGACCGACGACCATGCCGGGCTCCACACGAAGGGCGGCGGCCTCCCCGGCGGTGCGTTTCTGGTCGTCTGCGCTCATTTGGATTTCGTGGGCCTCTTCGCCTGGGCCTTCTCACGAAAGGCAGCACCTCCGCCCTCCTTGGTGATCTGACGGGCGCGGCCGAACGCGAGGGCGTCGGCGGGGACGTCCTTGGTGATGACGGAGCCGGAGCCCACGAGAGCGCCGGCCCCGATGGAGACGGGGGCGACCAGGGCTGAGTTCGAGCCGATGAAGGCCCCCTCGCCCACTTCCGTGCGGGCCTTGTTGAAGCCGTCGTAGTTGCAGAAGATCGTGCCTGCGCCGACGTTCGCGCCCGCGCCGACGGAGCCGTCGCCGAGATAGGCCAGGTGATTGGCCTTGGCGCCCTTGTCCATGCGGACGGCCTTGACCTCCACGAAGTTGCCGACCTTGACGTCTTCGCCCAGGTCCGCGCCGGGCCGCAAGCGGGCATAGGGGCCGACCTCGGCGCCGGAGCCGACCGTCGCGCCCTCAATGTGGGAGAAGCTGCGGATGCGAGCATTCGCGGCGATCCTTGCGCCCGGACCGAAGACGACGAAGGGATCGATCACCGTGCCCGCGCCGACCTCGGTGTCCCAGGCGAAGTGGACGGTGTCGGGCGCGCTCATGGTCACGCCGGCGGCGAGGAAGGTCTCGCGCTGGACGGTCTGGAACAAGGCCTCGGCCTGGGCGAGTTCGGCCTGCGCGTTCACGCCCATGACGGCATCTTCCGAGGCCATCACCGCCCGGGTCGGGGCCCCCTGCCCGCGCGCCAGGGCGACGACGTCGGTCAGATAGTATTCGCCCTTGGCGTTGTCGTTCGTGACCTGGCCCAGAAGCTCGAACAGCAGCCGCGCAGGCGCCGCCATGACGCCGGAGTTGCAGGTGGTCAGTGCGAGCACCTCTGGCGAGGCCTCCTTGGCCTCGGTGATGGCCGCCAGCGTGTCGCCGTCCATGACCAGGCGGCCGTAGGCACCGGGGTCTCGGGCCTCGAACCCGATGACGGTGACGCCGCCACCTCCGAAGACCGGGGCGATGTCGGCGGCGCGCAACAGGGGCACGTCGCCGTAGGTGACGACCACCTCTCCGTCGAAGTCGGCAAGCAGGGCCTCAGCAGCCCGCACGGCATGGCCGGTGCCGAGCGGCGGGTCCTGAACAGCAATGGCGGCGGCACCCAGCCGCTTCTCGACATGGGCACGGACCTCAGGCGAGTGATTGCCGACCACGACCACGATCCGCTCGCAGCCCAGACCCTCTGCGGCGTCGATGGCATGATCGAGCATGGCGCGGTGGCCGACGCGGTGCAGCACCTTGGGGACAGGCGACTTCATGCGCGTGCCCTGGCCGGCGGCGAGGATGATGGCGGCGCGTCTGGTCATGAATCGGTCCGGGTCAGCCTTCCTCGCCGTCTACAATGAGCGCATCGCCATTAGAACCGTCATCCTCGGGCTTGACCCGAGGATCGGACGCCGTGCAACGCAGGCGCATCGGGCGGAGGCGTGGTCGCGCCGTTCGGATCGACGGCGTGGCGGATGGTCCGATCCTCGGGTCAAGCCCGAGGATGACGAGGCAAGCGGATGATCGAACAGGACCTGATCGGCTGGACGATCGGCTTCGATCTGGACGGCACCCTGGTGGAGACTCACGAGGATCTGATCGGCACGCTGAACCGGATGCTGGCGACGAAGGGCCTGCCGGCCTGCCCGGTCGAGGGCGCGAGGGACCTGATTGGCGCAGGCGCAACCGCCCTGTTGGTGCATGGCTTCGTGCGCGCGGGGGCCTCGACCGAGGACGCCCGCGATCCGGCCCTGCTTGAGGCCTTCCTGGCCGACTACATCGCGCACATCGCCGACCATTCGCGACCCTTCGAGGGCGTGGTCGAGACGCTGGAACGACTGGCGGCACGCGGCGCAACCCTGGTGGTTGTGACCAACAAGCGGTCGGATCTGTCGGAGCTTCTGCTCGGCAAGATCGATCTGACCCGCCATTTCGCCGCCATCGTGGGACCCGATCGGGTCAGCGCGAGGAAGCCGGCGGGCGCGCACTTCATCGAGGCGGTGACCTCGGTCGGCGGCGATCCCGTCCGCGCCATCATGGTCGGGGACGCGGAACCCGACGTCGGCACAGCGCGGGATGCGGGCGTACCGGTCATCGGCGTCACCTTCGGCTACACGCCCACGCCGATGGAGAAGCTGGAGCCCGACGTGATCGTCGACGCCTTCGAGGATGTGGAGGAGGCCGTCGATATGCTGGTGGTCGACCACTACGTCCTGAAGGCGATGGCGGTCTGAGGCCTCAGGCCGAGCCTGCCATGTAGTCGTAGACGTCGGCGGCGCGCGTCACCGTGATCGCGATACGATCGTCATGGATTTCGATCTGGCCACGCGCCACGGGGTGGTTGTTGGCCAGGATCCAGACCTCGTCCTGCTCGGTCGCGTCGAGCGGGATGACGGCGCCGCGACCCATTTTGAGCAGCTGGGCCATGGGCAGCACGGACCGGCCGAGCACGACGGAAAGCTCGACGTTGACGGCCTCGACCTGACTCATGATGACTCCGGGCGCACCGGAGGCAACGGGCGGCTGATCTTGCATTGGTGATCCTCAGGGGCACATTGGGCCGGTCATGCTTGCCGAGCCGTTAAGCGCCGCCCCCTCGAACCCATTGATTCGCCCCGACGGACGTTCCGTTGAATGGGTCGTCGCCTCCGGCCGCGTGGCCTATGTGGACGCCGTGGCCGAGATGGAGGGCCGGGTCGCCGCCATCGCCGCAGGAGACGCCGCCGAGCGGGTCTGGCTGATCGAGCATCCGCCGCTCTATACGGCCGGGGTCTCGGCCCGGGACGAGGACCTGCTGGTACCTGACAGGTTCCCGGTTCACCGGACAGGCCGCGGCGGCCAATTCACCTATCACGGCCCAGGCCAGCGGGTGGCCTATGTCATGCTGGACCTGAACCAGAGGGGCCGGGACGTGCGCGGCTTCGTGCGGGGGCTGGAAGACTGGATCGTCGGGGCGCTGGCCGAGTTCGGGGTCGAGGCGGGTGTGCGCGACGGGCGCGTCGGGGTCTGGGTGGAGCGCAAGGGGCCCGGCTGGAGCCGCGAGGACAAAATCGCCGCTATCGGGGTGAAGGTCCGCAAGTGGGTCAGCTTCCACGGCATCAGCCTGAACGTGGAACCCGAGCTTGATCACTTCGGCGGCATCGTGCCCTGCGGCATCGCCGAGCACGGAGTGACCAGCCTGGTCGACCTGGGCGTTCCCGTGACGATGGATGAAGCCGATGCGGCCCTGAAGGCCAGCTTCCGGCGGGTGTTCGGACCCGTCGAATAGATCCGCTGTCAGCGCTCAGGCGGCTTCCCCGCGTCCCTGAAGACTGGTCTCGAAGTCCATGAAGATGTCCATCAACTCTGGCGCGGTTAGCGCGGGCGAGTTGGGGCCGAACCGGAACTTCCAGAAGCTGACCACATGCTGGATGGCCCCCAGCTGCTCACCCAGTCGGTTGAACAGCGAGGGGGCCTTGAGCAGGAACTCCCGGAAGATCAGGGGATCACCGTCCTGGGTCAGGCCGGCATAGGCGGTGTCGTAGATCTGGAGCGTCTCGCGGGTGTCGGAACGGGCCTTGCGGATCAGCTTGCCCACCACGTCGCGGCCCCGGCTGATGTACTCCTTGGCGTCCTGGTCCATGGGGCCGATCGCCTTGATGCTGGCGACCTTTGTCATGACGCCGGCGAGGTCCTCGGACATGCTGCCCAGCGTCCACTTGAAGTAGAGGAAGCCCTTCCAGCAGAAGATTCCCTCGTCGTATTCCTCGGGACTGAGGCGCAGGACCTCGCCAAGAGCGTCCATCCGGTCGCCCGACGAGTTGGACAGGATCTTCGCGGCCATCCGGCCGACGGAGTTGGACGACGCCTTGGCTCCGCCCAGGCTGAGCTGAACCAGGGGGGTGATCTCGCCTTCCACGAACCGCAGCATCTTCTGCATGTCGCCCTCGCTGATCGCGAAATAACAGGCCGCCGGCGTGATCCCGCCGCGCCGAAGTTGTTCTCGCAACAGAAAGGGATCCAGCGAGGGCAGTTCGTCGATGAGCTTGAGCGTTCTGTAGTCGGGGTGATCGGGCGTTATGCCAAAGACCTCCTTCAAGATCGCCAGATGGTTGATCTGGTTGAAGAAGAAGTAGCGTCCCCCGGCCTTCAGCTCGCGGCTGTCGATTGGCAGCAAAATCTTGGTGCCGACCCGCCGCGAGCCCCGGAACAGGTCGGTCTCGTTGCGCCGCAGGCGGTGCTTGATCAACAGCGCCCGGTTCAGTCCCGGCGTCTGGAACACGGGTTGCTCGCGCCAGGCATCGGTATGGCCATGAAGCTTCGACACATGGGAAAGATTCAGCACGCGCGCGGTCGAGGCGGAGCGCTCGAGGAATTCCAGACTTCGAATGGCACGATCAGACATGCCGACCCACAAAACGCGAACGAGAGCCCCTGCCTTCAACCATGGGGAGCTTCCGGACCCTTAACGTTACCCCCTCGGCGCACAAAAACTTCTGCTCGCGCCCGGCTGTCCGCCGTCAGAGACCACGGAGATACGAGGTCCCGACCGCTCATCGTGGGCACGCCGAACACCGGTATGGGCTGGAAAGAAATGGTGGATGCGACAGGGATTGAACCTGTGACCCCCTCGGTGTGAACGAGGTGCTCTCCCGCTGAGCTACGCATCCATCTCTCGGGGAGGCGGGGACATAGCTCGCTCGATCCGAGGTGGCAAGCGGATCATCGACTTCGACGGAATAGCCCTCTTCCCTTCCGGTTCTGCCTCCGCTATCAGCGCGCCTCCGATGCGAGCGGTCGTGGCGGAATTGGTAGACGCGCAGCGTTGAGGTCGCTGTGGGGCAACCCGTGGAAGTTCGAGTCTTCTCGACCGCACCATCCTGCTTCGCCCTGACGGGCTTCGCAGGACGTCGCAGACGAGGCATCTACCAGGCCTCGCAGCACGGACGATGTCGAGAGAGGAAGGCAGCCGCGTGAGCGAACAGACCGCCACTCTCGATCCCCTTGTCATCGAAGACCATGAGGCGCTGGACGAGGACTATGTCCTGACCGCTGCCTTCGTCGAAAAAGTCGTCGACGCGACCGACGACGGGGATGGCTTGCGACTGCGCAGCCTGCTGGAAGACCTCCACCCCGCCGACGTCGCCGACCTGATGGGCTTCCTGACGGCCGAACACCGGGGCGTGGTCGTCCTGTGGCTGCCGCCGGAGCTGCTGGCCGAAACCCTGCCGGAGCTGGATGACGGCATCCGCGAGGAAGTGCTGGAGCGGGTACCGGCCGGTGCACTGGCCGAGGCCCTTCAGGAACTCGATTCCGATGACGCCGCCGCCGTGGTCGAGGACCTTGAGGACGACCAGCGCGAGAAGGTGCTGGCCGCCATGCCGGCCACCGACCGGGCGGCCATCGAGAGCTCGCTGCAGTACGCCGAGGACACCGCCGGGCGACTGATGCAGCGCGAGGTAATGGCCGCGCCTCAGTTCTGGACCGTCGGCGACACCATCGACCACGTGCGGGCCCAGGGCGAGGACTTGCCCGAGTTGTTCTTCGACATCTATGTCGTCGATCCGCTGAACCGGCCGGTCGGGGGCATTCCGATCAGCGGACTTCTGAGGGCCGCGCGCGCGGTGAAGCTCTCGGACCTGATGGAGCCGGTGAACGAGATCGCCGCCGACACCGATCAGGAAGAGGTCGCCTACATCTTCGAGAAGTACCACCTGATCTCGGCCCCGGTCGTGGACGCGGGAGGGCGGCTTGTCGGCCAGATCACCGTCGACGACATCGTCAACATCATCCAGGAAGAGAACCGCGAGGACATCCTGCGTCTGGCCGGTGTGTCGGATGAAAGCCGGGGGGCGGGCGTGTTCGGAGTGGTCCGCTCGCGGATTCCCTGGCTGCTGGTCAACCTCGGGACGGCGGTGTTCGCATCGCTTGTCATCGGCCAGTTCGCCGACGAACTGGAGGCCCTCGTCTACCTGGCGATCCTGATGCCGATTGTCGCGTCCATCGGCGGCAATGCGGGGACGCAGGCCCTGACGGTCGCGGTGCGGTCGCTGGCGGCCCGCGAGCTGACTTCGGCCAACACTCCGCGAATCCTCGGCCGCGAGATCATGGTCGGCCTGTTCAACGGAACAGCCGTCGGAGCCCTGCTGGCCGGGATCGCCTGGATATGGTTCGGCGAGCCGCTGCTGTCTCTGACCATTGGACTGGCGGTCATCATCAACCTGTTCGCGGCAGCCCTGGCCGGAACGCTGGTGCCTCTGGCGCTCGACCGCCTGGAGCGGGATCCTGCAGTTTCGTCCCCCGTGTTCGTGAGCTGGATCACCGATACGATCGGATTTCTGTCGTTCCTGGGTCTGGCGGGCGTGATCCTGTTGTAAGTCGGCCCGGTCCTTGCGCCGTCGTGCCCGAGGCCAAGCCGTCCTGTCTCGTTTTGGGTCAATTGTCCGGTGTCCGACGCAGTCCAACCCATGAAGAAGGTCTCCCGCGAGGGGATCGTCCTCATCAAGAGTTTCGAGGGCTTTCGGCCCCGCTCTGTTGCGCGACCCGAGGGCGGCTGGATTATCGGCTATGGGCACACCCTGTCGGCGCGCGAAGGCGCGACCGTGTCAGAAGCCGATGCCGAGCTGCTGCTGCGCTATGACCTGCTGCCCATCGAGAAGCGCCTGAACGACGCGGCGGCCGGCGGCCTGAACCAGCACCAGTTCGATGCCCTGCTCAGCTTCGCCTTTTCGGTCGGTCTGGAGGCGTTCGAAGCGTCCGACGTCCTTACGAGCCTGTCGTCCGGTGATGCTGGTGCCGCCGCTGAAGCCATACTGGGTTGGCCGGAGACGCGCAGCCCGTCAGCCGGCGCGCGCCGTCGCACCGCCGAACGCGCGCTGTTCACGGCAGACCCGAGTCGGCCCGTCGCGCTGGCCGAGCTGCTGGCCGCGCCGGTCGTCGAACAGCCGGTTGCGGTTCCCCATGAGGTTCCGGTCGAGGCCGCCGAGTCTCCTGCTGACGAAGCCGCGCCGATAGCACTGGCCCATGAGGCAGATCCTTCGGCCGAAGCAGCCGATACCTCGTTGGCCGAGCGAAACCCCGAGGACCGCGTGGCGCAAGCTGAGCCGGCCCCCGTCGAGCCGCTGGTCGCCGCCGTCGCGGCCTTGCTGGGGGAAATGGAGGGAACACCAGTCGGTCCTGCCGCCGCGCCGATCGTGCCGACGTTCGAGGCGCCCTCGATCCCGGTTCCCTCTGCGCCCGAGCGCGCGGAAGTGCCCGAGGAGGCTGTCGTACCGGTCGAGGCCTCTGCGCCTGCTGAAGCCGACATACCCGTGGACGCCGAGGCCCCCGCCGAAGTCGAGGATGCAGTTGAGGCAGAAGCACCCGTCGCAGTCGAGGCTACAGGAGAAGCCGAGGCCACTTCGACCGGAGCCGAAGCCGAACCTCCCGAAGATCTTCATGCGCCAGCCAACACGGTCGAGCCTGACGCGACGCACGAGCCCGGCGTCTTGCCGTCCGAGCCCGAAGCGTCGACAGTCGCTGAGCCGGTTCTGGAGGTCGCCCCGGCGGAGCCCTCAGAACCCCTGACCCTCGGCGCGATCGGCGAGGGGTCGGTTTCGACGATGGCGCTCAATGCTCTGCGCTACTCACCCTATGGCGCGCCGATCATCGGCCCCCTGCCCTTCCTGGCCCCGGCGGAAACGGCGGAGCCAACCGAGGCAACCGAAGCCGCCGAGAGCCTGGTCCTGACGTCACCCGAGGACGCCCCGGCCCCGCTGGTGGTCCGGCCGGCGTGGACCGCCGAAGAGCGCGCCGAGGTCGATTCCGCCCCGGCCGGCGAGAGCCTGTTCAGCGAGGACCTGAGCCTGACGCAGGGGGGACAGCCGCTGGGTCGTCCGGATTTCGAGCCCGAGTCACCCGAGCGGATCGACTGGAGCGAGACGGGGGCCTTCATCGTCATGGGCGCGGTCGGTCTGACCGCGTTCGGTGCCTCCATGGCCGCCTTCCGCCTGGCATCCGAACAGGGCGGCGGCGATGAAACGAGCATCATCGGCTGGGTGCTGGCGGCGATCGGTGTCGCCTGCGTCGGCGTGTCCTCGTTCAATCTGTACCGCAAGTTCGGATTGGCGGGCAGCGACCGCTAGGCCTCTCCCCTCCCCCTCGCGGATCATGCTAGGGCGCGAGTCATGAGCATCCCCAACGCCCCGCAATCCATGGAATTCGGTCTCGGTGAAACCGCCGACGCCATCCGCGACACCACCGCCCGTTGGGCCGCCGACCGGCTGGCTCCGCACGCGGCCGAGATCGACGAGACCAACACCTTCCGTCGGGACCTGTGGCCCGAGATGGGCGAGTTGGGCCTGCACGGGATCACGGTCGAGGAAGAGTGGGGCGGCCTGGGGCTGGGCTATCTGGAACACTGTGTGGCGATGGAAGAGGTGTCGCGCGCCTCGGCCTCCATCGGCCTGAGTTACGGGGCCCACTCCAACCTGTGCGTCAACCAGATCCGGCGCTGGGGCACCGATGAGCAGCGCCGGCGCTACCTGCCCGGGCTGATTTCCGGCGAGCACGTCGGGTCGCTGGCGATGTCGGAGGCCGGGTCGGGCTCAGACGTCATGTCGATGAAGACCAAGGCCGAGAAGACGGGCGACCGCTACGTCCTCAACGGCACCAAGTTCTGGATCACGAACGCGCCCCACGCCGATACCCTGGTCGTCTATGCGCGCACCGGCGAGGGCAATGGCGGCGTCACCGCCTTCCTGATCGAGAAGGGCATGAAGGGGTTCAGCGTCTCCAAGAAGCTGGACAAGATGGGCATGCGCGGATCGGACACCGCCGAACTGGTGTTCGAGGACTGCGAAGTCCCGGAAGAAAACGTCATGGGTGGCGTCGGCCGGGGCGCAGCGGTCCTGATGTCGGGCCTGGACTATGAGCGCGCCGTTCTGGCGGCAGGGCCACTGGGCATCATGCAGGCCGCGCTGGACGTGGTCCTGCCCTACGTCCGCGACCGCAAGCAGTTCGGAAAGGCCATCGGCAGCTTCCAGCTGATGCAAGGCAAGGTCGCCGACATGTATGTCGCCCTGAACTCGGCCCGCGCTTACGTCTATGCCGTCGCCAAGGCGTGCGATCAGGGCCTGACCACCCGCTACGATGCAGCCGGGGCCATTCTGCTGGCGTCCGAGAACGCGGTGAAAGTGACGCTGGAGGCGGTTCAGGCCCTGGGGGGCGCGGGCTACACCAAGGAATGGCCGGTCGAACGCCTGGTGCGCGACGCCAAGCTTTATGACATCGGCGCCGGCACCAACGAGATCCGCCGCTTCCTGATCGGACGGGAGCTGCTGGGGGGATAGGTCTTTTGCGACGCCCAGATCATGCTATGCTTCCAAAATGGCAAAGTCTTCAGGTCACTATACGGGCTGGGTGAAGCGGGACGCCGTGAACGGACGCTTCACAGCGCCTATCGGGCAAACGACCACGGATCGTGGGTTCAAGGTCGTGAAGTTCGCCACGCCGCGGCGGATTGACGACAAGAAGCTTGCTGAAGCCTTGGATTCCGGCCGGTTCGCAAAGGGTGGCCGTGGCGCGGGCTCCTAACGGGTACCGAAAATCCGTTTTCGTGAACGCGCCGTTTTCGGCGGACCGCCGCAACGTCTTCGAGGCCATCGTCTTTACGGTATTGGCATGCGGCTTCACGCCGCGCTGCGCCCTTGAGTTGGACAACGCCGGTCAAGTCAGGCTCGAAAAGATCGTTGCTCTGATACGGGACTGTCATTTGGGCATCCATGACATCTCCTACATGGAGCTGGATGGAGGCCTGCCGAGGTTCAACATGCCGTTTGAGCTCGGGCTGTTTCTCGGAGCCGACCGGTTCGGGCAAAAGTGGGTAGCGCAAAAGGCCTGCACGATCTTTGACCGCGAGCCCTTTCGCTATCAGCGCGTGCTTTCCGATATTGCGGGTCAAGACATCCGCGCTCACCGATGCGACCCGGCGACCGCAAGTAGCGAGACGCGAACCTGGCTCTCGCACCATCTGGGCCGAACCGGCCAGATTCCTGGTTCGACAGCCATCTGGACAATGTACGGTGAGTTTGAAGCTGAGCTTCCGGCACTCGCCGCCTTATCCCTGCGAAATGGGGATGAGCTGACCTTTCTGGAACGTCGCCACATAGCGACCGAATGGCTGCGTCGCAGACTGGCATGAAGACGTCGGCCCAAGATGGCGCTCTTTCTCGCAGCCCGCCATTCAAAATCTTCTCGGCAAGACGTTCATTAAGGGAACAGGAGTGGAACGCTACATGCGTCTCCATCCAGGTCCGTCTCCACGCCCGATTTCGTCAGGATCGTCGCGACTTGCGGAATGTTAAGTGGCGATGGAGCAGGCTGGCCCCTAGATCACGGCCCTAGCCCTCCCGGACCCGTCGCCGATGCCCGACTATGACTATCAGAGCGACCGGCGCCGGTTCTCCGAGGTGCTCGAGGACATCGGGGCCAAGGACGACGAGAAGCTCTATCTCGGCGAACTGGTGAACGCCTTCGGCGAGCGGGGTTTCGGGGCCCTGATGGTGTTCTTTGGCTTGGTGAACGCGATCGCGTCTCCGATCCCCGGCTCGACAACAGTTCTGGGGGCCCCACTGCTGCTGATCTGCCTTCAGCTGGCGACGCGTCAGGATCAGCTGTGGATGCCGAAGTGGGCGCTGAAATCCAGCATGCCGCGCGAGAACTTCCGGGGTGTCGTCGAGAAGGTGCGAAAGCCCCTGACGATGATCGAGCGGTTGTCCAGGCCGCGCCTGGGGTTCATGTCCAGCGAAGTCGCCGAGGTCCTGATCGGGGTGACCTGCTGTCTTCTGACGGTAATCGTCATGCTGCCGATCTTCGGAGGCAATCTGTTCCCGTCGCTGTTCGTCGCCCTGTTCGGCTTTGGGCTAATGCAGAGGGACGGGGTGGCGATCGGCGTGGCCTGGATCGGGGTCGCGGGCTTCTGCGTCTTCGTCTGGCTGGCGTGGGAGGTGATCTCGCGCCTGTTCCTGGCCAGCACGGGCCTGTGGTCGGGGGCCTGGTCGTGGGCCGCTGGCCTGTTCGGCGGCTGACGAGCCCAAACAATCCGGCTCAAGCAGCGAGACGCCGCGAGCTGAGTGTCGGGGCCAGCAAAAAGGGCCGCCGGATCGCTCCGACGGCCCTCATTGTCTGACCGCGAACGGCCGACCGGTAGTCAGTCTGACTGCGCGCTCAAGTAGCCCTAAGGGCGGTAGCGCACAAAGAAGGCATCAGACCCGGACCTCGCCAGAGGACCAGCAACCGGTCACCGCACGGGTATGGGACAATGAGATCACTGGATCACCTCCTTTCGACTGTTGAACAGGAAGGTGGAACGTAACCCCTCACATCTTGGATTGCAAAGCGTGGGTTCTAAGGTCGCTAAGTGGCCGAGAGCACCCTTTGAGCGGGACCTGAACTATAGCCCCAGGGGCCAGCATCTTGCGTGCGATGTAAAACTCTGTGCAGTATCGTTGTTATGTGACGCATCTCGAACTTTGGCTGGCGATGAAACTGATCAGACAACTGACGATTTCGACTTTGGCAATGGCGTCTTTCAGCACATCGACGATGGCAGCTTGCCCATCAGGTTATGCGGAATACAACGAGTCCAACTCAACCTCTGATCAAGTTGTAGAGGCCGCCCGTCGGCATGGAAGTAATGCACTGAACTGCATAGCAAACTGGTGCGAGCCAGCGTTCACGGAAGATGGAGACCGAGTGCTTGACGCTTGGAGCCGTTATCCAAATGAACATGCTTATGTATGTATTCCTCAACCCCAGCCTTCGTATTCCTCCTGGGGTGGATCGCCATCCGCCGGTCAAACTCTCCTAGGGGGGCTCGTTGGCCTGTTTGCTTGGGGCCTCGCCAATTCGACCAGCGGGCAGAGCTCGTCTGGTTCCGGCTATTCTGGCAGCGTCCCCGATACCACCGCCGCCGAACAGGGCCGTCGTGAGCAGGAGTTCATTCAGCTTCAGCGCCAGGAACAGCAGATGCGGCAGTACCATCCGCCGCAACCTTGAACCGCCACCGGCTCACAACCCTCCCCTGAAAAGGAAACGCCCGGGGCGAACCCCGGGCGTCCCAACGCTTAGTTCCTGAACAGCGACAGAAGGATCTGCGGCGACTGGTTGGCGATGCCCAACGCCTGGACCCCAAGCTGCTGCTTCGTCTGCAGCGACTGGAGCTTGGCGCTTTCCTTCGCCAGATCGGCGTCCACCAGATTGCCCACCCCGGATTCCAGCGCGTCCGTCAGTTTCCCGACGAAGGTGCGATGCGTCTCCAGAGCCTTCGCCTTGGTGCCCAGACGCGCCAGAGCGCCGGACACGTTGTCGATCGAGGCATTGACCAGACCCAGGGCAGTCGTCGCCAGAGTCGCGGTTCCGATGGTCGTGGTGGCCGTCACGGTGACGTTGGTCGATCCCAGAGCCAGAATTTCCGCCTGAACCGTCAGGGTCGCAGTACCGGCCGCGTTGGCCAGCGCCGAGAAGCCCGTGGCGCCGGTCTTCAGAAGGTTGATCCCGTTGAAGTCGGCGTTGTTGGTCACAGCTGTGATCTGGTCACGGATCGCCTTGAAGTCCTCGTTCAGGGCCGACCTCGATGCCGTAGACAGCGACCGATCCGTCGCTGCCAGCGCCTTCTCCTTCAGTTGCAGCAAGAGGTCAGAGACGCTCTCACCGGCCGCCAGGCTGACGTCGACCGCCGATATGCCGCGGTCGAGCGATGATTTGACCGCCCCCAGGGCGCCGATATCGGCCCGTTGACCCTGGGCGATGGCCCAGATGGCCCCGTTGTCCTTGGCATTGAACACCTTTTTGCCGGTGTTGATCCGGGTCTGGGTGGCCGCCAGCTCGACGTTGGTGGCGTTCAGGTTCTGAAGCGCGATCATCGCGCCAAAGTTGGTGTTGACCGAGTTGGCCATGAGACAGTCCTTCCATTCTGGTCGGGGGGAGACGGCCTTCTGGCCGCTGAACCGGTTCTGGTCCTGCGCGCGCACACGCAAGGGACGGGCCGGCACGATCCGATTGAAAGAACTTGATAAATTTTGAGCCGCGTCAGCGACGCTGGGCAATTATTGGCAAGCGCGGGACGCTCTTGCCTAGCCGTTGAGCCAGGCGATCAGGCCGCCTGCTGACCGCCCTGGGGTGCCAAACCCTGCATGATGGCCCTGTTGATGTCGATCAGGGTTTCGAAATCCTCCTCGCCCCGCATGACGGCGGAGGAGTGACGGCCGACAAACAGGCTGATCGAGATGATCTGGGCGCGAAGCGGGTTGTTCAGCTGGTTGGAGTCATCGGCGCAGTCCGTGGCCAGCACCGACCAGAGCCGACGGTTCCAGTCCAGGGCGTCGATACGAGTCTTCACGTCCGATGGGTCAACGGTCGAGGCGTGGATCAGAGCGCGGGTCACCTGACCGAAAAGGCGGTACTCCATCTCGCGCGGGGTCTCGGTGCGTGTCGCCGCCTGGGAATAGGCCGAAAGCATCAGGTCAGGCTTTCCTCGTAATCGACGATCTTCCGGGCGCTCATCAGCGCCTTGTAGTACTCGCGCGCCATCACGTGCTTGGAGCAGGACACGCACTCAGCCATGATCGCCGGATTGCGTGTGGCGTTCATGAACTCCGACAGACGGGTGACGAACTCGTCGTAGACCTTGGGCACCGCCGCCTCGTCCAGGTACATCATCATGACCGGGAAATAGATGCGCTTGGCGGGGGTCGTGACCTCATCCACCTGCATGATGTCCTTTTCGCGCAGGACCGAAGCCTTGTTCTGAAGGATCAGCACGCCGCGCCGGTCGCCATTCTGAACGACAGCGCCGTTCAGAACGAACTTCTCGCCGGGTTTCAACGACAGCTTAAGCGGCATCGGCCGAGCCTCCCTTTCGCCCCGTCAGGCTCCTGAGTAGCCGGACGTTGACTGAGGGACGTTAAACGGCCGTGGTTAACCATGTGCTATGATACCACACGCCATGGTGGACGCAGGCCCTGAACCGCCCAGCCCGCTTGAGACGCCCATGCCCTTCGCAGCCACCAATGATCCCCTGCTGTCCGAGCTGGCATTGGGCCATATGCCAGTGCGCCAGGATGCGACCGGAGACGCCGCCTCTCCGGCTGCGATCCGACGGCTGTCCCACGCGCTTGCCAATCCGCGGGGACCGAGCGTCAAGGCGCAGAAGAAGGCGATCGAGCAGCTGAAGGCTGCCGTCGCCTCCATCCGTGTCGGCGACTATCAGGCGGCGACGAAGCGCACCCTGGCTCTGCTGCAAGCCGACGAGAGAAACGGCCTGGCCTGGCACGTGCTCGCCATCGCCCAGGAAAAGAGCGGTCGTCTGTCGGAGGCCTTGAACGCCTATGACGCGGCCTTGCGGATCCTGCCGGAAGATCCAGCCATCGCCCACGATTTGGCCCGGCTGGCGCAACGCCTGGGCCACCTCGAGATCGCCGAAAAGCTTCTGCTGAAGTTCCTGTCGGTCGAGCCGGGGCACGTCGAGGGCACCAACAACCTGGCCTGCGTGCTGCGGGATCAGAAGCGGTACGACGAAGCCATTGACCGCCTGCGCGAGTTGATTGCCATCGAGCCGGAGAGCCCGACGCTCTGGAACACCATCGGGACCGTCCTGTCTGACCAGGGTCGGATGGGCGAGAGCCTGCCTTTCTTCGACGAGGCGCTGCGGCTCGACGAGACCTTCGCCAAGGCCCGCTACAATCGGGCCAATGCGCTCCATCCGCTGGGTGAGCCTGAACGGGCGCTGGCCGACCTCGACCAAGCCCTGCCCGGTGCAGAGACGCCGTATGAGCGGGCCATGATGCGGATGGCGCGCGCCATGCTGCTGATGGGCATGGGACGCTTGAAGGAGGGCTTCGACGAATACGAGGTCCGCCTCGATCCAGAGATGCCCGAGGCCATGAACGTGGTCGTCGATGCGCCACGCTGGAACCCGTCGAAGGAAGACATTCGGGGCAAGAGGCTGCTGGTCGTCGGCGAACAGGGGATCGCCGACGAGATGGTCTTCGGGACCTGTCTGCCGGATGTCATCAATGCCGTCGGGCCGGACGGCAAGGTCTTCATCGCCGTCGAGCAGAGGCTTGTGGACCTGTATCAGCGCAGCTTTCCGACGGCAGTGGTCGGCGGGCACAGGGCGGTCCGGATCGAGGGCCGTCTTCACCGGTATTGCCCCTTCATGGAAGAGATCGGCGAAACCGAGGGCAAGGCCGACGCCTGGGTGCCGATGGCGGCACTGCTGGCGGTCTACAGGACAGAGCTTTCGGCCTTTCCCGACCGCGACGGCTATCTGACGCCCGATCCGGAAAAGGTGGCGCGCTGGACGCGCGAGCTGGAAGCCCTGGGGCCGGGGGTCAAGGTCGGCCTGCACTGGAAGAGCCTGATCCTGACGGGTGTGCGGGCGCGCTATTTCTCGAGCTTCGAGCGGTGGAAGCCCGTTCTGACCGCACCCGGATGCGTCATGGTCAATCTGCAGTGTGGGGACGTGTCCGAGGACCTGGCGGCTGCGGAAGCCGCAGGCGTGCATATCTGGACCCCGCCGATGAACCTGAAGGATGACCTGGACGATCTGGCAGCGATATCCTGCGCGCTGGACCTCGTGATCGGGCCCGGCATTGCAGGCACCAACATCGCGGCAGCGGCGGGAGCCCGGACCTGGCTGATCCATGCGCCGGACGACTGGCACCTGCTTGCGACCGAACGCTATCCCTTCTATCCGCGCGTCCGGACGTTCGCGACCGGGGGCTTTGATGGATGGCCGAGGGCGATCGCCGAGGTTCGTGCGGCGCTCGAGGCCGAAGTCGCCGGCTGAAGGAACGCCGAGGCAAAGAGCTGCGTTGATCTCCCACACACGGAGACGATCTATGACACACATTGATGCCCTGAACGCAGTCGCCAGAGGCTCTGCTGGCAAGGATGATCACGACGTAGACGGTACGCCTGCCCGCCGCGCTTCCCCTCTGAGCGAAAGCAAGCACGATCACCTGGCAGATCACGAGCAGGGAGCCGAGAACCGGCAAGAGGCCCTGGTCGACGAAGGCGTGGAAGAGACCTTTCCCGCCAGCGACCCTGTCTCGGCCAAACGCATCACCTGACGCGGCAAACTGATCGTTGTTAACCGGCCGCGTCATCGGCTAGGGCTGGCTCAAGCAACCGGAGCCAATCATGTCGCGGCCGACCGACCGGTTCGAGGGCACCTCGGACTACATCGCCACACAGGACCTCAAGATCGCAGTGAACGCGGCCGTCGCCCTGGAGCGACCTCTGCTCATCAAGGGCGAACCGGGAACGGGAAAGACGGTCCTCGCCTATGAACTGGCCAAGGCTCTGAACGCGCCCCTCATCACCTGGCATGTGAAGTCGACCACGAAGGCCCATAATGGCCTCTACGAGTATGACGCCGTCAGCCGTCTGCGTGACAGCCAGCTGGGCGACGAGCGGGTTCACGACGTTCGCAACTATCTGAAGCCCGGCAAGCTGTGGGAGGCGTTCACGAGTCCTGTGCGGCCCGTTTTGCTGATCGATGAGATCGACAAGGCCGACATCGAGTTCCCCAACGACCTGCTGCAGGAACTCGACCGGATGGAGTTCTTCGTTCAGGAGACCGGCGAGACGATCAAGGCGGCCGTGCGCCCCGTCGTGGTCATCACGTCAAACAACGAGAAGGAGTTGCCCGACGCCTTCCTGCGGCGCTGCTTCTTCCACTACATCCGGTTCCCCGACGACGCGACCATGAAGGCCATCGTCGAGGTCCATTTCCCCGGGATCAAGCCGCGTCTTGTGAGTGAAGCTCTGAAGAGCTTCTACGAGATCCGCGACACGCCAGGGCTGAAGAAGAAGCCTTCGACATCGGAGCTTCTGGATTGGCTGAAGCTGCTGATGGTAGATGACGTCCAGCCAGAAACGCTGCGCGAAACCCACCCGCACAAGTTGATCCCGCCCCTGCACGGAGCTCTGTTGAAGAACGAGCAAGACGTTCACCTGTTCGAGCGTCTCGCCTTCCTCAATCGACGCGAAGGCGCCCGGCCTGGCGGATAGAGAAACGCCGCCTTCTGAACATGAGACGGACAGATATCGTCAGACGCCTTACCGCGATTTCACTGGAACCGCGGCTGTTTTTGTTCGACAGGAAGGGTGAAAGGACCGCCAGAATGCGCTTCCAAGTCCTCGCCCCGATCTGCTTCGCCACCCTGCTGACGGCCGCCTGTGACGGCGAGAACTCCGTCACGATCTCGGCCACCGAGACAAACACGGGCGAGCGGGGCGTACTGAGGGTCATTGACACTCTGCAGTGTCCCGAGACCATCGGCGTTCTCACCCGCAAGGGTTCAGCACACGACGGCGGAGATCAGTGCCTCTACACCGGGCCACGGGGCGCCGAGGTGTCGCTCAAGCTGGTTCGGCTCGATGATCAGCCGATCGAGACGATCCTGGACCGCTTCGAGCAGGACCTGATGCGCTCCATGCCGCACACAGCGGCGTCACTGGCGGCCTCTGGCGAGGCGTCCGAGCAGCGCGCCGAAGCAGAATCGGCCTCGGCCGGGGCCCGGGCTGCTGCGGATGAAGCGGGCGACGCCGCAGCCGATGCCTCCGGCGAAAGTGCCAGGGTGCGAATGCCGGGGGTGGCCGTGGATGCCGAGGGCGACCGGGCCAACGTCCGCCTGCCAGGCCTGACGGTCGACGCGCAGGGCGATCAGGCCAGCGTCCGCATCGGCGGCTTCTCTATCGAGGCCGATGATGCCAGCGGCAGCGTTGATGTCTCGTCCGCAGACGATACCGTCAGCGTCCAGGCACGCGACGACGCCGCAGAGATTCGCACCCGCGTGCCAGGCGACGCAGTGCGCACAACCTACATTCTGACCGACAATCGACCCGCGGACGAGGGCTGGCGTTTGGTCGGCTTTGAAGCGCGCGGCCCGAGCGGCGGTCCTGTCGTGATCGCCGTGGTCCACGCCAAGGACCGGAACAGCGACGGCGTGTTCGATTCTGCCAAGGACCTTGTGACCCTGAACGTCGGCGAATAGGGGATCCCGGCTTGATCCTGGCTGCCGGATGGGTCACCTGACCCGCCGACCGACAGGATTACATGCCTTGGACGCCACGCCCGCCCGAAAGCCCGCTCGCCGCGCCGCCTCCAGGCCTGCGCCTCGCGCGTGGCAGAGAATGCTGTCGGGCAGACGCCTGGATCTGCTCGACCCCTCCCCTTTCGACATCGAGATCGAGGATATCGCCCACGGCCTGGCCCGAGTTGCCCGCTGGAACGGCCAGACGATTGGCGAGCACGCCTTCTCGGTGGCCCAGCACTCCTGTGTGGTGGAGGAACTCGCAGCCCATATCCACCCGGGTCTGGAACCCAGATGGCGGCTGGCCGCCCTGCTTCACGACGCCTCCGAGTACGTGATCGGCGACATGATCTCGCCGTTCAAGGCGGCGCTGGGCGTCAGCTACAAGGCTTTCGAGACGCGGCTGGAGGACGCCATCCACGTCCGCTTCGGCCTGCCGGTGAAGACACCGGTCGAGATCAAGAAACTGATCAAGGCAGCCGACAAGGCCTGCGCTTACTTCGAGGCGACACAATTGGCCGGTTTCACCGAGCCGGAGGCGCTGGGCTTCTTTGGAGCGCCGCCCGCGCGCTACCACCTGACCATCGACCCGCTTCCACCGGCACAGGCCCAGGCGCGATACGTCGAACGCTACCGCATCCTGTCCGAGGCCATGGGCGTCCTGCCTGGCCCTGATGCCTGGCATACGGAATAGACCATGAGCTGGGGTGGGGAGCACGGTGTCCGGATCAGCCTGTCAGCCGTCGTCATGGCGCTGCGCTCGGGTCGGCTTTGTGCCCTGACCACCGAGACGGCTGACGGCGAACTGGCCCTGCCGTTCGGCCCCTTCGACCCCGCCAACGACCGGACTTTCGAGCGCGCGCTTCGCGCGTTCGTGACCGCCCAGACGGGCTTCACGCTCGGCTTCGTCGAGCAGCTGTATACCTTCGGCGACGCGGGACGGGACGCCCCGAGAGCGACGCCTGGACCGGACCGGCGGCGCGAGATCTCGGTCGGCTACCTTGCCCTCACGACGGACGCCGTCGACATGACCCCGCCGGGTGCCCGCTGGACATCGGTGCTGGAGCTGTTCCCCTGGGAAGACCGCCGCGGCGGCGGTCAGGCGGCACAGGACGCGATCGCGGCCGGCCTGATGCAATGGGCCGCTGGTGACGCCCGGAGGCTCGCGCGGATCGAGGCCCTGTTCGCAACCGGCCCGTCGCAGCGTTGGGACGAGGCCCGCGTACTTGAGCGGTTCGAGCTGCTCTACGAAGCCGGCCTCGTGGCGGAAGCGGCGCGGGACCGCGAGGACGCCTGTCCCCTGCCCCTCGGCGACCGGCCCATGGCGTCCGATCACCGACGCATCCTGGCCACCGGCCTGGGTCGCCTGCGCAGCAAGCTGCGCTACCGGCCTGTTCTGTTCGAGCTCACGCCAGAGACCTTCACCCTGTCCGAACTGCAGGCGGCGGCGGAGGCGGTCGTGGCCCTCAGCCTGCACAAGCAGAACTTCCGCAGGGGCGTCGAACGCACGGGCCTGGTCGCTGCGACCGGTCGGCTGTCGACCGGCACGGGCGGACGACCCGCCGAACTCTTCCGCTATACGGGGGCCTCCAATTCGGACGGTCAGGCCGCCGGCCTGGCGCTTCCCGCCCTTCGCTGATCCGCCAACCGCCCCGACCAACTTCCGGCTTGCGGTGACCCCGCCGCACGACTAGAGAAGCGCCTCGCTTTCAACCAAGCGCTTGGTCCCTGCGGAGAGGTGGCAGAGTGGTTGAATGTACCGCACTCGAAATGCGGCGTGCCTTTACGGGTACCGGGGGTTCGAATCCCCCCCTCTCCGCCACAGTCTTCCCTTAGCCATCTCAACCGCTCAAGTGGCGGAAACAGGGTCCCGACTCGCAGAAAGAAATCGTCTTCGAAGGCATCCGATCGTGCGGGCGCGGCGGACCCGTTATCAGGCGATGCGGAACAGAGAGCGTGGCAGGTCCTCGTTAAGGGCATAGCCCGTCCAGCGAATCTCGTTCTGCTTGACGCCGTCGTAGAACAGTCTGACGCGCCCGGGCTGGGTGAACGACACGCCGGGATTGCGATAGAAGTCCGAGTAACGGCGCTCATGCCACCCCCGCGGGGTCTCGAAGCCGAGCCAGAGGATGGCGTGGTCGTCGGCGGCTATACCGAACAAGGTCTCGCCTCCCGAAGGGTCGGCGACACGGACGACGTGCATCGGGCGGCCGTCGGCGGTGTCGTCGGGCAGCCGTTGCAGGGTAAAGCCCTGGTCCAGAGCGAACCGAATGATGCCGAAGCCGAAATTCTCGGACCATTCGCGGCTGGCCTCAGCGCCAGGAACGGCACCGTTCTGGTTATAGGTCGTTTCGCCGTCGTAGGCGGCCTGGAAGTAGACGGAGCCGTCTGCACGTCGCGCGTCGATCCGAACCCAGCCGTTGGCGGCATGGGCCTCAGCGCTTTCGGAGGGAAAGACCCGCCACATCCGATAGTCGGGGATGTCGATGGAGCCCGCCTGTGTCCCCTGGGGCCAGAACCGACCCTCGCCCGTCAGGGTGAGACTTCGGGGCCTTAGCCAGGTGGGTCCGCCGGCCGCGTCGTGTGCCAGGCGTACGATCTCGGCGGCCGTCAGGGTCGCCGTTGCAGAACGCGCGAGCGGAGCGGCCGCGACAAGCGGCGCGATCGTCAGGCCCGCAATCGCGCCGCGGCGAGTCAGCCCTAGAACGCGCTTTCTCCGGTGATCGCCCGCCCCAGGATCAGGGCGTGGACGTCGTGTGCACCCTCGTAGGTGTTCACCGTCTCCAGGTTCATGGCGTGGCGCATGACGTGGAGTTCGCCGGTGATGCCGGCGCCGCCGTGCATGTCGCGGGCCTCGCGGGCGATGGCGAGCGCCTTGCCGCAGTTGTTGCGCTTCATCATCGAGATGGCCTCGGGCACGAAGGCTCCGGTGTCCAGCAGGCGGCCCAGCGCATAGGCGCCCTCGAAGCCGAGCGCGATCTCGGTCGACATGTCGGCCAGCTTCTTCTGCACCAGCTGGCGGCTGGACAGGGGTCGGCCGAACAGCATGCGCTCGGCGACGTAGTCCCGTGACGCATGCAGGCAGAACTCGGCGGCCCCCATGGATCCCCAGGCGATGCCGTAGCGGGCCTTGTTCAGGCAGGAGAAGGGCCCGCGCAGGCCCTTGACCCCCGGCAGCAGGTTTTCCTCTGGCACGAAGACGTCGTTCAGGCCGATGTCGCCGGTGATGGAGGCGCGAAGGCTGAGCTTGTCGCCGATCTTGTCGGTGGTGAAGCCGTCGAAGCTGCGCTCAACGATGAAACCGCGGATGACGTCATCCAGCTTGGCCCAGACGATGGCGAGGTCCGAGATC
>VYKS01000175.1_pt1 | contig 37997 bp, 31 predicted proteins | sample 5114511 | NCBI WGS metagenome assembly VYKS01 (sample SAMN12291795, study PRJNA351875) | freshwater metagenome | isolation source: freshwater lake | place: USA: Michigan, Gull Lake | collected 2011-07-05 | reverse complement strand
GCCGCCGTGCAGCGCAGCTGGCGCCACGACGTCTATCGCACCAAGCTCAGCGACAAGCAGAAGCCGACGCTCGACACCCTCACCCTCGCCAACGCCCCCGCCGACAGCGAATCGAGCTGGGCGAGCCTGGACGCGGTGACCAAGGGGATGGAGCTGACCCGCACGCTCGTGTCGGAGCCGCCGAACATCCTCTACCCCGAAAGCTTCGTCGAGCGCTGCCGCCACCTTTCCGAACTGGGCGTCGAGATCACCGTGCTCGACCGCGCCGACATGGAAAAGCTCGGCATGGGCGCGCTGCTCGGCGTCGCGCAGGGCTCGGTGCGTGAGGCGCGCCTCCTCGCCATGCGCTGGAACGGCAAGGGCACGGGCGATGTCGATGTCGCGCTGGTCGGCAAGGGCGTGACCTTCGACACCGGCGGCATCTCGATCAAGCCCGCCGCCGGCATGGAAGACATGAAGTGGGACATGGGCGGCGCCGGTGCCGTGGCCGGCGCGATGAAGGCGCTCGCGCTGCGCAAGGCCAAGGCGAACGTCATCGGCGTGTGCGGCCTGGTCGAGAACATGCCCGACGGGAATGCGCAGCGTCCCGGCGATGTCGTCACCTCGATGTCCGGCCAGACGATCGAGGTGATCAACACCGACGCCGAGGGTCGCCTGGTCCTGTGCGACGCGATCACCTGGGTCCAGCGCACGCATGGCCCCAAGACGATCGTCGACCTGGCCACCCTGACCGGCGCGATGATCATCAGCCTGGGCAGCGAGCATGGCGGCCTGTTCGCCAACGACGACGGTCTCGCCGAAGAACTGCTGGCCGCGGGCCGCGCGACCGGCGACCATCTGTGGCGCTTCCCGCTCGGCGAGGCGTATAACAAGCTGATCGACAGCCCGATCGCCGACATGAAGAATGTCGGCCCGCGCGGCGCCGGGTCGATCACCGCGGCACAGTTCATCCAGCGCTTCGTCGACACCGGCGTACGCTGGGCGCATCTCGACATCGCGGGCATGGTCTGGGCCGACAAGCCCGGCCCGAACTACGACAAGGGCGCAACCGGCTACGGCGTCCGCCTGCTCGACCGCTATATCCGCGACAATTTCGAGCGCTGATCGGGCCATGCAGGTCGATTTCTACCACCTGACCGCGACCCCGCTGGAGCGCGCGCTCCCGCAGATCGCGGCCAAGGTGGTGGAAACCGGCCAGCGCCTGCTGATCGTCTCCGCCGACGCCGAACAGCGTCGCCGGATCGACCAGTTGCTGTGGACCTTCCGCCCCGACAGCTTCCTGCCCCATGCCCAGGCCGGGGCAGGGGACGACAGCCTTCAGCCGGTCCTGATCGGCGGAGCGGTTGCGCCGGGCAACGGCGCGCGCCACGTCGCGCTGATCGACGGCGAATGGCGCGACGAAGCGCTCACCTTCGACCGCGCCTTCCACTTCTTCGGCGAAGACAGCATCGGCGCGGCACGGATCGCGTGGAAGACCCTCGCCGACCGCGACGGCGTCGAACGCCGCTACTGGAAACAGGACGAAACCGGCCGCTGGGCACAGGCGGCCTGACGCGGCGCACCTGCGGCCCCTTGCCACCGCCCGCGCCTGCCTCTAAGGGCGCGCGCAATCCCATCCCCCAAAAACAGGAGCCGCATGGCCATGGCCGTGACCCGTACCTTTTCGATCATCAAGCCCGATGCCACCCGCCGCAACCTGACCGGCGCGGTCACCAAGATGCTTGAGGAAGCCGGCCTGCGCGTCGTCGCCAGCAAGCGCATCCACATGACCCGCGAGCAGGCCGAAGGCTTCTATGCGGTGCACAAGGAGCGCCCCTTCTTCGGTGAGCTGGTCGAATTCATGATCTCCGGCCCGGTCGTGGTGCAGGTGCTCGAGGGCGAGAACGCCATGCAGCGCAACCGCGACATCATGGGCGCGACCAACCCGGCAAACGCCGAGCCGGGCACGATCCGCGCCGAGCTGGCCGAATCGATCGAAGCCAACACCGTCCATGGTTCGGACAGCGACGAGAATGCCGCGATCGAAATCGCTTACTTCTTCAAGCCGGAAGAAATCGTCGGCTGATCGATCCGATCACCGGACCAGACGAAGCGGGCCGGGGGCAACTCCGGCCCGTTTTGCGTCAGGGCGTCGACACCAAGGGCGGCGGCAACAGCGCCTTGTCGATCCGCGCGGCGACCCCGACGCTGCGCCCTGCCAGATTTGGCACTGAATAGCGCATCGCCGCGCCGATCACTTGCGCCGCTTCCGACAGCGTCAGGCCATAATCCTGTTGCAGCCACAGGATCAGCCCGGTGGTCGCGCTCTTCAGCGCTTCGTCCAGCGACCCGGCCTGCCCGAGCACCATCAACTCGGTGGGTGACTCGACGCGGGGCAGCCCGATCGCACGGCCTTTGATCAGCTCGACCCGGAACTCCACGTCCATCGATGTTTCGAGCCCATATTGGCTGGTCTCGCCATCGCCCTGCGCCGCATGGCCATCGCCCAGATACAGGAGGCCCCCCGGCTGCTGAACGGGCAGCAGCACGGCGTTGCCCGCCACTACCTCGGGAAAATCCATATTGCCGCCCGCGCGGCCCGTGTCGCCGGTCGACACCGGCGGGGTCGTAAAGCCCGGAGCGAGCGACAGGCCGCCGAGCATCGGACGAAGCGGGACGCGGAAACCCTTCAGCCGCCCGGTCGCTTCGGCTGGCGTCGCATAGCCATGGTCGAGGTCGAGCCGCCACCGCACCGTCTTTCCCAGCGCACCGGCCTTTGGCACCAGCGAAGCGCCCAGCGCGCGGCCGACGATGCTGTCGAGGCTTTCCGCCCAGTCGCGGTTCGGCTTCAGCTTCAGGATATGGATCACGACAGTGTCGCCCGGCACTGCGCCGGCGATGAAGAACGGGCCGGTTTGCGGATTTCCGAACAAGGCGCGGGTGACCCCCATCGCATCCATACCACCCGAATCGATGGTCGTCGTGCGCACGATATCGCCCGGCCAGATCGTCAGGACCGGCTGACGCTCGGCGGAGAAGCTGTTCGAATAGTCACCCGGCGTGAAGTCATGGACTTGCGATGTCGCCGGTCGGTCGGGAACGCGCCGCGCCGAAAAGCTATAGCGTAGCCGTCGTTCGTGATGATTATTGTCGGGATAGTCCGCTGCACCGCGCAACTGGCCCGCCTGCATCGTGCCGGTGAACCGATAGGTCGCACCACGCTCGTCGCGGATTGTCAGGTCGATGCTGCGGCCCCGCACGCTGCCAGTCACCGCGTCACCGCCCCAGTCCCCGCGCAGTGCGTCGCCATCGCGGAACAGGTTCAGCGTCGAGTATTCGGGCGTGCCGAACCGATCGACGGTCACGATCCACTGCCCCGCAACGCTGGTCTGCGCCGCAGCGGGTAGCGCGATCGCGCTGGCGACCATAGCGATCGGGGCAAGTCCGCTCATACGACACTCCATCGACTACACATGTAATCAATGGAGTGTCTGAGCACCTATGTCCAGCGCCGACTTAGCATTCGCCATCCCCGCCGTGGCGTTGAAGGTCAATGCCATACCGCCGACAGCGGATAGAGCGCGATCAGCCACGCCAGGCACGCCATCACCACCCGCCGGTCGCGCGTCAGCACCGCGATCAGGCTGACCGGGAAGAAGGAGAAGGTGATGATGAAGCTGCGCAGGTCGAGATTGAGTTCGACCAGGGCATAGGCGGTCCCGACCAGCACGACGTTGCACAGCAACACCGCGCCGATGACGGTGCGGCGATAGCGGTCGAAATGGCCGTCGAAATCGGTGTCGGGTGCGATGTCGTCGGGAAACACCAGCGACGCTGCGACGAAATAGACCGCCGTCACCACAAACCCGCCGAACATCACCGGCCAGCTCAGCGGCAGCTGGTCGCGCATCGCCCAGCCATACATCCAGAACGTCACCACGTCGCACGACACGAACAGGCCGAGCAGCGCCGTCGGCCAGCCGATTCCGTTCAGCCCGCGCCGCTTGATCGCCCGCGTCAGCCCGCCCAGCCCCTCGGCGAGCGAGAGGCCAAGCATCAGCCCGAACAGCGAAAAGATGAATTCAAAGCCGCTCATGGCACGTCCCCCGAGCCCGATTGGTCGGAGGAAGCGGCTGAACTGTCAACCGCTTAGCGCCCCGGCAGCGTGATCGTCGCGCACAGCCCGCCGCCCTCGCGATTCGCCAGCGTGATGTCGCCGCCCGCCTCCCGCACGATTGCGCGCGCCAGCGTCAGGCCAAGGCCGACGCCGCCGGTGGTGCGGTTGCGTGAGGGGTCGAGCCGCGTGAAGGGATCGAACACCGCCGCGATCTGCTCCGCCGGAATGCCGGGGCCGCGATCGCCGACCTCGATCCGTACGCCCCCGGCATCCTGGATCAGTTTCACCTCGGCGGCGCCCGCATATTTGATCGCATTCTCGATCAGGTTGCGCAGCGCGCGGCGCATCAGCGACGGGCGGATGCGGCGGATCAGGCGATGGCCATTCTCATACTCGACCGCCGCACCCAGATCGCGGAAATCGTCGACCACCGCGTCGATCAGCGCCGACAAATCGGTCTCGGTCGGCGGCTCGCTCGGCCGCCCCAGCCGCGCCAGCGACAGGATGTCGTCCAGCGTGCGGTTCATCTCGTCGATCGTGTCGGCCATGCGCGCACGATCCTCGTCGTCCTCGACCGATTCGATCCGCACACGCAGCGCGGCGAGCGGGGTGCGCAGATCATGCCCGATCGCGCCGAGCATCTGGTCCTTTTCGTCCAGCATCGCGGTGACGCGACTGCGCATCAGATTGTGCGCGGCGATCACGGCGCGGACATCGCCCGGCCCGCGCTCCTCGATCGGTTCGGGCTCGACCCCCGGCGCAAACTCCCGTGCTGCCGCCGCCAGCGAGCGCAGCGGTCGGTTGACGCGATGCCCGACCCACAGCACCGGCAGCAGGACGATGCCGTAGATGATCAGCGTCTGCAGGATCAGCCGCCAGATGATGTCGACATCGCTGCGCGGCCAGGCCGACGTCAGCACCAGCCAGCCCTTGCCGGGCAGCTCGACCGCGACCATCAGCTCGCCGCCCAGCCGCTTCATCCGCTCCGCACGCAGCGCGTTCATCCGTGCAAAGCGCGGGTCGGTCGGCGAGAGTTTCCGCACCCCGGTGACGATGCGTCCGACCGGGATCCCCGCCTCGGCAAGCGAGGCGCGGATGCCTTCCTCGACATCGGGCTTGTTGCGCAGCCCGGCTGGGATCGGATTGGTCGGCTCCAGCCGCAACCGTGCCTTGCGCCCCTCCGGCGGGTCGCGGAAGCGGCCGTCGCGGATGCGCTCGGCGGCGTCGACCACGCGGGTGATCGCGGGCGCCGTCACCTGTTCGAAACGCAGCGAGCGCCGTTCGCGCAGGATCAGACCGAAATTGATCGCCTGCGCCACGAACAGCGCGAGTGCGACCAGCAACGCGATCTGCCCCGTCAGACTGCTGGGGACGAACCGCCTCACAGCTTGGTGACGTCGCTCGCCAGCGTGTAGCCGCCGCCCCACACCGTCTTGATCAGCGTCGGGTTCTTGGCGTCCGGCTCGATCTTCTTGCGCAACCGGCTGACCTGATTGTCGATCGCGCGGTCGAACGCCGCCGCCTCGCGCCCCTGGGTCAGGTCGAGCAGCTGGTCGCGCGTCAGCACGGCGCGCGGGCGCATGACGAGCGCGAGCAGCAGGTTATACTCGCCGGTCGACAGCGGCACCGACACGCCCTCGCGATCCACCAATGCCCGCTCGCCGGTCTTCAGCACCCAGCCGGAAAAGGCATAGCTGCCCGTCTCCGGCGCGGCGAGGCGCGTCCCGCCCGCCTGCATCCGCCGCAGCACGACCTTGATCCGCGCCGCCAGCTCGCGCGGCGAAAACGGCTTCACCACATAATCGTCCGCGCCCATTTCCAGCCCGACGATGCGGTCGGTTTCCTCGCTCCTGGCGGTCAGCAGGATCACCGGCACTTCGCTGGTCGCGCGGATATGGCGGCACAGGCTGAGGCCGTCCTCGCCCGGCATCATGATGTCGAGCACGACCAGATCGATCGCATAGGCCGACAGCCGCGTCCGCGCGGCCTCCGCATCGGCGACCTGCGTCACGCGGAACCCCTGCTTCGTCAGATATTGCGCCAGCGGCTCGCGGATCGAACGCTCGTCATCGACGAGCAGCAAATGCGGGGTCTCGTTGGTCATCTCGTTGGAGTTAGCAGATTCCGTCCGCTCGGGAAGTGCCGGGCGGGCGCGGAGGAGGTCGCTGATCCCGCCCGGCATCGCCGTCACGCGCCCTGGGGGGAGGGCGGCGGCGGCGGCGGTGTCTGTCCGCGGCGCTCGCGCATCTTCATCATCTTGTCGCGCGCCTTGTCGCGCTGCGCCTGCATCTCGGCGGCGTCGATCTTGCCGTCGCGATTGGTGTCCAGCTTGGCAAAGCGCTCGGCCGACTGGGCATCGAATTCGGCGCGGCTGATCACGCCATCGCCATTGGTGTCGGCCTTCTTCATCGCCATCGCGGGGCCGCCGGGACCGCCCGGTCCGCCGGGACCGCGACGCTCGGCACCGCGCTTCCACTTGCCCTTACCCATGCCCTTGCGGCCTTCGCCCGCCTCGACCGTGCCGTCCTTGTCGGCATCCATCCGGGCAAAGCGCGCCTCGACCGCCGCGCGGTTCTCCGCCTTGCTGATCATGCCGTCGCCATTGGTGTCGACGCGCGCCAGCATCCGCTCGCCCATGCCGCCACCGCCACGGCGTGCGCCCGGCATGAAGTCCTGCAGCTCGCCGCCCTTCTTCTCCGCCATCGCAGCGCGCGCGGCCTCGGCACCCGCCTTGCGCTCGTCGGCGCTCAGCTGGCCGTCCTTGTTGGTGTCGAGCCGGTCGAACCGCGCATCGGCGCGGGCGAGCATCTCGGCCTTCGAAATCGGCTGTTTCGGGGCAGCCGGGGCGTCGCTCTGCATGGCGATCGCGGTGCCAGCGGCCAGCATCGCGCCGATCGCCGCCGTGGTGAGAAGTTTCTTCATACGGGCTCCTGTCACGCGGCAGGGGGCGCCGCAGTGATGCCCTTTTGAACCCCGCCTGTCGCATGGGTTTGTCAGCGGGCGGGGAAAGTGTCGCAAATTGTGTCGGGTTACCCGAAAATCGCCACGCCCTGCATCCCCTCGGCCACCAGCGTCCCGTCCGCCGCCCACATCCGCATCGTCTGGCTCGAATAACCGCCGCGCGCGCTGTCGGTCTCGGCCTCCAGCAGCCACCATCCGTCGGTCGTTACCGGCGCAGGCTGCAGGACGTTGACCTGCCAGGTCAGCGAAGACAGCGGCGTCATCTTCGCGAACAGCTTGAACGCCGCGGGTGGCAGTGCGTCGCCCAGCGCCATCAGCTCGACCTCCGGGTCCAGCCCCGCCCGGTCGATCAACCGCCCCCAGCGCAGCCACTCGGTCGGCCCCGCCTCGGCCTTGAGGTCGAAGAAGTTGAAGTTGCCGGTGAAGAACTCCTTCGGCCCGGTGTACAGCTCGGCGTCCGCAGGCGGCGGCGCATGGGTCGCTCGCGCCGTTCCGTCATGGTCGATCGCCGACTCCAGCCGACTCATGAACACGAAGTTCGTCCGCAGCCCCAGCCCCGCCTCGCTCACGATATCCGCCTGGATAAACGCCGCGTTGCGTCCTCGCCGCAGCTTGGTCGCAGTCACCGTCACCGGCCCGGCCAGCGGCCCGACAAACGCCACCTGCGCCGACCGCAGCGGCGGCAGGTCGGCCTCGACCTGCTTCGCCGCCGCCAGCGCCAGCGCCGAGGACAGCCCGCCATAAGCGGTGCGCCCCTGTAGCCAGTTGGCCGGAATCTCGGTCGTGAATCCGGTCTCGGTACGCTGCGCCGATGCCAGCAGGTCGATAAGCGAAGTCATGCCGGGATCTTCTCCACATAGAGGTCGCGCAATTCGCGCTTCAGGACCTTGCCGATCGCGCTGCGCGGCAGTTCGTCGATCGCGATCAGGTCGGACAAGCGCTGGGTCTTGCCCAACGTCGCATTGACCGCCGCCAATATCTCCGCCGCCGGGGTCGCGTCGGCGGGAACATAGAAGCCGACCGGCGTCTCCCCCCATTGCTCCGACGGCACGCCGACGACGGCACAATCGCGCACGCCGGGATGCTGGCGCAGCTCCGCCTCCAGATCGCTCGGATAAATGTTGAACCCGCCGGAGATGATCAGGTCCTTCTTGCGGTCCATCAGGATCAGGAAGCCGTCTTCGTCGAACCGCCCGACATCGCCATGGCGGATGAAGCGATTGCCCTGCAAACAATACCACTCCGCCTCCGACGTCGCCTGCTTGCGCCCGTGATAGCCCGACATCATCGCCCCGCTGCGCCCGACCACCTCGCCCATCTCGCCCTGCGGCAACTCGCGGCCATCCTCATCGATCAGGCGGATGTCATGCCCCGGCGCCGGCTGGCCGACCGTGTGCAGCTTGTCGGGATGTGCCGTCGCATTGAGGATGCAGGTGCCGCCACCCTCGGTCATCCCATAATATTCGACCAGCAGGCCGGGCCAGCGCGCCACCACATCGGCCTTCAGCGCGGCGGAGAAGGGCGCGCTGGTGCAGGTCTTCAACCGAAAGCTCGACAGGTCGAACGCATCGAAATCGGGCAGCGCCATGATCCGCTGATACTGCACCGGCACCAGCATCGCATGCGTGCCACGATGCCGCTCCGCCGCCTCCAGGAACCCGCGTGCATCGAACTTGCCCAGCAGCACCGCCGTCCCGCCCCAGGCGAGCGTCGGGATGAAGCTGACCAGCGTTGTATTCGAATAGAGCGGCGTCGCGATCATCGTCACCGCATCGGCAAAGCCCGCCGCGTCGCCGCGCGCGACATGCGCCCAGCGCATCGCATGCGGCTGAACGATCCCCTTGGGCGTCCCAGTGGTCCCGCTCGAATAGATGATGTTGAACGGATCCTCAGGGCCCAGGTCGACGGGGGAGGGCGCACCCGCGCCCGCCAGCCAGTCCGCGACCCCCGTACCGTCCAGCGCCACCCGCCGCGCCGCCACGGCGCGGTCGCCCAATGTCGCCGCGGCATCGGCGTCAAGGAACACCACCCCCGCGCCGCTGTCCGCGATCATCGCGGCCATCTGGTCCCCGGTGGAGGAGGGCGCAATCGGCGCCGGCGCCCCACCCGCGCGGATCGCGCCGAGGAAGATCGCGGCATAATCGACGCCCATCGCCCCGACGATCGCCACCGCCTGCCCGCGCGCTAGCCCGTCGCGCTGCAACGCCGCCGCGATCGCGTCCATCCGCGTATCGAGCTGCGCATAGGTGAGCGCATCGTCGCCATGCACCACCGCCAGCTTGTCGCCACGCTCACGCGCATGGGCGGAGATCAGCGCGGGGATGGTGCCGAATGGCTGGGCCAGGATTTCCGTCGCTGTCTGCATCCCCACTCCTCGATTCGCATCAACTGCTATGCGAAACCGCCATTGGCTGCCATACGCGATCTTCGAAAAATGACGAGGAGAGGTCGATGCTGTTCTACGATTCGGCGATGCCCGCCCCCAATCCCCGCCGCGTCCGCATCTTTGCCGCGGAAAAGGGGATCACTCTGCCGACGCAGGATGTGTCGATCATGAAGGGCGAGCACAAGAGCGAGGAGTTCAAGGCCGTAAACCCGCTCGGCCAGACGCCCGCACTCAAACTCGACGATGGCACCTGCCTCTCCGAAAGCGTCGCGATCTGCCGCTATCTAGAGGCACTGCACCCCGAACCGCCTTTGTTCGGCAGCGCCCCGACCGAGATCGCGCAAATCGAAATGTGGAGCCGCCGCGTCGAACTGCGCCTGATGGTCCCGACCGGCATGATCTGGATCCACACCCACCCCTTCACCGCGCGCGTCGTGCCGCACCAGTATAAGGAGTTCGGCGAGAGCAACCGCACACTCGTCGCCCGCGCCCACGCGCTGTTCGACGCAGCGCTCGGCGAAACCCCGTATGTCGCGGGCGAGCGCTATACGATGGCCGACATCCTGCTGCTCACCACGATCGATTTCGGCACTTTCATCGGCCTCACGATCGCCGAGGAGCATGCCCGCCTCAACGACTGGCACCGCCGCGTCACCGCGCGCCCGAGCGCCGCGGCATGACCATGGAGGGCATGGCCGCGATCGTCACCGGCGGCGGCACCGGCATTGGCGCAGCTGTCGTCCGGCGGCTGGCCGCGCGCGGCGTCCGCTGCGTCATCAACTACGCCAACAGCCGCGACGCGGCCGAGACGCTCGCGGCGGAACTCGGCAACGGATCGATCGCGGTCCAGGCCGACATCGCCGACGACGCGCAATGCCGCGCGCTCGCCGCCGCGGCGACGGAGGCGTTCGGCCGCATCGACCTGCTCGTCAACAATGCCGGCAAGACCAAATTCGCCAATCACGAAGACCTCGAGGCGCTGACCGCCGACGATTTCCTCGACATCTACCGGCTCAACACGATCGCCCCGTTCCAGATGATCCGCGCCTGCGCGCCCGCCATGCGCGCGGGGCCAGCGAGCGCGGTGGTCAACATCGCCTCGGTCGCCGGCGTGTTCGGCAACGGCTCCTCGGTCGCCTATGCCGCGTCCAAGGGCGCGCTGGCGACGATGACCAAGAGCCTCGCCCGCGTCCTCGCCCCCGCGATCCGCGTCAACGCCGTCGCCCCCGGCTATGTCGGCACCGGCTGGTTCAGCGAACGCATGACGCCCGAAGCCTTCGACAAGTTCGAAGCCTTCATCGCCAGCCAGACCCCGATGGCGATGGCCGCCCATGCCGACGACATTGCCGGGCCCATCGTCAACCTGCTCGACCCCGCCAGCCGCGTGATTACCGGAGAGGTTGTGCTGCTCGACGCCGGCGCCCATCTCGACATCGGACTGTCGCGCAGGCCGGGTAAAGGGTAGCAGTGGTCCACAAGAAACTGAACCTGCCGACCAAGATTTGCGTCGCCTGTGCCCGCCCGTTCGCCTGGCGCAAGAAATGGGAGCGCGACTGGGAACAGGTAAAGTTCTGTTCCGACCGGTGCCGCACGAAAGGGGCAGCGGATGGCCGATGATTATGATCGCGGCAGGCGCGACGGCCTGCGCCTCGCTCTTCAGATTCTCGCAACCGAAGAAGCCAAATGGTTGCCGCTGCTGGGGCAAAGCAGCGCATGGCGCACCAATCTGGCGCGTGAGACGCGCTACAAGACGCTGCAGGTCGCGCAGACCCGCGTGCAGACCGCGCTCAACAGGCTGCGGCCCGCCGACGATGTGTCCACCGCCAACGAACTCGCCATCGCGATCGAAAAGGCTGGCCTGTGATCGTCTGAACAGGCGTTCTCCTTCTTTAGCCCCCTCCCGCAGGCGGGAGGGGCAAAACAAGAAAAGCGGGAGCCGAACTACCCCTTCGTCACCGCCGCAGTCTGGCCGAACAGGATCTTCTTCTGCGCATCGGTCATCACCGGATTGCCGGGGCGCAGTTCCTGACCCTTGGCATAAGCGCGCACCGTCGCCGGCCGTGCCGCGACCGCCTCGAACCAGCGCTTCACATTCGGGAAATCATCGAGATTCTGGCTCTGTGCTTCATGGGGCACGATCCACGGATAGATCGCCATGTCGGCAATCGAATAATCCTCACCCCCGACGAACGGCTTGCCCGCCAGCTGCCGGTCGAGCACGCCGTACAGCCGGTTGGTCTCGTCGATATAACGCTTCTGCGCATAGGGGATTTGCTCGGGCGCATAGCGGTTGAAATGGTGGTTCTGCCCCGCCATCGGGCCCAGCCCACCCATCTGCCACATCAGCCACTGCATCTGCACGATCTTGTCGCGCTGCTCGGGGCCGAAGAAACGCTCGGTCTTGATGGCGAGATAGAGCAGGATCGCCCCACTCTCGAACACGCTGATGGCTTCGCCGCCATCGACCGGATCATGGTCGACGATTGCGGGCATGCGGTTGTTGGGGGCGATCTTCAGGAAATCGGGCCTGAACTGCTCGCCCTGCCCGATGTTCACCGGCACGATCGAATAGGGGAGGCCCGCCTCCTCCAGGAACAGCGTGATCTTGTGGCCGTTCGGCGTGGGCCAGTAATGCAGGTCGATCATGAGCGCGGGTCTCCAGCGTGAAGCCGCACAAATGGGGCGGCGCGTCGCTTACGCAACCGGCTCCGCGACGCGCGGTCGCCGCAGCACGAAAACCAGCACGATCCCCGCCGCAACCGTCGTCAGCATCGCCGCCAGCGCGAACGCCGCGCCCGGAAAGCCATGCTCGGCGCCATAGGCCAATGTCTGCGTCAGGCTCAGTGGGCCGAGGATCGCGGCGATGCTGGCAATGCTCGCCATCCCGCCCTGCAACGCGCCCTGATTTGCGGCATCGACCCGCCGGCTCAGCATCGCGTTGAGCGAGGGGTAGGCCAGCATCTGCAACGCCCCGAACATCAGGATGACGTACACCTGCCACCCTGCGGTCGCGAAGCCATAGGCGGTGTAGGCAAGCGTGCCGACGATCAGGCCGATCATCAGCGTCTTCGCCTCGCCCAGCCTGGCGATCGCGCGTCCGGTCACGAAAATCTGCGTCAGCGCCATCGCCGTGCCCGACGCTGCCAGCGACCAGCCGATCGCGCGGCTGTCCCACCCATGCGCCAGCTCGGCGTAGAAGGCCCAGGTCGCGGGATAGACCTGATGCGCCAGCTGCCAGATGAACGCGACCGCGAGCAAAGGCAGCGCGCCCGTCATCGCGAACAGCGGGCGAAAGGTGCCGAGCGGATTGGCGCGCTTCCAGTCGAACGGGCGCCGGTTTTCGGGCGCGAGCGTCTCGGGCAGGATGAAGAAGATCCACGTCGCGTTGATCGCCGCCAGCGCTGCTGCGACCATGAACGGGGTCCGCGGTCCCAGACCTGCGAGCAACCCGCCGATCGCTGGCCCGACCACGAACCCGATCCCGAACGCCGCGCCCATCAGGCCGAATGTCGCGCCGCGCTTTTCGGGCGGGGTCACGTCGGCCAGGATCGCGTTGGCCGGGCCATAGACCGCGCCCGCAATGCCCGCGACCAGCCGCCCGGCGAACAGCCACGCGATCGTCGGCGCAAACGCCATCAGCGCATAATCGACTGCAAAGATCAGCATCGCCGCCAGGATCACTGGTCGCCGCCCATAACGGTCGCCCAGATTGCCCAGGATCGGCGCGGCAAAGAAATGCGCCAGCGCGAACACGATCGCCAGCGCTCCGCCGATCCGCGTCGCATCGGTCAGGCTCGCTCCGCTCAACTCGACGATCAGCGTCGGCAGAACCGGGATCACGATCCCGAACCCGATCGCATCGATCAGCACCGCCGCCAGCGCGATCGGAACCGCGCGATGTCCGAACTTCATGCCCCTGTCCCCCCGTTTGCCTCTTACTAATGCCGATCCGCGCCGGGCGGAAGCATGCGCGCGCCCCACTCTTTTCGTCGCCCCGGGCTTGACCCGGGGCAGGGCTGCCTTTCCTCGGCCGAAGAAGCCCGGCCCTGGGCGACGAACAGGGGCAAGCGGCGCTCGACGCGCCGAGAGCGGGTAGTTCGCGCCCTTTCCGGTGGGCGAATGTCCTCCGAGCCGTGCGACAAATGACGCGAAGTTGCGCGACATGCTCACCTCACTCGCCATCTTTCCACAACCGCTTGACGTAACGTCATCCATACCGCACCTTCTAAACAGCCGCAGCAGACGGCGACAGGAGGGATGCAGATGGCGACGACGCTTGGTGGAGCGGTGCCGGTCGAACAGGCGCGCGTGTCCGGGACCCCACCGATCACGCTGGGCACGCGGGTGAGCTATGGTGCGGGGGCGATCGCCAACGGGATCAAGAACGCCGCCTTCACCACCTATCTGCTGTTTTTCTACAGCCAGATCATCGGCGTCCCCGCAGGCATCGTCTCCGCCGCGGTCGCGCTGACTTTGCTGGTCGATGCGGTGGCCGATCCGTTGATCGGGCGCTGGTCTGACCTGACGCGCAGCCGCTGGGGCCGCCGCCATCCCTTCATCTATGGCGCGGCGTTCCCGACCGCCCTGTTCTTCCTGCTCGCCTGGTTCCCACCCGCGGGCCTTAACGACTTCCAGATGGGCGTGTGGATCTTTGCCACCGCCTCGCTCACCCGCATGTCGATCAGCGCGTTCGAGATTGCGACCTCGGCCATGACGCCGGAGATGACCGACGATTATCGCGAGCGCACCCGGCTATTCTCGCTGCGCTGGTGGTTCGGCTATGCCGGCACCTATGGCTTTACCACGCTTTGCCTGCTGACCTTCTTCGCCGCGACGCCCGAATATCCGCGCGGCCAGCTCAACCCCGATGGCTATCCCGGCTTTGCCATTGCCGGCGCGCTCACCATCCTGGCGGTGATCCTGATCTGCGGCATCGGCACGCACAACCGCATCCCCTATCTGCGCCAGGCCGAGGTCCGGGTCGAGCGCACGCCGTTGCTCGGGCATTTGCGGGAGATGGGGGCGGCGCTCAAGAACCGCGCATTTCTGGCGATTTTCGGTTTCGGCGTGCTCAAATTCTCCGCGATCGGGCTCTACAGCGCGACCAATTTGTTCTTCGGCACCTATCTGTTCGAACTCACCGCGACCCAACTCGCGATCCTGACGATCGACAGCCTCGTCGCGGCCACCATCGCCGCGCCGCTCGCGCCGATCATGTCGGCATGGATCGGCAAGCGGGCGAGCTCGATGCTCTTTGCCGTGGTCGGTGTCGCGATCGGTCTTTCGCCGCTGCTGCTCTCCTATCTCGGCTGGTTCTTCGTGCCCGGCGACGCGCTGCTGGTGCCGACCCTGTTCGCCATCGGCGCGATCTATGGCGCCATGGTCGCGATCTCGCTGATCAACACCAGCTCGATGCTGGCGGACGTGGTCGAGGACAGCGCGGTGACGACCGGGCGGCACGAGGCGGGGATGTTCTTCGCCGCGTCCAGCTTCATGCAGCAATGTTCGACCGCAATCGGCATCTTCCTCGCCGGGCGGCTGCTGGTCTGGTCCGATTTCCCCGCCAAGCCCGCGCCGGGACAGGTGAGCGAAGAGGCGATCCGCAGCCTCGTCATCCACTATATCCCCTGTTCGATCGGGCTGTGGACGCTTGGCGCGCTGATCCTGCTCTTCTACCCGATCACCAAGGCGCGGCACGAGGCCAATGTCGCCGCCTTGCGCGCCCGCGAGGCAGAGGCACGGTCGCTCGAGATGGACAATAGCGCGCTGCTCGGGCCCGCGCGGTAATTACGGGGTATTGACGCACGCAAACCCATACCGCATTTTCAAAACACAAAGGCGCCACCCGCGCCGCATGAGGAGGATTTCTGATGGCAACGCTGGCCGAACCCGCGACGGGGGCCGACTCGCTGGACCAGTTCCGCACCGAAGTCCGCGAATGGCTCGCGACCAACTTCCCCGCCTCGCTCAAGGGCAAGGACAATAGCATGTCCGCGGTCGAGGGGCCGACCGACGAGACGCCCGAACAGGCCGCGTGGCGCAAGGCGATGGGCGAGAAGGGCTGGGGGGTCCCGACCTGGCCCGCCGAATATGGCGGCGGTGGCCTGAGCCGCGCGCAGGCGAAGGTGCTGCAGGAGGAAATGGCGCGGGTTGGGGCGTGGAATCCGATCGGCGGCATGGGCGTGATGATGTTCGGCCCGACGCTGCTGGAATATGGCAATGAAGCGCAGAAGCGCGAGCATATCCCCGCGATCGCCAGGGGCGAAGTACGCTGGTGCCAGGGCTACTCCGAGCCCAACGCGGGCTCCGACCTCGCCAACCTTCAGACCTTTGCCGAGGACAAGGGCGACCATTACATCGTCAACGGGCAAAAGACCTGGACCAGCGGCGGGCAATGGGCCGACAAATGCTTCTGCCTCGTCCGCACCGACAAGACCCAGAAACAGGGCGGTATCACCTTCCTGCTGATCGACATGGATTCGCCGGGGGTCGAGGTGAAGCCGATCCAGATGATCAGCGGCATGTCGCCCTTCTGCGAAACCTTCTTCACCAACGTGAAGGTGCCCAAGGAAAACCGCGTCGGTGAGGAAGGGCAGGGCTGGACCATCGGCAAGCGCCTGCTGCAGCATGAGCGCACCAACCTGTCGGGCGGCGGCTCCGCGTTCCGCATGTCGGGCCCGTCGCTATCGGATATCGCCAAGAACTATGTCGGCACCGATGCCGAGGGGCGGATCGCCAACCCCGATCTGCGCGCGCGCATCGCCAAGTTCGAAATGGACTGGCGCGCCTTCCTGCTCACCGCGATGCGCGTGCAGGCGGAGAGCAAGGCGGTCGGTGGCGTCTCCGAAGTCTCGTCGATCCTCAAGACCGTCGGCACCAAGCTCGGTCAGGAACGCGCCGAATTGCTGATCGAAATTCAGGGCATGGAAGGGCTCGGCTGGGAAGGCGAGGGCTTTACCGAGGCGCAGATCCACGGCGTCCGCGCCTGGCTCTTCGGCAAGGCGACGACCATCTATGGCGGCTCGACCGAAATCCAGAACAACGTGATCGCCAAGCGCATCCTGGGGATGCTGGATCATCAATAGCTGAACGTCACCCCAGCGAAAGCTGGGGTCTTTCTCCACATGGGTTTCCCTCGCCGCGAGAGATCCCAGCTTTCGCTGGGACGACGGCCTAGATGGGACGGACGTAAAGGACTGAAAATGGCCGTTCTGACCGAAGAACAGACGATGCTGCGCGACATGGCGCGCGACTGGGCGACCAACGAGAGCCCGGTCACCGCATGGCGCAAGATCCGCAACGCGAACGAGGCGACGGGGTACGACCCCGCCGCCTATGCGACGATGGCCGAGATGGGCTGGACCGGGGTGATCATCCCCGAAGCCCATGGCGGCAGCGATTTCGGCTGGTTGAGCCTGGGCCTGGTGATCGAGGAACTGGGCAAGACCCTGGCCGCCAGCCCGATTGCAGCGTCGGCCGCCGCTGCCTCCGCCATCCTGCTCGGCGGGAGCGATGCGCAGAAGGACAAGTATCTGTCGCGCATCGCCAGCGGCGAACTGGTCGCGACGCTCGCGGTGGATGAAGGGCCGCGGCATGATCCCACGGCGATTGCCGCGACGGTGGAGGGCGGCAAGCTCAGCGGCGCCAAGGCGTTCGTGGCCGAGGGCGACAGCGCCGGGCTGTTCGTGGTCGCCGCGACCGACGGCCTGTATCTGGTCGAGGTGGGGGAGGGCGTGAGCGTCTCGCGCCGCCATCTCGTCGACTTCCGCAGCCATGCGCAGGTGACGTTCGACGGCGCGCCCGCCGACAGACTGGCGTCGGGCGGTGCCGATCTGCTCGACGCGGTGCTCGACCGCGCCGCCGTGCTGACGGCTGCCGAGATGCTCGGCATGGCGGGGCAGGCGTTCGACACCACGCTCGCTTACCTCAAGCAGCGCGTGCAGTTCGGACAGATTCTCGCGACCTTCCAGGCGCTGCAGCACCGCATGGCGAACTTGTTCAGCGAGATCGAACAGATGCGCTCGGCGGTCGAGGCTGGCCTCGCGGCGATCGACCGGGGCGGCGATGTGCGCCAGGCGGCGTCGCTGGCCAAGGGCAAGGCGAACGAGGTCGGCCATCTGATGAGCCGCGAGCTGATCCAGCTGCACGGCGGCATCGGCATGACCGATGAATATGACGCCGGTTTCTACCTCAAGCGCATGCGCGTGCTCGAGCAGATGTGGGGCAACACCGCCTATCATCGCGACCGCTTTGCGCGGCTGAGCGGGTTTTAGGCTTCTCGCCACCATCCTCTCCTTGCCGGGAAGGATGGCGAAGCCGCAAGCGCCTTACGGGCGCCTTCGCAGGTTGCGAAGGCGCCCTTTTCGCATCTGCGGTATAAATTTGCGCAGTTCGAAAACGCGTTCAGCATACCAAAGCGTATTTGTACTGAACGAATTTCGCTTCCGTTTGGCCTCTAACGCTACGGATAGGTGGCGTTTCGCAACGCTTTTATCGCCTTGACCCGAACACCGGAACAGGTTCTATTCGAGTTTACGGTATGGAGCCGCAAAGCGTTCCGGCCGAACGGGAGTGGGATCTATGAAGAAGCAGCTTTTGGCGGCGTGCGGATTGTCGGCGCTCGCCCTTGGCGGAGCGGCGCCTGCGTTCGCGCAGGATAGCGGGGGCGAAGCCGAAATCGTCATCACAGGATCGCTGATCGCCGGCACGCCCGAGGACGCGGCGCTGCCGGTCGACGTGATCGGCGCCGAGGAACTCGCCAAGCAGGGCAATCCGACCGTGCTCGATCTGGTCAAGGCGCTGCCAAGCTCGAGCGCATCGCTCGGCGACGCCAACCAGTTCGACAGCCGCTCGCAGGGTGCCGAGGGTATCGCCACGGTCAATCTGCGCGGCCTGAGCCCGCAGCGCACGCTGGTGCTGCTCAATTCGAAGCGGCTGGCGACGTCGGGTAACGGCGTGCCATCGGTGGACATCAACCTGCTGCCCCAGGCCGCGATCGGCCGGGTCGAGGTGCTGAAGGATGGTGCGGCCGCCACCTATGGCTCCGAAGCGATTGCGGGCGTGGTCAACTTCATCACGCGGACCAACCAGCGCGGCTTCCAGGGCGCGGGCAGCTATCGCTTCATCGAGGGGTCGGACGGCGATTTCGACGTCTCGCTCAGCTATGGCCATGTCGGCGAGAATTTCCGCGTGCTGATCGCAGGCGGATATCAACAGCGCGGGCAGCTGATGGCCAAGGAGCGCGACTGGGCGATCCGGCCCTATGCCGAAAACCCGCAGGGCGGCTGGACCGGTGGCGGCAACCCCGCCAACTTCCTGTTCCTCGGCGCGACCGGCGCGCCGGTCAGCGGCATTGCGGCGGACTCGGCCTGCGCGCCGCTGGGCGGCTTCGTCGGGGCCGATGCGCGCTGCTACAACCAATATTCGGTCTATGACAATCTGGTCGAAAAGGAGTCGCGTGGACAGGCGTTCATCGACTTCGAATGGGATGTGGGCGAAAAGACGACGCTGCAGGTGACCGCGCTCTACGGGCGCACCACCGTCCCGCATTATCTGACCTCGCCATCCTATCTGCTGACCCAGCCGCCCTCGAGCGTGGCGATTGCGGGGACGCCGTTCGCGCCGTTCGCGGCGCTGCTCAACAGCGGCTATTTCGTACCGAGTTCCAACCCCGGCCTCGTCGCCTATCGCGCGGCCAATACGACTCCGGCTGGTGCGGGCGTCCTGTTCCCCACGTTGCTGTTCCGGCCGTTCCTGCTCGGCGGCAACCCATCGACGCTCGACAATGAATTCGCTCCGGGCTCGTCGACGGGCCTGCGCAAGGGTGAGTCGACGCGCTTCACCGCCGAACTGCGCGGCGAGATCGCGGACGGACTGAACTACAACCTCAACGCCACCTATCACAATTACTACCGCTACACCGATGGCTATGACTCGTTCGGTGACCGGGTGCAGCGCGCGCTGCTCGGCTTTGGTGGCCCGAACTGCACCGGCACCACACCGGGTGCCAATGGCTGTCTGTGGTTCAACCCGTTCGGCAACGCGGTCGCGGTCAACCCGGCGACCGGCCAGACCAATCCGGTCGCCAACGGTCCGCGCAACAGCGAGGAGCTGGTCGATTGGTTCTTTGTCCGATCGAATACGCGCGTGACGACCGATCTGCTCGTGTTCGAAGGATCGTTGAGCGGCGGTACCGGCTTCAACCTGCCCGGGGGCGAAGTGCAGTTCGGTGTCGGTGCGCAGTATCGCGATACGTCAATCACCGGGCGCTATGGCGCGGCGAGCAACCTGGCGGTCAATCCGTGCCGCGAAACCCCACTGAACGGTAACACCAATCCGGCCGCGTGTGCCGGTGGGCGTGCGGCGGCGGGTGCCTATGGGTTCCTCGGCACCAACCTCAACTATGACCTGTCGGGCGATGTCTGGGCGGTCTTCGCCGAAGCACAGCTGCCGGTGTTCGACTCGCTCAACCTCCAGCTCGCGGCGCGGTTCGAGGATTATGGCGGGTCGACCGGATCGACGTTCGATCCGCAGATCCGCGCGCGCTGGCAGGTGACCGACTGGCTGGCGGTGCGCGGCGGGTTCGGCACCACCTTCCGTGCGCCGACGCTCAACCAGCTAGCGCCCGGGTCGATCACCGCGCTGCAGATCATCGACACGACGTTCCGTCCGATCGACGTGTTCGGCAACCCGAACCTGGTCCCGGAAAGCTCGAAAAACTATGGCGGCGGCGTGCTGATCAATGCGGGCGGGTTCAGCGCCAGCATCGATTACTATCGCTATGACATCGAGGACGTGATCGTCACCGATCCGCTGATCTCGATGGTCAACACGCTGTTCCCCAGCACCGGTGGCAACACCTGTGCCACCAATGCGGCACTGGCGGCGCGGTTCACCTTCTCGACCGGCCCGTGCGACGCGACCACGGCGCGCACCGCGATCTCGCGCGTGCGGACCCAGAACCAGAACGGCGCGTCGATCACCAATGAAGGCATCGATGTGTCGGCCAGCTATCGTGGCACCGACCTGCTCGGCGTGGGCACGCGCTTCGCGATCGGCGGCAACGTCACCTACACGCTGCAGAACCGGATCAGCGACATCTTTGTCGAAGGGACGCTGGTGCAGCGCGGCTATGACGGGGTCGGTCTGCTGAACTATCAGACGACGCTCTACCCGGTGCCCGAGTGGAAGGGGCAGGGCTTCCTGGAGTTCGGTGCAGGACCGGTCGATGCGCGGCTGACCGTAACCTATATCGACGGGCTGTACGACCAGCGTGCCGATATCACGACGGCGGGCGTCTATGGCCCCAACGCTTCGCTGGGTGGGCAGCGGCTGACGCAGGGCGCGTTCATCGACAGCTTCACCACCGCCGATTTCACGATCCAGTTCGAAATCACGCAGAGCGTGACCCTGTCGGGCAGCGTCTACAACCTGTTCGACAAGGACCCGCCCTTCGCCCGCGAAGACTATAACTACGAGCCGTTCGTGGGGAATCCTCTGGGCCGCAACTTCAAGATTGGCGTCTCCGCCAAGTTCTGAAGCCGGCACGGTTCGGGGCTTCGTCGCGCGGGGAACGCGGCGGAGCCCCGATTTGTCTGAATGGGCCGCGGCCCGCGTAACGGAGTGATGTGCGTATGGCGACGATCCCGGCCCCGGCCCCGACCCCGGCCCCATCCGCCGCCGACCAGCTTGCGATCCGGCGGCGCACCGCCACGCTGATCCTGCTGACCGCCGCCTATTTCTTCAGCTATATGGACCGGCAGATCCTCGCGATCCTGCAGGAGGACATCAAGAAAGAGCTGCTGCTGTCCGACACGCAGCTCGGGCTGCTAGCCGGGTTTGCCTTTGCGATCTTCTACGCGACCTTGGGGCTGCCGGTCGCGCGCTGGGCGGACCGCAGCAACCGCGTCAACATCATCGCGATCGCGCTCTCGCTGTGGAGCGCGATGACCGCGGTGTGCGGACTGGCGCAGAATTTCGTACAGCTGCTGCTCGCCCGCATCGGCGTCGGCATCGGTGAGGCCGGGTCGAGCCCGCCGAGCCATTCGATCATCGCCGACCTCTACCCGCCCGAAAAGCGCGCGGGGGCGATGGGCATCTACTCGCTCGGCGTCGTGCTGGGTGCTGCGGGCGGCACCATCATCGGCGGCACGCTGGCGCATTATTTCGGGTGGCGCGTCGCGATGTTCGCGGTCGGCATCCCCGGCATCCTGCTGGCGATCATCATCAAGCTGTTCGTGGTCGAACCGCGTCGCGGCCTGTCCGACCCCAGCCACATCCCCGCCGCGCAGGGGGCGATGCCCAGCCTCGGCGACGGCTTTCGTTCGCTCTTCTCCAACCGTGCCGCGGTGCATCTGGTGCTGGGCGTCACCATCACCTCGCTGATCGGCTATGGCCACACCGCCTTCGGTTCCAGCTTCCTGATCCGCACGATCGGGCTGACCAAGATCGAGATCGCGTCGATCGTCGCGCCGGTCGGTGCGGTGTGCGGCACGCTGTCGGCGGTGCTCGGCGGCTGGCTGGCGAACAAGGCGGCGGTGCGCTGGGGGCTGCACAGCCAGGCGTGGCTGGTGCTGGTGATGAAGGGGGTCGGCTTGCCGCTGTCCTTCCTGTTCTTTGCTTCGTCCGATCCGTGGATTGCGATCCCGATCTACTGGGTGTCGCTGTTGCTGGTGAACTCCTATCTCGGCCCCAGCTTCGCGCTGATCCAGGGGCTTGCGCCGCTGCGCATGCGCGCCTTGTGGGCGGCGGTGACGTTGCTGGTCATCAACCTGATCGGCCTCGGCCTCGGCCCGACGATGATCGGGGTGATCTCCGACGCGCTCAAGCCCAGCTATGGCGATGCCGAGGCGCTGCGGCTCGCCATGCTGACCTTCGCCGCCGCGACGCCATGGGCGCTGTTCCATTACTGGCGCGCAGGGGTCTGGCTGAAGCGCGGAGCCGCCTGATCGGCCTAATGCCCCGCTTGTCAGTGTGTTGCCGGTGTCATAGCCTGCTCCGGCGCGGTTGACGGTGCTGCGCCGGTCTGGAGTGGTGGGATGTTTGCAATCGCGTTGATGCTTGCCGGCCAGCAGGCGGCCCCGCAGGTACAGCCCGACCGGCAGCCCGAGCGCCCGGTCGAGGTCGTCATCACCGGCAACCGGATGCGCGAAGCACTGAACAAATGCCTCGCGCGCGGCTGTACACCCGAAGAGGAGGTGGACGCGGCGATGAACGCCGGAGCCGAAAGTTTCGCGGCGGGGCAGTATCAGGAGGCAAAGGACATCCTGCGCCGCGCGATCGCTCGCAACAAGAAATATGGCGACCGCATGCCGGGCCCTCTGTCCGATCTGTACGCAACCTATGCCGACGTCACCGAACATGAAGGTGACACACGCGCATTCGGCCAGGCGACGCGGGAAAGCGTGTACGTGCTGCGCCGCGCCCTCGGGCCGGAACATCCGCTCGTGACGCGCGCCTCAGCGCGGATCGGTGACATGTGGGTGAAGCTTGGCCAGCCCCAATCTGCAGACAGCGAATACAAGGAGGCGGCCGAGGGGGCGCGGCGCGCCGGCAATTCGGACATGGCGGCGGCGTTGACGTTTCGCCGTGCCTGGTTGGCGGTCGGCGGCGGCGACAAATCGCTGGCCCGACGTCTGCTTTCACAGCTTGAACAAAGCCATGGCGCGGACGCCCAATTTGCGCCGGTGCTGCGTGTCCTGAAGGCACGGGTCGCGATGGCGGGCGGGAATACGCAAAGCATCGACGCGCTGGTTTCCGATCTGCAGGGGATTGGCGGGGCCGATCCGGTACTGGTCTATGAACCGGCCTATCCGGTCCTGGACCCGCGGACGACGAGCGGCATCGATCCGAATGGAGGGGTCAATGTCGGAGCGGCCGTGGCCAACGCGATGCCCGCAGAACAAAGTGCCCTATGGGCCGATATCGGCTATTGGGTGCGACCCGATGGCAAGCCGAGTGACATCGAAATCCTGCGCCCCGCAAAGGGCAGCGGCTGGGCAAAGCCGCTGGTGAACCATATCGCAAAGCGCCGCTATATGCCGCTGGCACAGGATGCCCGGGGCGTCGGCAGCTATCGGATCGAGCGTTTCACGTTGCGCGCGTCGTTCGATCGTCCAACCGGGTCGCGGATCGCGCAGCGTGTCGGGGGTGGGACGCTGCACGCGCTCGACCTCACGCGCCTCGCGCAACGGGATGCCGCGCCGCCCCAGTGACGCCGAAATCCGCCATGGACCTGGCGACATGGCCGCGCAATGGGGTCGGGCGCGCGTTGCCGCATCTCACCTCGGTGCCCGATCACAAATCCCGTAATTCACATCAATCGAATAGGAATTGTTTTCGCCTTGCGCGAAAAGCTGGCGCGCCCATGGACGGCGCGCGCGCTAGGCGGGGTGCCGAAAGGATTTCCCATGCCGCCTGCCTTTGCCCCGTCGATCCGCTTCCCGCAGGAACTAGGCCAGGTCACGGCCGAACTGCGCGCCGCGCGTCTGGCCTGGCGCTCGGGTCATCCGCGCAATGCCGAACGCGGCGTGCAGTTTCCGTCGCGAACCGTGTTGGCCAAGCTGATGCGCGAGCTGGGCACGGCGCTGTTCCCGCTGCGGCTCGGCCCGCCCGAACTGACCGCCGGGAACGAAAATGCGTGGGTCGAGGCGACGCTGGAATCCACCCTGTCGCAGCTCGGCGCGCAGATCGAGATCGAATTGCGCATCGGCTATCCCGGCATCGACGCGGTGCGGGAGGGGCATGAGGTCGACAATATCCTGGGCGCGTTCGCTGCCAACCTGCCGGCGATCCGCCGCCTGATCGATGCCGATGTCGAGGCCGGCTACGCCAATGACCCCGCCGCGCGCAGCGTGGACGAAGTGCTGCTGTCCTACCCGTCGATCACCGCGATCATCCATTATCGCGTCGCGCATTACCTCCACTATCTCGGCGCGCCCTTGGTCGCGCGCGTGATTGCGGAGGTCGCGCATTCGGCCACCGGCATCGACATCCATCCCGGCGCGACGATCGGACGCAGCTTCTTCATCGACCATGGCACCGGCATCGTGATCGGCGAGACCGCGCGGATCGGCGACCGGGTGCGCATCTATCAGGGCGTCACGCTGGGCGGGGAGCCGCGCGCGGCGGGGGCGGCGCATGGCGCGGACGCCAAGCGGCGGCGGCACCCGGCGATCGAGGACGATGTCGTGATCTTTGCCGGTGCCGTGCTGCTCGGCCCGATCACGATCGGCGCGCGGTCACAGGTCGGCGCGAATGTCTGGCTGCGGCAGGATGTCGCGCCGGACAGCCTGGTCGAACAGGCCGCCCCGACGATCCGCGTTCAGAACTCCAGCACCCGGTCGTCGAACAGCCCGAACACGATGGTCGAGGCGTAGAAGGCGACCGCACGCTCGCGTGGCATGGTGCTCGCCCATTTGCGCATGTCGAACGCGGCGTTCTGCAGCGCCATCATCGTCTGGCTGGCGACGAGCGGGTCGATCGCGCGGATCGATCCCTCTGCGATGCCGTCGGACAGCATGCCGGCATAACGCCGCGCGATGCGGTTCGACCGGTCGATCAGCGCGCTGCGTACACCGGGCGGCAGGCCCGATAGCGCCGTGGTGCGCAGCAGCGGCCCGCGTTCGGAAAACTGCACGTCGAGCAAAGTGGCGATGATGCTGGTCAGCTTGCGCCAATGGTCGCCGGGGCCTTCCTCCGCCAGCCGTTGCGCGTCGGCGATCAGGTCGAAGCTGCGCTTGTAGCATTCGATCACCAGCTCGTCCTTGGCGTCGAGATGGTGGTAAAAGCTGCCCTTGGTGACGTTGAGCTCGCTCGCGATCTTCTGCACCGATGCGCCGCGATAGCCGAGTTCGTTGATCAGCCGCGTCGCCGCGAGCAGGAACGCCTCGCGCCCCGGCTCGGCCTCGTCATGCGTCAGGTCGAGCATCGCGGGTTTCCACACGTCGCCCGGGGTGGCGATGCCGTGGCGGAACACGTCCATCAGCCGGCTTTCGACGCGCGGATATTCGTCGACCTCGTAGCGGGTGATCCAGGCCGGGAGCCAGAAGGTATTCTCCAGCAGCACATGCGCCCGCCCGCCGCGCAGGTCGGTTTCGGCGCGGGTGCCGCCTTCGCCCCATAGCGCACGGGTCTTGCGGAAAATCTGCTGCCAGCGCTGCATCAGGCGGGTGCGCAGCTCACCCTCCATCGCGCGCAGGTCGGACAGGATCGCGAACGCCTTTTCCTCGCCGCGATGGATGCTGGCGAGGCGCGCCATGTTGATCGACAGGTAGCGGGCGACGCGTGCTTCGGGCGTCGCTTCGCGATGCGCTTCGTCGAGCATCGCGTCGAGCCGGTCGAGCGTCACGTCGAACGCCGCGGCCGCCAGATCTTCCTTGCGCTTGAAATAATAGGTCACGCTGGTGGTGTTCAGGCCAACGCGTTGCGCGACATCGGCGAAGGTCATGCCCTTCGCGCTCTGATCGTTGATCACGTCCGCTGCCGCCGCGAGGATCGCGTCGCGCTTGGCGCGGAATCGTTTGGTTTCCCCCCGCGCCTCTTCGGGCGCTGCGTCTTCGGCGTTCATCGGATTAGATTAGCAAATTTGATTCGAACGAACAGTCCTAAACACGCGCTTTGCCATCCCAAGAGAACCGTAGCCGAAAAATGCGGCCAGCCCCACTTTACCGAATATCGGGTATGGCCTAATCGACTCGAAACGGATCGAGCAAGGAGAGGCCCCATGGATTTCACACTAACGGAGCGCGAGACCTATTTCCGCGACCGCGTGAAGGGGTTCATCGACCAATATATCACCCCGCGCCAGAACGACTATCGCGACCAGGTGTACACGGGCGAGCGCTGGAAGGTGCTGCCGGTGATCGAGGAGCTGAAGCCGGTCGCGCGCGCGCAGGGGCTGTGGAATTTCTTCATGCCGCCGCATTCGGGCCAGACCCATGTCGACGACACGTTCGAGTTCGAAGGGACGCAGCTCACCAACCTCGAATACGCGCTGTGCGCCGAGGAGATGGGGCGCGCCGGCTGGGCGAGCGAGGTGTTCAACTGCTCCGCGCCCGACACCGGCAATATGGAGGTGCTGCACCGCTACGGCACGCGCGAACACAAGGAGCGCTGGCTCAAGCCATTGATGAACGGCGAAATCCGCTCGGCTTTTCTGATGACCGAGCCGGACGTCGCCTCGTCCGACGCGACCAATATCCAGACGTCGATGGTCCGCGATGGCGACCATTATGTCATCAACGGCCGCAAATGGTGGTCGTCGGGCGTGGGCGATCCGCGCTGTGCGGTCGCGATCGTGATGGGCAAGACCAACCCCGACGCCTCACGCCACGCGCAGCAGAGCCAGATTTTGGTGCCGATGGACACGCCCGGCGTCAGGGTCGAACGCATGCTTTCGGTGTTCGGGTATGATCACGCGCCGCATGGCCATGGCGAAGTGGTGCTGGAGAATGTGCGCGTTCCGGTCGAGAATATCCTGCTCGGCGAGGGCCGCGGGTTCGAGATCGCGCAGGGCCGGTTGGGGCCGGGGCGCATCCATCATTGCATGCGGTCGATCGGCGTTGCCGAAATGGCGCTGGAGCTGATGTGCAAGCGGCTGCTGAGCCGCGTTGCATTCGGCAAGCGCATCGCGGATCATTCGATCTGGGAACAGCGCGTCGCCGAAGCGCGATCGAACCTCGAGATGATGCGCCTGCTGTGCCTCAAGGCGGCGGACATGATGGACAAGGCCGGCAACAAGTCGGCGCAGGGCGAGATCGCGATGATCAAGGCGATGGGCCCGCGCATGACGCTGCAGATCCTGGACGACGCGATTCAGGCATTCGGCGGCGCGGGCGTGTCGGGCGACACGCCGCTGGCGAGCGCCTGGGCGAGCATGCGCACGCTGCGCTTTGCCGATGGGCCTGACGAGGTGCACAACCGGGCGATCGCGCGGTCGGAATTCGGCAAGTATGGCGAGTTCAAGGCCGATCGCCCGAGCAGCGGCGACATGGCGGTGTCGCGGTGACATTCTAAAGCCCCTCCCCTTCAGGGGAGGGGTTGGGGTGGGGCCTATCGTCGCTCGCGCCGGTCTCGGTGAGACTGAGACGCCCCACCCCCAACCCCTCCCCTGAAGGGGAGGGGCTAAGAAGGGAAAAGATGTGAAAGCAGCAGTCCTGTTCGAGGCCGGCAAGCCGCTCGAAATCCACGACATCCGCATCGACAGGCCCGGCCCGCGCGAGGTGCTGGTGCGCACCGCTGCGTGCGGCGTGTGCCGGTCGGACCTGCATTTCGTCGACGGCGCCTATACGCATGCCATGCCGACCGTGCCGGGGCATGAGGCGGCGGGGGTGGTCGAGGCGGTGGGGAGCGAGGTCACGCGGCTGAAGCCCGGCGACCATGTCATCACCTTCTTCACTGTATTCTGCGGATCTTGCGAGTTTTGCGTCTCGGGCCGTCCGTCGCTTTGTCTAGACAATTCGACGCGCCGCCCGGCCGATGCCGCGCCCAAGCTGACGCTCGCCGATGGCACGCCGGTCAACCATTTCCTCAACCTGTCGGCCTTCGCCGAACAGATGCTGATCCACGAAAACGCCTGTGTCGCGATAGCCAAGGACATGCCGCTCGACCGCGCTGCGTTGCTCGGCTGCGCGGTGCTGACCGGGGCGGGGGCGATCTTCCGCGACAGCAAGGTGACGCCGGGCGAGACGGTCGCGGTGATCGGGTGCGGCGGCATCGGCCTGTCCGCGATCAACGCCGCGAAGATTGCGGGCGCGGGCAAGATCATCGCGATCGATCCGGTGGCGGAGAAGCGCGCGCTGGCGCGGAAGATGGGCGCGACCCATGATCTCGACGCCATGGCCCCCGATCTGGTCAAGCAGGTGCTCAAGCTCACCGATGGCGGCGTGCATTATGCGATTGAGGCGGTCGGGCGGCCGCAGACAGCGGAGACCGCGTGGCATGTGCTGCGCCGGGGCGGCACCGCGACGATCCTCGGCATGATCGCGCCGGGCCAGTCGGTGAGCATTCCGGGTCCGACCTTCCTGTCGGGCAAGAAGCTGCAAGGCTCGCTCGCCGGGTCGATGCAATTCCCGATCGATCTGCCGCGCCTCGTCCAGATGTATCTCGACGGCGTGCTCGACCTCGACACGATGGTGGCCGAGCGCATCCGGCTGGAGGATATCAACCACGCCTTCGACAATCTGCGACAGGGGGACGCGGTGCGCTCCGTGATCGAATTCGCATGACCCCGCCAGCGGGACATCGCGGCGGGCAGCCGATGGAGCAGGTCAATGACCTCGACACCGCGCGGCTCACCGCGTGGATGGAGGCCAATGTCGCGGGTTTCCAAGGCCCGCTCACCTACGCCAAATTCCCCGGCGGGCAGAGCAACCCGACCTATCGCATCGACGCGGCGAGCGGTGCCTATGTGCTGCGGCGCAAGCCGTTCGGGCCGCTGCTGCCGTCGGCCCATGCGGTGGATCGCGAATACCGCCTGATCGCGGGGCTGCACCCGACCGGCTTCCCGGTCGCAAAGCCCTACGGGCTGTGCGAGGATGACGGGGTCGTCGGCTCGGCCTTCTACATCATGGAGCTGGTCGAGGGCGCGACCTATTGGGACGGATCGCTGCCCGACAAGACGCCGGACCAGCGCACGGCGATCTATTACGAAATCTGCGACCGGTTGGCGCAGTTGCACGAGACCGATTACGTCGCGGCGGGGCTGGGCGATTACGGCAAGCCGGGCAGCTATTTCGAGCGGCAGGTCGGGCGCTGGACCAAGCAATATCGCTTGGCGCAAACCGACGATCTGGAGGATGTCGAAAAGCTGATCGAGTGGCTGCCGCGCACGCTCCCGCCACAGACGCGCACCAGCATCGTCCATGGCGATTACCGCATCGACAACATGATCTTCGACGCGCAGCAGCCGCAGGTGAAGGCGGTGCTCGACTGGGAGCTGTCGACGCTCGGCGATCCGATGGCGGACTTCTCGTACCTGCTGATGAACTGGATGATCCCCGCCAATGGCGCGTCGGGCATCGGCGGCATTACCGGGGCGGAGACGGGCATTCCGACCGTCGAGGCGATGGTCGAGCGTTACTGTGCCGCGACCGGGCGCGACGGGATTCCCGACCTCAACTGGTATTTCGCGTTCGGCCAGTTCCGGCTGATGAGCATCGTGCAGGGGATCAAGCGCCGCCTGCTCGACGGCAATGCCAGCAATGCGCATGCGGAGGAAACCGCCGCGCGGGTGCCCGGCTTGGCCGCGAGCGCGTGGGAGTTTGCGCGCAAGGCGGGGGCCTGAATTCCCCCTCCCGCTTGCGGGAGGGGTTAGGGGAGGGCCTGTCCCTCCAACTGAAAACACCGCGCGCGGACAGGCCCTCCCCCGGCCCCTCCCGCAAGCGGGAGGGGAGAGGATATGAGCCTGTTCGACCTGACCGGTAAGGTCGCCATCGTCACCGGATCCTCACGCGGGATCGGCAAGGCCTCGGCCGAGGCGCTCGCCGATCAGGGCGCGCGCGTCGTCATCTCCAGCCGCAACCAGGATGCGTGCGAAGCGGTCGCCGCCGCGATCAACGCCAAGCATGGCGACGGCACCGCCGTCGCCATTGCCGCCAGCATCTCGCACAAGGACGCGCTCCAGCATCTGGTGGACGAGACGCGCCGCGTGTTCGGCCGCATCGACATCCTGGTCTGCAACGCGGCGTCCAACCCCTATTACGGGCCGCTGGCGGGCATCGCGGACGAGCAGTTCCGCAAGATTCTCGACAACAATGTCCTGTCCAACCACTGGCTAATCCAGATGGTCGCGCCCGAAATGCGCGAGCGCAAGGACGGGGCGATCGTCATCATCTCCTCGATCGGCGGCCTGCGCGGATCGCCGGTGATCGGAGCCTACAACGTGTCGAAGGCGGCGGACTTCCAGCTCGCGCGCAACTATGCAGTCGAATATGGCCCCGACAATGTCCGCGTGAACTGCATCGCGCCGGGCCTGATCAAGACCGACTTTGCCCGCGCGCTGTGGGAAGACCCCGCGGCAGAGAAGCGCGTGAACCAGCAGACCCCGCTGCGTCGGCTTGGCGAGCCGGAGGACATTGCCGGGGGCGTGGTGTTCCTCGCCTCAGCGGCGGGGCGCTACACGACGGGGCAGGCTTTGGTGATCGATGGCGGGGTGACGATCTGATGGCGCGCTTCATCGACAAATCGATCATCGTCACCGGTGCGGGCAGCGGCATCGGCCGCGCCGCCGCGATCCTGTTCGCCGCCGAAGGGGGGCGAGTGATCGTCGCCGACAAGACCGAGGGCGCGGACGAGACGGTCGCGCTGATCGCCGCCGCCGGGGGCACCGCCAAGGCGATCCGCATGGATGCGGGCAGCGAGCCGGACGTGATCGCGACGGTCGCTCTCGCCGTCGCCGAATATGGCGGGTTGGATATCCTCTTCGCCAATGCCGGGATTTCGGGCGGCATGGCGAACCTGTTCGACACCACGCCGGAGCTGATGGCGGAGGTGCTGCGCGTGAACCTGATCGGGCCTTTGCTCGCGATCAAGCATGGCGCGCCGAAGATTGCCGAGCGGGGCAAGGGCGCGATCGTGCTGACCGCCAGCGTTGCGGGGATCCGGTCGGGCGCGGGCAGCCCGGCCTATTCGGCGTCCAAGGCGGGCGTCATCAACCTCGCCGCCGTCGCCGCGCAGCAGCTGTCGGGGTCGAATGTCCGCGTCAACGCACTGTGCCCGGGGCTGACCGAGACGGGCATGACCAAGCCGACCTTCGATTACGCGCGCGAGGCGGGGAAGATGGATCGCGTCGGTAGGTTGAACCCGCTGCGCCGCGGCGCCCAGCCCGAGGAACTGGCACGCGCGGCCTTGTTCCTCGCGTCGGATGATGCAAGCTATGTCAACGGCCAGGCGCTGGCGGTGGATGGCGGGCTGTCGTCCAGCCATCCGGTGACGCGGCAGGAATATGGCAAGACGGCGGTGTAGGGGGCGGAAACTGCCTTACCGCTAATGACCCCATTGCGGACATCGGGGATCGATTTAGCTTCGACGTATGAGCGAGAAACACGACCGGCTTTTCGTCCGGGCTGAAGCAATCCTTGAGCGTAAAGCAAACGGCTTCGGTATGCCGATCTTGCGTTCTCTTGCTCATCGCCACTACGCCCCTGCCATGTTGAGCTTGGCAGCCCGGATGACGGAGCGCGGCACACGAACCGAACTCGGGCGGCCTACTCACCCCAACAGCCCCATGGGGCTCATGTATCGGGCATTCCGAAAAGGTGAGATCAACGCTGCGCAGAACTTGGCGCTCACGCTGTTCTACGTCGGCGATCTAGCTGGTTACCGCCATTGGCTACGACGCGCGGCACAAAGTGGCGATGAGGGCGCAGCGAATGAACTCAGCAGGTTTGAGGACCGACAGCCTTGGCCACTGGCGCGGAAGATAAATCGCAAGCGCCCTTTCAGAAGGGATGGCAGCTAACCACCCAGTTTCCGTAGTTCGGACCCGCTGCTGGAAGCTGCCCTCCGACCTCTTCAACCTAATGCCTTGATCCGGTAACAAAAAAAGCGGACGCTGAGCTCCATGCTGACGCTCCTTGCCGCCGCCGCCCAGTCCGCGACCATCGCGGTGCCATCGCCACCTCCGCCGCGCGCGCCCGATCATCTTCCGGCGCCGCCTGCTCCCGCCTATCGTCCGCACCTCGTCGATTACGAATCGGGTGAGGCGCGCTGCGGTGGGCGGGTTGTGCCTGCGCTGGTCCGGGTCGCCCCCTTTACCCAGGCGGCAATGGTCGGAGTGTCCGGGCCGCGGTCGATCGAGATGACGTTTACCCTCGACGATGAGGGACGACCGATCGGCATCGGTCAGAAGCAGATCGTCACGGCGGGCGGATACAGTTTCGTCCCCGATGCCGACCTTTCGCCCGCATTCAGCCTGTGGCGGTTCGCCAGCGGCCGGGCCGGAGGTGCGTGCAGCGTGACCTTTACCCCGCGCACCCAGCCGCTCGCCGATGCGTCCGACGCCGATATCCTGCGCGTTTCCGCGCTGCGGGGCTGGAGCGGTGCGACGCAGAATGCGGTATTCGATCGCATCCGCCAGATCGATTGCGGTGGCGCGCGGCGGCCCCAGCCGTTGCTGCGCGCCTATCCCGATCGCGCGCGTCTGCCGCGTGACGCGGGAAGTCCCTCTTATGCCGTGGTCGGCTTCGACATCGACGCGGACGGCGTGCCGGCCCAGGTGGCAATCGCGACCAGCAGCGGCAATGCCGCGTTCGATCGCGCCGCGATCGATGCCGCCGAACGCGGGCGCTATCCGGGCGGCGAGCCGCGCCAGCGCTGCACGATCCCGATGCTGCTCGGCCCGACCCCGGTCGCCGCGCCGCCATCGCCCGACACCGCCAGCTTCCGGCCCGAGGGCGGCAATTGCCCCGACAAGATCGACTGGGTTCAGCCCTTTGCGCGAAGCTATCCCGACGCCTTTCGCCGCCGCTCGATCGAGGGGTGGGCGGTGGTCGGCTTCGACCTTGCCCCGTGGGGCACGCCGGGCGAGATCAAGATCCTCGCCAGCGAACCGGCCCAGGCATTCGGCCAGCAGGCGCGCAGCATCATCCAGTTGGCGCGCGCCAAACCATCGGCCAGCGGTGCGCGTGGCTGTGTCGCGAAGATCCATTTCCGCATGCCTGCGGTCGAAGGTGCCGACGACGACGCGCCGGGTTTCTGACCGCTCCTGACACGCGATTGACCGGGCTGTGCCAAAGGCCGACCCTGCACCCCTGAGGTAACGGTGGCAGGCGATGCGGATCATTCGGGCACGCATCGCCAGGTTCATCACGGCGGTGCCTTCGGCCCAGCCGTGGCCACCACTGCGGCGCGCTTTGGCGCTGATTATGCGGTGGAGGTGCGTGAGCTGGGCCGCCCGGTGAATGGTCGCGCGCGAGGTGTTTCGGTATCTGCCGGCGGCGTATGTGGTTCGGCCGAAGGAGTAAACATTCGTCTGCCCGGGCTTGACCCGGGCCCGGGCTTCTTGCTCGCCGCGTGCCAAGGAAAAGCCCTGCCACGGGTCAAGCCCGGGGCGACGAACTTTGGTGCGGTTCTGAAACTGCTACCCCTCGCGCATCCGCATCAGCCCTTCCTGCGCCACGCTCGCCACCAGTCGCCCGTCAAGGCTGTAAATGCGGCCGCGGTTGAACCCGCGCGCATGGCCGGCCCAGGGGCTGTCGGTGGTGTAGAGCAGCCAGTCATCGGCGCGCAGCGGTTCGTGCAGCCACACGGCATGATCCAGGCTCGCGCTCTGCAGCCCACGCGTCATCCAGTTGACGCCGTGCGGCAGCGTTGCGGTGCCGAGCAGCATCATGTCGCTGGCGTAGGACAGCACCGCGCGGTGGAGCGCCGGATCGTCGGGCAAAGCGGCAGCGGTGCGGAACCAGCTATGCTGCACCGGATCGCGCTTTTCCGGCTTGAACCAGTTGCGTGGGGAACAGGGGCGGATCTCGATCGGGCGCGGGCGCAGGAAGAAGGGGCGGAACTTCTCCGGCACATGATCGCGGATTTCCTCGCGCAGGTCGAACTCGGAGCGCAGGTCGTCCGGCCCCGGCACGTCGGGCATGTCGGCCTGATGCGACAGGCCATCTTCTGGCCGCTGGAACGACGCGATCATGTTGAGGATCGGCACGCCCTGTTGCAGCGCGATCACGCGGCGATTGGCAAAACTGCCCCCGTCATAATCGCGGACGACGCGATAGATGATCGGGAAATCCTCATTGCCCGGGCGCATGAAATAGGCGTGGAGCGAGTGCGCGTCCTTGCCCTCGACCGAGCGCTGCGCCGCCTGCAGCGCCTGCGCGATCACCTGCCCGCCGAACACGCGCCCGACCCCGCCGGGCTGGCGCGCACCGCGATAGAGGTCGACATCGATCGTCTCGACGTCGAGCAGGGCGACGAGTTGGGTCACCTGCTCGGCGGCGGTTTCGGCGCGTTTTTCCGGTTCGCTCAAAATACGGTCCTCAATATCCAGCCGCCCGCGCCAGTGCGTCGGCGTGATAGTTGGTGTCGCCGAACAGCTCTGCCAGCACGCGCCCGCGCTTCATGTAGAAGCCGATATCATATTCGTCGGTCATGCCGATGCCGCCATGCATCTGCACGCCTTCCTGCACCGCCAGTGTCGATGCCATGCCGGCCATCGCCTTGGCGACCGACACCGCTTCGTCCGCCCGGGCATCGCCGGCATCGAGCAGTTGCTGTGCCTTGAGCACCGCCGCGCGGGCGACCTCGAGTTCGGAGTAGAGGTGCGCGGCGCGATGCTGGAGCGCCTGGAAGCTGCCGATCAGCACGCCGAACTGCTTGCGTTCCTTGAGATACTGGACCGTCATGTCCATCGCGCCGCCACCGACGCCCAGCATCTCCGCCGCCGCGCCCGTGCGCCCCGCGCCGAGCAGTGCGTTCAGCACCGCGCGGCCGCCATCGACCTCACCAATCACCGCATCGGCATCGACCTCGACCCCGTCAAAGGTCATGCGCGCGGCGAGGCTCGCATCGGCCAGCCGCTGCGGGTCGGCGGTGAGGTTCGCCGCGTCCTTCGGCACCGCGAACAGCGTCACGCCATCGGCATCCTCGGGCGACCCGGCGGTGCGCGCGGCGACGATCAGCAGGTCGGCGACATGGCCATGCGCGACGAACTGCTTCGCCCCGGTCAGCTTGAAGCCATTGCCCGCGCGTTCCGCCTTCATCCCGATCGCGTCGCCATGCTTGGCGCGCTCGTCGATCGCCAGTGCCGCGACGGTCTCGCCCGACAGGATGCCGGGGAACCAGCGTTCGCGCTGCGCCGTGCCCTTGAGCGCCGCAACCGCCGCGACCGCGGTGGTCAGGAAGGGGGAGGGGGACAGGTTGCGCCCGATCTCCTCCAGCACCACCCCCGCCTCGACATGGCCAAGGCCGAGGCCGCCATCGGCCTCCGGGATCAGGATGCCGGTAAAGCCCATTTCGGCGAACTGCTTCCACAGGTCGCGGCTGAACCCGGTCGCGTCATTGGCGTCGCGCAGCGCGCGCATATGGCTGACCGGGGCGGCCTCGGCCACGAATTGCTGCGCGCTCTCGCGGAGCATGGTCTGTTCGTCGTTCAGATAGAGTGGCATCTTAAACTCCGTCGCCCTCTTCTACGTCACCCCAGCGAACGCTGGGGTCTCGTGCGGCAGGGGAACCGCTTCGCAACTGGAGACCCCAGCTTTCGCTGGGGTGACGGTGAACTAGGCAGGCAGCTCCAGAATCCGCTTGGAAACGATGTTCAGCTGAACCTCGCTCGTCCCGCCCTCGATCGAGTTGGCCTTGGTCCGCAGCCATGCGCGCGGCTTCGCGCCGCCATTCGAGCGTTCGCTTTCCCATTCCAGCGTGTCCGACCCGCCGCTCGCCATCATCAGCTCGTGGCGGTCCTTGTTCAGCTCGGTGCCGTAGTATTTCATCATCGACGGCTGGGCCGGGTGCGCCTGTCCGGCCTTCAACTGGTCGATGAACCGCTCCGACATCGCCGAGAATGCCTTGGACCGCACCTCGAACAGCGCGAGCTGCGCGCGCAGGATCGGATCGGCCAGACGCCCCTGCGCGTCCAGCCCGATCGTCGCGATCGCCCCCTCGATCAGCGGATTGCCGCCCGGCGAGGCGAGGCCCATGCCCGAGATCATCTCGCGCTCATGGCCGAGCAGATATTTGGCGACGTCCCAGCCCTTATTCTCGTCGTGAATCCGGTTCTTCTTGGGCACGCGGACATTGTCGAAAAAGGTCTCGCAGAAGGGCGAATAGCCGCTGATCAGCAGGATCGGCTTGGTCGATACGCCGGGGCTGTCCATGTCGAACAGCAGGAAGCTGATCCCGCCCTGCTTGCTGTCCTTGCTGGTGCGGACGAGGCAGAAGATCCAGTCGGCCTTGTCGGCATAGCTGGTCCACACCTTTTGCCCGTTGACGATATAATCGTCGCCATCGCTGACCGCGCTCGTGGCGAGGCCGGCCAGGTCGCTGCCCGCATTCGGCTCCGAATAGCCCTGGCACCAGCGGATTTCGCCGCGCGCGATTCGGGGCAAATGCTCCAGCTTCTGCTCCTCGGTCCCGTATTTCAGCAGCGCCGGGCCGAGCATCGAAATGCCGAAGCTGTTGAGCGGATTGCGGCAGTTCAGCGCCGCCATCTCCTCGCGCAGGATCTTGGTCTCCGCCGCCGACAGCCCGCCGCCGCCATATTGCGTCGGCCAGTCGGGCACGGTCCAGCCGCGCGCGGCCATCCGGTCCATGTAGAGTTTCTGGTCGGGGTTCTTGCTGTAATCGGCCTTGCGCCCGCCCCAGTTGGCGTCGCCCTCGCCGCGCATCGGCTGGCGCATCGACGCGGGGACATTGGCCTCCAGCCAGGCGCGGGTTTCCGCGCGGAATGTGTCGAGATCGGTCATGATGGTTCCTCGTCCAGCAAAGCGGCGATGCGGCGCGCGGTCGCGATCGCAAGATGGTCGTGATTGAGGTCGGTCAGCACTTGCACCCCGGTCGGCAGGCCGTTGGCGGACCCGAACGGGAAGGTGGTGGCAGGCAGGCCCGGATAGGTCGCGAGCCCTGCCCAGGCGAGGTGCGCGTCATAGCCGCTTTCCACGCCGTCGATGTCGAGTGTCCGCTCGGCCTGTGGGCGGCTGTCATGCGGAAAGGCCTGGGTCGCGGCGGGCGGGGCGATGACTGCGTCCACCTCCGCGAACAGCGCCGCCCAAGCCCGGGTGTTGCGGGCCTGTGCGTCGAGCATCGAAAGATAGGGGAGCAGGCGGGGCAGCGTGTCGTGCAGCGTCGGATCGGACCGCGCGAACACCGTGCCGAGCAGCGCGGTATAGGCGTCATGCTGCGCCATCAGGTCGGGCAGGGCAGGGTGGGTGCGGATCACCTCGACCCCATCCCGCGCCAGAGCCTCCGCCGCGTGCTCGACCCCGTCGATCACCGCCGCAGCCGTCGCGGTCGCCGGGTGCGCGGTCAGCACCAGCACGCGCCGGGCGGGCGCTGCCGCGCGCGGCAAGGGCAGATCGGCGAGCAGGTCGAGCAGCAGCGGCAGGTCGCTGCCCTGCCGCGCCATAGGCCCGATCACGCCCAGCACCGCCTCCGCGCCATCGCTGCCCGGGAAGCGATGGCCGTACCCGTTCAGCGCGGCATAGCTCGGCTTGTGCCCCCACACGCCGCAGAAATGCGACGGCACCCGGATCGATCCGCCGATATCGCTGCCCAGCTCGATCGGCACATAGCCCGCCGCCAGCGCCGCCGCCGCGCCGCCCGAGCTGCCGCCACAGGTGCGGGCCGGGTCGTGCGGGTTACTGGTGCGGCCATAGACTGAATTGACGCTCTGCCAGTCGCCCAGCGCCTTGGGCACATTGGTCTTGCCCAGGATGATCGCGCCCGCCGCCTTGAGCCGCTGCACCGCAACCGCATCGCTGGTGGCGATGTTGCCAGCCGCGTGGCTAAAGCCCCAGCTGGTCGGCAGCCCCGCGACGTCGAACGCCTCCTTGACCGTCATCGGCACGCCCAGCAGCGGGCGGCGCTCGCCGCGCGCCACCGCCGCATCGGCCGCGT
>VYKS01000237.1_pt1 | contig 38224 bp, 35 predicted proteins | sample 5114511 | NCBI WGS metagenome assembly VYKS01 (sample SAMN12291795, study PRJNA351875) | freshwater metagenome | isolation source: freshwater lake | place: USA: Michigan, Gull Lake | collected 2011-07-05 | reverse complement strand
ACCTGATAGGGATACCTCTAAAGGGCAGTTGCGAAATTCCAGTAATGGAAAGAAACAGAAACCTAAGTTGTGAATCTTAGGAATCCCCCGATTTATCGGTGGGAGGATGTCAAAACTTGTGGGTTGCCCAAAAGTAATTTCTTAAAAACCAGAACTACTATACGAAGGGTTGATATATTCATCTGAAGCCATATAGTTTTTAGACATTTGTCTTGATTTGCTCAGGTTTTAGAGAATGGTAAAACCCATTTGCTATATCATTACAAGAATATAAATCGCATTCCCACCCAGCATAAACAGTAACAAGGCAAATTAATCGAGAGGATCATATATGAAATGGGTTAGTGGCATTTCTACGAAGGTTTCACTAGAAGCAGCGATCCAAGATGTAACCGAAAAAGTTTTGGTTGGGTTAGAAGGGCGATCGCCAGATTTTGGGATTGTTTTTATCTCCAATGCTTTTACCAGTGAATATCCTCGATTAATGCCTTTATTAGCAGAACATATCAAAATCAAGCATTTAATTGGCTGCTCAGGTGGAGGCATTGTCGGTGATGGTCAAGAACTGGAAGATGTCCCCGCTCTGTCTTTAATGGTTGCCCATATTCCCAATGCTGGGATCAAGACTTTTCATATTGTGGACGAGCAGTTACCAGATTTAGATAGTTCTCCCGATCGCTGGCAGGAATTAATTGGCGTTAGTGCTTACGAGGAAGAACCAAATTTTGTGATTTTAGCCGATCCCTTTTCCTTTGCGGTTAGTGATTTTTTGCGAGGTTTAGATTTTGCCTATCCTGAAGCTGTAAAGGTAGGTGGGATGGCAAGTAGCGGGGGAGTGGGATCAAATGCTTTATTTTGCACCAGCACCGATGGCAAATATATGATTCATCGCAGTGGTGCAATTGGAGCCGCAATTTGGGGAGATATCGTGATTGATGCCGTGGTTGCCCAAGGTTGTCGCCCGATTGGTAAACCTCTACAAGTTTCTGAGTGCGATCGCAATGTCATTCTTTCCCTAGAAGATCAGTCACCCTTAGTGGCTCTGCAAAATATTGTCAATGATCTAAGTGAAAGCGATCGCGATTTAGCCCAACACTCGCTATTTGTGGGTGTAGTTATGAATGAATTTAAGCCAGTTCTTGAGCAGGGAGATTTTTTAATTAGAAATATTATTGGTGTCGATCCTCGCAGTGGGGCGATCGCTATTGCCGATAGAATGCGTCCTGGACAAAGAATTCAATTACATTTACGCGATCGTCAAGCCTCGGCTGAAGATCTAGAAGATGCTTTAGTGCGCTATGAAAAAGATCATGACGTGGATCGTACCTGTGCCGCTTTGATGTTTGCCTGTATGGGGAGAGGTGAAAAACTCTATGGTAAAGCAGGTTTTGATTCGGGTTTGTTACGCAGTCATGTTGGCAATGTGCCTGTGAGTGGATTTTTCTGCGGTGGTGAAATTGGACCTGTGAGTGGGACAACCTTCGTTCATGGCTATACTTCTTCCTTTGGTATTTTTCGCGATCGGTCGTGATCATAGTCAAGATAGACCAGTTAAGATAGATCATATTTGCTGTGGCTAACTATTATGCAGGCTATCCCTAACCCCCTAAGACGATTTCCGCCCCTAGATCGTCTGTGGCAATTGATTGAATCTCAGCCCCAACCCGAAACTGAAGAATCTATCCCTTTACGAATTTTGGTACAGATTTTAGTCTTTATCGGTATTGCCGCTAGTGATGTGGCGGCGGGAACTAATAATAGCGCTTGGGGTATTCCCTTAAGTGCGATCGGTGGGGTCTGGGGTTGGTATGCTAGGCGGCGTAAAAATGTGATGGTAAAGTTTGCGATCGCCCTTGCCATGATTGCGATGTTGGTGGTATTTCTGGGGAAAATAATTGCTCAAGTAGAAGATACCAAACTGCTGTTAGCGGGGCTATTAATTCAACTTCAGGTATTACATAGTTTTGATCTGCCAAGGCGTAAAGATCTAGGCTATTCCACGGTCATAGGTTTAATTTTAATTGGGGTAGCGGGAACCCTGAGTCAGACTACGGTTTTTGGGATCTGGTTGTTGGCATTTGTGGCGATCGCCTTGCCAGTATTAGTCTTAGACTATCGCTCACGGTTGGGATTATCGCAAAAAACTCTGAAAATTAGTCAAGCTGGTGGCATACCTTTGCGATCGCTGGCAGGATTTTTAGCTGTAATTTTAATTATGGGCTTAGGAATTTTTGCCCTACTGCCCCGACTGCCGGGATTTCAGTTACGCAATTTTCCTGTGAGTGCAAATTTGAGTGTGCAACGCCAAGTTCCTGCGGGGGGAATTATTACGCGCAATCAAAAAAATACCCAAGCTAATCAAACTGACGGTAATACAGGGAATGGATCTGGGGATCCAAATCTATCTGGATCAGGCAATGGCGAACAGCCTCTTCTCCCGCCTTTATTTGCCCCTGAAATCGATCAAACTTCCACGGATTTTCTCAATTTACAACTAAAGCCCGAACTAATTATGCGGGTGCGATCGCAGGCAGAATTATTTTGGCGAGTCATGGGCTATGACTATTACACAGGTAAAGGTTGGAAAATCTCCCGTAATGCTAAGGATCAAATTCGCACAATCAGGCGATCGCCCTTTAACTATGAGTTCTATATTCCTCCTGTCTTGGATTCAGTCTCTGATGTCAAAAGCACTAAGGATGTAATTCAAACCTATACCATTACCACCGAGTCATTTCCGAACTTAATTCCTGCGGGCTATTCACCCTATCGTTTATATTTCCCCAGCGAAGAGATTGATCAAGATGCGGAGGGTAATCTCAGAGCCCCAGGACCATTGCCATTGGATTTAACCTATACCGTAATTTCCGCAGTTCCGCTTCGCGATCGCACCGCCCTCAGTCAAGCCAGTCAGGTTTATCCTAAATCTATTCTCAATACCTATTTAGATTTACCCCTTACTGTATCGGCAGATGTAAAAACCAAGGCATTGGCACTGATTGCGGAAGCCACAAATGTAGTCGGGAATAAACCTCTGAACCTAGATAATCCCTACGATAAAGCTTTGTATTTGACCCAAACCCTTAAGCAAAAATTCAAACTCAAAAATATTCCCTTTGATCCTACTAAGGGCGATATTGCTTCTCAATTCATTGCTAATCGGGGCGGAAATCCCGACCACTTTGCCACAACTTTGACTGTGATGTTGCGATCGCTTTCCATTCCTGCAAGATATGCCGTCGGTTTTGCCCCTGGAAAATTCAATGCCTTTACGGGGTTGTACGAAGTCATGAATACAGATACGCAATCCGTGGTGGAAGTTTATTTTCCCCGCTATGGTTGGATTCCCTTTGATCCTCTGCCTGGTCGAGATTTATTTCCACCCAGTGTCGAATCCGATCAAACCTTCAGCGTCCTCCGTCAGTTTTGGAATTGGGTTGCAGGCTTTTTACCTTCACCGATTGTTGGCTTTTTTGCGGTGGTATTTAGCACCATTGGTAAAGCCATTTCTTCGGGAATAGCAGGGCTGATTAACTGGTTGGCAAGCTTAGGCTGGATTGGCATTTTTATCGGGGTCGTGATTTTATTTGCCATCGGTTTCTTAGGCTGGGGAGTTTGGCAGCTTTTTAGTTTCTGGAACGATCGCCGTAAATCTCAAAGACTTAATCCTACAGAAAGAGCTTACCAACAGATGCTACAGATTTTATCCGAACAAGGTATGCCCAAAGCTAATTATCAAACGCCCCAAGAATATGCCGATCAAATTAGGACTAAGGTTTCTCCTAAACAAGCAGATGTAGTTATCTCGATCACTCAGGCTTATCAAGATTGGTACTATGGCGATCGCCCCATATCAGCAACTTTTTTAACAACCATTCTTCGTAAACTTAAACGGATAAAATTTCGTGGCTAATTATTCCAACTTGCTAATCTCAAATCGGTGAATGAGGTTATTTTCTCTACTTAGTCCCGAACCTACCTAAAATTGCCAATTCGCAAGGCAGTTTCCACTAAAATTTCGGGCGGATGTACTAAGGCAAAGCGCACGTAACCCTCACCACAGTTTCCAAATCCTGTGCCTGGGGATAAAGCTACTCCTGTGGCTTGGACTAAATCCAAACAAAATTCCCTAGAATTCTGCGTAAATTTTTGCCCCAGTTTTGGATCTAGTTTTGCCCAGATATACATAGTCGCCTTGGGTACAGAAACTTCCCAACCAATTTGATTCAGAGCCTGAACCATGACATCTCGGCGGTGTTGAAATGTATTTACGACTTTTGTGATTTCAATGTCTGGACTCGATAAAGCTGCGATCGCCCCACGCATAATGCCTTGATATTGATTAAAGTCTACCACTGCCTTGACTTGACGCAATGCTTGAATTAACTGACCATTACCCACGGCAAAGCCTACCCGAAAGCCGCCCATATTGTAAGACTTAGAGAGAGTAAAAAATTCGATACCAACACTCCGTTCAGGATCGGCTTGGAGGATAGACGGAGCCTTAGAGTTCCCAGCAAAAACTAAATCTAGGTAAGGAAAATCATGGACTAAAACTAAATTATGAAGCTGACAAAATTTTACTGCTGATTGTAAAAACTCCAAAGAAGCGATCGCTGTAGTCGGATTATGGGGATAGCTAAGTACCATCATTTTGGAGGCAGCCAAAACTGGATTTGGAATATCCTCAAATATAGGTAGGAATTGATTCTCAGGCACTAAAGGCATCCCATAAATTTGTCCGCCTGCTAGATGAATGCCGCCATAGTGAGATGGATAGCCTGGATCTTGTAACAGGGCAAAGTCGCCTTGGTTCAAAATTGCCAAAGGTAAATGCGCTGTCCCTTCTTGGGAGCCAATTAGGGGCAGAACCTCAGTTTCAGGATCAACAATCACGCCTAACCGCCTTTGTAGCCAATCTGCTACCGCTTCCCGAAAGCTTCTAGTGCTTCCAAATAGGGAATAACCGTGGGTGCTAGGGTCATTTAGGGCGGAGGCGATCGCCGCTAGAATTTTGGGCGAAGTGGGTAAATCTGAAGACCCCAAGGATAAATCAATTAAGCTAGAGCCTTTAATCAAACTCTTGGCTCGATCCATGTCTGCAAAGACGTTATTTGCTATGGGCTTAAGGCGATCGCTAAACTGCATGAATTCCTACTTTTTTCTTAGTTTAGCAATAACTCCCCAAACTCCTAATAAACCCAAGCCGATCGCTGGCGAAAACTCAAAGGGAACTGGAGTTACGATCCCAAAACCGTTGGGTCTAAGTTATTAATTGATAAAGATTGCAGGGCAAAAGCTGAACCACCTCCAGACAATGTTCCAGCTAAAGCGATCGCCCAACCTACATTTTGAGTCCAATTAGAATTACCTAGTTGCATTTTGTCTGAATTTTAATCTGAGTCCTAGGAGATAATTTTAGCTAAAACTCCCGAAATTAAAAACTAACTACTGATTGCTAGCGATATCACGAATTAGAGGAATGCGATCGCTAATATAACTAGTGAGGTCATTTTCTTGATTGCGATCAAGATATGATTTCTGTCTAACTTGATCGGTCAACCAGTTAGTTAACTTATCGTCTTCTAAATGCAGGATGAGGTTAGGCTGAGCTTGGTAGACTAAACTCCAAAAAAGTCGCAAAATTGATGGAGTCATAGAACAGTACCTCTTCTTTAGATTTCCGTATGAATTTGCATTTTCAAATTAAACCATTGATAAGCTGAACAGTCAAAGATCACATAAAACGCTACAAAAATAAGGGTTTCATAAATATATGTCAAGTAACACATCAAGTAATATGTCTAGAAATGTTGAAATATTAAGCGATCGCTCTGCCCTAATTTCGAGGTCTTTAGAGTTAGTTTTAAGGGCATATTACCAAGCTATTTCCACCAACGATAAATTTACCTTTGTGGCTTCAGGCGGGAGTACTCCCAAATTTCTTTACGAAAAACTAGCCCAACAGGATTTAGATTGGACTAAGGTTCATGTATTTTGGGGCGATGAACGCTATGTGCCAGTAAACGATCCCCAAAGTAACGAAGGCATGACCCGCAGAGCTTGGTTAGATCATGTCGCCATTCCCACTGAAAATATTCATCCCATGCCCACCGATGAATCCGATCCAGCGATCGCTGCCCAAAAGTATGAAAATCACTTACAAGAATTTTTTCAGATCCAAAAAGGTGAATATCCCAAATTTGATCTAATTTTATTAGGACTAGGAGATGATGGACACACAGCCTCTTTATTTCCCCACACTAAAGCCTTAACTGTAAATGATCGACTAGTTACAGTTGGGGAAAAAGATCATCAACCACGATTAACCTTTACAGCCAATTTGATTAATCAGGGAAAGCAGATTTTATTTTTAACGAATAGTTTAGGCAAAGAAAATGCCCTAAAAGCTGTGATGGCAGAATTTGAGGATGCCAACCTTTATCCCGCCAGACTCATCAATGGTGTCGTAACTTGGCTAATTGCTAACTAGCTTGACCGCTTAAAATCAGCTTGCGATTACCGTTACTTAGGGCAATATCTAGGGATTCATCAAATACAGTTAAATCCTTGGGTTTACAACGCTTAATAGCTAGGGAAGTAATCGTAGCTGCTTCCGCTTCTAGGTCTTCTACATAGCCATTTTTTGCCACTTCAGCATCGCCAACGTTGGAAAAAGGCCCAAAATAATAGGTACATTTAGGAGATTCAGTAATTATCTCCACCCAAACCGCAACTCCAATTGTGTCTACAAAGGAGATAAATATTTCTTTTAAGTTATCAGCCATGTCCATCACTGAGATCCCTTTTATCAAATTTTATGTCTATCTTACACTAGGTATTTATTACATAGGGTTCAAGTCTAACTTATTTGCCCAGCGTTGCCTAAAGATCTCATACAGTGCCATCCCTGTGGCCACAGAAGCATTAAGACAATTAGTTTTTCCGACCAGAGGAATTGAAACTAAGACATCACAGGAGCGTTGAATGGTTAGACTCAAGCCCTCACCCTCGGCACCTACGACTAAAACCACTGCCCCATCAAACTTGACCTTATGAATGGGTTGACTAGAATCAGCAGCAGCTCCATAAATCCAAAATCCCTCAGCTTTTAGTTGTTCTAAGGCCCGATTAAGATTTATAACTCTTGCCACAGGAAAGGTTTCTAAAGCTCCAGCCGCCACCTTAGCTACCGCCGATGTTACTCCTACAGCTCGACGCTGGGGGATCACAATTCCTTGCGCTCCTAGAGCCTCGGCTGACCGAATAATTGCGCCCAAATTATGGGGATCAGTAATACTATCTGCCACGATAATTACGGGATTCAAAGACTTTTCCTTAGCTTGGGCGATTAAATCATCTAGTTCCTCGTACTCGTAAGCCGCAACTTGGGCCACAATTCCTTGGTGTTTGGCATAGTTAGTAATTTGATTGAGGCGACTAATATCCACTTCATCAATTACGGCTCCGATCGCTTTGGCGGCAGTAACTAGGGGTAAAAAGTCTGGGGCATAGCGCAGTTTAGGGGTAATCCAAATCCGATGAATTGAACGTCCACCTTCCTCAATTGCCGAGGACACGGCATGACGACCATAGATTAAATCTGGGTTTTCTTCCAAATCATACTCAGCAGAACCTTGGACATCACTTTTGCCGCGCGATCGATCCGATCTTTGGTCTGACCTGTAATCCGATCTTTTTTCAAATCTGGAATTTGATTTAGGACTTGATCTAGAATCTGATCTTTCTGATCTCTCGAATATATTTTCAGTGGAGTGGTTAGAGTATCTGGGCTCAGAATCATAACTTTTAGGTTCTGGTCTAGCTTCTGGTCTGGGTTCAAATTCCCGCTTTCTTAAGGATTTAATCGGTGGCTCAAAGGAACGATGCTCACTCGAAGATTGTTCTGATGATTGTGAGGCTTGATTAGAGGAGCTATTAAATGGTCGTTCTACTCGCTCTGGAGATTTGAGTACAGGCTTACTATTTTCTCTAACTGGAGACTGATCCCCACGTTCCCAGTCTGAGGATGATTTTCTTTGGGGTCTAGGAGGAGCATATTGATTAGGTCTTTCGTCTTGGTGGCCGTAGGGACGATTCTCTTCCAGATGCCTCCCGCCGCCAGATTTATCAAAGGATCTGTGCTCAGAGGATCTATCAAACCGTTGAGGTCGCTCTGATTTTTCTGATCTGTCCCAGTTATCACTGCGCCCATACTGCTCAGAATTAGAGGTCTGATCGGAAGAGCGTCTGGGTTTACCTACGGTTTTTGGTTTAAATTTCATGGTCAATTAGTTGAAAAATTTGATGCAGACGATCGCGATCGGTTAAATATAGGTAGCCAATTAGAGCTTCAAAACCAGTGGCTTTTTGATAAATAACTGGATCAACATGACGAGAGGAGGAGCCTGCGGCATTGCGACCTCTTTTTACCAGTGCAGATTCCGCTTCACTTAAACTTAATTGCTGAATTAGTTGGTCAAGTTGCTTTGCTTGATTTTCTGCTCTGACTTTTGCGACGACAAGTTGATGGTAAATGCTAGCACTTCTGGGTGGCTTGAGATAACACATTCTAATATGTAACTCATAAACAGCATCACCAAGGTAAGCAAGGGCAGAGGTAGAAATTTCTGCAACTTGATTAGTTGTTTGATTAAACTGAGCTTCAAATAAGGACATTCACTCAGCAGCTAGGAAGCACCACTAACTAGATTCTCAAGGGCAACTTCAACGCTTGGTTGGAGGGATAAAAACTGCTCTAGTCTTACTAACTTTACGGTCTGGGTAACACGGGGATTGCTAATAACTTGGAGTTTGCCATTTACACCTTGGGTTTTCTTTGCCATTTGCACTAGCACGCCCAAACCAGAACTGTCAATAAAATCAATTGCGGACAGGTCTAAAATTATATTTATGGGTCCATCATCAATGCACCGACTGATAACCTTACGAAAATCAGGCTCAGAGAAAGCATCTAATAAACCAGTGAGGCGAAATATTTGATAGTTTTCCTTGACATCGCGACTGCCTCTCAAACTCACAGTCAAGTTTAGTTGTTCGGGAATAGCGACCTCCTTAAAGGCGACAAGATACCTTTGTTTGCGGATACATTGTATTTGCATTCACTGCTATTGTCTAGTCAAACTTGTAAAGATTTAAGCACTTAATATTTAAGCCCTATATCATTCCTTGAGGAAAAGCTTCTAACTTCCAGATATTTGGTCTAAAGCTTGGGCTAGATTATTACGAGCTTCGGCAAATTCAGGTTTTAGGGCGATCGCAGCTTCAAAACAGGCGATCGCTTCATCTAATTTGGTAATTTCTACTAGTACTAATCCCAAGTTATAGTAAACCTCCGCAAAGCTAGGATCGATACTCAAAGCCTCATTAAAGCTAATAATTGCCTCTTTATGGTTTCCTTGCTGGAGTAATGCATTCCCTAAATTACAATGCCCGATCGCATAGTCGGGTTGGAGATAGATGGCTTTTTGAAAACAGGCGATCGCTAAATCTAATTGTCCCTGATCAGTACAGGCAATTCCTAAATCGCTATAGTCCTTAGCCCTGATGAGATCAAGGTCATCAAATTCAGCTTGAGTATATATTGCCAAGGCTTCTTCTAGTCTTTGAGCTTCAATTAGAGCATTTGCCCAAGCTTTGTAGGCGGGAATATAGGTGGGATTTAGACTTATAGCTCTTTGATAGCTAGCGATCGCCTGATCTATTTGTCCTCGACTTTTAAGTAAATTCCCAAAATTAAGGTGAGATTCTAGACTGTAGTTGCTGGGAGCAAGGGTTAGAGCCCTAGTATAGTGGGGTATGGCTAATTCCTGCCATCCTTGGGATTCTAAAGCTCTTCCTAACTCACTATGGGCAGGGGCATAGTTTGGTTCTAGTTGAATTATCTGCTCATAAATGGCGATCGCTTCTAAGGTTTTACCTTTGGCTAAATAGCCCTCAGCTTGCTTTTGCATTTTATCTATACTATTCACCATTTTGCTTTACCTAAATATCTAGTTCTAGCCTATGGACTTCAAGCCGACTAACATCATCACTTCTGCCAATTATTACTCTTTCCACAATGCCAAACCGCCAATTAGTCCAAAGATGTTAGGGACAATTTTTGTATTCTTGGGAAGCTTGGCTGTAATTTTTTTAGCATTACCACCACCAATATATAGATGGTCGTAGTTAAATAGGTGGGCGATCGCCTCTATGGATTTATTCAGTCTGCGATTCCATACCTTCTGTCCCACCTTATCAAAAGCTCTCTGCCCTAGGCGATCTTCGTAGGTATCTCCACCTCGAAAATGGTGCTGCCCCAATTCCAGATTTGGTACCAATCGCCCATGGATGAATAAAGCCGATCCAAAGCCCGTACCAAGGGTAACTACTAATTCTGTGCCTGTGCCTGAAATTGCCGCTAGTCCTTGGACATCAGCATCATTAGCAATGCGAACAGGTTTGCCTAGCCGATCTAGAATGGCATTGCCGAGGTCAAAATTATCCCAGTCGGGATCAAGATTAATCGCCCCTTTGGTAACTCCTTGGCACACAACCCCTGGAAATCCGATGGAAACTCGATCAAATTCTCCTTGGATCGTGGCTAGATTAGCGATCGCCGCAATCACTAATTTAGGTTTTGCAGGTTTTGGCGTTTCAACTCGAATATTTTGAGTGTGAGCTGTGCCATTTTCTTTTAAGACCATAGACTTGATCCCACTACCTCCCACATCAATTGCTAGAGTCAACTTTTCCATATATATCTACAAAACCTAAGGCGTTAAACTGAAATTCGAGGCTACCATATTTCACATAACCGATATCTAAAAATTCAATAAAACTCCATGAATGGTCAAGATCTTCATCGCCTGATTCTCGATAAATGGGGATATTCCTACGATTTACAGCTTCGGCGCAGTCAAGGACGGATCTGGATTCAAGTTATGTGGCGTTACTTGGAACAGGTTTCATTCCCGTTATCTGAAACTGAGTATTTAGAACATCTACAAAAACTGGCTTCGCATCTGCATGAGTGGGGGGCTACCGAGCAAGTTAAGGATTTTATATTGACCACCAAAGCTCGCCCCAGACTTGGGAAGGCAGTTTGTATGCCCTTAGACTTAAATCTGGGCTTGCGATCGCTAGAGTGGATGCTAGAAGAAACTTAAGTAAAATCAAACTAAAAATAGAGTTATATTGATGGTTTATAGCATTATCAGCCTGTATGTGTTTTAGTATGTAGGTAGTACAGTCTATATTTTAAGTGACTCATTCTAAGTAAACCTAAGCCTAAGACTATATCAATATTTGACCGTCTGCCATGTAGAAGAGTTTAGGGCATTATGATATGAATCAAATTGGATCCAATGCCTGGGATCAAAAGCTTATAAGCTTGGGACGGGTACTGCGAACTCTTCGAGAAGAAGAGAATTTGGATATTTTGATCTCTACAACTCTTGACTATATAAGAGATACCTTCGATCATCAGCTAATTTGGATCGCCCTTTACGATCGCCCCAATCATCGCCTTGTAGGTAAAGGTGGAGTCACCCCAGCAGGAGAAATTAAGTTTTTAAAAGAAAGGTTTGCCCTTGAACCTGGGGATTTGCTCGATCAAGTCATCGTCATGAAAAAAGCCATTCCTATCGCCGATCTGAGGCAAGAGAAACGCAGTGGAGAATGGCAAAAGTTAGCAATTAAATTTGATATTCAAGGCACTTTATTATTTCCGATTTACCATAAAGATATTTCCTGTGGCTTGGTTTTATTAGGTTCAAGACTTTGGAATGTTTCTTCTAGGGCGGATGAAAGAGCCAGATTGTCGGTTTTACTAGGTACCCTTGGATCAACTTTGTATCGCCTTGAGACTGATTTTCACGATCAGCAGGTCAAGCGTCCCGATGAGCCTCTATTATTATTGCTGGATCGATTGCGATCGCTCAATAGTCTGAATGAAAGACTAGAAGAAGTTGTGCAGAAAACCCATAACTTTATTATGCCGACCCGTACCCATGTTTACTGGTTTGAGCGTGAACATCAATATTTCTGGCGACGCACTGTAAATAAGCAAAAAAATCTATCAGCCACTAATCGGCATGAAAATACATCGGGAATAACGGTTCAAGATGCCCCCGACCTTTACAAAGCTCTGGCTAAAGATCAATTAGTAATGGTCATTGATGCTCGTAACATGACCAAGGGCGAGATCAGTACTAGGGTTATGGAGCAATTTGGGGCAGTGTCTTTAGTAGCAGCCCCGATCATCTTTCAGTCCGAGCTCATCGGGTTTTTATGTGTGGAAAACGATGAAGCTAGGCTGTGGTCAGAAATCGAAAAAAACTACCTTAGAGGAGCTGCCCAACTAATTGCCTTAACGGCACCACTAGAAGAAATGGAGTCGATGGTGCAGAGAATTGCCTCGGATCAAATTTTAACCGCAGGTATTGCTAAGGCTATCTATACCGATTCTGATTGGCAAGAATCCCTGCAAATGGCAGCAGAGCAACTATGTCAAAGATTAAATGTAGAAAGATTCTGGATCGTTTTACACAATAGGGGTACAGGTGCATTTGAAATTTACTTCCAGTATCATCCCAAAAACCGTCGTCCCATGCCTAAATCCTTTGAGGAGCTATCTGCGGTTGATTTTCATATGATGGAGAAGGCTGCCGAAACAATTGCTATTGAAAACTTTGAAACTGACTATAGATTTGTCTCTTGGCGATCTAGTTTGATGGATCTGGAAATGCGATCGCTGTTATTAAGTAGTACCGCCGTTGGTAAACCCCTAGAGAGTATTTTGGCCGTAGGTCACGAAACCGCCCGAACTTGGTCACGACCAGAGCGAGAAATTGTCCAGGCCGTAGCCCAACAAGTTGGACTTATCATTCACCAAGGTCATCTGCAAAGACAAACAGACGATCGCCAAAAGTTACATCAAGCTGTCCAGTTTGGTTTAGTAACCCTTCAGCAAGCCAATAGTCTTGAAAATCTCCATCCTGCTGCTGCCCAACTATTAGCCCAAGTCATGCAGGCTCCTCTTTCGGTCTTGCTCACATGGTTGCCGGGGCGGGTGGGAGGACAAATTGCCGCTAGTTTTGCCAGCCATGAAGATTTTCGTCTAAATATCAATGAAACTTTACTGCCCATCGAAAGCGATCCTTTGATGCAGTGGGCAGTGCAAACAGAAGGAATCTTACCGTTATCAATTCACGACCTTCAACCGCCAACCCTGCAATGGTTAAATGCTAAAGGCATCGGACAAATATTAGTTATTGCCCTGAGAACCACCCCCGAACATCAGCCCACAGGGATGCTCTTGGTTGCCGATAAACCTGGTCGCAGATGGTTAGATCGCCAATTACAAGCTTTTAGTATGCTCACCAATCAGTTGGCATGGTCAAGGCGACACCTAGTTATTGTTGAAACATTGCAGCACCAACGTACGGAGCTAGAACGCTTAAATTGGTACAAACAACGGCGGATTGAAGATATTTATCGCTCAGTGGGTAGTGGAGTCCAAAGGCTACTAGAACTAGAATCTCGAACAGATGGTAACGATGCCGTTGGGAACTTGCGATTACAGTATTCACTCCAACAACTGCAAGCATCTATATCACCGCTACCGCAAATAATCCGCAAAGAACAATGGCGACTGCGCCCCAACTTTGAAACAGCCCCTCTAGCAGGGCTATTAAAGCGATCGCTCGAACGGGTTGATGCCATTATTAAGCAAAGGCAAATGTGGTCACAGGTACATAATCAAGCCAGTGTAATTATTGCTGGCGACATTGCGAAAATTGAGATGATTATTCATGAATTATTGCTGTTTGCCTGTGGACGCTCTGAGGTACGAGGCAGAGTAGATATATGGTGTCGGCAAATTGATGAGCGATCGCTAGAAGTTTCGATTACTGATAATGGCGAAATTGATCCCAATCTATTAATGGAAATGCATGAAGGTAGATCTCCAGATATCCTTTTACCTTCGGTTTTAGATCAACCCCCAGGACTCCATCTAGCCATTTGCCAAAGTCTTATGCATGAGGCTGGTGGAGATTTGTCGATCTATAAATTAGAAGATAACCGCATCCTCAGCCGCCTGATTTTACCCCTATCAGTAAATTAAGAGAAATTAAAAGTCATATTAATTGACTGAATTCTCTAAAGTAAGAATCATTGATAATGTGAGCCTTACACCAATACCCTTTGAGTTCTCTCCTGTAACTGGATTTATTGCTGGTGGAGTGCTATTTGGTTCCTACAAGCTCATCAAACGTAAGAAGTCAATTGCTTAATGTTTAATTTCTAATTAGCTAGTAAGTATCTAAAGCGTCTATTAAACAAAATCATAGGCGTTTTTTTATTGTCAAAGTTAGCCTAAAAATTCAAAAGTAATAAAAAAAGTAATTATCAAACATTTCTTGCTATGTTTAATCATTAAAGAACAGATAAGCCCCGTATCCATAAATGATAGCTAAAGAACAAATCCGTCGTACTAAAATTGTTGCTACTATTGGACCTGCTACCAGTAGCCCTGAGATGATTCGGGCTTTAATTGAAGCTGGGGCAACCACACTGAGGCTAAACTTTTCCCATGGAACCCACGCTGATCACCATCGCAGCATTTGTCATATTCGTCAAGTCTCTGTGGAGTTAAATCAGCCTGTCGCCATTCTCCAAGATCTCCAAGGCCCTAAAATACGGCTAGGTAAATTTGCAGATGGTTCTATAACCCTAAAAAAAGGGGATAAATTAACCCTGACTAATCGGATTATTCCTGGGACTCAGACCATTAGCTCCGTGACCTACGATAATTTAGCGCAGGAAGTTCCAGTTGGAGCTGTAATTTTATTGGATGATGGCAAAGTAGAACTTAAGGTGGATGAAGTTGATCCAGAGTTAGGAGAATTGCGGTGCTCAACGGTGATAGCTGGGGTTTTGTCTAATAATAAGGGTGTGAATTTTCCTAATGTACATCTTTCGGTTTCGGCTATGACTGATAAAGATCGCACTGATTTGGCTTTTGGTCTGGCTGAGGGTATAGATTGGGTAGCCTTAAGCTTTGTCTGTAGTCCTGAAGATGTTTTGGAGCTTAAGGAGTTAATTGCTAAAAGTGGCCGAAATGTCAAAGTGATCGCCAAAATTGAAAAACATGAAGCGATCGCCAAGATGCAAGAAATTCTTGAGGTCTGTGATGGCGTGATGGTGGCTAGGGGAGATTTGGGTGTGGAGGTTCCCGCCGAGGATGTACCCATTCTGCAAAAACGCTTAATTAAAACTGCCAATTTGTTGGGGATACCTGTAATCACGGCAACCCAGATGCTAGACAGTATGTACAATAATCCTCGCCCTACCCGTGCGGAAATTTCTGACGTAGCAAATGCCATTATTGATGGTACCGATGCCGTCATGCTCTCTAACGAAACTGCCACAGGTAATTATCCTATTCAGTCCGTGGAGACGATGGCAAGGATTGCGGTGAGAACTGAGCGTGAGTATAAATTTACTACCATTGAAACGGCTGGAAAGTCGGTACCCAATGCCATTAGTCAAGCTGTAAGTCGGATTGCCTGTCAACTGGAAGCTGCGGCAATTTTGACCTTAACTAAAACAGGTGCTACGGCTCGTAATGTTAGTAAGTTTCGACCACCAATTCCAATTTTGGCTGTTACCTCCCAAGTGGATGTGGCGAGACAACTCCAGCTTGTATGGGGTGTTCATCCCTTGATGGTATTATCTTTACCCTCGGCTAGGCAAAATTTTGAAGCTGCGCTAAATCTTGCCCAAGAACAAAAGTTAGTTAAAGCAGGGGATCTGGTGGTGATGACCGCAGGGACTCTACAGGGTGTGCCAGGATCGACGGATTTAATTAAAGTTGAGTTTGTGTCGGCGATCGCTGGTCGAGGTTTAGCTATTGGATCGGGGATTGTGGCAGGGCGATCGAGGGTTGCCTATCATCACCTTGATGTTAAAGACTTTAATTTCGGCGAGATTCTCGTAGTTGAGACTACAACCTCTGATTTTATCGAAGTAATTCGTAAAGCCTCGGCAATTATTACGGAAAATCCTAGTCTTGAGTCCCATGCGGTTGTGATCGGTCGTAAGCTTGGGATTCCAGTCTTAATTGGAGTTAAAGATGTCACGCGTAAAATTCGTGACGGCGAACCTCTGACCATAGATTTCCAAAAGGGGCTAGTGTATTCAGGTTCTCGTGTGGTGGAGGAAGTGAGCTAGCTCTTATTTACTGATGTTACGTATTTCATTCAGAAACTTGGCTGAGTTAAGGGAGTTATTTAACCAGATCGGCAATCACTTTAGCGGTTACAGGTGCTAGTAAAATCCCATTGCGGTAATGTCCAGTTGCCAGAATTAGATTGCTGTAATTGGGGCTAACTTCTAAAATTGGGATTTCTTCTGGCGGATAGGGACGAAAACCCCACCAAGTAGCTTGGATTGTCATCGTGGCGATCGCAGGATAGAGCCGAATCGCATTATTAAGTAAAGTGGCAATGCCTTGAGCCGTATTCCCGACTGTAAAGCCAACATCCTCGACCGTCGCCCCAATAATTATTCTGCCATCTTGACGGGGAACTATATATACATCTTGCCCGAATAGAACGGTTTTGAGGTTGCAATTGGGGTCAAATACCGACAACATCTGACCCTTGCGTGGGGAAATTGGTAAGGGCATTAATTCCTGTGTCCATGCTCCTGTTGCCAAAATATAGCGATCGCTTTGTAAATTGCCGTGACTTGTGGTTAAATGCGTAACTTGATCCTTGGTGGTTTCGATCCTATAGACATTAATTCCTTCCAAAATTTTGACCTTGCCTAGTCTCAGGGCTACAAATAAAGCTTGGGTTAAAAGGCGATTATCAACTTGGGCATCTTTAGCAAACCATAGTCCTCCCATCACATTATGACTTAGTCCTGTCTGTATAGCTTTAATTTGGGGGCGATCGCAATATTCAGGGAAGTTATACAAATTTTGCTTCCAGATTAATACCTCATTGAAATAGGGCGATAAAATTCCGCATTGCCAATAGCCACAATCTAGATCTGTAAGTGATTGCAATTTATCGATCCAAACAGGATAAAGATCGCGACTGCGTAGAGCCAAATCTAATAACTCTCCCGATAATCTTTCTGCCTGTGGAGCCAACATTCCTGCCGCCGCCCACGTTGCCCCTTTTCCACAGCTATTACGTTCAATGATTGTAACTTCTGCTCCTAAAACCGATAATTCTAAGGCGATCGCTAAACCAATAACCCCACCACCAATAATTAATACATCAGTCATTTATCATTAAGAAGCTAGTACAATTTTGGGCAAAGGGTTTAAAGGATTTTAGCCCTACAAATATAAACTTACTTACTAATAGAATAAATTGGAAGAGCAAAAAAGTTTTAGATCTTGGCTGTCTGGGCAAAAAGAAAATATCCGCACTGTCGTAATTGCCTTAATCTTGGCAGTTGTTCTCAGAACCTTTCTCATCGAACCACGATATATTCCCTCTGCTTCGATGGAGCCAACTTTGCAGATCGAAGACCGAATTATTGTGGAAAAAGTTAGTAACTTAGTGCGATCGCCACAACGAGGAGAAATTTTAGTTTTTTATCCTCCTGCATCCCCACTGATTGAAGATAACACCAAAGCATACATTAAGAGAGTAATTGGCTTACCGGGGGAACTGATATCCATCCATGATGGCAAGGTATTTATTAATGGGGAACCTCTAACTGAACCTTATATCAGCGCACCAATGGACTATTACCTACCTGCAAATCCTCTAAGTTCGGCGATTAAAATTCCTGAGAATACCTATTGGATGATGGGAGATAATCGTAATAATAGTAATGACTCCCACGTTTGGGGATTTTTACCACAGCAAAATATTGTTGGTCGAGCAGTTTTTCGATTTTTCCCCTTTGATAAACGCACGGGTTTGTTGCTCACTCCTAATTACATCTGATGAAAACTTTAATAAGTTCAAAAAAATTTATGAGCGATCTCCGAGCAAAAAATATGATTAAAAGTTTTTCAAAAACGGATTAATTTACTTCGCAATTAGCACATAGCCCAAAAAATTCTAGGGTGTGGTACTGAATCTTGAAGTTGTGGCTTTGCTCTAGGCTGCTGTTAAGGTTGTGGAGAGGACAACTATCAATTTGAATTAAGGCTCCACAGTTTAAACAATTTAAGTGATGGCGATCGCTAGGCATTAGACTATAAACTGCCTCACCATTATTAGAAAGCGTAATTCCTTTAATTAAACCTTGGGACTTTAGAGCCTCCAGAGAGCGGTACACAGTTGCCAGTCCTATATTTTGCCCTTGGTGTCGTAACTGCACATAAATATCTTGGGCGGCGATCGCTTGATTAAGTTGTTGGAGTAACTCTAAAACTTTTTGCTGGCTACGGGTGAGCTTCATAAAACTGGGGCTATTACTTTACTTACATCTTAAATGAGCTTAGGTGTAGATTTGCAAATAGAATTGGAGGGGATGATTGACTAATTTTGCCTCTACTAATTAAAGAACTTAAACGAATGGGGAGAAGTGATTGGAAATCGCTATCTTTGTCGATCTGAAGACGCTCAATCCGAAGACAAATTTTCTTCCTCTCATTGATTCGGAAACTCCACAGTTAATCATTCTTCTCCATCCCCTTGGACAAATTGGCAGCGATCGCCGTCAGTTGATAGTGACAGTAATTGATTTGGAAACAGGTTGTGAATTAATTTCTGAACAAGCGATCGCCGAACTCCATTAAAGATCATTAAAGATCCGCAACTAAATTTACCCAGAACTATAACAAGTCTCTAACTTTTGCTTGCATAGTTTTGAACACACTAAAAAAGCCGTTGGCACGGGATGGGGTAAGGCTTACAATTAAACCTGTTTCATTAATGAAGTCAGGGGTAAGGTTGAGGATTTCTTCGGGACTAGTATTATTCAACCCAGAGATTAATAATCCAGCAAAGCCTTTACTAATCAAGCCGTCAGAGTCTCCAGTAAAAACTACTTGATTTTGATCGTTTAACTGAGCCGTGATAAATACTTGAGAGATACAACCAGCTACTTTATTTTCAGGAATGCGATCGCTATCAGCAAATTTGGGTAACTTTTGTCCGTAAAGAATTAACTGCTCATAGCGTTGCTTGGGGTCAGAAAGTCGTTGAAATCTCTTTAATATTCGATCGAGGGCATCGGGCAATTTAGCTGACAATTCAATAGTGGTTGACTGCATTACAAAATTTAGGTTCAGTTATAAATTATTTTCACATTGTAGCTGTACAGACAGATCTAAGGATATCCTTAACCTAGCTCACAGGGTAAAACTACGATTGGGGCAAGCTTTTGATCTTTAATTTCACCAATTCCTAAAAACTGGGCTTGGGTATAAACCCGCCGATAGTTATTTTGTGGTTTGGGATTAATCAAATCGGAATCCAGATTAATGATCTGCCCTTGTGTCCATCTTCGGGCTGATATGGGATCGAGTTCAACTATGTTTAAATGCTTTAAAACTAGAGTGGGTGAAGTTATGCCCTCAAGATTTTGGGGAGCGATCGCTTCAAAGGTAACGCTATCGGCAAGATTAAACCCATTACTAAAGGTACGTTCGAGATTAGATAAAGTTGCGCCACATTTTAAGGTTTCCCCAAGGTCACGGGCGATCGCCCGAATATATGTGCCACTCCCACAGGCGATCGCTAGATCTAGTTCGGGAAAATTTCCTGTGCGCCATGCCAATACTTCAATGTTATAAACTTCGACGGTTCTAATTGGAGCCTCCATGGGCTGACCTGCACGGGCTAAATCATATAATCGCACGCCATTTACCTGAATCGCACTAAAATCGGGAGGACGTTGTTGGATTTTGCCTTGGAATAACGGTAGTAGCTGTTGGACATCCGCTAAGTTAAGGTGAGGACATTCTTGCTGGGTGATAATTTCACCTTCAATGTCATCGGTATTTGTGGTCAAGCCAAACCGTACTGTAGCTTTATAAGCTTTACCTTCGGGCAGGAATCTTAGCAGTCTTGTACAATTGCCAAGGGCGATCGGTAAAACTCCTGTAGCCATGGGGTCAAGGGTGCCACTATGCCCTGCTTTTTTTTGGTTGAGGAGCTTACGAACTTGGCTAATGCAGTCGTGGGCAGTAATTCCTGTGGGCTTATTGAGATTGAGAAAAGCATTAATCACAGGGAAATTACCTATAAACATCGATGGGGATTGAGTAGATTATGGGGATCAAATTTTTGCTTTAAAGCAGACATTATTTCTTTGGCATTGCCAGTATATCCCCATATATCAATCTGGTTTGTCTGGGTTGCAAAGTGCTGGGGAACCTGAATAAGGGTAAGAAATCCACCTGTACTTGCCAATAAATTCCTGACTTTGAGGATAGATTGGGGATCATTACCTGAGTACCTAAAAATTCCCAAACCTGAACCTGCATGAATCTGTAGGGATGAATGTTGATTATCAGTGCAAATTTTAATGAGATTTTCTACAGCTAGATTAGATGGCATTCCAACCTTACAAATAACGGGATTAATTAAGGGATTTAGGGGATCCCCATGCCAAACTAAGGTTTGAATTTCGTCCCAGATGTTAGTATCTTCAATTACAGTTGCGGTTAGATTTAATTCCTGAGCAATTATTAATAATCTTCTGATTTGCTCTTCTACACCTTGAATTAGCCCACCAAAACGCAGAATAAGACCAATCTCTGGATCTATGGCTGATTTTTCAGTTGATTTCGCAATTAATTTGGTAAGTATATTCTTAGATAAAATATCCATTGCCCAAGGCGTAAGTGTGGAGAGGAGAATTTTTGCCCTGAGGTCATTTATGGTATCGGCGAGACCAGTAATTATGATCGTGCGATCGCATTCGGGTAAAGGATAAAGCCTAAAAGTCACTTGGGAAACAATGCCCAAAGTGCCGTAGGAGCCAGTCATTAACTTCATCAAGTCATAACCCGCCACATTTTTTACTACTCTTCCCCCTGCTTTGACCAGTTCGCCATCGGTACGCACAAAGGAAATCCCCAAGAGCATATCTCGAACTCCACCATATCGCTGCCGCAGAGAGCCAGTATTGGCAGTATTTACAATCTCGCCTAGGGTGATAGTTTCTGGATCGGCAGGATCGATCGCCAAGAATTGCCCAGATGTTGCCAAGATCTGCTGTAAGTCCCTAAACTTCATCCCCGCTTCACAGGTAACGGTCAAATCTCCTACTGCATGATCGATCAATTTATCTAATTTGGCAGTATTAACTATAATTCCTAGATCAGCGATCCCCAGTTCTGCAACTAATTGCGAAAATCTAGCCAAATCTCCCCAGTTGAGATCGCGATCGCAGGTGAAGATGGGGATTTTATTTTTATTAGCTAGAGCGATCGCTTGCTTCAGTTCAGTTTGATTATTGGGATAAACAATACAGGCAATTTTAGTAGAGGCAAGATTATAGGCAGGATCAACTTGATCTATGACCGATAGATCGCAAACACTCTCTATACCTAGGATATCTGCAAAGGCTCTTTTAATTTCAGTTGATGTCATGAAGCCGCTAAAACACCTGCTGAAATTTGTTTGGGCAAAACTTTCACTTTATCAATAGAGGCACAGTAGGCAATATCCACATCTCCACCTAACCTTAGTAAGCGTTGACCGTGGGTAGCATGACGAAATAATTCCTCTAGGCGATCGCTCCACTGTTGATATAAGCACTTTGCCGCAATAGCTTCATCATTACCAAATTCCCAATCTAAACCCGCAGCGATCGCTCCAGCACAGGCGGTATCTTCTAAGGAATAACTTCCCTCCCACCCAGAAGCAACTATCCAGACGGTTTCAGGCTGAGTTTCTTGCAAATAGGTTAAAACCGAACCTAAATTAATCATCGCCGCCGCTAAAACTACAGGCGCAGACTGAATGCATTGTAAAGCCCTAGTCCCATTGGTGGTACTCATAAAAATTCGCTTACCTTTAACCATTTCAGGGGTGTAATCAAAGGGAGAGTTACCCAAATCAAATCCCTCTACGGTTTTTCCACCTCGTTCGGCAGATCGCAGCCTTAAAGTTTCAGGATGTAACTCGCTGGTTTTGAGTAACTCATCTAAATCTGAAAATACCTGTACCGCCTCAGCCCCTGCCGCCAAAGCTGTGGAAATTGTGGTTGTAGCTCTTAAAATATCGACAGCGATCGCACAATCAGGAAAGCCTTCCTTGGGAGTCAATTCAGGGGTGTGATAAACGAATAGTTTCATTAATTATTTCATTAATTACAAAGATGCTTGCAGAACTATAACCTTGCAGAACTATAACTAGGTGCAAATTTAGTAGCACAAATTTACTTTAGCGAAAGATGGTGACTGTCCCAGAATATCATCAAGCGTTAAAAATCAAAGTATATGCCGCCAAAAAATTCCTATGGAGATCATTGGCTATACTCTTACCTCAAAAGTTCAAGAGGCTTACAGGGTTTTTAGATGAGGTTTTAGATTTGGTTTGAGCATATAATCCAATATATAAACATCAATCCCAATCTATGAATCCTGTTGCCATAATTAGTACCTCTGATAAAACTGGAGTAATTGAGCTTGCTCGTACCCTAGTTGAGAAATATCAATTCACCATCATTAGTAGTGGGGGGACTGCAGCAGTACTTAGACAAGCCCAGATCCCAGTAACTAAAGTTTCCGACTATACGGGCGCACCAGAAATTTTAGGGGGCAGAGTCAAAACTTTACATCCAAAGGTTCATGGTGGGATTTTAGCAAGGCTGGGAGTACCTGAAGATTTAGAAGATTTAGAACAACAGCAAATTCAAGCGATCGCTTTAGTAGTCGTAAATTTATATCCCTTCGAGCAAACCATTGCTAAATCTGGCGTAACCTTAGAGGAAGCGATCGAGCAAATTGATGTGGGCGGGCCAACTATGATTCGGGCGGCGGCAAAAAATCACCAATATGTTACGGTTCTGTCCAGTTCTGGTCAATACGCTAGCTATCTTGAAGAAATGGCAGAGCATAATGGTGCCACGAGCTTAGAATTTAGGCGATCGCTTGCCATAGAAGCATTTCAACACACTCAACAATACGACTACGCTATTAGCCAATATTTAGACCAAAATTTAGCTCAAAGTTCTACAGATTTATTCCTATTAAAAGGGCAAAAACCGCAAACTTTACGCTATGGCGAAAATCCTCACCAACAGGCAACTTGGTACCAGTTAGGAAGTTCTGCGATGGGCTGGTCGAATGCTAATCAATTACAAGGTAAAGAATTAAGTTATAACAATCTGCTCGATCTTGAAGCAGCCAGAACAATCATTGCCGAATTTATTGATGACCAACCCTGCGCCGTAATCGTTAAACATAACAATCCCTGTGGTGTGGCGATCGCCGAGACTTTGGTAAAAGCCTATCAACATGCTTTTAATGCCGATGCAATCTCCGCCTTTGGGGGCATTGTCGCTTTTAATCAACCCGTGGATGTAGCTACTGCCACCGCCTTAACTACCACCTTTTTAGAATGTATCGTTGCCCCTAGTTATGATCCCCAAGCTTTAGAAATTCTTAAAGCCAAGCCAAATCTACGGGTACTATCATTGCCTAACCTCGCCGAAGGAGAATCTAATAACGTCAAAGTTATTTCTGGAGGAATCTTAGTCCAAAAAAGTGACAATGTTCCCGTGCAACCTGAAACTTGGGAAATCGCTACTACACTCAAACCCACAGCAACGGAAATGGCAGAAATGATCTTTGCTTGGAAAGTTTCCCGTCATGTTAAATCTAATGCCATTGTCATCACTAGCGATCGCACTACAGTGGGTGTAGGGGCAGGGCAAATGAATCGGGTTGGTTCGGCTCACATTGCCCTATCCCAAGCAGGGACAAAAACTCAAGGTGCAACCATGGCTAGTGATGGATTTTTCCCCTTTGATGACACTGTAAAACTTGCTGGGGCGGCTGGAATTAAGTTTATAGTTCAACCAGGTGGTAGCTTGAGAGATCAAGACTCAATCAAAGCCGCCAATGAACTGGGATTAATTATGGCAATAACTCACACCCGCCACTTTCTACATTAGGCTCCACTATTAAATACGATACTCCTGGGGGCTTCCCCCATGTAGGGGCTTGCCCCTACGACCCCAAAAATCATTCTTTCGGTCTTAGGGCTACCAGCAATATTAATAGGAACTTAGAACATTCTCTGCACCATGAGTAATAATAGAGTTTGGTTACTGTTATTTCTATGGCTAAATTTACCGTAGAAATGCATAACCCACATCACACCGCACCTAATGCCAAAATATTTATTATTCACAGGTAGCAGTTTTTATGTAAATCAACCAATCACCAAAAATTATCTAAATGAACAAAGTCAGAGTTTACGAGTTAACACGGGAATTAAATTTGGAGACAAAAGATGTAATTGCCCTTTGCGAGCAGTTGAGTATTGTCGTTAAGACCGCAAGTAGTTCAATATCAGAATCTGATGCTGAAAAAATAAGAGCATCCGCACCAGAAAAAAAGTTGACTATTCCAGCCTCTTCATCAAAAATAAAAGAGTTGAAAGATTCAAGCATTCAGGTATCAAAACAGCAAATTGTTACCGTGAGTAAGCCAACTGTAAATCTTATCTCTCCCCCCATGGTTTTCTCTCCAACCCATGAGCCGCAAAAAGCAGATGCACCTCAAGAGTCTCTGAAGCAAACTCTTGGCGATTCTAAGATTGATTCTGGGAATAATGGTTCTGGGAATCAAGAGCAAGTCGAAGTTATATCCCCTCCAGTTGCTAAACCCCCCATTTTAAGCCGAGAACCTTTACCTATAAAAACAGTTGTGCGACCAGAGGCAAGTAATAGCTCCGTAATCACCCCAGTAAATACTCAAGTCAATCCAGTTCCCAAGCCTGTAGTAGAAGTTAAGAAATCTAAAAATACGCCCCCAGAAGCGATCGCCCCAACTAATATAGCTATCCCAAAGGCTCCAAAACCCCAACCTACATCTGTTATAAAACAGCCAAAGCCAGCTAATCCTGCTATTTCTGTGGTCAGTACGCCAAATATGCCCATGCCAAATACTATAGTTAGTAAGCCTACGCCACCTGTCGATTTAGTAACCAAACAACCAAAGCTCACCTTAAACCAATCTCCAAGCCTAAGAGTAACCGAGGAAGATAAAAACACTCCCAAATCTGTGGTCAAGCCTCGGCTAGATAAACCTAAACCCAGTACCCCAAGTAGTCCTCCATCTCGCCCTAGTCAGCCATCTCGCCCATTACCCGTTAAAGATTCTGTATTAATAGAGCGAGGGATTACTGCGCCCAACGATCCGCCTCGACCAATGCGCGTACCTACTACGGCGCTAAAATCTCCAGAGCGGCCAAACCCACCTACCGCCCGTAAAGAAACTGACCTAGTGGCGATCGCCCCAATTTCACCCCCAATATTACCAGGACGTGGAGTTCCAATACCTACAAGGCTAACCTCCAAGAAGGGAAAATCTAAAAAAGAAGATGAAGAACAAGATCTACTAGAGCAGAAAGAAAAGGCAAAACTCAATAGACCCAATAAACGCTTTCTTAAGGTGATCGAGGAAGATGACATCATTGATGACTTGGAAGCAACAGATATTACTCAAGTTAGCCTTTCCCTCGCTCGGCCTGCCTCTCGCCCCAAGCAACGCACTGTCAAAATCGCCACAGCCGACTCAACCATCACAGCTAAGGTGGTCAGAAGAGGTAGTAGTTCCCATCGCGATCGCCGTTCTGTAGTAGAAGTAGAGCCAGAAAAACCCACTAAAATTACGCTCCAAGAAAGCATTAGTGTGCAAGATCTAGCAAATCAAATGTCTGTGCCTGAAACTGACATTATTCGTACCCTATTTATGAAGGGGGTAATGGCTAACATCAACCAAACCCTAGATATACCCACGGCTAGCATGGTTGCAAAGGAACTAGGATATGAAGTCGAAGTAACTACCTTAGATGCTCCTGCCCGAAAGGTTACAGAAATGATTGAGATCGGAGATCTTGAAAGTCTCCAACGTCGTCCACCTGTGGTTACGATCATGGGACACGTTGACCATGGTAAAACCACTCTCCTTGACTCGATTCGCAAGACCAAAGTCGCTCAGGGTGAAGCAGGCGGAATTACCCAGCACATTGGCGCATATCACGTTGATGTTGAACATAATGGCAATAAGCAGCAAATTGTGTTCCTAGATACTCCTGGACACCAAGCATTTACGGCGATGCGAGCAAGGGGAGCAAGGGTTACCGATTTGGCAATTCTAGTGGTAGCTGCCGATGATGGGGTTCAACCTCAAACTATTGAGGCAATCAGTCATGCCCGAGCCGCAAAAGTACCGATTATTGTTGCCATTAACAAAGTTGACAAAATTGACTCTCAGCCCGATCGCATTCGTCAAGAGCTAACAGAATATGGCTTAGTAGATGAAGCATGGGGTGGAGATACGATCATGGTACCTGTAAGTGCCTTAAAAGGTGATAACCTTGATAGCCTTTTGGAAATGATTCTGCTGGTATCGGAAGTTGAAGACTTGCAAGCTAATCCTAATCGCTCGGCCCGAGGCACCGTCATCGAAGCTCACCTTGATAAAGCTCGTGGAGCTGTAGCTACTTTGCTGATCCAAAATGGTACTCTCCATGTAGGGGATATTCTGGTGGCAGGTTCTTCCTTTGGTAAGGTTAGAGCCATGGTAGACGATCGCTTACGTCATGTTAAAGTTGCTTCTCCATCCTTTGCCGTAGAGGTTTTAGGGCTTAGTGATGTCCCTGCAGCTGGGGATGAATTTGAAGTTTATACCGATGAAAAATTGGCACGGGCTACTGCTAGCGATCGCTCCATGGAACAACGTCATTCAAGGTTACAGACAGCCATGGCATCTCGCCGAGTTACCTTAGGTACAGTTTCTGCTAAGGCTCAAGAAGGTGAACTCAAAGAACTAAACCTCATTCTTAAGGGTGATGTCCAAGGTTCCCTAGAGGCAATCTTAGGTTCCCTAGAGCAGCTACCCCAAGGAGAAGTCCAAGTGCGGGTACTGCTATCGGCGGTGGGTGAAATTACCGAAAATGACGTGGAATTAGCAGCAGCTAGTGATGCGATCATTATTGGTTTCAATACCTCCATGGCAACGGGGGCAAGACAAGCTTCGGATACTATGGGCGTGGATGTGCGTGATTACAGCATTATCTATAAACTCCTAGAAGATATTCAAGGGGCAATGGAAGGTTTATTAGAACCAGAACTGATTGAAGAACATCTTGGTATTGCCGAAGTTAGGGCACTGTTCCAAATTGGACGTGGTGTGGTCGCTGGATGCTATGTGCAGTCTGGTAAGCTTGTGCGTAACTGTCGGATTAGGGTTAAACGTCGAGGAGAGCTACTTCACGAAACTGCCCTTGATTCTCTGAAACGAATGAAAGATGATGTTAAGGAAGTCGCCTCAGGGTTTGAGTGTGGGATTGCGCTACCTAAATTCCAGGAGTGGGAAGAGGGTGATGCGATCGAGGCATTCCGCATGATTACAAAACGTCGAGTTTTGGCGATGAACTAACCTTACATCCTTTCATCTTTACAATGCGCTTGAAAAGGGGAGATATGGACTCTCCTTTTCCGACCATTATTTTTTTATTCAAAAAATTTGATGAGGGATAAAACCTAATCTGGCTATTTTTAATGATGCCTGAAGTTGATGGGTTTGAGCGGCAATATCTAAATAACTATATAACTATGCGGAAAGAATTATGAAAAAAGGAGCCTACAGCCGTCAAGATTTATTAAAGGAAGTACGTCAGCTACTTGAACAAGTGATTTAAGGGAGGATTTCCGTATCGGATCTAAGTAGTCTTTACCCAAATTTGAGTTATTCACGTAATGTAATATCAGTTAACAATTAGTTATCAGGTAGATCGAACTTCTATGAATATTAATCGTCGTCAGCTTCTATTGGGTATTGGTGGGTTAGGTGGGCTAGGTTTATTGGTCAGTGGTTTCCTACCTCGACATTTACATTTAAAAGAGCAACTAAAAGAGCAACTTTTAACAGAGCAACAAGCTAATGGCGAAAACTCATCGGAGCCAATTTTACGATTTGCGGCGGTGGCAGATACGGGGATGGGAAATGATGGACAGTACTCGGTTGCCAATGCTATGGCTAGCTATTACAAGCAAAGGCCTTTTCCGATGGTAGTTCTGGCAGGGGATAATATCTATGGCTCTGGGGAAATTAGTAGAGTTGAGGAGGTGTTTATAAAGCCCTACGCCCCGCTTTTGGAGAATGGGGTCAAGTTTCGCGCGGTTTTAGGCAACCATGATGTCTTAAGCAATGATGGGGTGGATGAGGTTAAATATGCGCCCTTTAATATGAGAGATCGCTATTACACATTTAGGCAGAAGAACGTTGATTTCTTTGCCCTAGATACAAATGCCTCTGAGGATTGGGCAATTCAACTAGATTGGTTAACTAAATCCTTGGCAGAGAGTAAAGCCCCTTGGAAAGTTGTATTTGGACATCATCCTGTCTATTCTTCAGGGATGCATGGGGGAACTAAAAATTTAGCTCGTGACTTACCACCCTTATTTGCCCAGTATGGAGTGCAGTTATATCTCTGTGGTCATGATCATAACTATGAGCGATCGCAAAATTTAAAAGGGACAACTTATATTGTGCATGGGGCGGGGGCTAATACTAGGGCCGTGGGCAAATCCGACTTTACCGCCTATTCCGAAGCCAAGTTAAGCTTTATTGTGGTTGAGGTAACTGCTCAGGAAATTCGCACGGAGGCGATCGGGATTGATGGTAAGGTATTTGATCGGACAGCGATCGCTTTAAGGTCTGTCTAAGTCGTGGCAAATTAATGAATCCTAATGGGGAAAAGGTATGCATAAGTAAACTGAAAATAGAAAGGGTCGCAGGACGCAGCGCCGCATTGGGTTTTAGTTTTTTTGTTCTCAAAAAGTGTTTACTTTTCTTTGACCTAGCTACTTAGTAAGCTTTATAAATCAAAAGCAAATTAAGTATAAATTTTGAATATGTTCCTAAAAATTTCCAAACCCATTCTGGTTTCTATGGTTCTACTCTGCTTAAATGCAGGAGGTTTATTTGGGTTCCCCCAATTTGCCAGTCAATTTGCCAGTGCCGATGTAACCCAGAGCCTATCACAATCAGATCGGGCTTCCCTAAATGCTGGAAAGGTTATGCTTACAGGGCAAGAAGGAAATTATATTGCCAAGATTATTATTAATACTTCGGCTGAGAAGGTGTGGAATGTGCTGACGGATTATACTAATTTCCCTAAGTTTTTCCCGACTGTAACTGCTGTCAAGCTTTTAGAGAGTAATGGTAATCAAAAAGTGTATGAACAAACTAATGTGGTGCAAGTTTTGTTTTTTACCCAAAGTAGTAAAGTGGCGATCGCTGCAACTGAAACCTATCCTTCAGGCATCACGTTTCAGCTACGGGACGGAGACAGCATCAAAGCTCTAAAAGGTTCTTGGCAAATCGAAGTCATTTCTCCCAATCAGGTTTTAGTCACAAATCAAGTTAATGTGGAGCCAAATTCCGCGACTCCAAAGGATATATTCTTTAGTATTTACAGTGATAATCTCGCTAAAACTCTAACGGCCCTGAAGCTGGAAACGGAAAAGCGATCGCAGGGAAATTAAAATATTTTCTCTATAATTCTGTCAGCAAGATTGATACACTATGCTCTCGGTATTGAATATTGGTTGAATAGTTTCAAGTTGGGTTAACTAAATGCTGGCTTTCATTCTGTCATTGGTTATTTTTGCGGGTATATTTGCTCTTTTTAGTCTGGGATTAAATCTGCAGTGGGGATATGCAGGGTTAGTCAACTTTGGTCATGTCGCTTTTATGACTATTGGGGGATATGCTACGGTGCTTTTGAGCTTAAATGGCGTACCTTGGTTTCTAGCAATGTTGATCGCTTCTGGGTTATCGGCATTATTGGGTTTAATAATTGCCGCAATTACCCTCCGTCTTCGGGATGACTATTTAGCGATCGTGACTATTGGGATCTCGGAAATTATCCGCTTGATTTCTAATAACGAAGAATGGCTGACCAGAGGCACAAGGGGGATTCAAAGCTATCCAATTCCTTGGGAAAAAGTTGTGTCTTTTGAGTATCAAAAACCCCTTTTAGCAGCATTATTAGTATTTGTGATTGCGATTGTCTATTGGCGATTGGAATGGTTAGTGCGATCGCCTTGGGGCAGAGTCTTAAAGGCAATTCGTGAAGATGAAGAAGTAGCAAAGGCTTTGGGGAAAAATGTATTTTGGTATAAGGTTCAGGCTTTTGTAATTGGTGGGGCGATCGCTGGGATGTCTGGAGCATTTTATGCATGGCAACTCACAACTATCTACCCTGAGTCCTTTCAACAACAACTCACCTTTCAAGCATGGACAATTGTCACCATCGGCGGAGCAGGAAGTAATCTGGGTGTACTTTTAGGCTCAGTTATATTTCAAATATATACTAATATTTTTCGCTTTTTGCCAGACCAGATCCGCATCGACGGCGGCAGATTTGAAGCAATTCAACTAATGCTAATTGGGCTAACTTTAATTTTACTAATGGTCTGGCGACCCCAAGGAATTTTAGGTAATAAAGATGAATTGACATTAAGCAAGTGAGCTTGTATGCCGATAAGCTAAGATAAAATACTCAACAGCCCACAACTAGATCAAAATCTAGATCAAAATAAAAGGTTCATCCAAAATATAAAATGAAAGTCACCGTAGAGAAACTCCCTGCCAGCCAAGTTAGTTTTACCATCGAAATTGAGGGAGAGAAGTCCCAAGTCGTTTACGATCGCACCCTCAAGCAATTAACTTCATCTATTAATGTTCCAGGTTTCCGTAAGGGCAAAGCTCCCCGTGAACTGCTGCTGAGGCAAATTGGCAAAGAAAAACTTAAGGCAAATGTCCTCGAAGAAGTACTGCAAACCGCTCTCAATGAAGTCATCAAGGAACATTCAGATATTCAGGCGATCGGGAGTTTTGATCTAGGGACTTCCTTTGAAGATTTGTTTAACACATTTGTAATTGGTGCGTCTCTGCAATTTAAAGCAGCGATCGATGTCCACCCCACAGTTCAACTCAATCAATACAAAGACCTCAGCGTCCAAGCCGAACAAGTTGATCCAGACCTAACCCAAGTGGATAAAACTCTCCACGAATATCAAGTCCGCAAATCCACCATGGTACCTGTCGAAGATCGGGCGATCGCCATGGATGATTTAGTCACAATTGATTTCAAGGTTCTCGATTCAGAGGGGAAAGAAATTGAAAATTCTGAAGAAAAAGATTTTCAGCTCATCGTGAACGAGGATGACTTCCTACCTGAAGTAATTGAAAGTTTGGTTGGCATGAATGTGGGGGAAAGTAAAGAAACTGTTTTGATTCTACCCGATAATTTCTTAGGGCAAAAATATACTAAACAACCTGTTACCTTTGCTTTGACTGTAACCGACCTCAAAGCCAGAGAACTTCCCGAGCTTGATGATGAATTCGCCAAGTCAATTAGTTCTAAAGACACGATCGCTGAACTACGAGAATACCTAGAGCAACGCATAGTTGATGAAGCTAAAGAAGAGGCTGAAACCAATATTAATGCAGCTCTAATTGATGCTGTAGTGAGGCAAATGGCAGAAATTGAATTGCCAGAAACCATGATTACCAGAGAATCAGAACGAATCACACAGCAACAGATCGAATGGTTAACCCAAACTCCTGAAGGTGAAAAATTAGCAAGGCAAATCCTGAATAAAGAATTTGTGCAAAAACTAATTTCTAGTAATGCCCCAGAAGCGATCGCTCGGATTAAAAAAAGTTTAGCGATCGCCGAAATTGCCCGTCTTGAAGATATCACTGCCCCCAGAGCTGATGTCATTGATGGTGCCGCCAAGCTCTACCAAGAAATTGGTGATAAATCCATCGATATAGAATTACTCAAGCAAGTCACCGAAGATGAAATTATTGTTACCAAGGTAATGGCATGGCTCACAGCAAACTCTAAGGTCGAAATTGTCCCAGCAGGTTCTTTACAGCCCGTTGCTACCGACGAAGAATTAGGCTTAGATCAATTAGCCTCAGATCAAGTAGTCGAAGCCGAAGTAGTGGAAGTAGTATCCGATGAACTCCCTGATTCTCCAGATGCAAATGATCCAGATCAGAGCTAGGATAACTATGTCCTGTGAATATAGGGCATAATGTGTTTTAGGGTCTAAAAGACGTGAATTAAACAGGTGTGAATTAAAAATGATTTCAATGTCGAACAGTCAGCTAAATTTAAGTAGCCAAGCTCACGATCTACTAAAGAGCGAAATTGTGCCTATGGTAGTAGAGCAATCAGCCAAAGGTGAACGCGCATTTGACATCTTTTCACGCCTGCTTAGAGAGCGCATTATTTTCCTAGGGACTGAGGTAAATGATAACGTTGCCAGCGTCATGATGTCCCAGTTGCTATTTTTAGAAGCAGAAGATCCCCAGAAAGATATCTATGTTTACATTAATTCTCCTGGTGGTTCCGTCACTTCAGGCATGGCAATCTATGACACTATGCAACATGTTCGCCCAGACGTTTCTACAATCTGTATGGGTTTAGCCGCTAGTATGGGAGCCTTTCTATTAACGGCAGGGGCAAAGGGTAAGAGACTCTCTCTACCTAATTCTCGCATCATGATCCACCAACCACTTGGCGGTGCAAGGGGACAGGCTGTAGATATTGAAATTCAGGCAAAGGAAATTCTCTATCACAAACGTACATTAAACAAACTACTGTCTGAACATACAGGTCAACCCCTAGAAAAAATTGAGCAAGATACTGAACGAGATTTCTTTATGTCTCCTGCTGAAGCCCAGACCTATGGCTTGATCGATCAAGTTTTGACTAAATAAACCTTTCGATTGAGGTCAGTGTATGCCAAGTAAATATGATTCCCATCTCAAATGCTCCTTCTGCGGCAAGTCCCAAGAACAAGTCCGCAAATTAATAGCAGGACCAGGGGTGTACATTTGTGATGAATGCGTGGATTTGTGTAACGAGATTTTAGATGAGGAGTTGTTTAATCCTCCTCCTGTGAGCAATAATCGCAAGGATGCCTCTCCAGAAAAGGGTAAAAAATCCTCTAGCCTCAATCTTAATCAAATCCCTAAGCCTCGCGAGATCAAGAAATATCTTGATGATAATGTGATTGGACAGGACGAGGCTAAAAAAGTTCTCTCCGTCGCTGTCTATAATCATTACAAACGCCTGAGTTTTCTTCAGCCCCCAGCGGAAGGTCAGCCACCGAAAAGCCCTGATAGCAAAGACGAAATTGTCGAGCTGCAAAAGTCTAATATTTTGTTAATTGGCCCCACAGGTTGTGGTAAAACCTTGCTTGCCCAAACCTTGGCAGAAATGCTAGATGTGCCCTTTGCTGTTGCCGATGCCACTACGCTGACTGAAGCAGGTTATGTGGGTGAAGATGTGGAAAATATTCTTCTGCGCTTATTACAGGTAGCCGACTTAGATGTAGAAGAGGCGCAAAGAGGAATTATCTATATTGATGAAATTGATAAGATTTCTCGTAAAAGCGAAAATACTTCCATTACTCGTGATGTTTCAGGTGAAGGCGTTCAGCAAGCTCTGCTCAAAATGTTAGAGGGTACGATCGCTAATGTTCCCCCCCAAGGCGGTCGCAAACATCCCTATCAAGATTGCATTCAAATTGACACCAAAAATATTTTATTTATCTGCGGTGGTGCCTTTGTGGGCTTAGATAAAGCGATCGAGCAACGGATTGGCAAAAAATCCATGGGCTTTATCCAACAAGGTGATGTTGTACCTAAGGAAAAGCGCACGGCGGATATTTTGCGCCAGACCCAGCCTGAAGATCTAGTTAAGTTCGGGATGATTCCAGAATTTATTGGACGGATTCCAGTTACGGCGGTAGTTAACCCCCTTGATGAAGATACCTTGGCGGCAATTTTAACTGAGCCTCGGAGTGCCTTAGTCAAGCAATACCAAAAATTGCTCAAAATGGATAATGTCCAGTTGGAGTTTCAACCCGATGCCATTAGAGCGATCGCCCAAGAAGCCTATCGAAGAAAAACTGGAGCTAGGGCTTTAAGGGGCATTGTGGAACAGATTATGCTAGATGTGATGTACGAATTACCCTCTCGCAATGATGTCAAGCACTGTCTGATTACCCGTGAAATGGTGGAAAAACTATCTACGGCTGAGATTATTTTTATCTCCTCCAATATGCCCAAGTCAGAATCTGCATAGCCGAAGCTCTATGGCTAATAATCCCCATCCCCCAGTTATGCTTGTAGATGCCTATAACATCATCGGGGCGTGGAGTAGCTTAAAACAGTGGCGAGATTTAGGGGATTTTGATGCCGCCAGATCGGAATTAACTGAAATTATGGCGAGTTTTAGTTCCTATCATGGCTATCAGGTAACTTTGGTATTTGATGCCTATAACCTTACAACCCCTGCGGTTACCGAAAAGATTACCAAAAACCTCAAGCTCTATTTTACCGATCATAAACAAACGGCTGATACCTACATTGAAAAATACTGCGCCCAAGTTCACCGTCATCCCCTCAGACATCTAAAACGGACTATTGTCGTCACTTCCGATCGCCTTCAGCAATTGACAGCTAAGGGATTTGGGGCAGAATGGATGTCAGCCTTGACTTTAGAGCAGGAAGTAGAACTAACATTTAAATCAGTACGTCATGGTCAAAAACCCCACACCCAATCCGTAAAGCGACTTTTAGGAAGTACCCTTGATGCTGATACCCAAGCACGCTTAAAAAAATTACGACAGGACTTAACTTAAAGGTCTTTCTTACGACTCTATTTATACTCCTCTCTAAACTTTGCAGCATCCTCTAATGTAGGAATTGGCTTTACGCCATAACTTTTAAGCTTTTCGACAATATCAAATCGCTTACAGAGAGTTGCCATACTTATAACTGATCTTCCCTTAAAGCTTATGTGATTTAGTTTTGTCAAAGACTCTAAGCCTACTGTACAAATTAAATATACGAAATAGTTATAAAAATATCTTGTAACCCAGATGAAGAGAGGATTACAAGATATTTTAATCTTTGCTAACTGCTTAAATCTAATTGACGTACATGTTAGCGAATATTAATATTAATTTATTGGCTATCAACTAAGTCGGAGACTATCATGGGTTCCACATTTTCACGGATATTTTTAATTTGGTCGTAATTTTTTGGTGACAGGGCTAAAAAAATATCTATTATTCATCTATGTCTTCTTCACTAAAACTTATAATTTTTGGAATGAAGATGTTTACGTCGTTGAAGTTGCTCCAAGCAATAATTTCAAGACCGTCTAAGTCAATTGTATTTGCGTGAATCTGACTTGTGTCTTGAGTAATCAGATTGACATAAGTCAAAATGCAATTTGGTACTGGTGTATTTAAACCAACTTGAATCTGTGTGATTTTAACTGAGCTTTCACTTATTGAGGTATAAGGAATCCAAGATTTAAAGTCAGAAGTAATCTGAGCCTTTGTCTTCCATAATGACAAATCTTGGTCTAGTAAACCGTTCAAGTAATTATAAACTTGTTGATAATTTAGACTATTGGAAATACAGTCCCAACGAACAGCATTAGCATCATATTTGTAACTTAGCATATTTTAACTTTCATATTTAAGTACTACCTCAAGTTTACACTACTGTCAAAATCGTAGAAGCTATCTATAATTTATTTCAGTATAGAAATATTTAATTAAAACTTAAGCATATTTACTTCTAGTAAATGTTTTGATTTAGTTAAATTGGAATTTCAGGAAAAGTAGAAATTGCGCCTAGATTCACAATTTGAGATCGCTCGCACCTATACTTAAATTCGCAGTGATTACAGGTCAGACTGCCTTGGGGAAGTTGGGGAAAATAATTAACCTGTTCCGCTTCTGCCATCGAGCTTAAAATTTGGCTTAATTCCTGCTCAGTTTGATTATGATCTTGGCTATTGTATGCGATCGCCACAGTTGTACCAGTATTCGCAAACCAATAGGACATAGAAATTTCTGAGGGCAGATAATTACTAGTGGCCGCCAGAAGATAGAGATAAAGGCGAGTTTGCCAATGGGATTGCAAAATAGCAGGAGCAAGAGGTTGATTATGGGTTTTCCAGTCTAAAATTTGAGCTTGATCTATACCCAAAATTAGTAAGTCATAAATTGCTGTAAGAATATAGTTATAGGGCTGGAGTTTGAAGGTGCGGGTATGTTCGGGATAGCGATCGCCTAAAATCATCAACGGGGGATTAGTTTCGTAGCCTCTGATCCAATTTTGCAGTTGGGGATCGCTAGCAGCTAAATCAGAAATATCTAAGCCCAGTTCCCTCTGCTGCATTAATAGGTGAAACCTGCTCCCCTGTTCCATCTGGGCATTAGATCCTGAAGGTAGATGCAGGCTATCTAAAACTTGGTGCTGAAACTTGCGAGGGCAGGTATGCCAGAGGTTAAGAGTGGATTGAGATATTTGGGAAATCTGATTTAGAGTATCTTTCATGGTAAAGAATTTGGATCTAAGGAATTTGGATCTAAGGTAACGCGATCGTCAAACATAAAACATTCTCCTTGCCATAGACTAACTTCGGAGGGAACTTCTTCTAAATATTTTAAAATGCCACCCTTAAGATGATAAACCTCAGAAAACCCCTGAGCCAGCATATAGGCACTTGCCTTCTCGCAGCGAATTCCCCCTGTACAAAACATCGCCACTTTTTGATTGCGATCGATATGTTCTTGGACATAATTGGGAAACTCACTAAAAAAATCTAGCTGAGGATTCACTGCACCTGCAAAAGTCCCAAACTCAACTTCGTAGATATTCCTAGTATCAATCACTAAGACATCAGGATCGGTAATTAAATTATTCCAATCCTTTGGTTCCACATAAATCCCAACTTCACGATTTGGATCTAGATCGGTAATCCCAAATTTGACAAGTTCGGTTTTTAATCTCACTCGCAGTTTTTGAAAAGGCATGATCTGAGCGTAGGATTCCTTATGTTCAAGCTCTTCTAAGCCATGAATTGAATGCAAAAATTTCAATAAAGCATCTATCCCTTCCCGACTTCCTGCCATTGTGGAGTTTATACCTTCAGGAGCTAAAAGAATTGTGCCTTTCAGTTGATGGCGATCGCCCAAGGTTTTAAGTAGAGGTCGCAGCGATCGATAATTTGTTAGGTCGGTAAAATGATAGAAGTTAGCAATTACAACCTGATCTGGACTATCTAAATCCTTTGCCATAGCATAATTAATCAACTTTTCACCCCGTACTAAAACTTGTTGCTCTTTAGTAATTCCAAACCCTCGGCTTTTAAAAAATGTTCTAGATGTAATACTTGCTTCGGTATAAAGTTTTTTGATTCCTAACTCTACAGCCTTGGTTTCTATGGTTTGATATAACCTTGTGCCAACACCTCGCCGTTGATAGTCCTTGTGACAGTAAAAGCAATCAATATGTCCATTGGGTTCTAGTTCCGCAAAACCGATAATTTCTCCAGCTTCTTCAGCAATATAAGTAAAGCGATCGCTACAAACCCTTTCCCAATCTCGGAAATGGAGGTTTTCGGGTGCCCATGCTTGCACTTGATCGGCAGTGTAGTCTTGAATATTAACCTCACGCACGGTGTCATGGAATAATTGAGCGAGGCGATTAGTATCTTGGGGCTGAAATAATCGAATTTCCATAGAGCTATTTCTCGCAGAGATTTAATAGTTTAGGCTGCAAATAGGAAGATAAATATTGCGATCTATTCATAACTTAAATTACTCCTTGCTTACTATTTTTGATTATGATAGCGATCGCTAATTAGAGTTACTTAACTATTCTCTTAGATAAGGTTCTGAAATATTTCCACCTGTAAAAAATTCGGTGATTTAGCTAATGGAAGCAGTTGGAAACCAGATTTTCTGCCATTGACCGTTGAGTTCAAAGACCTTAAGGATAGCTAAGGCATGAGAACCTTTTTCTTTTGACGATGCCCGACCACCAAACCGACTCCCTTTTCCATTCGACCACTGCCAATAGATTTGCCAGCCTGTTGACGACGTTGATAATTAATAATTTCGTGTTGATGCTTTTCAAGATAACCAATCAACTCTAGAAGTT
>VYKS01000492.1_pt1 | contig 38358 bp, 44 predicted proteins | sample 5114511 | NCBI WGS metagenome assembly VYKS01 (sample SAMN12291795, study PRJNA351875) | freshwater metagenome | isolation source: freshwater lake | place: USA: Michigan, Gull Lake | collected 2011-07-05 | reverse complement strand
CTAGAAACAGGTCAAACTTTCTGATATACCCAATTCAAACCTTCCAATATGCACAATACTGCCTATATATTTGTATTCTGTGTTACCGTTTGAATTTGGAACTGCTGATATTTAATCTATATTTAATCTATATTTAACCTATATGCTATATGTCTGAGTCTTCTTGGTTTAATCAAACACCTACATGGATCAAGATTACTTGGATTCCCATAATTGGGGGCGGAGCGATCGGGTATGCAGGTTACGTTATTAAAAACAATACTTGGATTGCGCTAGGTGTGGGATTAGTTGGAATATCTGCGATCTCTACCTTACTTTTTGGATTTACGGCAGAAGTCTTGGTAGCTATGTATATAGGGCAGGTAGTAGCAGGATTGATGTTTAAGCAAGAGTTTTTAGTCAAAACCTATCCCCGCAATTTACCCTTACCAAAGGATCTAAAATTATTTCAGGCTGTAGCAGCAGAGCGACCCAAAATTGAGATTAATACCTGTTCCAAAGATGATCTTGTTAACCGCTTAGGAATGCCAATTGTATACGCTAATGATATCTTGGCTTTGCGCGAGGATGGTTATATTTTTACCTACCCAGAGGAGTTGACAGAGATTTTAGGAATTCCAGCAGCTTCTGTGCAAAAGATATCTGCTTTTATAACTTTTAGTTACTACCAAGAACAGGAATATTCATGGCAGCGAGTTAATCATTTACGGATTGAAGAGTTGGTAAACTTGGGATTAGAAGTTAAAGTAGCAGTGGCGATCGCTCAAGAGCGAGAACTAAATGGCGACTATAGATCTCTAATGGATATTAAAAAACGCACGGGGCTTCTTTTTAGCTCCTATCGACAATTGTGTTAGCTATAGTGATACTACTTCGCAAAATCACCTTCACTGCTAGACTGTAAAGTTAAATAATAAGTCTTTGAATATTAGGCAAATATGTACGTGCTAATTGGTGGGGCGGGTTTGGTGGGGCTTTCCTTGGCTCAAAAACGGTTCTACTGAGTATATGGGGACAAATGTATAATGAGATACAGTTACAAATAATTATCAGGTATGGATATATATCTTGACAGTTTGCTAAATCTACCAAATACAACCGGATTTTTGAATGACAAATGTAATTGCCCTCATTGTAATACGGCAAGTGATGAATTGAAGCAAAATCGACCAATACTCATTCGAGACTTATCAGTATTTGGCAAAGTTGTTTATTTAAATACTCCACGCCGTCAATTTTATTGTCATCAGTGCCAAAAGTATTTTACAGAAGTTCTAATGTTTGCAGATTGGGAACGACGGTATACACAAAGGTATGAAGAATACATTTATCAACGAGCGCAAAATACAAGTATGGAGCAAGTAAGTCGAGATGAATTATTAAGTTGGGATCAAGTACAAGGGATTTTCAAACATCAGTTTTCTCTAAAAAAAGACAACTGGGAAGTTGTTAAACGGATGAGCATTGATGAAGTGAGTCAGCGCAAAGGACATGGAGATTTTGTTACAGTTGTATCAAATATTGATTTAGGAGAATTATTAGAAGTAATTGATAGTCACAAACAAGAAGACATCATTGAAATCCTTAAACAGCAACCGATAGAAATAAGAGAACAAGTTGAAGAGGTGAGTGTTGATATGTGGGGAGGATTCCCAAAAGTTGAGAAAGAGGTATTCCCAAATGCCAAAATTGTGATTGACCGATTTCACGTAATGCAACCAGTGATTAAAGAGTTAAATCAACTGCGTAAATCAACTGGAATTAAAATTAAAGGTTCTCGATTTATTCTGTTGAAAAATAACATTGACTTAAATGAAGAACAAAGGAACAAGTTGGAAGATATCTTGAAATGTTCTGAACATTTACGAATAGCTTATAATCTAAAAGAAGATTTAAGAACTATTTTTGAGACTTGTAAAACTCCTGAAGATGGTCGAGAAAAATTGCAAGCATGGCTTCAAAAATCTAAGGTTGTCTATGGAGCAGTTTTAGAAACTATTCGTAAACATCTAGATAATATTTGTAATTACTTTTTGAATCGTACTTCTAGTGGTGTGATGGAAGGTATTAATAACTTGATCTTTCTTATAATTGGCTTACCACTATTCCTGCGGCGATCCGATCTCTAACTAATAACTACTTTGCATAAGCTCGATCTTTCCTATAATCGGTTAAATATTTTACCTAACGAGATCGCCTCTCTTGCTAACTTATTTTGGCTTGACCTTCAACATAATCAGTTGACAAGTCTTCCTCATACTATCGGTTCTCTAACCAACTTAGGAATAGCCCAGCTTTCTTATAATCAATTGAGAGATTTACCTAATGAGTTCGGATCACTTACTGATCTGAGTCTTCTTTACCTCGAAAACAATCAATTAATTACTCTCCCTCCCAAATTTATTTAGAGATATACAATTAACTAAGATCATTGATTCTTAGTAAGATTTTATAAATTTCATGGATAGAGAATTAGAGCAACTCCAGAAGATTAAACAGGCAAAGGCAAAAGCCAGTCAAATTAGACAAGGCAATGAGAAAGGTCTGTATATGGTGTTTACAGGGCTAGGGAAAGGTAAAACCAGTAGTGCCATGAATATGGTTTATCGACATTTGGCGCACGATCTAAAAGTTACGGTCGTCCAATTTGTGAAAAACTCAGAAGCCTATCCCGATGGCGATCGCCTGATGCTCACAAAGTTAGGAACTATGGGCTTTCCTGTGCAGATTTATACCCTTGGGGGTGGCTTTACTTGGGAAACTCAAAATCCTGAGGGCGATCGAGTGGTATCAGAAACAGCATGGCAAACCGCTTTAACCGCAATTCTCGATCCTGAGATTTCTCTGGTGGTTTTAGATGAATTACACATAGCCCTTAAGTATCAGCAACTTGAGGTGGAGACAGTTTTAGCAGGCATCCAAAGCCGTCCCAGTCATTGTCATGTGGTTAGTACAGGGCGTTATGCTCCCATTGCACTAATTGAGGCGGCAGATTTGGTTTCAGAATTGACTTTAATTAAACATCCAGTTTCCCAAAAGATTCCTGCCCAGTTGGGGATTGAATTTTAATTGAATTGAATTTAATTGAGCTTGCTAATTAATTGAACCAAGGGGCTAACTTTCAAGTCTTACAACTTATATTTGAGGTATTTAAGGCTTCACCTTAAGACTTTAAAATAAGTTCTTCAATAACTTTATGAATCAGCATGGTCAGTGTGGTTTCAACTAAAACTAGATTAGAAAGCCAACCAGAATCAGATAACTACCTTGTCGGACTATGTTTGCAGGGGCATACCCAAATTTTTAGTCAACTGTATCAACGTCATCAACAAAAGGTAAGGTCAACCCTTTATCAATTGTGTGGCAGTGATGGGCTAGATGATTTAGTTCAAGAGGTATTTATCCGTGCTTGGAAAGGACTGGCTAAATTTAGGCAAACAGCCCAGTTTTCCACTTGGCTCTATCGCATTACTTGGAATGTCGCCTACGATCGCCGTCGAAACTATGCCAAAAATCGCTCCCGCCATATTAATGTTGAGGACTTCACGGAGGCAGCAGATTTAAGCTTATCTGGAGCGGATAAAGTTTCAGAACTACATAAAATGCATTATCAGGATTTAGTCCAAAGGGGGTTAATCACCCTCAGCTTAGAGCATCGCACAGTTTTAGTTATGCATGATTTAGAAGAACTTTCCCAAAAGGAAATTGCCGAAATTATTCATATTCCCGTCGGCACAGTTAAATCTCGATTATTCCATGCTCGGGCTGGATTACGCAAATTTTTAGAATCTCAAGGAGTAGAAATATGAATAAACCTAATTTTGATAGCGATCGCAATCTTGTGGCATTTCTCAAGCAAAATCAGCCAATCCCTCCCGCCCCAGACCCTAATTTACAGGCATCGATCATGGCGCAGGTATCTACTACAAAGATTTCTAGCCCTTTCAACTTCAAAAAATTAGGATTAATTAGTGCGGCGATCGTTACAACTTTAAGCCTAGTAATTATGAGTCAGCCTAGGCAGATGCAAACGGCTTTTAATGAAGCTGAAGTTAATAAAATTGATAATTCCTTAATCAATAATTGGCATCTGGCGGATGAAGAATTTACGACTGGTTACTCGCTAATTAACACTTCTAGTAATCAATAAAACAAAATCACAAAATCATGAAATCTCGCTTTTTATCTTCCCTTTTGATCCCAATATGTGGTTCGGCGATCGCCACAGGTTTAATAGGATTAATCAGTTTAATCCCAATTCAGCCCGCAACCGCTCAACCCCTAGATGGACAAGTTAATCCACCACCTGCAAATGTTTTAAAATCTCTTAACCTTTCTGATACCCAAAGGCAACAAATTCAAGCAATCTTGGCAAAGGATCAAGATGCCCGACGGGCGGCAATGCAGGAATTAAGAACTCAAGAACAAGAACTGCGAACCATGATGGATGGCAATACCAGCAGAGAAGCATTGCTGCAAAAATTTAATCAAGTTCAAGGACTGAGAAGACAAAATGAACAAAGAAGGTTTGAACAAATGTTGGCAATGCGAGAGATACTTACTCCCCAGCAGCGATCGCAATTATCTCAGGCAGTAAGATCATCTATGCGTAACTTTCGAGGACAACGACGATTCCCCAGACCTGAGAATTAATCTAGACTTTGATTGAAGTAATTATTGAGCCACAAATGTGAGCTTATTATCTTCAAGATCGATCGCAATTGTATTCCCAGAAGTAAAAGTCCCTTCTAAAATTTTAGTGGCGATCGGATTCTCAATTTCCCGTTGAATAGCACGTTTGAGTGGTCTGGCTCCATAGATGGGGTCATAGCCAACGGCGGCAATGTAATCCCTAGCTTCCTCTGAGAGGATCAGGCTCAGTTTTTGATCGGCAAGACGTTGTTCAATCCGTTTGATTTGTAATAGAGCGATCGACTTAATTTCTGACTTATTCAGAGCTTGGAATATTACAGTCTCATCAATCCGATTCAGAAACTCTGGACGGAAGTTATTCCGCAGGGCATCGGTGACACGGCGACGCACTTCTTCGTATTTGGAATCATCATCGGCAATATCCAAAATATACTCACTGCCAATATTACTGGTCATAATAATTACCGTATTTTTGCAATCAATTAAACGACCTTGACTATCGGTAATCCGCCCATCATCGAGAACTTGGAGCAGAATATTAAATACGTCTGGATGAGCCTTCTCAATTTCATCAAATAGAATGACAGAGTAGGGATGACGGCGCACAGCTTCGGAAAGTTGACCTCCTTCTTCATAGCCCACATAGCCAGGAGGCGCACCCAATAGACGAGAAACTGAATGCTTTTCCATATATTCCGACATATCAATGCGAATCATGGCAGAATCAGTATCAAACATAAATTGGGCAAGGGTTCGAGCTAGCTCGGTTTTACCCACCCCTGTAGGCCCTAGGAATAAAAATGAACCAATAGGACGATTGGGATCTTGCATCCCTGCCCTCGCCCGCCGAATAGCTGAAGACACAGAAGTTACAGCTTCTTCCTGTCCGACTACGCGCTCGTGGAGATGGGATTCGAGTTTAAGTAATTTTTGGCGTTCTGATTCCAATAAACTGGTGACAGGAATACCAGTCCACCTTGCCACAATTTCAGCAATATCATCTTCGGTAACCTGTTCTCTAAATAAAGTGGAACCATCAGTACGCGCTCTTCCTAGTTCCAACTCAGCATCATCTAGTTTCTTTTCTAGATCGGTGAGTTCGCCATATTTAAGCTGGGCAGCCCGATTGAGATTAAATTCCCTTTCTGCTTGCTCTATTTGCAACTTAGTTTGGTCAATTTGTTCTTTAAGAATCTGCACCTGCTCGATAGTTTCTTTCTCAGATGTCCATTGGCTATTCAGCAAGGATTGTTTTTCCTTTAGATCGATAAGCTCATTATTGATGCGATCTAGTCTCTCGATAACTGCCTGAGCACTTTTAGTTTTGTATGCAACTTTCCCATCTTTCTGCTCTACCCTCTCCATGGAGGCATACTGCCCTTCATTTTGCAAAGATAGTCTTTCCATTTCTAACTGTAATAGTCGGCGATCGATTTCATCTAGTTCTACGGGTTTGGAAGTGATTTCCATTTTTAACTTAGCAGCAGCTTCATCCACTAAATCGATCGCCTTATCGGGTAAAAAGCGATCGCTAATATAACGATTAGAAAGTACAGAGGCGGCAACTAGGGCTGAGTCAGAAATTTTGACCCCATGATGGACTTCGTAGCGTTCTTTTAGTCCCCGCAAAATCGAAATTGTATCTTCCACACTAGGCTGATCGACATAGACTTGCTGGAATCTTCGTTCTAAGGCCGCATCCTTTTCAATGTATTTGCGATATTCCTCTAAGGTTGTGGCTCCAATACAGCGCAGTTCTCCCCGTGCCAGCATCGGCTTGAGTAAATTCCCAGCATCCATTGAGCCTTGGGTCGCCCCTGCTCCAACCACGGTATGCAATTCATCTATGAATAAAACTATCTGTCCATCGGAGGTCATGACTTCCTTTAGCACGGCTTTGAGTCGATCTTCAAATTCACCTCGGTACTTTGCCCCTGCAATCAAGGCTCCCATATCTAAGCTGATTAAGGTTCTACCCTTCAGAGATTCTGGCACATCACCACGGATAATTCTTTGGGCTAACCCTTCGGCGATCGCCGTTTTCCCCACCCCAGGCTCACCGATTAATACAGGATTATTTTTTGTCCGTCTGGATAAAACTTGAATTACTCTTCTAATCTCATCATCACGACCAATTACGGGATCTAATTTTCCTGCCTTGGCACTTTCGGTGAGATCGCGCCCATATTTTTGTAAAGAGGCATACTTAGCTTCAGGATTTTGATCGGATACGGTTTGATTTCCCCGTACTTTTTTAATAGCCGCTTCTAATTTTTTGCGATCGCAGCCTAAATTTTTAAATAATCTTTTACCTAGGCGATCGTCATCAACTAAACCCAATAATAAATGCTCAATGGAAATAAACTCATCTTCCATGGCAATTCGAGCTTCATCCGTGCGATCGAGCCAGACTTCTAAACTTCTGCCTAAGTAAAGCTGATCGGGACTTTTGACTCTAGGTTGTTGGGCTAAAAAGTCTTCCGTAATTTTCTGCACACGGTTTACAGGTAGAGATGCAGCATTGAGGATCGTACTTGCCAAACCGTTTTGTTCTAGCATGGTCGTTAACAAATGCTCCACCTCTAACTCTTGATGTTGGGAGCGTCTTGCTACTTCTTGGGACTTGACGATCGCTTCCCAAGCTTTTTCGGTGAATTTATTCGGATCGGTTGGCTGCATGTAAAAAAAACTTAACTTAACCTATCTTAATTTAACCATTGCTTTAGTGGTTTTGGGTTTAATCCTCTGGCTATGTTGATAGGGAGCGATCGCTGAACTGTCATAAAATCTGTGCTGGTTGATCTTCATTTGGCTATGATAACTCCCAAAATTCCAGACTCCTAAAATTCCAGTTCCAAAGTCCAAATTAAATGAGCATATCTCGCCAACAGAGAACTTGACCTCAAATTTTGCAAGAATCTTAGCCTAGATTGTAAGTTTTAACTTTGAACTTGATCCAATTCGCAATATGCTAAAGCCAACTAATTAACTTCTTTAGGCATGAATTTTTGGTTTAGTACAAGTGGAACATGGATTAACGTTGCCATGATTTTAATCGGGACTGCCTGCGGGCTTTTGGTGCAAGGTCGTCTGGCGATTAGAATCCAAAAGATTATGATTCAAGCGATCGCCCTAGTTTGTATATTTGTGAGTCTAAATTTAGCAGGTAACCTTAGTCGAGTTAAAGCAGGTAATCTAGACGGGACAATTTTGGCATTATTGGCACTAATTATCGGTGGCATCCTTGGGGAGTGGTGGCAGTTAGAAAAAAAACTGGAAGGGGCAGGGGATTGGTTAAAACAAAAATTTAAGGGTACGGGCAAATTCACCGAAGGCTTTGTGGCAGCGAGCCTACTATTTTGTATTGGGCCGATCGCCATTATTGGGAGCTTAAATAATGGTTTAACAGGAGATAATACTTTGCTAGTTCTAAAAGCCGTAATGGATGGGGTAATTTCAATTCCTTTTACTGCTAGTTTTGGCATCGGGGTGGGCTTTTCCGCATTATCAATTTTGCTCTATCAAGGTAGTATTTCGCTCATGGCAGGGGCGATCGCTCAGATATTACCAAATCCAACCAATGCGCCACAGGTTCTATTAATTTCGGGTATCGGTGGACTGTTGTTACTAGGGCTAGGACTAAATCTTTTAGAGATCACTAAAGTCAATTTAGCGGCTTTTCTCCCTGCTCTGATCCTTGCTCCAATTTTTTATATGGTGGCTATTTGGTTTCGCTAAATTTTATGCTATATTTAATACCTTACTTAAGGGCTTGTAGCTCAGTGGACTAGAGTACTTGGCTACGAACCAAGGTGTCGGGGGTTCGAATCCCTCCTGGCCCATCCTTAAAATCGAACTCAAATAAAACTTTGGAATCTTCCAAAGATCGGCCTACCAAACTTAATTGCTTGGTAGGTTTTTAATTATGTAGGCTCTATATTTCTTAGTTGTATCCATATTTTTTGACGAACCAAGTTTTGACAAATTGAGTCAGCACACAATAGCAAGTGAGGATGCCAGCTAACCACAGAAAGTAAACTGGTGGCAATGGCCCAAACCCCAAACTCGAAGCCAGTGGAGAAAAAGGTAAATACATTGCAATACCCATAATCGAAGCAGTGATCAGAAGCATGGGCAAAGATGCACAACTTTGAAAAAATGGAATCTTAGCCGTACGAATGACATGGACAATTAGGGTTTGAGTCATTAGACTTTCCACAAACCAACCTGTTTGAAATAGAGCTTGATTTTCAGTTGTGGTCGCTCCAAATACAAACCACATTAGAGCAAATGTAGCATAATCAAATATGGAACTAATAGGACCAATAAAAATCATAAATCGACGGATGTTCTCAATCTTCCATTTAGGTGGTTTTTCTATGTTTTCTCTATCTACGCGATCGAAGGGAATTCCTGTTTGGGAGAAATCATAGAGCAGATTATTAACCAATATCTGTACTGGTTGCATTGGCAGAAAAGGCAAGAGCGCACTGGCTCCCAAGACGCTGAACATATTGCCAAAGTTAGAACTAGTTCCCATTCTGATGTATTTCACAATATTGGCAAAAGTCTTGCGACCTTCAGTTACGCCAGATTCTAGGACTAACAAGTTCTTTTCTAGTAAAATAATATCGGCGGCTTCCTTGGCAATATCAGCGGCGGTATCTACGGAGATACCCACATCTGCTTCTCGCAAGGCAGCGGCATCGTTAATTCCATCTCCCATATATCCGACAATGTTTCCTTTTTGACGCAGCACCTGAATGATTTTGGCTTTTTGAGTGGGTGAGAACTTTGCGAAAATAGTGGTAGTCAGAGCGACTTCAGCGGGTGTGACTAGAATTTCAAGACTTAAAGGGATAAGAAATGATATTATCTCACTAATAACCTTGAGAAACTCTGAAATGTCATCTTAGCAGAGTTTACAGGCTTTTTACATCAGATTCTGGTCACACCCACTTCAGCTAATTTATCATCGGATAATGCTTCGATATCGCTTCCTAATAGAACACTCTGCACAGGTAGTCCTACATCTTTACAGATTTTGCGAGTGATGATTTCATTGTCTCCTGTGAGAATCTTAACTTCTACGCCATTACGTTTGAGTGCCTTAAGTGCTCCCGCAGCCGAATCTTTAGGAGGATCGAGAAAAGCAATGTTACCTAATAAAATTAAATTACTTTCATCGGCGATCGCATAGTGAGATTGATCTGGTGGAATGACTTTGTAAGCTACGGCAACCACCCGTAATCCATCAGCATTAAGTTTTTGTTGTAAATCAGCAACCTTAGCATGAACTGAATCGTCCATTGGTAAAATCTGATCATTGACTTTGAGTTGAGTGCAAACTTTGAGAACCTCTTCTACTGCCCCTTTGCAAATGAGAACGTGTTCTTTATCCTTCTCTTCGATTACTACCGACATTCTGCGGCGAACAAAATCAAAGGGAATTTCATCAAACTTCTTATAATTTTTTTCTACGTCTAAATCTTGCAGTTCTTGATGGCGATCGAGTATAGCGATATCTAATAAATTCTTTAAGCCTGTTTGGTAATAGCTATTGAGATAGGCATACTTGAGAACATCTGTACTCTCTTGCCCGTATGGATCGAGGTGCCTTTGTAATACGATTTTATCTTGGGTGAGTGTTCCAGTTTTATCAGTACACAGGATATTCATAGAGCCGAAGTCTTGAATGGCATCAATATTTTTGACAATCACTTTTTTCTCGGACATAGCGATCGCCCCTTTTGCTAAATTTGCTGTAACTATTACAGGCAGCATCTCTGGAGCTAGACCCACCGCCACGGATAGACTAAAAGTAAATGCTTCAATCCAATTCCCTTTAGAAAATCCATTCACTAAAAATACCAAGGGAGCCATGATTCCCATAAACCGTAACAGCAATAGGGTGACACTATTCACGGCTTTGTTAAACTAGTACGAACCTTTTGTCCACTGATGGTTTTAGCCAGCGAAGCGAGATAGGTATGACTCCCAGTTTTAGCAACAACGGCAGTACCTGAACCACTGACTACGGCAGTTCCCATAAAGCAGAGGTTGATAAATTCGAGAGGATTCTTCTCTTTATGATCAAGCAGATCAACATGTTTTTCGGCAGGGAGCGATTCACCTGTTAGCGTAGATTGGGTGAGGAATAAATCCTTTGCCTGAATTAGCCTGACATCTGCAGGAATTATATCTCCTGCCGAAAGCAAGATAATATCGCCAGGGACTAGGGATTTTACTTCAATTTCTACTCCTTTAGAGTTATTATCATCCTTGCGACTAACGGTTGCCTTAACACTTACCATTGCCCGTAATTTTTCCGCAGCTTTATTGGATTTAAATTCTTGGGAAAAGCGCAGTAATCCACCAAAAACCACCATTATAAAGATAATTAGAGCGGCGATCGCACTCCCAGTCAAAAGAGAAACTACTCCCAAGGTAATCAGTAAAAGTGATGGCGGATTAGTTACAGTTTTTAGCAGTTGCATATACCAAGCGATCGCTTTCTCACGGGCGATCTCATTTAATCCAGATTTCTCTAATCGCTTCTTGGCATCCTCTTCACTCAATCCTTCAAATGAGGTATCAAATAAGTGTAGAATTTCCTCTACGCTGCTTTGAGCAATACTGATTAGCTCTTTAGATGAATCGATAGAATTAGGTTTTGTTTTAGATTTTTTGTCTGAATTGGTAGGCTTTGTTCTCATAAAAGAATCTACTCAGGATTATTAGATTAATTGGAATTCAATGGATTGATTTTGTGATAAAAAATTTCGCTAAGATTTCGTTTTTGTCATTTCCTTTAAATCCTCAAACCACATTAGGCTAATCGCTCCTCCGAGAATACAGATTAAAACATCGATCGCATGGAGAGAAGAGAAATTAAATAAGTCACGTAAGAAGGGAAAGAGAAGCACGATCGCTAAGAAAAATAGTCCACCTCCTATCACCCACCATAGAGCCGCATTGGAAGATCTCAAGATTTTGAGGCTGAGTCGTGAGGTTGAACTGGCACTCAGAATTAGTCCCAAATTTGCCAAAATCAAGGTGGTGAATGTTAATGTTCTTGCATTCAGTTCACCTTCGCCCAAATATAGGGAGATTGCATATATGACAAGGGCGATCGCTAAAATCCCTCCTCCTTGTAGCACTGCCAATCTTACAGTTTTCTTCCCAAATAGTAGTTCTTTAGAATTGCGTGGCGGAAGCTTCATGATATTTTCGGCAGCGGGTTCAGATTCTAAAACAATCGTGCAAGCTGGATCGATAATTAAATGGAGGAAGGCAACATGAATCGGAAGCAATACTAGCGGCAACTTAAATAAGACTGGAATTAAAGACATTCCTGCGATCGGAATATGAATTGCTAACAGATATGCCATAGCTGTACGCAGATTATCAAAAATTCGCCGCCCTAGCTTAACTGCCTGGACGATCGAGGAAAAATCATCATCTAATAACACCAATGCCGCAGACTCACGGGCAACATCGGTTCCACGCTGTCCCATGGCAATTCCAATCTGAGCGGATTTAAGGGCAGGGGCATCATTCACCCCATCTCCTGTCATGGCAACGACCTCACCCTTAGCTTTAAGAGCATTAACGATTCGTAATTTTTGTTCGGGAACAGCACGGGCAAAGATATTTGTGCTTTGGATTCGTTGATCGAGTTCGGTGTTATCCATGGCATCCAATTCTGCTCCAGTCATAACTGCTCCCATTTGCAGTAGCCCTGCCTGACGGGCGATCGTTTGAGCCGTTTCGGGATAGTCACCCGTGATCATCACTACACGGATACCTGCGGTGTAACATTCTTTAATCGCCGCCGCTACAGTTGGACGCACTGGATCGGAAAGTCCTACTATTCCGATAAATTCAAAAGGGAAGTCATGTTGTCGATCGGGTAAACGATCGGGATTAATGGATGGATGAGGTGGTAAGAATGGTGGTGGGGCGTCCAGTAAAGAGGCTTTGGCAACTGCCAGTACTCGCAATCCTTGGGCGGCCATTTGGCTGACTTGGGCTGTGAGGATCTTTTGTTCTGCGGGTGGAAGATGACAAAGATCGGCGATCGCTTCTGGGGCTCCTTTGGCGGCAATTTCATACTGCTTACCGTCGGCGGACTGCCAAACGTGAGACATGGCTAATAGTTGAGGTGAGAGAGGATATTCTTTCAATAATTTCCAATCGCTGTGCAAATGTTCGGTATGGGCAAGATAGCGATCGCCCAATTGCTTAAATGCCTTTTCCATCGGATCGAAGGGATCTCTCTGGCTCGCTAAAATACAGAATTCGACTAATTTGTGAACTTCTTCGGGAAGGGTGTCTTGCGAATGCAATTCTAAATTATAGGGAAGGAGAAATTCGTCATTGTTGTTGTAAGCTTCTAACTGTTGAACAGCCATTTGATTTAGAGTCAGCGTACCAGTTTTGTCCACACATAGAACTGTTGCCGAGCCTAAGGTTTCAACCGCATTTGGGCGACGAGCTAACACATGGCTTTGAGAAATGCGCCAAGCTCCCAAAGCTAGAAAGATAGTGACAACAACTGGAAACTCATTGGGCAAAATTGCCATCGCCAAGGTAATACCCACTAAAAATCCCTTAAGCCAATCGCCACGAGTGATGCCATAAACCACAACGATCGCCACACATAGAGATAGGGCAATACCAAATAAGCGATTCACCAACCGATTCATTTCCTGTTGTAAGGGTGTCAATTCAGGTTTCACTTTTTGGAGAGCCTTGCCAATCTTGCCCATTTCGGTTTGAGCGCCGATTTCCTTAACTTGGACAGTTCCCTGCCCTTGAATCACTAAGGTACCAGAATAAACAAATGGTAAATTTTCACCGCCAGGAGGAGACATTTTGATGTCATCGATGCCTTTCAGGATGCTTCCCGTCGCTTCAAATTTAGATGCAACTTTCTTGACTGGTAAGGATTCCCCTGTTAATAAGGATTCATCGGTAGAGAGATTTGAGGAAGAAAGCACGATCGCATCCGCAGGTACCCGATCGCCTTCTGCTAGAACTAAAATATCGCCTCTAACTACTTCTCTTCCTGCAATCCGTTTTTGCTGCCCATCTCGAATTACTAAGGCCCGAGGACTAGATAGATCTCGCAATGCCTCCAATGCGTGTTCGGTTTTACCTTCTTGATAAAGACCAATTCCCACGATTAAAGTGACGAATCCTAATAAAATTAAAGCTTCTTGGAGGTCGCCTAAAATAAAATATACAATCCCACCACCAACCAGCAAGAGAAAGATCGGATCTTTAATTGTGTCCCAGGCGATCGCCAAAAAATTACGAGCTTCGGCCGAGGGTAGCTCATTGTAGCCATCTTTTTTGAGTAGTGCGATCGCCTCTTGCTCAGATAAGCCCGTCACGGTGTTTAGGTCGAATGCGATCGCTTTTTCATCAAGTTTGGGATTATAATTATAAGACTGGTTTGATTTGAGCATCTTAGTTTTTCAGCCTCAATTTTTTCCATATTCTTAACTTACTATTAGCGATCATTGTCTTGTTTTATGAGTGAATTGATTGAATACGAAACAAAGCTTAACGCTCGATGAACTAAGTCCTATTTACAAAGTCATGACCAAATTAGTAGTAAATGATAGACTGAATCAATCTTTCTGCAAACTAGAATAAAAAGTATGAGACCTCAACAAAACATTCATTCCCTTATTCGCTATGGTGAACAGTCAGGCTATGTTTCCGAATGCATAGAAATCTCTGTAGTATCGCAAGGGCAGACTCTTGATCAAGTAGCCAGAAATCTGCATGAAGCAGTTTTTTTACATTTGGAAGGGGAAGATTTAGCAAGTTATGGTTTAGTCCCACAGCCTACGATCTTAATTTCCTTTGAGTTGCAACCAGAATATGCCTAGATAACGGGTAAATATATTCGTATATTGGAACTACAGCCATATTTTTATGAATAACCAAACTATAATTACGATAGTTAAGGAGTTTAAAATATCTTTATGCAATACATTTGTGATTCAGAAGGACAAAAAATCTCAGTGATTGTGCCGATCGCAGTCTGGCAAGAAATTGTTGCAGATAAAGAAACTACTTACCTCCTCAGCAGCACAAATATGAGGGAGAGACTACTCAGAGCCAAAAATCGTCAAGCTGGAATCTCTTTGGAAGAAGCTTGTGCGAAACTTGGAATTTGATACAGATGCCTTTGATGATCTAGCTTGGTGGGTTGAGAGCGATCGTAAAAAAGCCCTGAAAATTATTAAGCTAATTCGTGAAGTCCAACGCAGTCCCTTTGAAGGAACAGGACAACCAGAAGCTCTCAAATATGAACTTTCTGGCTGCTGGTCAAGGCGGATCGATCGAGAACATCGCTTAGTCTATGAAGTTTTAGAAGATAAAATTAGAATCCTAGCTTGTCGTTTTCATTATTGAAGTAGTTTTATGGGAGGTTCTTGTTCTGTGTCAAAGCTTGAATCTCAGTTCGTAATGCCGAGATTTCTAATTGCAATGCTTGGATTGATTTCGCACTAGCTAATTCTGCTTCATCATTTTCAGCATCTTGACCGACAAAATAGGTTGCTAGAGTCGCAGTTACATAACCACTTACACCAAAGGCATACATAGCCAGTAAGAAGCATAAAACCCTGCCTTCGGGAGTCTTGGGAAAGAAATCGGAACCGATTGTGGTCATGATCATCGCTGTCCACCATAGGGCAGTTCCATAATCAGCAATTTCGCCATGGAGTTCGCGTTCAAAGGCATAAATTCCTGATGCCCCAATCAGCGTCACGATCGCACTTAATCCCAACACATAGCCAAATCCACGCCTACCCATACTTGCGCCTAAAACTCGCATGCCTTTGTTAATTCTAGTCATCACTCGCAATAATTGCAAACCTCGCACCGCATGAACAGATTGCATAAAAGCCTGCATTACTGGCACAATTCTTAAGGTTCGCAATGCGGGAATCATTAAAGAGAAAGCGGTTAACCAATTTTGTTTAAGATAATTAGATTTATGAGGAGCGATCGCAAATTGAATACCAAAATCAATGATAAAAGCAATCCAAATGATCACCCCAATCATCTCTAGTAAAGGATTTAGCCCCCAAACTAACTCAATAATAAATAATCCTAACCACACAAATCCCAGTACCAACATCGGCAGTTCGAGCCAATCTTCCCACTGTTGCAGCAATTCTTTGCGCTCACGATCCAATTCTAGATTTGGGATTGATTTTGGGTTCATTGCGATTGATAGACCTTAAGTCTTGCCCGTAATTGAGCAAGTTCGGTTGCCATATCCAATACAATCGCCGCTCCAACTAAATTTAACCCCAAATCTTGACGCAATCTTTTAATCTGGGCAATGCGGGCAATTTCACGGGAAGGGAGCAGTTCACCGATCGCACTTATAACTCCCAACTGCACATAAACTTGGATCGTCGTAATCGAAGTCTCATTGATCTCAGCGGCATATTCAAAGGTGAAGAGTTGATCTTCTTGAGAAATCTCAATACTGTAAGTCATAATTTAATCTCCTCCAATGGCGATCGTGGGTTAAAGCTAGAATTTGCTTGAATCTTTTCGTAGCATTCCTGCTCGATCTCATCCAAGTCTTGAGGTGTAATAATCTGAAGTTTGGCGAACAAATCACCCCTTCCTCCCTTTGGTAATGTCCAACCTTTACCCCGCAGTCGCAAAGATTGACCAGATTTCACGCCTTTTGGAACTTTCATAGTCACGATACCGTCAGGAGTTGGCATTTTAATCTCTGCGCCTAAAACTGCTTCATCAGGACGAATGGGAATATCACAGACAAGATCCTCATGCTCAAACCGAAAGAATGAATGTGGTAATAATTCGATGGTGAGATATAAATCCCCCCGTTGTTGCGAGAATGGGCTGGGATGACCTTTACCTTTAATACGGATGCGGCTATTGGGCTTTGCACCTGCGGGAATGCGGACATTGATGATTTCGTCATCAAGTTGTAATCGTTTTTGGACACCATGAAATGCTTCAGGAAATGTGAGAGCGATCGCTGCCTCGGTGTCGGGTGCTGGAGCTTGCGATCTAAATCCATCGGCATAGGCAGATTGACCTCTCTTTCTGCCTAAAAGATCGTTAATGAATGAATCAAAATCACCATACTGATCGAAATTTTCGGTTGAGTTGGTATAACTTCCACTTGAAGGCTGAGGCTGCTCTTGAACTGGTTGATTCCAATTTTGTCCAAACTGATCATATTTCTTTCGCTTCTCTGGATCTGAGAGGACTTCATTCGCTTCATTAATATCTTTAAATTTTGCCTCAGCATTTTTATCACCTGGATTTAGATCGGGATGATGCTTTCGCGCCAGTTTGCGATATTCGCGCTTAATGTCTTCAAGAGTTGCGGTTTTACTTACTCCCAAAATTGTGTAATAGTCCTTAAAGTCAGTTGCAGTAGACATCTCTTACCTCTCAGTTGCAATTTGTTCGACATTCATCGACCGCTGACTCCCTCTGTGCTTCTGCCACTTAGTTCACTGGGATTTATCTGATGAAAGAGCCATATCTTCTGACCTTCCTCACGCATCGATCCAAGTGCGATTGAGGGCAGGTGAAAGGGTAGGATTTAGAGATTTGATAAATTCCATCTACTTGCAAACAGACCTGTGGATTCACATCTATATATTTGGTCTTCTTTTCTGCTTCTACACCTCTTAACTAGGACTCAACCCATGTCTCATCCCCCGCCAGACCGATTCCACAGACATTTTCAGATACTCTATGCCCTAGAGCGATACTTGTATATACCTTTTGCGCTGTTCACCATACTCTTGAAGTATGTACGTTTGAGTCAAGGTATCCGTAAGTTATGCGGTACACCTATTATACCACGATTGACTGCCATTCACCGAATTGAGATTTTGAGTCAAAAGAGCCTTAGAAATTATAGAAGCCGCAGCCAAAGAAGGCGCTCATGAACTCAAGCTGAGAAATATTCCTAATGTTTAGGCGATCGCTATATATTTCTCAGGATATGAAAAATGGCGATATGCTAACAATTCGCCCAAGATTAGGCTTAACCCCCAGATATTGAGATATACTGCTTAGTAAGAGGATTGGGCAAGATGCAAAAGCGTGGCAACCAACAAATTGGGATTTAATCGGAGAAAATCATGACTGAATCAGCATTACTTGAGTTAGATAATCCACAATTAATCGCCCCAGATTTTATAACTCCTCCCACCCAAGACGAATTACTATACGATGATGGGATTCCGATGGAGACTTATAGACATAAATTGCAGATGGACTTATTGGTTGATCCCCTTGCTGCTTGGTTAAGCGATCGTGATGCTTTTGTATCTGGCAATATGTTTGTTTACTTCAGCCCCGATCAACTCAAAAATCATGATTTTCGCGGACCCGATATGTTTGCGGTACTAGATGTACCCAAGGGTGAACGTAAATGTTGGGTGGTTTGGGAAGAGGGTAAAGGTCCCGATGTGGTTGTGGAATTACTATCTTCTAGTACTGCTTCCGTAGATAAACGCCAAAAAAAGGAGATTTATCAAAAACGTTTGCGCGTACCTGAATATTTTTGGTTTGATCCCTTTAATCCCAATGATTTTGCTGGTTTTGCTATTAGCGATCATGTTTATCAACCGATTATTCCCGATCAACAAGGGCGACTAATTAGCGAGCAGCTAGGACTTGCCCTAGCTCTATGGTCTGGTCAATATGGAGAAGCCAATACCACTTGGGTACGTTGGGTAACTCTTGATGGGATACTATTACCAACTGCCAATGAATTTGCTCAACAAGCGCAGCAAGAAGCCCAACAAGCGCAGCAAGAAGCCGAACAGGCGCAGCAGAGAGCTAAACAAGCTGAACAACAGCTACTCCATGAACGCCAGCGTGTAGAAAATTTATTAGCGCAGTTACGAGCAAAGGGGATCGAGCCTGAGACTTTCTAGGATAGGAAATGCCAGATTTTAACAAGAATTATTAAGCGATCGCTATACCAAATCCATATAACCCAAATCCATTTAACCATGTGTAACTTCAAGCTTAATCTAAGGGTAATCTTAATCTAGGTAGGATAATTATCATTCTTCATCGACTCCTAGAAATAATGAATTCTAAAATAACTATAATTCGATCGCAAAATAAATCTTTGGGCGAAGGAATCCATGAATTTTGGGAATATCGTGAACTGCTGTATATGCTTATGCTTCGACGCATCACCGTAAGATATAAACAAACGGTGATTGGGATTGCGTGGGTTCTCATTCAGCCCCTAGTCGCAATGACTATCTTTAGCATCATTTTCGGAAAACTGGTCAAAATACCATCCGATGGAGTTCCTTATCCTATTTTTGTTTATTCGGCGCTAGTCTTATGGGGATTTTTTTCTGAAGGAGTGAGTCGTTCTGGCTCAAGTTTGCTCACAGAAGCGCAGCTAATTACTAAGGTCTATTTTCCCCGACTCATCATTCCTTTAGCGGCTGTGGGTTCAGCATGGATTGATTTTGTCGTGTCTTTATTTTTGTTGTTACCGCTTACCTTTATTTATGGAATGCGTCCAAATTGGAGCCTATTGCTAATCCCCCCGGTAATGATTATGACAATGGTATTGGCGACGGGGGTGGGTATGATCTTAGCTGCGCTCAATGTCCGCTATCGAGATTTTCAGTATATTATTCCTTTTTTAATTCTGGTTTGGCTCTATGCTTCGCCTGTAGTTTATTCTGTGCAGGTTGTACCTAAGCATTTTTTGTTTTGGTACTATCTCAACCCAATGGCAGGTTTTTTAGATGTATTTAGGTTTGCCGTAACAGGACAAACTGCATTTAGTTGGCTCGGATTTGGCTGGTCGGTGGTCAGCGCGATCGCTATTTTTAGCCTAGGAACTTGGATATTTCGTTCGGTAGAACAAGGGTTTGCGGATTATATTTAGATCGCGCAAAAAAAATGAGGCTCAGGAGTTATGTTAAATTAGTTTTGTCGGGCTTGTAGGATATCAACGATGACGACTTTACCCATACTCACAGACTCAAAAATTATCTACCCTGATAGCGATGGAAAGCCTATGGCTGACAATACAATACAATTTCGCTGGATTGTCCTCATCAAAGAAAATTTAGAATTGATTTTTGCCGATGCTGCCGATGTATTTGTGGCTGGCGATCTGTTGTGGTATCCCGTGGAAGGACATCCAGAGATTCGGGTCGCTCCTGACGTGCTGGTTGCTTTTGGGCGGACTAAGGGCGATCGCGGCTCCTATCAGCAGTGGCGAGAAAATAATATTGCTCCTCAAGTCGTTTTTGAAATCCTTTCTCCGGGGAATCGGTTGAAGGAAATGACGAAAAAGTTGCAGTTCTACGATCGCTATGGGGTGGAAGAATATTACATTTACGATCCTGAAACCAATGAACTGAATGGTTTGTACAAAAAAGACAATCGACTGAATGTAATCGAAGACACACATAATTGGGTTAGTCCGCGCTTGCAGATTCGATTTGCGATCGTTGAAGATAATTTAGAAATCTATCGCCCTGACGGTCAAAAATTTCTCACAACTTTTGAATTAAATCAATTTGCTGAGCAAGAGCGTCTAAGGGCTAATCAAGAGCGGCAACGGGCTGACGAAGAGTGTCAACGGGCTGACCAAGAGAGTCAACGAGCTAATCAAGAAAGTCAACGAGCCGATCAACAATATGAGAGAGCTGAACGCTTGTTAGCGCAACTAATGGCTATGGGGATTCAACCAGAATAATTTGGGTTTTATTTACGCTAATATCAATTTTTGTTGGGGTTGTGACTATGACTGTGTTGTACGAGCAGGATTATGGACTCTGGGCGGAACAGATGGCGGATCTGATCGCAGCAGGGCGGTTTTCGGAATTGGATATTGAAAATTTGGTCGAAGAGGTACGCGATTTGTCGAAGCGGGAGTGCGATCGCCTATTGAGTAGCCTACGTTTAATCGTACATCATTTGCTAAAGTGGGACTATCAACCACAAAACAGATCGCGGAGTTGGCAGATCGCTATCGGATTAGCAAGGCTCAATATCAAGGATTATTTAAGGGATAGCCCTAGCTTAAAACGATATTTAACCGATGAATATGTAAACCAAGTTTATGAAATTGGTAGATTGGATGCGATCTATAGAGACAGATTTAGATATGCCTATGGATTGCGTCTATACTATTGGGGAGGTATTGGAACGCAATGTTAATTTGATCTAGTTATAAATGAATTGCGAGTGGGTCAAACTATGTGACTGTAACAAGGCTGACCAAGGGTAAAATATTTATTAGATAAATCGCACAGATTGAGAAAAATTTATGCAATATTCAATTAATCTCAAAATTGAAAGGTTCAATGAAAAAGATGAGACTTATTTTGTGGCTACAAGCCTTGAAGTGCCTGGTCTAGTTGCAGAGGCTAATACCATTGAAGGCGTTTTAGAGATTGCTGCCGATCTGGTTCCGATGTTAATAGAGTTGGAGGATGGAGAGAAGGCAGGCAAGTCAACTTCTGTGACTATTCCTAAAGAGTTTGAGTATCCTTTGATGCTGAGTCGATGACTATGGGAAGACTATCTGGATTTTCTTATCAGGAAGTAACTCGAAAATTGCGAAAATTAGGCTTTGAGTTTTATCGTTCTGGTAAAGGCGATCACGAAATTTGGTTTAATCCAGAGTCAAGGATGAAAACAACAATCCCCCATCATCGGGAAATAAGGGAGGGAACTTTGCACAATATTTTAAAGCAAGCGCAAGTCGATCCTGATGATTTTCTTTCGATTTAATAAAGTTTACATTTTGAAAATACTTTGCAAGTATAGAGATATTGAACCCTAGAGACTTTACCGAGAAGTTTAGCCAGACTTAGATGTTACTTGATGTCAAAGTTCTGGGTAGTATAAAGCTTATGACACAACCAGTAATTCAGGTCAGAGATTTAAGTAAGTGTTACCAGATTCGTTCGACTACGCCGAAGCCTTACCATAGTTTGCGGGAAGATGTGGTTGAGGGGGTTAAGGGGTTCTTGCGTGGGCAATGGGGACAGTCTCAGACTGAGGATTTTTGGGCTTTGAAGGATGTCAGCTTTGATGTGAATCAGGGTGAGGTGGTGGGGATTATTGGGCGCAATGGGGCGGGGAAAAGTACTTTATTAAAAATTTTGTCGCGGATTGTGCGTCCGACTTCGGGTGAGGTGATTATTCATGGTCGGGTGGCTTCGTTGCTGGAGGTGGGGACTGGCTTTCATCCTGAGTTGACGGGGCGGGAAAATATTTTTATGAATGGTGCGGTTTTGGGGATGAAGCGGGCTGAAATTGTGCGTAAGTTTGATGAGATTGTGGCGTTTGCGGAGGTTGAAAAGTTTTTGGATACGCCTGTTAAGTTTTATTCTTCGGGAATGTATGTGCGATTGGCATTTGCGGTAGCAGCACATTTAGAGCCTGAGATTTTAATTGTGGATGAGGTCTTAGCGGTGGGGGATACGGCGTTTCAGAAGAAGTGTTTGGGGAAGATGGGGGATGTAAGCAGGGAGGATGGAAGAACAATTTTATTTGTTAGTCATAATATGGCGACTGTTGAAAGTCTCTGCAAAACCACACTCGTTTTGAAAGGTGGGAACATAATTTATGCTGGATTAACTAATTCAGCAATGCCGCACTATTTGAATGAAAATTCTCCTGATGAGGACTGGAAAAATTTATTAGATGTTAAACAAAGACAAGGAGAGGGAAATTTGAGGTTTAGTAAGTTTGAGCTACTAGATAAAAATAGAAACCCTATTACTCAAATCTCTTCTGGCAAAAAATTAATTATTCGTTTACACTTTACTGGCCAGCCTAAAAATAAATCTTTTAGAAATTGTCGTATAGGAGTAGGAATACAAAATTTATTCGGAGTTAATATTATCCTATCAACTGAAATGTTATTGAAAGACGAGTTGTCTGTTAAATCTGAAGAGATTGTTGACTTTTACATTGATAAATTCCCTCTAACTCAAGGTGATTACAAAATAGTTTTGTTTGCTGAGTCCAATGGAATAATACAAGATTGGATAACTGAAGGTATTCGTCTTTTTGTAGAAGATGGTGATTATTATGGGGCAGGAAAATCTTACCCTAGTAATTATCAAGGCAAAACAGTTTTAATTGATTTTTCTATGAAAAAGTTTTTTCCTGACTATTCAACTAACACAATTTAACATGAAAATTAAGTCAAAAATCAAAGGATATATTCTGAGTAAAACTCGGACTTTTTTAGAAAAACAAGGTCTAGCTTTGTGTGATAAAAACTCGGAAGGATTAGTCTCCAGCTTAAATTATAAGTATGGATATGCATTAAGCAATTTACACCAAAGGCCAATAGACATAGAAAATCAAGAGTTGCCTTGGTTTACATATCCCGCAATTGAATATGTAAGTCAATTTAATTTACAAGATAAATCTATTTTTGAGTGGGGATCGGGTTATTCATCCCTTTTTTTTGCTCGTAGATGTAAAAATATTATTAGTATTGAAAGCAATCAAAATTGGTATAAAGAACTTTCACAAAAATCACTTGGCAACCAAAAAATTTTTTTAAAATCAGAAGAAAGTTTTGCAAGATCTATTAATGACTTTTCAGAAGAGTTCGATATTATCATAATTGATTCTTTGAGAAGATATGATTGCGCTTTAAACGCTATTTCTTGTTTGAAAAAAGGTGGGATAATTATTCTTGATAATTCTGATTGGTTTCCAAACACTTGTAAGTTTTTACGACAACTTCATCAATTTATCCAAGTAGATTTTCATGGTTTTGGGCCCATTAATCCTTACTCATGGACTACATCGTTTTTTATTGATAGAGAAATTTCCTTAAATCCTTTAGGCGATATACAGCCTCATTACTCTAAGGCAGCAATTATTCAGGTTAATCAGCATGATAAAACGTTTTAGCCAAGAAAAGTTAAAGCAGTTAATTGATACATGGAATAATAAAAATCATGTTTATCCAATTAAACATTATGCCTATCATCAACTCTCTTTTAGTCAAGAAGGAGAAGATATAATTCTTGCTCGAATTTTTGATCGAAAAGATAATGGTTTTTATGTGGATATAGGAGCGCACCATCCCCAACGTTTTTCTAATACTTATTACTTTTATTTAAGAGGATGGAGGGGAATTAATATTGATCCGTTACCATTTTCTATGGATGAGTTTGAGCGACTTAGACCTTTGGACATTAACCTTGAGCTTGCTGTTGCCAGTAGTGATGAAAAATTAATTTATTATCAGTTTAATGAGCCTGCTCTGAATGGTTTCTCTGAGGAAATTTCTAGGCAAAGGGACGGAATAAGAGGAGATTACTTTATTACTGGCACACAAGAAATACAAACTCATCGGTTATCTGAGATTTTAGATCAGTATCTTCCTAGTGGACAAGTAGTTGATTTTATGACAATAGACGTGGAAGGTCTCGATCTTGAAGTGTTAAAATCTAATGATTGGTCTAGGTTTCGTCCAAAAGTGGTATTAGTTGAAGAGCTTAATAAATTGACTCTAGATAAAATTTCTGAATCTCCAATTTTCCAGTTTATGAAAAATCAAGGCTATACTTTATATGCTAAAACAGTTAACACCTTATTTTTTAAATGTACAACATAGTTAAATCTGGTTTATAAGATTACATTATGCTAACTACGCCGATTGTTTTTATTATTTTTAATCGTCCTGATTTAACTCAGCTTGTGTTTAATGCGATTCGGGAAGCACAGCCTAAACAGTTATTCGTAGTTGCCGATGGTCCTCGTTTTATTGAAGAAGCAGAGAAATGTCAACAAGCCAGAAATATTATTGAACAGGTTGATTGGGACTGTCAAGTTTATACAAATTATTCTGATATCAATCTAGGTTGTCGTCAAAGAGTATCTAGTGGAATAACTTGGGTTTTTGAGCAAGTTGAAGAAGCTATTATTCTAGAGGATGATTGTTTACCTACTGCTTCCTTTTTTCCCTTTTGTCAAACTCTTTTAGACTATTATCGTAATGATACAAGGATATTCGTCATTAGCGGTAATAACTTTCAAGATGGACTGAGTAGAACAGAGTATACCTATTACTTTTCTAAATATAATCATTGCTGGGGATGGGCTACTTGGCGCAGAGCTTGGCAATACTGGGATTGTAATATAGATAAATGGCTAAAGTTCAAAAACTCAGGATTAATAGAGCAAATATTTGATGACTCCTATGAAAAGGAATATTGGATAGATATTTTTGATGGGGTATTCCTAGAGAATAAACCTAATAGTTGGGCTTATTTGTGGACATTTGCCTGCTGGAGCGAAGGTGGATTATCTATTTTGCCTAATCATAATTTGGTTTCTAATATTGGGTTTCGTCAAGATGGCACTAATATTACAATAGAAGATCATCCATATTCTAATTTACCTACAAAAAGTATTATTGAAATTAAGCACCCTCCCTTTTTAGTAAGGCATAAACAAGCAGATATTTATACATTCGATCATGTTTTTGGGGGAATGAGAATTAAGGAAGAAAAATCTAGAAACCAAAAATTTAAGTTGAGTTATTTTTTAAATAAAGCTTATTATAAAAATCTCATTAATCTCTTGAAATCACTTATTAAAAAGCTGTTTAATAGGATCGGGTACGATATTATTAAACATGAATCGTTAAAGTCATTAATTTCCCTGCCTGAAGACTTTACCTTAGAAAGTATAAAGATTATTGAGCTTGTTAAGACTTTTAGCCTTACTAGTAATGAAAGACTTAATGGTTTAATTGAAGCAACTCGATATATTACTAATAAAAAAATTTCTGGCTCTATTGTTGAATGTGGAGTTTGGAAAGGCGGAAGCATGATGGCAGTTGCTTATATGCTAAAGGAACTGGGTGACATTGATCGAGATCTGTATCTTTTTGATACGTACGAAGGTATGTCGGAGCCAACCGATCGAGATATTACCTACTTTAATGCCGATGCTAAAAGTCTACTTGACAGTGATGATACAGAAAAAAAAGAAGCTTATTTTTGTTATGCCTCTTTAGAAGAAGTTAAAGATAATCTTTTCTTAACTCAATACCCTAAAAACAAGATACATTTTATCAAAGGGAAAGTTGAAGACACTATTCCCAAATATGCACCAGAACAAATAGCATTACTTCGACTAGATACAGATTGGTATGAATCTACAAAGCATGAACTGCAATATCTTTTTCCACTCTTAGCTCCAGGTGGGGTAATAATCATTGATGACTATGGTTATTGGAAAGGATGTAAGCAAGCAACTGATGAATATCTTGAAAATAATAAGATTCCACTTTTTCTGAGTAGACTAGATTCTACGGGAAGGATTGGAGTTAAGCATTAGGATAATACAATAATAAGTAATAAGTTAATCATTACCTAATATGAAAGCTCTCAATCTTGGTTGCGGTAATCGATTTCATCCTGCATGGGTAAATATTGATTTTGTTCCTACAAACCCCAATGTAATTTTCTGTAATCTTAATCAAGGTATTCCTTTTACAGATTGTTCTTTTGACTCGGTTTATCACTCCCATGTACTTGAACATTTGTCTAAAGATCAAGCACCTTTTTTTATCAAGGAATGTTATCGAGTTTTGCGGCCAAAAGGTATTTTAAGGATAGTCGTTCCTGATTTAGAGCAAATCGCTAGAACCTATTTGACCACCTTAGAACAAGCTAGATTATATCCCTGTGAGTGGAATAATGATTACGAATGGATGATGCTTGAACTTTATGATCAGACAGTCAGAAATAAATCAGGAGGAGCTATGGTTGATTATCTTTCTAGGACAGACTTACGCAATGAAAAGTTTGTGATTAATCGATGTGGGGCAGAAATAAAGAATCTAATCCAGTCCTTACGTAAACAGAACATTCAACCTTTAGTAACGAGTCATGAAGGTAAACTTAAGAGGATACTAAAACACATTTATTTGTTTTTCTCCTCTCAAACATACAGATACGAGGAGTTATTAAAATTTATTCTTAAAAAAGATGAGTATAAGATTTTACAAATGGCACGGTTTCGACAAAGTGGAGAGGTTCATCAGTGGATGTATGATACTTATTCTTTATCAAAACTTTTAAATCAAGCTGGATTTTGTCAAGTAAAGCAGTATAGCGCTTTTGAAAGTTATATCTCTGAGTGGAGTAAGTTTAATTTAGATACAGAACCAGATAATACAATATACAAACCTGATTCTCTTTACATGGAGGGAATAAAGCAGCCATGAAAATAGTTCATGTAAGCTATTCAGATATGATTGGTGGAGCATCAAGAGCAGCTTATCGTCTTCACTGTGGACTATTACAAAATCAAATCTGCTCTCGAATGCTTGTGCAAAATAAACAATCCTTAGATAAGGAGATATATGAAGTTAATACGTCTAATATAGATGACGAGAAAAATAATATTATCCTTAATTCTATTCAAACACTTATCAACCAACAACGCACCCCCATTTCTAACACCTTATTTTCATTATCTTATCCGGGAGTAGATATTGTTAATCATCCTTTAGTTAAAAAAGCAGATATTATAAATTTTCACTGGATTGCCCGTCTACAGTCTCCTATTACAATCGCTAATTTATTAAAATTAGATAAGCCCATTGTATGGACATTACATGACATGAATCCTTTTACGGGAGGGTGTCATTTTTCAGTCGGTTGTGAAAAATATATCCAAAATTGCCAAGAATGTCCTCAACTAGAAAGTCAAGTATTTTCTGTTCCCCAAACAATACTTGATGACAAGATAAAAGCCTTTCAAGATCACCAGCTTACTATTGTAAGTCCCAGTAAATGGTTGGCAAAATGCGCCAAACAAAGTAATCTCTTTAAAAATCAAAGAATAGAAATAATTCCTAATTCTGTTGAAATTGATTTGTTTTATCCAATTAATAAAACACAGGCTAAACAATCACTTAAAATCAATCCTGAAACTAACGTTATTTTACTGGGGGCCTACTCAGCCAAAGAAATTCGTAAAGGATTTGAATATTTATTTAAGGCTCTAGCAATTTTATCCGAGAAAAAAATCCCCTTAGTTGTCTTATGCTTTGGAGAAATTGATGAAAAGTTACAATCATTAGCAATCCAAATTATTTGGTTAGGAGTAATTGATTTAGATCAGAAACTTAGAGAAATATATTCTGCTGCAGACTTGTTCATTTTGCCATCTTTGGAAGATAACTTACCAAATACAATGTTAGAGTCTATGGCTTGCGGAACTCCAGTTATTGGATTTGACATCGGCGGCATCCCTGATCTAGTCACAAATCATTTTACCGGGCGTTTAGTTCCCCCTTATGATATTCAACTATTAGCAAATACAATTATTGATTGCCTATCACGACCAGATTATCTTACTCAAATGGGACAGAATAGTCGTCAACTCATCGAAATAAAATATTCGTTAAATGTACAAGCTAATCGTTATCTAGAGATGTATCAAGACCTGTTAAAATTATCAAATCCGAAACCTGACCTTAAACTAACCGAGAATGATCGTTGTTTTATTAATACACAAATCGGCCAATCATTCCGAGCAATATATCTTAACTTTGCCGTTGATGTTCTGTACGAAAACTTAACGTTTGAACGCAAACAACATCGACAAATAATAGAAGGAATTGAACGAAGCATATTCTGGAAAATTCGTAGCTATTGGTTTAATCTAAAAAAATACCTTAACTTACATAAGGAGTGATTGGACATCATTGACAACAATGCTAAGTCAGAGACATTCAGAGAAAGGGGAAACTCTCACCTAAGTTTTAGGAAGGCGATCGCCTTAACTATCCGGATAAGTTTCATCTCACCCGATCTCAACCCTATGTTTCAGTACCCTATTCGCTATCTCCATGCGATTCTCCCTCAGTCCCCCCGGCTGACCATACCCACCATTTATGATTCACTTAGCGAATCTTCTGAGGAGTTTACCTTGCCCGACCAGTTTCACTGGCTCCCGCCCAAACATTTCTTCCGCCAAACTACCCTAGCGATCAAAGTTTACAGCATCGTCAAATTTTCCTGCTATCATCAATTCAATTCCCTGTACTCTAGAGGCAAACCTGCAAACTGTTTTAAGCTTTTTTTAAGGTGAATAAGTTTTATTATTAACAGTTGCGTAAACAAAATCTTAAGTTCTTAACACTAATTTTCCATGACTCAGGTGCTAATTTCCGAACAATTTAAGGAGAAGCCGCAACAGGATATAAAGATATCTGTCATAACTGTTTGTAAAAACTCAGAAGCTTATATTGAAAAAGCAATTCAGAGCGTTATCAATCAAACTTATAAAAATATTGAATATATCGTTATAGATGGTGACTCTCAAGATAAAACCAAAGACATTATTCAAAACTATTCCAAGCACATTGATAAATTTATTAGTGAACCTGATACAGGAATTTATAACGCAATGAATAAAGGTATTAAATTAGCGACAGGCTCTTTTATTCAGTTCCTAAACTCCGATGACTATTTTTATGACAATAAAGTTGTTGAGGATGTTGTGCAATTCATCCAGCAAAACCCTGATTGCGATATCGTCTATGGCGATGCTGAAATCAGACGAGATCCCAGAATAGGGGGAGACCCTTATATTGCTAAGTCCCCCTTACCCTCAGAAATTCCAGAGGCTATTATCTGTGGTAATTTATTTCTTCAAGGTTCTATTTTTTTTAGAGGTACTACATTTAACGAATTAGGTTTTTTTAACGAAAAATACACTATTTCAGCAGATTATGAATATTACATTAGATTTACAATACATAATAAAATCTTAGTTTATTACTGTTCTAGAACTATTTTTTCCTACTATACTGGAGGAATTTCAGGTAACGTTACCAAAACCTTATCAGAAATGTTCGACATTCAAAATGGGATAGATATGTTTAAGAGTGAGGATTGGTGCCAAAAAAGAATTTTAAAACTTCAAAGTTCAATCATAGAGCTACGTCAATTTATTTATGATAGTGACTTGGCTCATCAATCTCAAAGAGAGTTCATTTCTAGACTGAATAATCCATGGTTTGCTCTGAAAATGGCTATTCGTTCGTTCCTTGTAAAATACATTAAATTGAAAAAGGAAAAATTTTTGTAAACCTATGCTTATAAATAAACTTGCCTTCTTGAAATCAAAAGCTAAAAATCTCATTAAAAAAGCTCAGTTTGCCTATAAATATAGACTACAGACTCGAAAAGATCTTGTTCAAATTGATAAGCTCCCAGATTTCGCTGTTTTAGATAAGCCAAATGTTTTTTCTTCAACTCTATGTAGAGAACAGCATTTTAGAATGCCTCTTTATACATACTGGTGTCAAAGATTAGGAGAAACACCTAGATTTCATCGTAAACAGTGGGAATTTGTTTTTATTTGTCAAGTTTTATACGAAAGAGGATACTTAGTCTCAGACTTAGATGCAGTGGGTTTTGGTGTGGGAAAAGAACCTTTAGTTTCTCTATTTGCGAGTTATGGTATTAATGTACTGGCAACTGATCTAGAAATAGAAAAAGCGAAGTCACTAGGATGGGTTTCAACTAATCAACATAGCAATAATTTATCTGATCTTAACGAAAGAAATTTATGCGAAGACGATTTGTTTAGAAAAAAAGTTAGATTCCAAAATGCTGATATGAATAGTATTCCTGATGATATTGGAAAGTTTGATTTTTGTTGGTCTTCTTGTGCCTTTGAACATCTAGGTTCAATAAAAAATGGATTAGAGTTTGTTTCTAACTCTCTCAAGTTACTCAAACCTGGAGGGATCGCAGTTCACACGACGGAGTTTAATATTAGCTCTAACGATAAAACACTTGATAATAACCCCAGTTTCGTTATTTATCGTCGAAGGGATATTGAAGAATATACCACAAGACTTACAAGAGATGGATTTATAGTTGAAACTATAGATTATTCGTCAGGTGAAGACAAATTAGAAAGATACGTTGATCTCCCTCCTTACTCGAAAGAACCTCATCTAAGATTACAACTGGCTAATGAATTTGTATCCACTTCTATTGGATTAATTATTAGAGTACCTTGCACTACGGTGCCAATTTATAGGGTAAATTTTGGAATCCAACTCCGAATATCCCATTTTCGGGCTCTGTGGCATCTATTTTGGCTCTGTAGTCTTTTTCAGCAAGCCCTACCTAATTAGAAAATTGACATCAATACATAATCTAAAATCACTGAAATAAAGTAATGAACATTAGCGTCCTCTACGATATTACAATTCTAGGAAATAACTTCAGCCAAACAGATCCAAAGACTGGGATTTACAGAGTTACGGAAGAGCTTCTACTAGAATTATTAAAGAAAGAGGATATTGAAACAACTTTAGCCAGTTTGTGCAGCCCTGATCCAGCATTATCGTCAATTAACTGTCATCTTTATATTAAAGATCGCATAGGAGTCGATTTATTTAATTTTGAGAATACTTTTCAAAGTCATTTAGGATTGAATTGGTTATATAGATTACTTTATGGCACTTATTATTCTCGCGATTTTCAAAAACTTCCAAAATATTCCTTAAAGTCAATACCAGTTAGAGGAATATTAAAGCTATTAGAAATAACGAAATTATACAAGTATGATCGGTATCAATATTTCAATAGTGATAAATATGATATTTTTCATTCTACTTACTATAAATTACCATCTGAAGAGCTTACACAAGATTTACCTAGGCTACTGATGGTACATGATCTGATACCTATAAAATCAGTAGAATTTGTTTCAAAGCAATTAATACCTTACTTTGATAGTATTCTCAAAAGTATTAACTACAACAAAGATTGGATTGTTTGTAACTCTGAATATACTCGGCAAGAATTTTGTGAATACACAGGAATGAATCCTGAAAAGACTTTTGTTACTCACCTAGCTGCTGACAAACAATTTTATCCCATCACTAGTTCTGAGATTATACAAACAATAAATCAGCGCTACAATATACCAGAAAACAACTATTTTTTGTGTATAGCGAGTCAACTTGAACCGCGAAAGAATATTCCTCATCTTATTAACTCTTTTGTGGCTCTGATTACAGAACATCCTAATCTAGATATAAATCTAGTTCTAATTGGGACGACACGTCACAAAAGACCAGATATTGAACAAACCCTTCAAAAGATTGCTCAGTATAAAGACAGAATTATTATTACAGGCTATGTCCCTGATGAAGATCTTAGTGCAATATATAGTGGCGCTATAGCCTTTGTATTTCCTTCCCTCTATGAAGGATTCGGACTACCCATACTAGAAGCAATGCAATGCGATACACCCGTCATTTCATCTAATTCAACATCTCTTCCAGAAGTCGTTGGTGACGCTGGAATTCTAGTTGATCCAAAAGATCAAGATCAACTTTGTCAAGCAATGCTTGATATATTAACCGATGGATCTCTCAGAAAGAATCTAAAACAAAAAGGACTAGAAAGAGCTAAACAATTTAGTTGGGAGAAATGCGCCAATGAAACTGTAGAAATTTACAAAAAAATAATTGCTAGTAAATAAATCATGCTTAAAGTTGCCTATGACATTTCTATATTAGGTCAAGGGTACATCAATCGCAAAGCAAAAACAGGAATATATCGTGTTGTAGAATCTCTATTTTTAGAACTTGTTAAATTATCAGAAATTGAACTTACAGCTATTCCTCTCAATCAAATTAGTACCATTTGGGAAAATATAAGCACATCTCTTTATTTGCAAGATCAAAGCTTATGCGAAAAAATACTCTTTGATTCCTGTTTTATCAGTCGCCTCAATTTGACTCCAATCTATCAAGCAGCCGTCAAACTTCAAAGACAACTAATTCAATTTTCTCTAAAAGAATATCCAATCCTCTATAAACCTAGCCTATCAATTCAAGTCCCTTTCAAGTTAATAAGCAAACTAGACATAAAAGCCACATTTAACCCTGAAAAGTTTAATATCTATCACTCCCCCTTTTACCCAATACCCGATCGCACTATTACCCAAAACCTACATCGAGTTTTAACCATATACGATCTCTTACCCATCCTCACCCCACACAATTTCACCAAGAATATATGCTCAAAATTTAGATCCATTATCAACAGCATCGATCGCCATCAAGATTGGATTACCTGCATTTCTGAAAACACCAAACAGGATTTTTGCAACTATACAGGCATGAAACCTGAGCGAGTTTTTGTGACACCCCTTGCCGCAAGCGAAAACTTCTATCCCGTCAGCGATTCAGAAATAATTTCACAAAAACTAAGACAATATCAAATCCCAGAACAACCATACCTACTAAGCCTTTGCACCCTAGAACCTCGAAAAAATCTTAACTTCCTGTTGCAATGCTTCGGGCAACTCCTTGCCCAAGATCCTAGTCTAGACCTCAATCTCGTTCTTGTCGGCGTTAGCGGCTGGAAAAATAACGATATATTTCAAACCGTCCAAAACAATCCTCTCTTAAAAAAACATGTCATTTTTACAGGATATATCCCCGATCGCGATCTTAGTGCTATCTATAGCGGCGCATTAGCCTTTGTCTATCCATCCCTCTACGAAGGCTTTGGCTTACCACCCCTCGAAGCCATGCAATGCGGAACCCCAGTGATCGCCTCTAACACTAGCTCGTTACCCGAAGTTGCTGGAAATGCAGGGCTTATGATTAATCCCACTAATAGAGACGATCTTTGCCAAGCCATGCTAGATCTGATTAATAACTCAGCGATCAGATATGAATTATCGCAAAAAGGGCTAGATCGAGCCGCCCAATTTAGCTGGTCAAAATGTGCTGAAGAAACAATTAAAGTTTATAAAATTGCCGTCAATTCTTAAATCATGCAATTTCTTTATACTCTAACAACCTATCCCCCAGCGATCGGTGGGGCGCAATTTCACCAACATCTTATTGCCCAACAACTCAAACAACAACACCAAATTCAAGTCTTTGCCCATTGGGCTCAAAATTGAACCGACTGGTTAATGTGAACTACCATTAAAAGATACATCCTTCATCACCCAAAACTCTTCAGTTTTAGCTTGCCCAGTAGAATCAGCATTTTTTGCAAAGCCAAATAACGACTTAGTTGCCGAGACAATATTTTCACACAATGTCCCTTTGGACTGTCCAATTAGATATTTCTTAACTAAATTTTCAACAGTAATTACGGAATCAGACATTGCGATTAATCAACTATAGAATTTTAGGCAAAAATGATTTGCGAACCAGGTGCATTGACTTTTACACTTAGAATTTGCTGATCAGCAAAAACTTTAGTTAAGCTATGGCAAGGCTTCAAAGTAGTTGACCGAATCTGGTAACACCTACTTAAATCTCTGGTCTGAATCACTGGCTGCGTCATATTCAACTCAAAACCGCTAAAGCTTCTTCAGGCAACCTATCTAATACTTTTAAAAGCGACTTAGCTGCTCCAACTGGATAGCGCTTGCCATGCTCCCAACTACTTACAGTATCCACCGAAACACTAATCAACCGTGAAAACTCGACCTGACTTAAACCCAATCGAGATCGCACTCGCCGCACAAATTTTGCCATTTCCTGCATATTCTCCGCATCATCTACAGCCTGTTGCCATGCAATTTCTTCATCCGTAGTCGCATCAACACGCAGGGGATCAATGCGTCCAATCTTAAAAAAGTTTACATCAAGAGGATCAATCCTCAACGTTGTCATTTTCATATAGTTTGACCTCTCTAGAGTTGGCTTTACGCGCTGAAATAATCCGAATCACATCCCCACGGTAAGTATAGATTACAACAAACAGCCGAGAATCAATTATACCCATAAGTTGATAGCGATTTTCTCCATAAATATATCTTGCGTCAAGACGAACAACGCGATCGCGATCAAAAAAAGCTCTCGCTGCATAGGCAAAATCAAAACCTCTATCCTTGAGGCATATTTCATTCTTAGCATCGTCCCACTCGAAATTCATTTACATCAGAATCTTTAAAAGTTTTTCCTCCGTTAAGCCCCTATCTTGAGCTTTTTGTCCAATGCGATCGCAAAAATATTGAAAATCCTTAACGTTATTAGACAAAATTCTTTGATATTCCTTTATTGACAATATGACAGCAAGCTCTTCCTGTTCTTCAAAAATAACGACAGGCTCACGCTTGACTACCTCTAAAATATTAGATAGACCATTTACATTGACGTTAGATGATAGATATTGCATAGCTCTAGTTCCCTGCGAATCAAAATACAAGACCCCTCCTAAATGTAACACGTTCACTAAAGGCTATTAACTAGTCACTTGGTTGTACATCTTTACTAACTTTCACGACTAGCATATTAATTTTGTCATGCAACTTCTTTACACGCTCACGACATATCCCCCAGCGATCGGTGGCGCACAACTGCATCAACATTTACTCGCCCAACAACTCAAACAACACCAAATTCAAGTCTTTGCCCATTGGGCTCAAAATCGAACCGACTGGTTAATGGGAACTACCATTAACGCCCCATCCCAAAGCAAAGATTACACCATTGATGATATTCCTGTGCATTGCATGGGAATGAATATTATCGATAAAGCCCGATTACTTCCCTATTTACCCCTTTACTATCCGTGGATGGATCTCGCCCTACCACCGATCGCCAACTGTATTAGTCGCTATCTCGATCAATATGCCAGATCCGCCGACCTGATCCACAATGTCCGCATTGGTCGCGAAGGATTAAGCTATGCCTCTTACCAACTAGCCCAAAAATACGATATTCCCTTCATTTTTACCCCAGTACATCATCCAAGGTGGGTCGGTTGGCGTTATCGCGCCTACATCAAGCTCTACCAACTAGCCGATGCCGTGATTGTACTCACTGAAACCGAAAAACAAACCCTGATTAACTTAGGCGTTAACAGCGATCGCATCACAGTCACGGGCATGGGAGCAATCCTAGCCGAAAATGCAGATAGTCAAGCTTTCAAAGCAACTTATAAAATTGCCGAGCCAATTATTCTTTTTTTAGCACAACATCATTCATATAAGGGATATCAACAACTGCTCCAAGCTGCTCCTATCGTCTGGAAAAGGTTTCCTGAAGCTCAGTTTGTATTTGCAGGGCCAGCGATCGGCAACTCAGAAAAGTATTTTAAAAATCAAGATCCCAGAATTCATCGTTTAGGATCTTTATCACTTCAGGACAAAACTAACGCTTTAGCCTCTTGTACCATGCTTTGTGTGCCATCTAGCCAAGAAAGTTTTGGCGGTGTTTACACTGAAGCTTGGCATTTTGATAAACCCGTAATCGGTTGTAATATTCCCGCCGTCTCTGAAGTAATTGATCATAGAACTAACGGCTACCTCGTGAGTCAAAACCCTAGGGAAATTGCCGATGCAATTTGTCAGATCCTCATGAACCCCAGCCAAGCCCTAAAAATGGGACAAAATGGAAACCAAAAACTTCATGCAAAATTTACATGGAGTAGAATTGCTGAGATTACTGAAGATATTTATCAAAGAGTCACTAGCTAAATATTTGACTTGTTTGTGCATTCCAGAAGAAATTCGATGTAATTGTCAAAGTTGGGTAATGCTTTCGGCAAAGATAAAGTTTAATGCGCCGATTAGCTCCTCAATATCTTCGACTAAACTCACATAGGGGCTTTTCTAAAATTATTCTGCCCCTTAGCGATCGCTCTGGGAATTTTTAGATGGAAGGAGAACTTTTACTTTTCGACTTTGATGGCGATCGCTATACCTAGTCATGTTTTGCGATTTTTAGCCAACTAGCATCGACGTTAAAACCACATATTACTTCTTAGCTACTCAATGAAAATACCAAGGGAATTGATTTTTTGTTTCAACTCCTGAAGTTGAGCCTCAGCTTCTTCCGCACGATTGAATTGAACCTCAGCTTTGAATAGCAACTGCATATAATGCAAAGAACTTTCCATTTCAGGTTCATCGCTCAAAAGTTTTTTAGCATCGGGCTTTTGCAACTCTAATTCACGGGCAGTAATTGCTGTCATAGATTTTTCCTTAGATGCATTCCTCTATAATTATGTCTGATTTTTAGTTGTTAACTTCTCCATAAAACATAAACTCTGTTACTACCTGACCACCAATAATATGCTCTTGGATAATTCTTTCGATCGCGGGAATAGTTACAGAATGGTACCAAATGCAATCGGGATAAACTACTAAAATTGGACCCTGTTCGCAGACTCTAAGGCAGTTAGCTTTAGTCCGAAATACACCCACCTCCAAATTTAATTCTCGCAAACGCCGTTTCAAATAATCCCAACTTTCAATGCTGATTTGCTTAGAACAACATAGTGGTTTAGTTTGATCGGCACAGAGAAATAAATGTTTTTCAATTTTATCTATGCCCAACTTTTTAACTTGGGCTTGGAGAGATGCTTTGAGATCGATGGGACTCATTAGAAAAATACTTTTAGCTGACACTTTAGTCTAGGGTATTATTTCTGGCAATAAATTATCCAGTGATGTTAGTGTCAATAATCAAGATATTGTAGCAGTCAAGTTACTTAGTACGGGTTTAAGGGGTGGAACTCCTTTATGGGACGCAGCCCCACACGCCCAATTAATCAAAATGTCCAATTATAAAGACCACGACTATAGAAGCAAATTAAGCGATCTAGTTTGAATTTGTTTGGATTAAGATGATTAGGTAAATCACTGGGCAAAAAATCAGCATGATTCAATCTAAAAGCCAAAGCAAAAAATGGCTAATCGCTGCAATTTTTATCGGTATTGGGGCTTTGGGGTTTACGGCATTTTATGTCATCACTAATGCAGGTAATATTCAGCAAGTTGAGACCTCTGCCCAACCGATCGCTCCTAAAGCTGACCCAAAGGTTAGTGCGTTAGGACGTTTAGAACCTGAAGGCGAGGTTATTAAGGTGGCATCTCCATCGGCTTTAGGAACTTCCAGAATTGTAGATTTATTTGTCAAAGAAGGCGATACTGTCCAAAAAGGTCAGGTAATTGCTAAGTTAGATAGCTATGATCGGGCGATCGCCGCTTTAAATCAAGCCCAAGCTAAAATTCCTGAACGGCAGAGTTTTTTGGCACAGGTTAAGTTAGGAGCTAAAACAGGGGATATTGAGGCTCAAAAGGCTAATCTGATGGCAAAAAAAGCGAATGTGTTGCGTTTAGAGCAGGAATTAACTAATGCGAAAAGAGATGCTCAAAGATATGAAGAGCTATTAAAAGATGGAGCCACCTCAGAATTTACCCGTGATAATTATGTGATTAAAGTTAAAACCTTTCGGGAGCAACTAGCTCAATCAAAGCAAGAGCTAAACCAAGCTGAGGGTTTGTTAAATAGTATTCAAGAAGTGCGCCCAACTGATGTCGGTATTGCTCAAGCTCAACTAGAAGGTGCGATCGCAGATGTGAAAAGAGCCGAAATTGATGTGGCTTTGGCAGAGGTGAGAGCACCGATTAAAGGGCAAGTTCTGAAAATTCATGCTAAACCCGGTGAAACTGTTGGCAGTGATGGCGTAATTGAAATTGGAAATACTCAACAAATGTTTGTGGTTGCTGAGGTCTATCTTTCTTCTGCCAGAGGACACCCGATTTATCGGGCGGTGAATGGCAGTCAATCGTGGTATAATAGCTGTACCGCATAACTTACGGATACCTTGACTCAAACGTACATAC
>VYKS01000173.1_pt1 | contig 38381 bp, 38 predicted proteins | sample 5114511 | NCBI WGS metagenome assembly VYKS01 (sample SAMN12291795, study PRJNA351875) | freshwater metagenome | isolation source: freshwater lake | place: USA: Michigan, Gull Lake | collected 2011-07-05 | reverse complement strand
AAACCTAGAGGAAGCGATCGCTGAACCAGAGTTTGAAGAAAGTACTATAGATTTTGTGGAATTTAGCAGTACCGAAGAACCAATCCTAATTACCGATGAATTTTCTGATTTAAACCTAGAAGAAGCGATCGCTGAACCAGAGTTTGAAGAAAGTACTATAGATTTTGTGGAATTTAGCAGTACCGAAGAACCAATCCTAATTACTGATGAATTTTCTGATTTAAATCTAGAGGAAGCGATCGCTGAACCAGAGTTTGAAAAGCCCACTGCCGATCTTGCCGAATTTAATGGGGGAAGTGAATTTGATGAATTAGAGACAATCATTGATGCTCCCGATGAAATCCTAGAACCCATTGCCATATTAAGCACCCCTAGCTTTGATGATTTGGAAAGCTTAATTGAGTTCCCCCCCACCAATGTCAAAAAACCTGTAGACGATTTTGATGATTTAGAAGAATTATTACGAGACTCTAATGAAGTTGGTGGGGTTGGTACTAAACTCGCTAAACGTCCAACCCCTGCTAAAAGGCAGGCTACCAAGATTATTTCTCAGACCATGAAGGTTGATGTTAAGCACCTAGATAGCTTAAATAACTTAGTCGGGGAACTTGTGGTTAATCGCAACCTCTTGGATCAAGATCAAGAGAAAATGCAACAGTTTTTGGCTAATTTGCTGAATCAAGTCCAAATGTTAAGTGATGTTTCTCAAAAAATGAGAGATCAATACGATCGCTCTTTGTTAGAAAGTTCATTGGTGGCTACTCGTGAGCAAAGTCGGGCTTCTACCGCATTAATGCAAAATCGTAGTGATGATGGATCAAGGGGGACAAGTGACTTTGACTCTATTGAGCTTGACCGATTTAGTGATTTCCATGCTCTGTCCCAAGAGATTATCGAGTTGATTGTGCGAGTGCGGGAATCAGCTTCGGACATTGAGTTTGTAGTTGGTGAAACCGAGCAAGTAACCCGTCAGTTGGGGGTAATTACTAATCAAGTTCAAGATGATCTTAAGCAATCTCGCATGGTGCCTTTTGCCCAAATTGCCGATCGCTTGCCCAGAGCAGTTAGAGATTTAGCGATTAAAACAGGGAAAGAAGCCGAAATTGATATTAAAGGACGGGAAACTTTAATTGATAAGTCTATTCTGGAACAACTTTACGATCCGATGACCCACTTGGTCAGTAATGCACTGGTACATGGACTAGAAGATCCAAATACTAGGACAAATTCAGGCAAGCAAGCTAAGGGCATGATTACGGTTCGGGCATATCACCAAGGTAATCAAACTATTATTTCCGTCAGTGATGATGGGGCCGGAATTGATGTTCATAGAGTAAAGCAAAGTGCAGTTGCAAAAGGAGTAAGAACCCAAGAAGAGGTTGATCAATTAAGTGATGATCAAGTATTTGAACTTCTATTTGAAGCAGGATTTAGTACCAAATCTCAAGCTGATGAGTTTGCAGGAAGAGGAGTAGGGCTAGATGTGGTTAGTACAGCCCTCAGTGATATTCGAGGCACAATCTTTACTGAATCTAGTCTCACCAAAGGCACTACTTTTACGATCAGGCTACCTTTGACCTTGAGTATTTCTAAGGCGATGTTATGTGTAAGTAACCGCACTAGAATTGCTTTCCCTGTGGATGGATTTGAGGATATGGTTGAGGTTCCCCAAAACCAAATATTTAAGAATGAGCAAGGTCAGTCCTGCTTGACATGGCGGAATACAGTCTTGGCTTATCAGCCTCTATCTAATTTGCTGGGCTACAACAGACAGATGAGTCGGAGTAGTATTTACAACAAACTTGAAGATGATGTAACCTCAATTATTGTTTTGCGTAGTGATGCAGGCTATTTGGCATTACAAGTTGACCAGTTTCTGGGAGAAGCAGAAATTGTAATTAAACAATTAGAAGGACCTATTCCCAAGCCATTAGGTATTGGTGGGGCTACGGTACTCGGTGATGGACGAGTAATGGCGATCGCTAACGTTTTGGAGTTATTTGATATTGCTAGCGGTAGATTGAAACTCTCTAGCTTTAGCACCCCTGACCTACCTTTACCTGAGTTGGATGAAACTACTGATCCAACGGTATTAATTGTTGATGACTCAATTACGGTCAGAGAGCTGCTGTCCCTAACCTTTAGTAAAGTGGGATACAGAGTTGAGCAAGCCAAGGATGGCAAGGATGCATGGGAAAAATTACGGGCAGGTGTGCTTTGTAATTTAATCTTCTGTGATATTGAAATGCCAAGAATGGATGGTTTAGAACTTCTATCTAGGATTCAAAAAGATGAGTTCTTGTCTAAGATTCCAATCGCCATGTTGACATCCCGTAGTTCTGACCGTCACCGTAATGCGGCTAAAGAGTTAGGTGCAAAAGGATACTTCACCAAGCCTTATCTGGAAGAAGAAGTTATTACTGGTTCCAAGCGTTTATTGAAAGGGGAAGTATTAAACTATTAATCTAATCAACTATTAGAAATAGCAAGAAGTCAAAAAGCTCTTCTACTAGTTCTTCGGGAACGTAGGAGATTTCTTGAATGAGTTTTTCTCTGGTGGTCATGTGTTTGTTCTCTTAGTTAATTATCGTCTTTGTTAATTATCGTCTTTGCGGTCTTGCATCCAATTTTTACTTTTTACTTTTACCTTTTTACTCGATCGAGGATCGCAAGGACAATTTGAGAACCTATATCACCCAATCCTTCACAGAGAATATCTTCATCCCGTTGTCCGTTGAGGATTTGCCGAATCGCGGCGATGAGATTTTGCCAACCATTCGAGATCCTGTTTTCCAAAAGTGGTTCTAATTGCTGTCTGACCTCGGCGTCGTCAACGGCTCTCACTACACCCTCGATAAGCTGGGCGTGTTGGCGTAGCTCGTACTCAGTGCCTGCAAAGTTGGCGCGGGCGGTGCGAGAAAGGCGGCGATATTCCTTGGCTTTGGCTGGTTCGCCTTGTTGATCGCTAATCTCTGCCAAAATGTTGTAAGTCGTCCAAATTGTAGCCGCCGCAGGATCGAGGGTTTGCTTAATGGCTAGGGACTCTTCGGCTAACTGTTGTGCCTCGTTGAGGCGATGCGGAAATTGTTGGAGGAGATTGGCAAGGTTACCGAGTCCTTTAGAAATGCCAATAGCATCGTTTGTAACTCGATCTGCATCGATCGCCTTCCGATACCATGCCTCCGCCTCCTCAAGTTTCCCCGCACCTTCACTCACGATCGCCAACTGATTCCAAGTCGCTGCTGCTTTTGCCAAATCACCCTGCGCTTCCTTAATCTGGGCGGCTTGGCGATAGGCTTGCTCTGCGGCTTCCCATTGGCGCGATTTTTGAAAGGTCACGCCCAACTGATGCCATACGGTTGCTTCTGATGCGGGTTCGTTGAGTTGCTGAAAGATTTGCAATGCTTCCTGATAGCGTTGGACGGCTTCGGTGAGGTTCTTCTGCCGCATTGCCAAGGTTCCCAGTTGTCCTTTTGTAACGGCTTCCCCTCGGCGATCGCTCAATTCTTTATCAATCGCTAACGATGCCTCGTAGGACTCACGGGCGCGATCGTAGTCTCCCATATCTGTCAACACATCCCCTAAGTCTGTCTGTAATGTGCCTATCTGTCGCTTCATGCCGTTAGATTGCTCTAGCAGTCCCGCCACCTCTATCGCAAGACGATAATTTACCGCCGCCCGTTCTGGCTGTCCCGTTGACTCACAGCACCGTCCGAGTTTGCCAAGTATGAAACAGCGCTCATAGCTAGGAGTCGCGCCCAAGCCTGTCAAAACCTCCTGAAATACCGCCTCGGCTTCGGTATAGCGTCCTGCATCCCATAACTGAGTACCACGATTACTTCGTGTCAGATACCAAGTTTGGGAGCCAACCTCACCGCCCATGTTTTGCGTCTTTTCTGTCAAGTCTTCTCGATCTTGATTCAGCCCGAAGTAGTCCAGAAACAGGTTAATTTTAGTCACAAAATCCACCGCAAAGTCTTCACCTGCGGCGATGCTGCCGCGCACCGCATAGAGTAAATTCGGCAGTTCCCGTTGGGCGATCGCTCTCGCAAAAAAGGGATTTTTATCATCCTCAAAATACAAATAATCCGATAATTGGTAATAGCGTTGGCGATGGCGGCTGAGGAGTTGCTGTTGTTCGGTTTCGGTCAGCCGTGACCACATCGCAGGGGCAAGAGTCGGATGAAACTTGAGAAAAGGCACACCCACACCCACATGACTCAAAGATTCTGCCTGTATCAGTCCCGTTGCCTCTAGCTGCGTCCTGAGTGCATTCCATTCCGTTTCCGCAATTTCCGTAATCGCAATCAAAACATCCTCAAAAGCTCCACCCTGAAACACACCCAATCGCTTAATCCATTCCTGTGCTTGAGGATCGAGCCGACTCACCGACAGATGTAGCGAAGCAAGCAACGGGTTATTGGGAGTATCCGCCACTAACTGCGCTAACTCCCGATGCACCTCTAGCGACCTTCTTTGCTTCAGTTGCCCCGCCAACAACCCCAACGACAAAGGATGATAGTCCAGCAACTTAAACAACTCCAACAAACCCTCACGGGGCGGTAACCCAAACTGTGGCTCTGGTGGCAACTTGACCAAACTTTGGAAATAGTCCAGCGCATCATTTTCTGATAAGCCCCGCAACGGCAAAGGAATATGCTTCAAACTTCCCTGATTGGGATAATCAGGATGCTGCAAATCCGCCGCCCTCGTCGTCAGCAACACCCGACTATTTCCCGCCTCCGACCATTCTTTTGCCGTAGTAAGTAAATTTGCTAAATCCGACCCTTTCAGCGACTCCAAATTATCCAAAATCACCAATACAGACTGCTTTTTTAGTTCATCGGTTACTTTCTCCGAGTTCGTGAAATTGGTATTCAATACTTTTGCCAGCGTACTCACCGCATAGCCGACTGAATCAGAACCTGAGTAGGGTAAAAAAGTTTTGTCGCCTTTTCCGTAATCTTCTAAAGAGTTGCCATAGTGAATAAAAACTACGCTCTTAAACATCCCAGTCCGCAACAGCCACCGCCCCGTCTCCTCAGCCAGATAGGTTTTCCCCATTCCCCCAAACCCCGAAATCGTCACCCGCCGCGTCACCCGCACATACGCCCGCTCGATCGCCCACAACTCCCGCGACCTACCCCAAAAACCCGCCTCTTGGACTTCACGCAGATTGCCCTCACCCCTAGCCCCTCTCCCAGAGGTAGAGGGGGACAAGAGATCTGGATTAAACAACGCCCCATCATTCCCCACCTGATACAAAGCAGGTAAAAACCAATCCTGCAAACGCATGATCCCCCGATTCTGTCCGCGCTGACGTTCTAGCCTTTCAGGATGATCGTACAAATCCTGCCTCGCATTTTCCAAGGCTTCCCCAACCCTTTCCCCATAGGCAAGATTGCGATAAAACGACTCAAATAATTTTTGTGTTGTCACCACCAAAACCGAATAGGTCATGGCAATCACCGCAGGCAAACCACCCGATGTCAACCTTGCCGCCACACAACTCAAAGGATCTTCACCCGCCGCCATCGCTGACTGACAAGCCGACAACACAACTAACGAAATTTTCTTAGTGTGCAACATCGCACTTATTTCCTTTGCCGATCGCGGATCGGTTGTGCCATCAGCTTTCTCAAACAAAAGATAGCCCATATTTTCCTGCTCATCATTCCGTCCCCGCATCTGAGCAAGCTCACCCTTCGGCAGATCCCGATCGGCATCTTTGGCGGTTTTTTGTCGCCGAAATGACCCATGCCCATCAAAATGCAAAATATGGATCGGCAACTTGCCACGATGCTCACCCCTTGACTCTAAACGCGCCTTGAGATTGTCATAGGTAGCAGGACGCAAAAACTCCACCTCAATCCGATCTCCTGCAATTTGGGCGATCTTGTTGATCTATCGGTAACTGTTCAACAACCTCAATTGCAGCTGCAAGCGTAACCATTTCAAAATACTCCACCTAAAATATTTGATCGATTAAAGGGTATGTACGGGGGCGCTACCCCCTACAGATTAATTATGCATTTTCCTTGCGATCGCCATATTCATCACAAAAAGCCTTAACACCAATATGCAACACAATCACCGTCACCGCCACAATACCAGTAATGAGAAAATCTCCCTTTAAACCCAGTGCTGCCAGAAAGCCACCGAATTTTGAAAGTGCCTCCTTATTATCCAAATCACCCCATTTATCCCATTGCTTATACAACATTCCCTCCTCTTCACAGAGATCCGCCTTGGCTGCTTTCCAAAACTTTTGCAGAAAACTCTTCGCAGGTTCCTTAGTTGCTATTGCGATCGCCTGATTTTGCTTAACCAGTTCTGCTTCTTTATCACTAGATTTTAGAGATGTATCACCAGATAGCGATCGCAACTCCAATAACTGAGCATCAATCTCCGCCGCAAGTATAGAAATTTCTTCATCCGAAAACATTACTTTCACTCCTTGCTGCTGCCAAGAATTTCATGTATTTTAATTCACTTTCCCTAAAATATTATCTTGATTTTCTAGGTTTATGCTATACCGAGTAGGCGATCGCACTGCGAGATGAATTAAAAGTTAGGGCTTATGCCGTGGCGATCGATACATCGATACTAAGATAAAGCCCATTACTAAAGTATGACCAAATAATCCTACAATTAAAGAACTTATTTTTGCCGACGATGAGTAATACTATGCAGTCACAGAAAATCTCAATTTCCTTGCCACCAGAAATTGTCTCATTTATCGAGCACTACAAAGAAACAACTGGATGTCAATCTCGTTCTCAAGTAATCTCTGAAGCCCTTTTGTTATTGCAGTCACGGGAACTGGAACAAGCCTATCGACAGGCTTCTGAAGAAGTTGATGAAGCTTGGGAAGTTACTACTGGGGATGGGTTAAGCGATGAAACGTGGTGAAATCTACTATGCTACCCTTGACCCTGCTATTGGTTCGGAAACAGCAAAACGACGACCTGTTTTAATTGTAAGTAATGATATTAGCAATCAGGTGGCTACTACACTCACCATCATGCCAATTACATCCAATGTGGCTAAGATTTATCCATTTGAGGTTTTATTGCAATCAGCAGATAGTGGTTTATCTAAGTTATCTAAAGTTCAAGCACAACAGATCAGAACCATTTCTAAGCAACGCATTAGTGGCAGTGTAATCGGCAATTTAAATGAGCCTTTGATGCAGTTAGTTGAGTCGGCTATTAAATTACATTTAGCCCTGTAATTCAACCTCATAAAGCAAAGGTGCAAGTGTATATGTATATAAGGTAAAGATGCGATCTAAGGGTAAATTTTCAGAGCGATCGCACTGCGAGATGAATTAAAAGTTAGGGGTTATGCCGTGGCGATCGCTGATTATTCCGTCATTAATTGAGGAAGTTACGCAACAGTCTTTTTTGGACTATATGGAAAAGGGTATCTTGAAGCCTTTGGATATGGAAAAATTAAGCTTTGACTGGGAGGCGATCGCTAAAAATCCTCGATTTCCTGCTGTAACTGCTAGTATAAATAAGCCTAAATGCGGTACGACGGGTATCTGTCAAATCTGCAAAGGCATCAACAATGGTAATCTCAGACATTTAAGGCAATTGTTAGGGTAAAGATGTATTACCATATCAAAGATTCAACTAGAACGAAATAGCCTTGGGATTATGTATGCAAGCTTTATCAAAAAAAGACCTTAAAAATTTAGTTCAAAAAGCGATCTCTAAGGGTTAGCTATATATGCTTTCCTGATTAAAGTTATACAGGGTTAAACCCATCGTCACCCGAATTAGAGAAAAGCCAGCTCCTTTATTTGAAAAATCATGAACCCAGAAAAACCTGATACTGTTTGGAATCATAAACCTTGGTGGTGTCAGCCCTGGTCAATTTTGCTCACAGGCATTGGCATAATTAGTACTAGTTGGCTATTATTTAAACTGATTTGGGTATCGGTTCTAGTAGCTATTCCTATATTGGTTTGGATGGGTTTCTTTTTAATTTTATTCCCAAGACTTGCTGTCCAAGATGACTAGTATTATCTCCTCTTATTTAGGAACTCACATTATCTAGAAAAAAAATATAAACCTGATGATTATTGAGGTTTGGGGTTTGATTGTCAAATTCTCTTAATCTCAGGTAAATTTCTTTAGGTAAATTTTCAAATGTAATCCCAGTTAGGAACTTCGTTTTAGTTCTGTATTAAAATGAACTCATTGCTTTGAGACTGATTATTTAGGGTAGCATTTAAGCGCACTCGATAGGTAGTTCCAGATCTCAGATTCCGTGATGGCAGATTCACTATAAATTCTCCTTGTCTATTCGCTCTAACTGTAGTATTAACTATAGATTGAGAAAAATCTACAATTCCCAGTACACTCCTTTGGGCATCAACGGTGACTGTAACATTAGCATTAGGAAGAGTTTGTCCTAATAAATCTATCGGCAAGCGGACAACACTGTTATTCCTGACGTTGGTGATTTCAGGTCTGAGGTTCTGTAGATTATTACTATTTCCATTACCGTTGGGGTTAATGCTGATTAGACGACTATATTCTTTAATAGTAGGGATTATACCCTGCCTAGAGAGACTGACAGTGAGTCTGGAATTGACTTGTCTATCATTCCGCCGAATTGTATAGCTTCCTTCATACACACCTCTTTCTATTTCTATCATGTTAATAGTTCGGTTCCGATTGATCCCATCTAAGCTAAAGTTAGCAATTGATCTGGGTGTGCCGTAGGCTGTGACTATTAGTTCATCTCCTTCAGTCAGAGCTCGGCGAGAGCTTGTATTAGTCTCAATTCTATCAATGACTAACCTTGAAGATGCAGCCAAAGGCGAAATAGGATTAGTTGATTTACCAATAGCCAGATTGCGATCGCCAAGGTCAGTAACGTACTGTTCTGTCAAGTTTGAAGTTTGAGCCAATATCTGCGGTACAAAGATTAATGTACTTAAACCTGAGATTAAAATGCCGCTGCTTACTTTATTCATAGATACTTTTCCTTAGAGATTTCAATTTCAAATTATAAGTTGGGGGTAGTAATATTTACTGACAGTTTACTGACAGACATCAATTAGTTTTGTTCCAAAAAACTGCGAGTCAGCTATTGGAGCGATTCATGGAAACAGAATTCTTCTGTTAGAGATAAGATTTTTACGCTGCTGATGGAAGCTTTTTAAATGATAAGCGTTCATTCTCCACATCCACAAAGATCGCATCCCCATCCAGAAAATCACCACGCAGAATTGACTTGGCAATTTGGGTTTCTAACTGGCGTTGTATAACCCGCTTGAGTGGACGGGCTCCATAGACTGGGTCGTAACCTACTTCAGCAACAAAATCTAAGGCGGCTTCTGAGAGCTTTAAGCTTATCTTGCGTTCTATTAGGCGTTGTTCTAGGCGCTGAACCTGCAATTTTACGATTTGGCGCAGTTCATCACGGCGGAGGGAATGGAAAATAATAATCTCATCAATCCGATTGAGAAACTCAGGACGGAAACTAGAGCGCATGGCTTCCATCACCCGATCGCGCATTAATTCATACTTGCTATCATCTCCGCCAATATCTAAAATGTATTGCGAACCGATGTTACTGGTCATGATAATAATCGCATTCTTAAAATCCACAGTCCGACCTTGGGAATCTGTAACCCTTCCATCATCAAGGATTTGCAGCATAATATTAAAGACATCGGGATGAGCCTTTTCGATTTCATCAAATAAAATGACAGCATAAGGCCGGCGGCGAATAGCTTCCGTTAGTTGTCCGCCTTCATCATAGCCCACATAACCAGGAGGTGAGCCCACTAAACGAGAAACTGAATGCTTCTCCATATATTCCGACATATCAATGCGGATCATGGCTTCGTCGGTATCAAAGAGATAATTTGCCAAGGCTTTTGCCAGTTCGGTTTTACCTACGCCCGTTGGCCCGAGGAAAATAAAGCTAGCGATCGGACGATTGGGATCGGATAATCCCGCGCGCGATCGCTGAATGGCATCACTAACTGCGCTTACAGCCTGACTTTGCCCAATTACCCGCTCATGGAGTTCATCCTCTAAAAATAGCAGCTTTGCCTTTTCAGATTCCACTAACTTCAAAACAGGGATGCCTGTCCATTTAGAAATAATCTCGGCAATATCTTCTTCTGTAACTTCTTCTCTGAGCATGGGACGATGGTCAGTACTATGGGATTCAATTAGTCTCTCTTCGGCTTTTTGGAGTTCTCTTTGCAGGTCGGTGAGCTTCCCATACTTTAATTCTGCGGCTTTATTCAGATCGTACTCACGCTCTGCTCCTTGGATCTCTAGATTTACCTGTTCGATCTCTTCTTTGCGTTTACGCACATTATCAATCACCTGCTTTTCTGATTGCCACTTTGCCGTTAGAGTCACCTGTTCAGCCTTTAATTCTCCTAATTCTTTAAGTAGCTTTTCTACCCTTTCTTTGGAATCAGCATCGGTTTCTTTTTTAAGAGATAATCGTTCCATTTCTAATTGCAGAATTTTGCGATCGATCTCATCTAATTCTTCAGGTTTAGAGGTGATTTCCATTTTTAACTTAGCGGCGGCTTCATCCATTAAGTCAATGGCTTTGTCGGGTAAAAAGCGATCGCTAATATATCGGGTGGACAAAGTAGCAGCCGCAATCAGGGCATTATCAGCAATTCGCACCCCATGATGGACTTCGTAGCGTTCCTTTAAACCACGCAAAATCGAAACTGTATCTTCAACGCTGGGCTGATCGATAAAAACCTGTTGAAATCGACGTTCTAAAGCAGCATCTTTTTCAATATATTTACGATATTCATCTAAAGTTGTGGCTCCAATACAGCGCAGTTCTCCCCTTGCTAGCATCGGTTTTAGTAAATTGCTAGCATCCATTGCGCCTTGGGTTGCACCTGCCCCAACTACCGTATGAATTTCATCAATAAATAAAACAATCCGACCTTGGGATTCCATTACTTCCTTTAATACAGCCTTTAGTCGTTCTTCAAATTCTCCTCTATACTTGGCTCCCGCAATTAAAGCTCCCATATCAAGGGCAATAAGCTTGCGATCGCGTAAAGATTCAGGTACATCCCCACTTAGAATTCTTTGGGCTAAACCCTCGGCGATCGCTGTTTTCCCAACCCCAGGCTCACCAATTAAGACAGGATTATTTTTAGTTCTTCTCGATAAAATCTGAATTGTGCGCCGAATCTCTTCATCTCGACCAATAACTGGATCTAGCTTGCCTTGCCTTGCCCACTCGGTTAAATCCCGCCCATACTTGGTTAAGGCTTCATATTTGTTTTCGGGAGTTTGGTCTGTAACCTTTTGATTACCTCGGATTTGTTCAATAATCTTACGGAGTTTGTCCTCATCTAAACTAAATTCTTGAAGTAAAGTCTTGCCAAAGCGATCGTCTTTTGCAAAGGCTAAAACCAGATGCTCTATGGAAATAAAATCATCACTAAAGGATTTACGGGCAAGCTCGGCTCGATCTAAGAGTGTATCCATACTGCGCCCTAAATAACCAGAGGCAGTATTACCTCCAGTCACCTTGGGCTGACGAATAATAAATTCTTCTGTGCGATCGCGGAGTTTCTGCACATTAACATTCGCCTTATTAAAAATGCTCGCCGCCAAACCTTCTTCTTCTAATAGGGATTTCATCAGATGCTCACTCTCAATCTGTTGTTGTTGGGCAGCTTTGGACATTTCTGGAGTCCGCACGATCGCTTCCCAAGCTTTTTCTGTAAACTGGTTTTGGGTCGGTTGCATATTTATAAGACCTTAAATATTTAGAATTGACATGATTGTATAGGCAATTTCCTGATCCTAAAGATCGGCTATACATGAGCGATCGGTGCGCTTTACCGTACAAGATTAGCCCACCAATCCACCTACCAATCAAAAACTGTTAGTGGGTCAGAAATGTGTAGTATGTCGATTTATCAAGGCTTTTGGGCTTTTATTTATATCGACTAAAAATGACTACCTGTAAAAGTTTTGGCAAATGTTACGAATTTCCCCACATTTTTGTATAGTACTACCATTGCGACCTTCCCATGGCAATATTCATTTAGAGCCTGTATTTGATGATGTTAATAATCGCTATGCGCTGATGCAATTTGGCTGGGACAGAGAACGGCAAGTGCGCGGCAATATAATCTATGTGAGCATCAAGAATAATAAGGTTTTAATTGAGTACGATAGAGTAAAGAGTGGGATTACAAGCGATCGCCCCCTCATTCCATACCCCCTCATTCCATAGACTAGAGAGCATAATTCATCATCAGTTTGTAAAATAAAGTTTCCATAACGGCTATGATGAGCTTAATGAAATTCAGGAGGGTATTATTATGAGTACTCCAATTTTAGAAGCAGATCTCACTATTAGCTCGGTAGTAAAATCAGCAGTAAATGTGTTTGTAAAAAGTGAAGCTAATGGCAAGGTTAGTGCTATGGTCTTGGGATTGCCCGAATATCGCGTAGAAAGTCGCGATCGCCAATCTGCTCTGGCTGATTTACAAAAACTAGTTACAGCGAAGCTTGTAGGCGCTGAAGTTGTTTCATTAGAAATCGAAATCCCTCAACCTGAAAATCCTTGGCTCCGTTTTGCAGGAATTTTTAAGGATGATCAGTCTTTTGATCGACTACAAGAAGATATAGCTGAGTATCGTCGCGAAAAGGATGCTGAGTTAGAGAATTACTATCATCAAATTGAGATGGAAGAATCTAAGGAATAGATTCTATGACCTTATGGATTCTTGACACCGATCACATATCTTTGTATCAGCGAGGAGATCTGAATGTCATTAATCGCTTGGGTTCTGCTAATCCCAAAAATCTAGCGGTTACGGTTATTTCGCTTGAGGAACAAATGTATGGGAGACTCAGTGAAATTAAGAAAGCTACTTCCGCTATCTCTTTGATAACCGCTTATTCGAGATTAGAAATTACTCTGGACTATTTCAAAAGTGTTCAAGTTTTGCCATTTGACCAAATTGCTCATACATCTTTTGAGAGTTTGATCCGTCAAAAATTGCGAGTTGGAACTCAAGATTTACGCATTGCGGCGATCGCTTTGTCTGTGAATGGAATAGTCGTAACTCGCAATCAAAAGGATTTTGGTAAAGTGCCGAATCTACAAGTAGAAAATTGGCAGTTTAACAAATAAAAATAGAAACACGATCGCCCCCTCATTCCATAAACCAACGATCGCTTCCCAAGCTTTTTCTGTAAACTGGTTTTGGGTCGGTTGCATATTTATAAGACCTTAAATATTAAGAATTGCCATGATTGTATAGGCAATTTCCTAATCCTAAAGATCGGCTATACATGAGCGATCGGTAAGCTTTATCGTACAAGATTAGCCTACTAATCCACCTGCCAATCAAAAACTGGTAGTGGGTCAGAAATGTGTAGTATGTCGATTTATCAAGGCTTTTGGGCTTTTATTTATATCGACTAAAAATGACTACTTGTAAAAGTTTTGGTAAAAGTTTTGGCAAATGTTACGGATTTACCCACATTTTTGTATAGCACTATCGCAATTTCGGAGTAACTTAAGCAATTTTACCAAACCTTTTAGAATTTTTTGTTAGAATTTTTTGAGGGCAACTACCAATTGATCAAAGTCTTTACGAGCTTGTTCGTATGCATCAAGGACTTTATCACCATCTTTTCTTTCAGAGGCAACATCGATCGCAATCAAATCATTAAAAAATTTGCTACTCAAAGCCTTTGCCTGTTTTTGATCCTTAAGCAACCTAACCGCAGATCCGATATCTTGACGTACTTGTCCTAACGGCCCGTGAATGTAGGTGCCAACTGTGATCCAATTATCTGCATCAATAAATAGCTTCAACTCATCAATGCGATCGCTAATAACTTCTAATTTAGATTTACCCGCAGCGATCGCCGAGGAATTTGGCAAATATATACTAGAACTAAATAAAACTACAACTAAGCACAGAGCGATCGCCACCTGTTTTAATATTTTTTGATTTAACCAACTAATCACAGATTTTATACCTCAATTATTAAACTTTTGTCACAGGATTAAATTCTCTCACTATCTGGACTGATTCAGTTTAAGAGCGGATGATCTATATTACTTCTTAACTAAATATTTCCTGAATCGCAATTATCTAATTACCCATTGCCAGAGCCAATGCTTACGTCCTTGGGTCTCGATTTCCTGAACTTGTTTAACTAAATAGTGATATTCCCGTTTATTAATGCCAAATAAAATATCCCAACTTTGGCGGATTAAGGTCGATAAGGTCAAAGCCACACAAACACCTAAGCCCATATAAGGTAACTGATCATTTCTAATTGCCACTCTCACGGCTGCCCAAGTAAAATATTCCATCCATAGAGCTATATCCTCTCGAATCATCCAAAGAGAGACGATTCCCACTGTTAACCATAGAAATATCACCAACGCCCACCGCATTTTTGTCTGAACTAGGATCAACCTCTGAACCTGAGTATCTATAGCTTTTTTGTCATGATCATCCTGCATTTTTTGCTACAGCTTCCACTTTTACTAAGGTTTCGACAATCCCAACTAAGCGATCAATATGATGTTCTTGTCGTTTTGAGGTTTCATTGACCAAAATTACCTGCTCAGAAAGGTGATCCATTTTTTCATTAAATAGTCTAGATTCTTCTCGGCTTTCTGCGGCAAAGCGATCCATTTTTTCATTAAATAGTCTAGATTCTTCTCGGCTTTCTGCGGCAAAGCGATCCATTTTTTCATTAAATAATCTAGATTCTTCTCGGCTTTCTGCGGCAAAGCGATCCATTTTTTCATTAAATAGTCTAGATTCTTCTCGGCTTTCAATCGCATTATTTTCAATGATTGCTTCTACCCGATCAAGCTTTTGGTCTAGGCGTTTAGAAGATTCCTTGATTTCGCCTAAATCAGATCTAAATTCTTTAATTGATTTTTCTTCATACTCTGCCATCCGCACCATGATTTCCACGATATATTCGAGCTTGGCATCAATACTGCTAATAGTTGTTTGAGTCATTTGTTTAAATCATTAGTTTAATAATTAAGAAGCCAAAGATTTACGATTGCGATCGCGCCACCAAGCTAATAAGATACTGGCATTAAAAATACTAGAATAAACACCCGCCGAGAACCCAACCATTAAAGCTAAAGCAAAATATTTCAGGGTGACACCACCAAATAAAAAGATGGCAACCAGAGGCAGCATAGAAGTTAAGGTGGTGTTGATAGAGCGAGCAAGGGTTTGATTTACAGAGATATTAATCAAGTCGTTAATGTTTTGATTTTCTCCCCCAATTTTCATATTTTCACGAATGCGATCGTAAATTACCACCGTATCATTCACCGAAAACCCAATTATGGTCAACAGGGCGACAATAAATAAACTATCAACTTCTACTCCCATAGTTAAGCCCAAAACCGCAAAAACCCCAACCGTAATTAGCACATCATGCATTAAAGCCACGATCGCAAAAAAGGCATAGTCAATCTGAAACCGAAAACCCAGATACACCGCAATCCCCACAAAGGATAAAACTAAAGCCAATAATCCTGAAGTTAATAATTGATTTCCAACGGTTGGGCCTACTCTTTGAATTTGGGATTTATAAATATCAATTTTGCCAAACTTGCTGAGGATATCTTCTAAGGTAGATTGGAGTTGTTCCCGTTCATTAACTTCTAAATCTCCAGTTTGTACCGATATACCTCGACCATCTTGCCCCAATAGTTGCATAGTGGCATTGGCATAACCCTTTTCAGCGATCGCAGCACGCACAACCCCAATATCGATAGGCTGTCCACATGGATTAATAGTATTGCTAGTTTCGCAAACCAACTCCACGCTCAGGCGAGTTCCACCCGTAAAGTCAATGGCAGGACGTAAGGGAGATCCCACAGTTTGCCAAGAAATTAGCATTGCCACAATTCCCGCTAAAATTGCCAAGGTTGAGGATGTTATATAGATTCGACCGTGCTTAATTACATCTAGCTTCATAGAATTGTACCTGTAGATTTTTCAATAGTTGGATTAGAGTTGCTAACTTTTCCTATGGTTTTGACTCCGTACAAAGATGGTTTGCGTAAGCTGGGATAGCTAATAAAAGTTAATAACAAAGCATGGCTACAGGTAATCGCCGTAAACATACTGACTATAACCCCCACGGCAAGGGTAACTGCAAAGCCCTTAACCAGCCCTGAGCCCAGCCAAAACAAAGCCCCGCAGCTAATTAAAGTTGTGACATTACTATCTAAAATACTTGCCCATGCCCGATTAAACCCAGCTTCCACCGACTTATACAAAGTTTTACCAGCTAAAAGTTCTTCTTTAGTGCGCTCAAAGATCAAAACGTTAGCATCAACCGCAATCCCAATACTCAGAATAAATCCAGCTATCCCCGGTAAGGTCAAAGTTACACCCAACAAGCTAAACGAAGCAAAGGTAATAATGGCATAGACCAGAAGGGCAATATCTGCAACCACGCCTAGTAAGCGATAGTACAGAATCATAAATACCAAAACCAGAAATAAACCACTTGCCCCAGCAATAATGCTACTTTGAATACTATCCGCTCCCAAAGTTGCACCTACGGTTCGATTCTCCACAATCTTAATCGGCACAGGTAAAGCCCCAGCCCTCAGTTGCAAAGATAAGTCCGTAGCTTGCTGAAGTGTAAAGGTGCCAGTAATTACGGCTGTCCCTCCAGTTATACCTCGACCCTGAAATTCAGGTCCCACACTAGGCGAGCTAAACAATTCATTATCTAGAAATATGCCTAAACTGCGTCCTGTACCGCCCAATTCTCCTGTGATTTTGGCAAATAATTCGCCGCCCTTATCGTTAAAAGTCAAAGCTACTTGCCAGTTAGATTGAGCCGCATCTAGGGGTTGAGCCACAGCATCCTTAAGTAAATCCCCTGTTAAACCAGTAATATCGAAGAGTGCGGCGATCGCATTTTGGCTTTTAGCAATATCTTCTTTATTTTTAGCAATCTCTTCAGCATTACCATCTAGATCGATCTGGCGCTGTTTTAGCTGCTTGTCTAGTAATACCTGACGCTCAACTCTCAACCTACCTTCAGTCCCGATTTTTTGTTTACGAAACTCCAATTGGGCCGTGTTTCCTAAAACTCTCTCAGCTTGAGCGGGATCGCTAACTCCAGGTAACTGGACGATGAGCTGGTCATCCCCACTAATCTGGATGGCTGACTCTGAGACACCCAAGCCATTTATGCGTTGCTCCACTACAAATTTAGCAGTTTCCATAATCCTAGGGGTAATTTTATCTATACCCTGCTTAGGGTTGGTTTGAGCTTGCAGCGTTAATTGTGCCCCTCCCCGTAGATCTAATCCCAGTCGGGGGGGAGATTTGTAAATCCAAAATACCGCACTCAAAACAACTACTAAAATTACGGCAAGCAAACGACTTTGTTTGGGCATTGTTCTTAAAAATATTCCTTAGGCCAAAAATTTTGAGACGATCACGATCATAACTTGTTTCAGGATTCAAGTTTGGCACGAAGATCTTAGTTGAGGTAATATCCAAGCCCCATATTCATAATTACCTGTGAACTTAATTTACGTCTTGTGTACTTTACTTTACCTGTGTGTATTAAGGGATATATGATCTTCAGCCATATTCAATAACTTGGATTAGTCCAAATTATTTAATTAGAAGTTGCGATTTTTATGGAAAAACTCTATGTCTATCCTCGATCTAGCCAACTTTCTAGTTAAAACCTTGAAATCTTTAGCCTATAAACAAAGGTAAATCTATGCAAAGATTGTTTGCTCTCATTCTAGTATTAAGTCTATGGTTTGGTTTTGGTCTGACCACAGCCCAGCCTGCCTACGCCGAATTCTCCTTCGATACTTTAACTCCCTGTGGCAGTTCACCAGCCTTCAAGGATGTGATTGACAACGAAATCGCTGGTTTCAAATCTCGTCTATCCAGCTTTGAGTCTAATAGTGCTCCTGCCAAGTACCTACAAGGTAAGATTACTGCTGCTCAAGAGCGTTACACCAAGTATGCCAGCTCCACCCTTTTGTGTGGTGCAGATGGGCTACCTCATTTAATCTCTGATGGTCGTTTTGATCATGCTGGTGAGTTCCTAATTCCTGGTTTAATTTTCCTTTACATTACAGGTTGGATTGGTTGGGTTGGTCGTGATTATATTCGGGCTATCCGCAAAGATCCTGCTACCGCTACTCAAAACGAAATCGTCATCGATGTGCCTTTGGCTTTACGCTTTATGCTCACTGGCTTTACATGGCCACTAGCAGCATTAAAAGAATTTGGCGATGGTTCATTAATTGCCTCCGAAAAAGAAGTTTCTGTATCACCACGTTAAGGAAAATTATCTATGACTAAATACTTGTCTTCAGCTCCTGTATTAGCAACTATCTGGATGGTTGTGACCGCAGGAATTCTGATCGAATTCAACCGCTTTTTGCCTGACTTGTTATTGTTCCCTTTTTAGTTGTTCACTTTTTAATTGAATTTGGAGATTTATCATGCGTGATTTTCTTTCCGTACCCGCAGGTGGTCCAGAAGAAGGTAATCTACTTACCCCCGTTAATAGTTCAGGCTTCAGTAAGTTTTTAATTCAAAATTTACCTGCCTACCGTAAAGGAATGGAGCCATTTACTAGAGGGCTAGAAATTGGGATGGCTCATGGGTTTCTGTTATTTGGTCCCTTTGCCAAGCTTGGTCCCTTGAGAGATTCCACTACGATCGCCCCCGAACTAGCTGGATTACTTGGAGCCGTGGGATTGGTATTGATTTTAACTATCTGCCTCTGCCTTTATGCCTATAGTCAACCTCGTCAAAATGACTGGATTGGTGGTGAAAATGGTTGGGCGCAGTTTGCCTCCGGCTTTATGATCGGTGGCGGCGGTGGTGCTACTACTGCTTACTTCTTGACCACAAACCTCAGCTTATTAATGGCTGCTCATACCTAGGCTAGGGATTTGCTTATAGCGATCCAACTTAAGATCCAATTTGAATAGTAAACTTTGAGGGTAGATAAATTCTGCCCTTTTATTTTGCTAATTTTTCCTCTCAGATTTGAAATAGGAATGATTTATTTTTCCTTAGAACTTCTTTAGGCGATCGCATATTGTAATGGAACTCAACTGGCTTACCCAACAATCTAGAGATCAGGGTAATTATCCATCCCTAATATTTGAGCATAAAGTATGGACATTTGCAGAGCTAGAAACTGCCTCGGTGCAAGTTTCCCAACATTTAATCCAATCTGGGATGACCAAAGGGAGCTATGTAGCAGTCTTAGCTAATAATTCTCCTGAGTTAGTAATTTTAATTCAGGCTCTAGTTAAACTAAATTGTGTATCTATCCCTTTAAATACCAGATTATCCGTACAGGAATTGCAATGGCAACTTCAGAACTCCAAACCTGATTTTTTAGTTTATAGCTTAGATAAATTAGAAATAGTTAAGCAACTCAAGGTCAATAATTTACGATTATTTAATCTTGAAGTGTTAGTTCCAGAATATTCCGATTCGACCCATTCGACTGAAGAATTAGGCGAATATCACCTAGATTTGGATGTGGTTCAAACTATAATCTATACCTCTGGAACTACTGGATTTCCCAAGGGAGTAAAGCTGACCTATAGAAATCATTTTGCTAGTGCGATCGCTTCGGCTACTCATTTAAAAATTAATCAGAGTAGCGATCGCTGGTTGAATTGTTTGCCTTTATTTCATATTGGCGGATTATCAATTATTTGGCGCAGTGTGATTTGGGGAATGACCATGGTGTTATTACCAAAATTTGATGTTTCAGAAGTTTGTCAGGCGATCGCTCTCCAAGAAATCACATTTATCTCTTTGGTTCCAACCATGCTAGTTAGGATTCTATCAAGTTTAGACTTCCAAAATACGCTCTCGGCTTGGCAAAATTTGCGGGGTATTCTTTTAGGCGGAGCTTCTGCTAGTCAAGAACTAATAACTCAATGCTTAGAATATCAACTACCAATTATGCCCACATACGGATTGACGGAGGCTGCTTCTCAAGTTTCAACCCTTTTAACTAAGGAAATAAATGCTAAATTTGGTTCTTCTGGGCAAGCTTTAAGCTGTAATCAGGTTCGGATTGTCTCCCTTGAAGATGATGGCTTAGAAGTTGAAGTTGGAGCGATCGGGCAGATTTTGATTAAAGGGAATAATGTAATGAAAGGATACTGTCACTTTCTAGACTTAGGTGACAACTGGCTAAATACAGGAGATTTAGGCTACTTAGATCATCAAGACTATTTATATATCCTTAACCGTCGGAGTGACTTAATTATCAGTGGTGGCGAGAATATCTATCCCGCAGAAATTGAATCAATTTTATTAAAACATCCCCAGATTCAAGCTGCTTGTGTGATTGGAGTTGCAGATGATGAATGGGGACAGGTAGTAGTTGCTGTAGTTAAAGTGATTAAGTCAGAAATAAACCTAGAAGAAGTTAGAGAATTTTGTTTAAATCTGGGCTTATCTAAATATAAACTTCCTAAAAAGCTCTATTTTGTCGATGCTATGCCCATAAATACTAATGGTAAAGTATCCCGTGAACTTGTTCGTAAATTAATGTTATCCTAAATAGCTTAGGGGAATTAGCTCAGTTGGTAGAGTGCTGCGATCGCACCGCAGAGGTCAGGGGTTCGAGTCTCCTATTCTCCATTCTTGAAATGTATATATATTAAGACTTTCAGCCACTAAGATATATGACAACAACTGTACCAAATTGTCCCCTTTTGTCCCGATTTATCCCGTCTTGAACCTACAAAGTGGTATAAAATTGGTATAAAGTTTTATACCAGTTATGGCAAAAGGCATAATTAAAATAGAAGTCTTTAAAGATAGGCTCAGACTGCGTTGGAGTACAAGTGGCGATCGCTTCTGTATTTACGTCGGGCTACCAGATACCAAAATTAATCGTTCGGCGGCGGAGGCAAAAGCTCGACAAATTGAGCTAGACATTATTAGTGGTAATTTTGACCGTACCCTCAAAAAATATAAGCCAGAAGTAAAAATCTCAGAGTCTCGAATAACCGTAGCCGATCTATTTGAGAAATACTGCGAACATAAAGCGAAAGTAAATGAAAAGCCGACTCAAGTTAAGTATCTAGCAGTTTTAGCAAGGTTACGGGAGTTCTTTGATAAGAAGCTGGTTGAAGATTTAACTACCCATGACTGCGAAAAATTTCTAATCTGGCTGGAAAAATATAATGCCAAGCGCACTATTAAAGACCGCTTGAGTATTCTGAAAGCTTGCTGGCAATGGAACAATGAAAAAAATGTTTGGGAAGAAGTTGCAGGAAAAGTTAAAGTTCCACCTCAACAAAAGCCTAAGCCTTTTACTAAAGAAGAAATCACGATGATTATCAATGCTTTTAGAGGCGATCGCTACTACAAACCCTATGCTGATTATGTAGAATTTTTATTTGGCACAGGTTGTCGTACAGGCGAGGTGATTGGATTACGCTGGAAGCATTTATCTGATGATTGCTCAACAGCATGGATCGGTGAAAGCTTTGTAAGGGGAACTAGGAAAGCCACCAAAACTAACCGAGATCGAGTGATCCCAGTGCGATCGCCCAAGCTTGTATGATCGCCCTACTGGTGGCTCTAACTGGAACAGTCCTACAACTTCATCAAGATGTGGCTCTACTTCGTGACCAAATGAGTAACTTAGTTGTGTCCAAAGAATTTGCTGCTTTTAAGGCGGCGGTACGCATCCCGAAGGGAATCGCCGAGCAACACGATGAACAATATGAAAAAAGGTTAGAGCAGATTGAAAAAAAGCTGGATGAATTAAGAAAATAAACTTTTAATAAAAGCTTTTATAGCAATTTCCTATAATCATTTGCGGTTAGATTTTAACTGTTTTACACGCTCAGAATCGGCATCTTTTCTCCAGATTAGCCGATGTCCTTGTAACTCAGCGCAATGATTTTTAAGAACTTCTTGCCATCCTTTAAGGTGAGCGATTTTCTCCGAAATGCGTTCCGCCGCTTTATTATCCTCAAGTAATCCCCAACTTATTTCCTGTTTAGTCAGCTTGGCAAACTTCTCATATAGTGGATAATCAGAAGTAACGTAAGCCTCCTTGCGGTGAAGTATTGGAGGGTTATCGGATTTGCTATAGTCTTTGTACTGAACGTGTAAGTCTCGCAGGTCAATTTGCATTGATGATTGCATTTTTGGGTGAGGATCGGTATCAAATTCTGGATAGAAAAGATAAGTTATTTTTGGTTTGTGGAGATGGAATCTAATCAATGTGGCTCCCATTCTGCCAATGGTACGGCTGACACACCCTTCATATAGTCTGAGCATGGTGTCAAGAGATTCTAAAGCTGAAATGTGGATAGTTAGAAACTTGTCGTCAAGTAAGCCAATTTTGCTATTTTGACAGCATCGGTTAATAAAGCCCGATCGCCCTAAGTTAAATAACATCAAATCCGAAGTTGTACAGGCTGCTTGGTAAGAACCGAATAGAGATTTAATATCAGTCTGATACTGGGGGGTAAGTTGATTGAGCTTTAAGCGTTTGTAGGGATTGTCAAAGTTGCTGAGAGCAAGGAATACTAAAATATCTTGTCGGCGTTTATCGGCGATCGTATCCCAGTCATCTTGATTTGTGGCTTGAATAATGAGATTAAAGGCTCTTCTGACTGTGCCAAATTCTGTTAAAAGAGGCGCAAAACCTGCTAATTCTTCGCCCACTGGTAATCTACCTCGTTCGGTAAAGAACTCCATTAACGGAGATAGCATCTCTTGATAATCTTCAAATCGCTTGCTTATAAGCCTAATTCTGGGTGTGGTGGCACGGGAACGGAAACGTGATGCTCGAAAGCTTTGAGCTTGTGCCTCATCTCGAAAAACAAAATAAATGCCCAGTGCTACAGGTACAGAATCTACTCCCAATACTTGATCGATGTAGGTTTTAAGTTCTTCTTGCTCGAAGTATTTCTGAAAAGTATTGCGACTGCTGACAACACCATCACTATAGGCAATCTGCCCTTGACCAATATCACTGATTAGAACTTGAGCAGAGACGATTAGAGCTTTTTGGCATAGTTCCCAAGCTTTAAGCAGTGCTTCTCTACGTTCGTTCAGCTTTTCAATGACATTGATAACATAGCCAAGATTAACTACTTCGGCACTAATTCTCTCTGTGTGAGGGCGATAAAATGGGTCCCAACCTGAACAAGTAAATCCGCGATCGCTAATCCTTTTAATATCTTCGCCATGACCACAGCCGTAATCAAAGAATGTTGTATTCTCATTAAATAATCCTGCTTCCAATGCCAAACGGACAGGTTTAGATAGGTTGGGACGATGAATAGCAGCTTTATGACGCTCAATTTTAATTTCTTCACTTTCAAAACTTTTATTAAGAAAAATTACCTGATGTCCTTCGATCTTGACATTACATTCTTGTAAGCGTATCTGCCATCCTTTGCGTGTGCCGATAGTATGTGTTTCATAGAAAAGTGCGATCGCATCTTCTTGTCTCGTTAGTTCAACAAATATTTGGTAATTGGGATAATCAGAACTTACAAAAGTTTCTTTGCGATGCAAAATTGGTGGGTTGCTAGAATTGTAATAATCTCGAATTTGAACTGTTTGAGTAGCAAGGTTTACTTGAATACTGGTGTGTAATGCAGGATGTGGATCAATATCAAATTCTGGATAAAACAGATAGGAAATTTTAGGTCGATCGTGACTGAATTTAATAAGGGTAAAGATATAATTTTCGGGCAGAAATGTTCTGGCTTTTGAATCAAATAGCTGGAGAGTGCTCTTAAGAAATTTAACTGCTGAGATGTGAACATAGAGAGCCGTAGGGAGCTTTTTGCCAATTATGCTTTTTTGGCATAGGGCAGAAATATTGCTATAAATCTGTGCATCTGTCCACATTTTTTAATCAATCTCAATTCTCAATTACTCTTAGTTACGATTTCAATAAAATGCTCTAACTTTTTAATACTTGTGTCACCTGCTAGATAACCAATACCGCGATGAAGATGAAGGCGAAATTGCATTGCGAGAGTTTCTCTATCTGTATTTAGTCCATCATTGTGACAACGCTGTTTCAGGGCAATCACAAAAATATCTGACATATTACCTGCAAAGACTTGCCAAGTCATCTCTACATTACTATCCGTAATTATATTGATAATTGATGGTGGTGTGGATTCAGCAAGGGATTTACATAGTGCCCATCGACAAAGAACATTCCAATGTTCGATATGAGTATAACGTTTAAGCTTTAAAAGCTGCTCTTTTGCGGGTTGAGAAAGTCTAATGCGGTCAACAGGTGGTTCCATAAATTAGTTATTGATTCAAATTTACCAGAAGTAGCCCGATCTCACTGAGGTACGATTGGTTGATTCATCATAGTCTAGGAGATACTCATGAGCAATAAGTTGGTTTTGGCGTAGTATGGCTACTTCTTCTTTCCCAATTTCTGTATCTGTTGAAAGCAGAATGACTTGTTGGCTGGCATTTGGGAAGTAGCGATCTAAAAGGTTTAAGCGATGAGATGAGTCAAGCCGACCAAGAGGAGTATCAATTACAACAGGTAATTGGCAACCAGAAACACGAGCCAATCCCCATAAGAAAGCGATCGCTAGCATTTGTTTTTCACCTGCTGATAGGCGATGTTTTGGAACAGACTTGCCTTCTGAATTATAAAGCTCTAGCCGAAATGTATCAGGGGAAATTGTAATGCGATGCACAAGGTGAGATTTATGTAAAAGGTGGAGAAAGCATTCCGTAACACTATTTTCAAGCTGGGCAATTTTATGAGAAGTGAGTTCTTTCCTAAATAAATTTAAGGTTGTTTTTACTTTGTTAACGGATTGGAGAAAAAATTCTAGATTACTTCTTGCAGCTATAGTTGTTCCATACTTTTCTAGTTCTCTTTTTGCTGATTCATGCTTACGTTGAAGAAGCGCTAAATTGCGTTGAGCATCGTCAAGTTCATTCTCTAATAATTTACAACTTGTTTCAGCGTCCTCTTTGCGTTGCAAGAGTTGTTGATAAATTTCAGGGCTAGCAGCAGATGCGATCACATTTTGTAACTGAGTGCTTTCGCGATCGCAGGATTCCAGTTTTTTTAATGTTGAATTCGCTAGAGCCAGAGTTTGAGGTAGATCGTACTCTAAAAGATTTGAGAGTGAATTTAGTAAATCAGGATCACATCCAAGCCATATTTCGCCATGTTGAGATTCATTTTGAAGTTCATTAAATTCCGTTTCTAAGAAATCTTGAACTAATTGAACATATTTTTTGGGGAAGTTTTGATGTTCTACAAATTCCGATAATTTGCGATCGCGTTCTTTAATTAGATCGAGGGCAGCTTTGGCTTTTTGGAAATGTAGCTCTTTTTTACTCTGCTCAATTGCCTCCTCTAAAAGCGGAGATTTAATCAAAATTAACGGCAAAACAGTTTCTGCTAAATTTAGTAGTTCCTTTTTCTGATGTTCAGATTCTTCCATAAGTCTTTGAAAGCTTTGTTCCAGTTGTTCCTTATCTCCAGCAGCTTTTCCACCTTTCCGCATAAACTCACGTTCAGTTTCTGCCAAAGCTATCTTGGCTTTTTCTAGCTCTACTTGCAAATGTCTCTCGTGTTCTTTCTCTAATACAATCTCTGCTGCTTGTTGGGTGATTATTGCCTCGGTCTCTGTAAGTTTGCTAAATGCTTGCGTATCAATTGATTCACGCCGCTTTTTACTTGCTAATACTTCTAAATCGATCTCTAGGCGATCTACAAGTTCCAATCCCAGTATTGTACGAATAGCATCTACAATTCCCTGAGTAGGAGTATCTTGTAATGCAAGTTCTCGAACTTGTTCACCATCAAAGAGAAATAAGCCCGAAATCCCAATTGGCATTAGTTCTTCAATAAACTCATCCCATGTGTTAGTAAGAATTTCGTGATTCCAGCCATCAACATTTATTTCTAAAATATCACGCCCGTTTTTGGGTTGATGTGTCCAGCGACGGCAGACAGAGATAGGAACTTGACGAAGTTCAGACTTATTTAAGTTGGCTTGCTCAAAAACTAATTCGATTGCCGCTTCTTCACCCATTTTGGCATCGCGATTTACACATTGAGACAAAAACTCACCATAGCTAAGGTTTCCTCGCGTAGAACATTGGGCTTTCGCTCCGTATAGGGCAAGGCGTAAGGCATCAATAAAGGTAGTTTTGCCGCCACCATTTAATCCTCCTAACAGAATTATGGGAGAATGGTCTTTGTTAACTTGAACGGTGAGGTCAATAGAATGCCTTCCTTGATAAGCACCAAAATTTTGTAAAATTAATTCACGGAAAATCAAGACTCTACCTCTGTTGGTACCACTGTCACACCAAACTTCATTGCTGCCCAACTGTTAGCTTGCGAGGAAGGCTGAGGTTTGGAAGTTTTTACCGCATCACCCAAAGCAAGTTGACGCACTTTATCTGTATCTCCGTCTTTTGCTGCATCTTTAAGATCTTTGACACGATGAGCATTTTGAATTGCCTCCTCAGGAGATCTAGAGCTTGTCTCAAAACATTTTTCGAGAGCTTCATAAATGCCAACACGACGCATTTTGCCATAATGCTGTCTTTCCACACTTAGGAGTTTGGTGGTGAGTTCAAGGTGCATAGCATTTTCACCACAGAGCGAGGCTAAGATTTCCCATTCATCGGCACCTAGAAGACTTTGGCTATCATTAGGATTAATGTCTTGAAATCTTTCGCCCGTTTCATCAAGATAAATGCGTGGGAGTGAGTCGTCAAATTCATGTTTATCTTCACGCCAAATCCGCCGAATTTCGCTGAGTTCAGCTTGAGTAATTAACTCGATCGCTTGCATCTCAGGCGGAGCATTTTTACGGGCAAGAGTTTGAGCTTTAAGCAATTCTTTCAGCCAATGTTCGCGCCATTTTTTTGTATATGGTCCTGGAATTGGCTTAACTTCTTGCTTTCCATCAATATTATGCGTAAATAGTTGCACGTTACCACTCATGCGCCGAAAGTCTCGTTTATCCCAATCATTTTCTCCATCGGGATTATCGAGGGCATTTCGTAGCTCTAAAAGCGGCTGCATCCATTCTTTTTCTTCATCATTTTGGATCATTGCCTCCATCGATTTGTCCTTATTAACTAATGTGCAGACCCAACAACCAAAACGTGAATCACCACAACTAGGGGTACTGCTGTCAAAGACTAGAGGGCATTCGTTATCGGCAGTTGCGCCACGATACATCGTAAAAAGATCTTTATTACTATTTCCCCAAGGGTTAGCATATTGGTGAAGATAAAGCCATACTTCATCATTTCGCCAGTCGGCGATTGGGCTATAGATCAGGGAGTTCGGTAAGCTACCGTGATATAGCAAAGATGTGAGGGCATTGTTATTAATGCGATCGCCGATAGTACCCATTTCATGATCGCTCATTGTTTGCGATCGCTTAGAGCTTTCAGCTTTGCGTGTACCAAGAACGATGATCGCTTCGCCTTTAGCGCGAACAACATCTTGAACAAATTGGTTGGATGGTTTAATTTTGAGGCGTTCTGTACACCAACGAAATCCATTACGTGGGGCAGGATAGCCTTTGCCAATGAGGTTAACCCAGAAGGTATCTTTGACATCGGGGAATAGCAGGTTTGCAGATATCGGTAAGCCTTGTTCAATAGCAGCGGTTTGTATATTAGCAATTGAGCGTTTTACCCATGCTGACACTATCGGATTTTCGACGCGGGTATCAGTAGTGATGACATAGACTTGCTTGGTGCGTTGTTCGGCGGGAAGTTGTTTAAGGGCTTGCCAAACTATTTGCAGGGTTGTGGTTGAGTCTTTGCCACCTGAATAGCCAACAATCCAAGGAATTTCGTCATGACAATACAACTGCTGAATCTCAGTTATTAGCGATTTAATGTCCTCAAGTAACTGGGGTAGAGTACGTTGGGTTTCGGTCATGGTTGCAAATCTTGTCTTGAAAATAAATATCCTATTACTGTTGTAGTCCATTTAGTCTACAAATGACAAAATTAAAAATAAGGCTTTGGTTTAGTTAGTTATAGTTGATAATCAAGTTGCATTGGTTATTGAAAGGTTGTTGATTTTTCTGGCGATCGGTATAAAAATCAATAAAACTTATAATTCAGCCTCAGCAAAATTCGGGAAAAACCTATAAACTTCTGAGTAAATTCTAATATCACCGTCTGGAACACCATCAAGTTTCGGTAGATGAGTTTTAATGGGCAAATGATTATCCAGATTGCGTAGTTCTCTATAAGTTAAATATGGAATCTCAATTTTGAATGCCTCCTCTTTTAACCTTGTAAATGGCAATCTTTCAAAAGCACAATTATTTACCTTATGTTCAGTTTCTTGATTGAAGAAAACACCCCCAACAGTTAACATATTTGCCCCGTCATTATAATGAAAGTTAAAAATTTGCTTGTATCTTAACTTTTCTGCTCCTAATAACCCACCATTCCTGTTGGTTAAAGTCTCATCTATTTCATTATTTATAATTCTACGAAAGGCTTCTGCTGTCTTCCAAGCTGAGAGATTTTTATTGGAAATGTCTATAGGAATTTTTCCCTCTCCTACAAGCTCTTTTAATCTATCAAGCCTAGATCTTTCTTCGCCAGAACCATCTTTTTCAAACTCAGAACCTGGATGTGCATTAACTGAGACTATAATTACACTACCTGCTTTAGCTTTGCTGCAAATGGTCTTTACATCTGCTAAAACACTTTGATTTAGTTTTCCGTCATAATCTAACCAAGCAATAGTATCTTGATTCCAGTCTAAATTAGGCAGTACACTATTTGAGTGTCCAAATCGGATATCTATACATCCAAAAGGTCGATTAAACACAAACCTTTTTTGAAGGTTTGTGTCAGGTTCACCTTCAATACTTATCATTGAAGTGATATTTAAAGCCTTATGAAAAAGTATGAAATCAGAAAAATATAATGATCCAAAACCAATATATCTATAATTTTCTACAAGGCAAAACTCTGAAAGTTGACGGAGAGCTTCACAAATCATTTTGCGCTCTATATTTTTGGCAGGTCTGAGAGCATAGTTAACTTTTTGATAACTCCGAGCCATTAATCACTACACTCCATTCTCATAAAATATTCAAAAGTTTTTTCTCCAACCTCCTTAAGTGTCCTAACATCTAGAACCCTTTTAACTTGTTCAACCTCATCTAAAGGTTTTTGATATTTGATTGTGCTTAAAGAGACAGTTTGCTCAGGAGGAGTTTCTGATGGGGTGATGAAAGACTGTCTTGTTGTAAAGTTCCTAAGTGGAAGTGATTCCGCCCTATTAATGACTAATTCTAATGATGTAGGATCATCATTTTCTTGGTTTTTCTTATCTCTAGCAACTCTCCTTAAAAAATCTATTACTGGTTTCATAATAGTTATCATATCTTCGCGCACACTTCTATAGAGTGGCAAATCAGAATCAATATAGTTCTTAGTAGTATTCCAGGGTAAAAGATCTGATTGAAGAGAATCAAAAAAAACAAATCCTCTAAATCTAGCATAATCATTATGAAACTTAATTCCCCAGCCTGTTATAAAGTCTGTGTTAGCTTCAAGAATTAGCCTGTCATTACAATAAACATTCCAACCTGCTTTTGAGGGTTCTGGCATAGATAATCCAGCATATATTTTTACTGAGACCTTTTTTGAATCTTCCGTAACAATTTCTTTCTCCTCAAAGGCTGGTGATATCAAATCAGATGAGATTAGAGATGGTGGAGAAAATTCCAAGCGTGTATTATTTAATTTGATCTTAAGACCTTTTTCCATTGTTATTTGGTGGACTGATTCTAGTTTTTCTCTTAGTCTTATGAGAAAGTTATCTAGGCTAAATTCATCTGAAACACCAGTATAAAGATTAGAAACTGTGATTGTAGTACCAACATTTGTGTTATTGACTTCCAAATTTTCGTTTGCAGTCTTAAAATAAAAATCCCATTCACTCACGCTAGCCCAGTCTTCTATATTTTGCTCCAGTTCAAAGCTAGAGTTTTTAGTATGCGACTCAACTGAAAAGAATCTCCCCAGCTTAAATAATGCCCTTTTCATACCGACACCAAAGTTTCCAATTGAATGATCTGTAGAAGGCATTCCCGACGGTCTTCCAAAGCAGAAGGCATACTCTCTAGCCGTTTTAACATCCATACCTCCACAGTTGTCGGTAATCTTGAACATTTGTGATGTTACTTCTAGATGGACAAATAAATCTGTGTAATCTTCAGAATGTTTTAATCTTTTTGCTCCATCCACAGAATTATCAACAAGATCTGCAATAGCATCAACTAAAACTAAGTCCTTAGTTAACATATAAATAAAAAGCTCTTTTGTCGGTGAAGCTTTTACTCTTAAATCGGCTTGCTCTGACATATTGCCTACATCAATAAATTGCTTAGGTCAAAATCGCTATTTTGTTTATTCATTTCATCCCTTTCAGAACTTAGAAACAGCAAAATACGCTCTAAATGATCAACTGATCCTTTTATTTCATTGTCGATTATTTCTAGCCCCGCATTAGCATACTCCTCAAAAATCTTGATCCGAGATTCCTCAGACTCCTCGCTGTCAGCAAGTACCCTAGGGTTTTTAGTTGCAACCACAGCTAAAAGTTTTACAACCTTATCATATTTTCTGAAAACCTCATAGGGAATAGGATCTGGGTCTTTTTTCGAGAACTCACTAAAAGGCTCACGGCGATCGCGCTTTGCCCCCAATGCTGCCGCAAACACCAACACATCTGCATAAGTCTGAAACGGCTTAGTTGTATCATCTGCCTCAGCTCTTAAAGATTTTACCAACTCTGCCTTATCCTTCGCGATTTTTACCCTTGCATCAGCCATTCTTAATTATTACCCAATCCAAAAATATCTTATACACAAACAACCGACCCTTTAACTTCAATTGTATCTATAACATTCAACATATCATCTATCACCATCAAACCAGCTATTATCAGCAAGCGATCACACTGATGACGAGTATGCAAAGCTAAAAGCGATCAATATTGATAGTGCGTTACAATCCTTGTATATTTTGCCATTTTATAGCTATGCCAACAATAAAAACTAAAAGTGTCAAATCTGAGAAGAAAAAGGGATTTTCGCATTTTCGCTATGCTGAAGCATTCAAGCTGCTCCACATAGATGAATTACAGAGATGGCATATTGATATTCAATCTTGTCCACCCAGCGACTTTCTACAACTTCGCCTAAAACGATTAGAACAATGCTTCGATCTGCAAAATTATGAAGAATCAAAAAAGTTAGTTATCGATGCAATTTGTGAAGAAGCAATTATTAGCTTTGAACGGCTCAAAATCTGGAAGGGTGCGGCTCTATCTTCAGATGTAGCTACAGGTGCAGCCGACTATCTCATTGCCGAACGCAAAGCATATTTAGAAGCACCATTTCTTTGTATTGTGGAAGCAAAAAAAGATGACTTTGAGCAGGGATTAGCGCAGTGTTTAGTAGAAATGCAAGCCTGTCAATGGCGAAACGCTCAAATTAACAAGAAGATAGATGTATTTGGGGTCGTTACAAACGGCGATACATGGAAGGCATACAAACTAGCGATCGCTGGTACTGTCTATGAAACCATGCCCCATGCTACAGGAGATTTAGAGAGAGTATTAGGGCTTCTGCAATCGATATTTCGAGAGTGCGAACAGAATCTAGGTAGGTGAGATTGGAGTGATTGTATTAACCATGATTCACCTCCAAGACTTCAGTATATTCATAATCATAGGCACTCCTTCGCACTAAAGGATAGCTCCTGCCATAGAGAACTATGTCATCGGTTTGTGTATCAGGTTTATTGGAATTAAAAACAAACACATATTCTTTACCCACGCGAGGAGTCATCTCTTCAGCAACCTCAACCCGCCACTGGGTTTTAGAAACCATCACCACAAGCTGATTTGCCAATTGAGGGATTAACCTTGCTACCTGCCGACGGTAAATTTCATCAAGACTACCAAAAGGTGAATCCATCACAATCGGGAAAGTACTACTATCTGGCCCCATCACCAAACCAGACTTGCTCCATTCCCTCACGCGATCGATGATGCTCCCGATAAAAGACAAACTGAGAATTTGATTCTCTCCCGTTGAAGCCCCCGACTGCACCTCTTGCCCAGCCACAGTTTCTACTAAGCTCAACTCATATTTTTCACTTAGCCTTGGCATTTGTGCCTTAAAGGAGATTTGGCTAAAGATTTCACCGATTCGAGTTTCCAATTGCTTACGAAATAGCTCATTGCGATTAGTTTTTAACTCAATTAGAATATCGATTGCCTGTTGCGCGGCATCAATGCGCTTTTGGGCAAGCTTTTGCTTACTTTCATTTTGCTTACTGCTCTTAATTTGCATGCCAAGATTTTTAATTTGTTCTTGATAATCAGCGAGTTTCTGAAGCTTCTTGCCCTTCTCTTGATTTAAATCCTCAACCTTGCGATTAATCTCATCAAGACGTGTTTGCATTTGCCGAATATCTTCAACAGGACTCTTGCGTAACTGTTCGCTAATTGCCTCTAAATCTAGCTCAAGTCGAGAAATCGTAGTTTTGAGTTGATTGATATTAGATTGCTTTGTATCAATACCTTGCCAAAAATCGGCAGCCTGTTTCTCCACCTCATCGACAAATCCTTCTAGTTTTAGGGTTGCCGTTTCTACATCTGCTAAACCAGCTTTTTCTAGCCAAGATCTGACCTGCTCATAGTTAGGAGAGCCATCATGTAATGCTGTACCACAGATGCATTTGCGCCGTTCCAATAGATCTTGCACAAAGGTCTGTTTGATATCCGCAGGCAATTCGCCACGTTCATGCAATCCACCAACTAGATCTCGAAAATCGGCGATCGCTTCAGTCAGAAATACACTATAGCCCTTAGTAGAAATATCTCCCTTTAGTTGTCCCTTTAAACTTCGTAAGTTACTACGATTTTCGTGTTTTTGTTGTTCAAGAGCCTCACGCCGCTTTTGGATCTCATCAATACCACCCAATTCCGTCAAGCGTTGATTGCAAGATACTTTTAGTTGGTTTTGCGCTTCCAGTTCTTGTTCGATTTCTTTAATTCGCAGTTCACATTCAGCACTATCGCTCTCTATTTTTTGCTTTTGCGAAATCAAAGTTTTGGTTTGGGCATCACCAATCTTCATGAATTCATCTTCAAGGGACTTTCTCGCTTCCTTAAGATGCTTAATTGCATTGTCTAAAACCTGTACCCCCAAAAGCTTTTTGGTCGCTTCCGCAATCTCATTGCGATTGTCTGATCGCACAATTTGCTCGATCCGCTCACCATCGAAAAAGAAGTACTGATGCAAACTCTTAGGCAAAATGCCATTAATTACTGCTTCAGGATAATTTTGAGTCACCCAACGCCCATCATCCCCCGCCACTTGCAAAAACAACTCACTTTTACTGTACTGAATATTTTTCTCACCATTATAGTAGGCGTGGGTTAGCCGCCGCACTCGATAGCGCTTACTATCATGCTCAAAGAGTACCTCTGCCCAACATTCCACAGGTTGATTTAATTGTGATTCAGCGATCGCTTGACGATTGACAAGCTGCTCTGGATCGCCAAAGGCGGAGGTAAATTTTTCGTATAGCACCCATGTAAAAGCATTGAGTAGAGAGGTTTTGCCAGTGCCATTATTACCATGCAAGATCGTAATGTTGTGATCGTCAAACCTTGCTAGCACAATCTCAGGCGTTTGTTGATAAAAACAGCGAAAATTAAATAGCTTGATAGAGATCAGCTTCATTGCACAGCTTCCTTGACAATATTAAGAATATCTTCATTAATTCGACCAAGTTCATTTTTGTCGAGGCGATCTTTCTCTACTTTTAGTACATTGCGGATAATTTGTTGAATTTCAGGCGGAGCTTTGTCAATTGGCTCGTTTATACTACTCAGACTTGAAACTTTGGACATTTATCCGACTCACATATTTGTTTACATTGGAAATTGAAAAAACTATTCTACAAATCCAGCAACCCATAGCTTTTTTGTACTTCTAATAATTTTACTCTAGCTTCTCCGCAGTTGTCTGCCAAGTCAGCAAATTCTACAAACCGCTGCAACTCCTTCCTTAATAAATTACGCTCAAGATCCATAGTGTCTCTACCCAGATTTGGGGGCAAGACAATCATGTCAAATAGAGTTGCACGTTTTTTTGTGGGGTGGGGTCTCAAAATTCTGCCGCGACGCTGAATAAACTGCCGAGGATTGCTACTACTCGCTAACATAACTGCTGTTTTAATTGCAGGAATATCAACACCTTCATCTAAGCAACGAATTGCCACGAGTCCTTGTAATTCACCAGTTTCAAACCAAAGCCTTAAATTTTCTCTCTCATCTAAAGATGTTTCGGCAGTATAAGTATTTACTCTATATCCTAATTCTGAGCCTAATAATTGTGCTACTGCGTCCAATTGACGAGTAGTTTCTTCCGTCACTGTATCCTCAACAGAGCCATCGCCACAATAGATCAGCGTATGGTATGTATCAAGGCGTTGCTCCATCAGTTCTCGAAGCGCAGTTAATTTATTTGCAGCCGATCCTACTAACCTAGACCGCTGCATTAGCAAACTCGTTAGCATTTCGTTATCGCTACAATCTCCACCAAGTGCGATTCCTACGGATGCGGTTCCCGCCGCTTTGCCAATTTTTTTTGTCAACTCAGCATATTTTTCAGCTTCACCTTCTGTTAAATTCACCAATATAGGATAGTAAAGGTAATGCACCAATGCCCCGACTTTAATTGCGTCCTCTAAGGAAAATTCAGGTTGGATGGTTGTGCCAAAATAATCAAATAAAGCTTCTGTTCCCAGTTCGTCATAGTAACGCTCTGGGGTTGCAGATAGAGCTAGTCTTAGTCCTACATTACGAGGCAAACTTTCTACTAAACGCCTTGCCCCTAAATTATGAGCCTCATCACCAATAATTAAGGTTTTTTCTGGCAGATAACGTAGCTGTGATTGCAATCCCTGTCCAATCAAGGTAGCGTTTGTAGTAATTATCGTAAGAAACTTCTGATTTCCCGACCGAACGTTATAAAGCTGAGTAGACAATCTATCTTGCCAAGTATGGACACTTTCAAAGGCAAGAATGGGGTCTAACTGAAATTTTCGACATTCTCTTGCCCATTGAATAACGAGATGCCTATAAGGGCAAACGATTAGTAAAACTTGTAAGCCAATCTTTTTATAAAGTTCTGAAGCGATCGCCAGTGCTGTAATAGTTTTACCGCTACCCGTTGCCATTTTCAGTGTGCCGCGACCATTATTAGTAAACCAATTGGCGATCGCTTGTTTCTGGTAATCTCGTAAACTGATCGTAGTTGGTAATACAGGTACTCCATCTCGACCACTCAAAACAGGTAAGTAATTTGTTCCTTCCTCTGCCGTAGTGGGAGTCCGCCTAGTAAATTCATTTGTAGGTAAATGATCGGGACGCAGGCGCAGAAGCGATCGCTTGGCAGCTTCGGGGAAATCAAGGATGTCTAATAAAGGTGTGCGATTTTCCCATAACCGCATGAAGTTCTCTTGTTTGCTCAATGCCCGCTCTCTTACTCCTGTCTCCCATGAGCAAAAGACATCTATACACTCAAAATTATCAATCAAAGCACTAGAACTTTCATTTGCCGATCCTGTAAATGCCACAAGATTTCCTTTATCATCAGAGAAAATACCTAACTTTTCATGATAGATGCCTCTATGAGTGCGAATATCTTTACAGATAGCAAGCTTGATTTCTAGTAAACCTTGACTCAATAACCATGCAAGGCAAGCAAGACGATCTTTGATAACTTCTTCAAACTCCTGTTCTAGCTCTCTTACTAAACATTGGGTAATGATCTCTTCTCGTTGCTGCAATCCTTGAGCGATCGCATTGGCATCCTCTTGAGATAAGCAAGGTGATGCTATTAAGCGCATTTTGCCACCAGAACGAAGCATTACAGATAAACCTCTTGCAACGGCTGCCATTGAAGTACTAGAAAAAAATCCTACTGCCCGACAATAAAGCAAAGAATTCTCTAGACAGGGAATGTAGAAGTCTTGAATAAGGTCACAGTTATCACTACGATACTCGCCATTAAGATTTAGAATGCTCAGAACCAATTTTGAGTCTCCTTCCTAATTAAAAAATATTTAAATTCCACTAGCTAGTAATTACTTTGGCACAACTCATCTGCTTTGCAGGAAATCCACAAGTGCATTTTAGATTATTAGCGATCGCCACACCCACCAAATTATAATGATTCACTACGTTCAACTGATCGCCTGTCTGCCTGCTCGTACCTGCGCTAGCAGTAGCAGTTTATCGTGCCCTCGCTTTACTCACGGGAGCCGAATCGGTGCAGCATCGGCACGGGAATTACATTGACTTCATTCGGCTAAAGCCCAATTCAATTTTACTCTCTGGCACCACTGCCCTTACGGGAAAACCAGCCGTGCATTTTGGCTTATTTGTTATTTGCGATCGCCAGCCTCAATTACAAATCTAATTCCTACGGCGGAACGCATACCGAAGGTAATCTCACAAAATAACTCCTAACTCAAACCAAACTGCCAAATAACAAATCTCTACGCTCAAAGCCGCGAGGCAGGGCAGAGAGATTATTGTTGCTACGCTTTTCAGAATTCTGGCTCGCTCTACGGGATTGGAAATTTTATCACAGGAGTACCTGTGGAAATGAAATTGTAGTGTGTTCCGCTCGCTGTCTATACGGATTCGCTGCGCTCAATTTATTAATTGTGTGGAGTGGTGGTGCAGAGTATGAGTGTGTGTAAGGGGGCGCAGCCCGAACGATTCTGCCTCCGATTTTCATTTATGACAGCCACTCAGGTTTTACCCGTTCCTCTCCCAGCCAATGCAATTCCACTTTTACCCCCAATCCCACCGCCAGAGCCACCGTTCCCCAAGTTCCCGATCCACTTGCACATTTCCAGCATTTACTAGGTTTTAGCCCTTCGGGTGCTAGTTTATTTGCCCACGCGTGGAGCATTCCACCCTTTGCCGCCAGTGCTTTAACAAGTTTTGTACTTCTAGCTGCGAGTTGCCATTTTTGCATTCCCTCAGTGTTGTAGTGGGTTTGCTCACCAGTTACCCATTCTCTAGCAGTTTTATCCACTCCATCAGCATCGCCTATGTGCCAGTGAGTTCCATTACGGTCTAGTTCCCACAGTTCATATTTCACCTGCTCCACTTCCATCCTATTCAGTTTTCTAGTTCCAGTTACCCCGTAGTGCATTCTCTTTTACTCATTTATCATTCTACTATTATAGCTTTTTTATCTAGTTTCGGCATAATTCAAATATAGGTATATGTGATACTTTAAGCGTTATATATAGGTAGTTTTGATCGTGTTACCATCCCTAAACCATAGCTATATCATTGTAGAAATGCTATTATGTTTACATGAATTAAGTAGCCATTTATTTATCCATCATGCAAACCAAAATCATCCGAACCGAATATACAAGCGAACAACAAAAGACCCAGTTCAAGACTTACACCTATAATGTCCTAGCCATCAAAGGCACAGACCGCTTAGGACTTGTCCAACAAATCACTCAAGTCTTTTCTCTAGACTGCGAATTAAAAAGAACCGATCAAGAAATCAAATCTATCTACTTCGGTTGCTCAACTATGGCTGAAGCCGAACTAATCGCCAGCTACTTCTTAAAAACCTATCCCGATCTAGCCAGCCTTGTTAACTGCAAATATCCCAACGTGGAAGTTAGAGAATGCTACCGCTTATCTACTCCCTATGAGGTCAAAGTCGCCACTGTTCCAAACTAACGAATTAAGGAAGCCGAAACATGACAGCTATTTTAACTAATTCTGTGGACATAATACCAGTCCCCACCGTTGCCCAATTACTTGAATATCGAGTATGGCTAGTCGAGCTATATCAAACCTACATCGACCCCGAACATGGTGAAATGCAGGATCGAGAGGCTATGCACATCGTAGCCAAAACTACAGAGCCATCTAAATCAGTCAAAGTCAGAGCTGAGGCAAAAATGCAAGGTTGGAAAGTTTCGCAAATGTGGAGCTTACCCCATCCAGATTACGACTTTTAGGAGGTAATACCATGCAATCAGAAATTACCGAAAGAATCGTTAGAAATGAGATTTACCTTTGTCAAAGTTCCCTAGTCGAAAAATGCTTTGAAAGTTCACTCTTTTCTATTGATGATATTGAAAACATCAATGATGCAGAGACGGACGAATATCAAGAAATCTTTGAATGGTGGGCGATCTCCAACTGGTTAGCCGAAAAACTTAAGGAGCATCA
>VYKS01000171.1_pt1 | contig 38706 bp, 39 predicted proteins | sample 5114511 | NCBI WGS metagenome assembly VYKS01 (sample SAMN12291795, study PRJNA351875) | freshwater metagenome | isolation source: freshwater lake | place: USA: Michigan, Gull Lake | collected 2011-07-05 | reverse complement strand
GGGGTCGCGGCGGCGTCAGCCGGGGCGGCCGCGGGCGCGGGCGGGGCGGTCTTGGACTTCACCCACGCGTCGAACTCGGCTTGGGTCACGACCTTGATCTCGATCGGCATGTTGGCGTGGTCGACGCCGCACAGCTCCGAGCATTGGCCGTAGAACACGCCGGTGCGCTCGGCCTTGAACCAGGTTTCGTTCAGGCGGCCCGGGATGGCGTCGGTCTTCAGACCAAAGGCCGGCAGGGCGAAGGCGTGGATCACGTCGGCGCCGGTGACCTGCACGCGGACGACCTGGTTCACCGGGACGACCATCGCATTGTCGGCGGCCAGCAGGTACGGAACCTTCTTGGCGTCGGCCTGCTCCTTGGTCAGCGGCAGCGAGATGATCTCGCTGATCTTCTGATCCGGGTACTCGTAGCCCCAGTACCACTGATAGCCCGTGGCCTTCACGGTCAGGGCCGGCTTGGGCATGTCGTTGTAGTGGAACAGCAGGCGGAACGAGAAGATGGCGATGACCATCAGGATCAGGACCGGCACGACCGTCCAGATCACCTCGATCGTGGTGTTGTGGCTGAACTTGGCCGGGACCGGGTTCGCCTTCTTGTTATAGCGAACGATGATCCAGACCAGCAGGCCCAGGACCAGCAGGGTGATGGCCGTGATGATCGGCATCAGCACCAGGTTGTGGAACTGGATCGCGTGGTGCTTCAGCTCCGACGCGGCCGGCTGGAGGTCGATGGCCCCCGGCGTCGGCTGACCCATCAGATCTTCAGCGAGCGCGTGACCCGCGAACATCATCGTAGCGGCGAGGGCGGACGCGCCCGTCATGATCCGCCGAATCCCCGAAAATTGCGCCTTCATATCCCTCACGGCCCGTTTCGGCGGCGATTTGAGCCTGATCAAGGCCCACGCCGCGCCGACATGCACATTACGACTCTCGATAAGATGCCGCGCAATCGACTTTGCTCAAAATGAGTCGCGCGTCGACGCCCAGCCCCACCGATTGTCGGTCCGGAGGCTGCATACGCGCATCGCCAGCCCTTGCCAAGCGCCAGAGCCCACGCGCTGAGCATGGGATTGGCCGCTTATCCCCGCCGCGAGGGGGTCCAGTCGCGAATCCCTCTCAGAAACCCCCGAATCCCGTGTCCGGATCATTACGTATCATTCATGGATAGGTACCTTGCGATACTCAGTACCTGGCGGTAGAAGAGAGCATCAACGGAGGCAAGGACGCCGTGCCGGAAACAATTGAAATCCAACTGAAGAAAGGCGTGCTGGCGCTCTGTGTGCTGGCCCTGCTCTCGCACGCCGACAGCTACGCCTACGAGATCGCCAGCAGGCTCACGAAGGACATCGATATGGGGGAAGGGACGATCTATCCGCTGATGCGCCGCATGCAGTCGGATGGCCTGGTCGAGACCTATCTGGTGGAAAGCCAGAGCGGCCCGCCGCGCAAATACTACCGCCTCACCGCCGCCGGGCGTCAAAGCCTTGAGCAGCAGAAGGCCGAATGGACCGCGTTCGCCAATGCGGTGAACGACATCGTGGGGGCCGCCGCATGACCCGCGCCGAGTTCATCGCCCGCCTGCGTCGCGGCCTGTCGGGCCTGCCGGCGACCACGATCGCCGACATCGTCGCCGATCACGAGGCCCACTTCGCCGACGCCCAGGCGGCCGGCCGCACCGAGGCCGAGGTCGCCGCCGCTTTGGGCGATCCCGACCGCCTGGCCCGCGAGCTGCGCGCCGAGGCCGGTCTGAAGCAGTGGGAGGAAAAGAAGAGCCCGTCCAACGCCATGGCCGCAATCATCGCCCTGATCGGCCTGGGGGCCATCGACGTGATGTTCCTGCTGCCCCTGCTGATGGGCGTGCTGGCCACGCTGTTCGGCTTCCTCGTGGCCGTGGTGACGTTGTTCGTCTCGGGCGGCTTTGTCTTCGCCATGGGGCCGCTGTCGGCGCCTCCGGGCGGCCCCCTGACCGCCCTCCTGGCCGGCGTGGCCCTGATGGCCGGCGCAACCTTCCTGGGCTCGCTGCTGACTATCGCCACGGTTGGCCTGTTCAACGCGGTGGTCTGGTACGGCCGTCTGCACTTCCGGCTGCTGAAGCCGGCCATCAACAATCAAGGCTGAGGGGGCCGTCATGATCCGTAATGCGCTCATCATAGGCGGGGCCAGCTTCGTACTGATGCTCGGCAGCGTCGCCGGCGTCGCCGCCCTGGCCGGCCCCGTAATCATGAAAGACGGCTGGACCATTCCGTTCGAAACCCACAAAGAAGGCCGGAGCCAAAGCCGCCATCTGGGCTTAGCCGGCAATAGACCTTCACCGACCGTCTCGCGGCAACTGCCCTGGACCGGCGATTCTCTGATTGTCGATCTGCCGATCGACGTCACCTACGTCCAGGGCCCCGTCGCCCGCATCGAGGTCAGCGGCCCTGCAGCGATCCTAGATCGCCTGCGGGTCGATAAAGGCCGGATCAGCCTGGCGGACGGAGATAGCGACCTTTACGCCGACAGCTTGACCATCGACCGCAATGGCATCCGCGTTCACAGCGACGCCGACCGGACGCGGATCATCGTCACCGCACCGAACGTTCGTCATTTCAAGCTGGATGGGTCCGGTGATCTGGAGATTCGGGACTTCGACCAGCCGGCCCTAGATCTCGCGATCAATGGCAGTGGAGATATCACCGCAGAGGGCAAGGTCGCGGCCCTGTCCCTGGCCGCGAACGGATCGGGCGAAGCCCAGTTGGAAGACCTGGCCGTCATGAACGCCGACCTGATGATCGCGGGGAGCGGCAACGCCGTGGTGACAGCGAAAAACGTCGTGACGATCGCGCTTTCAGGCAGTGGCGATGTAAGCCTTCAAGCGCAGCCGAGCAGTCTCACCGCAAGCACCAGCGGCTCGGGCAAAGTGCAGCACGACTACCAATAAGACCGCGACAAAAGGGGCGGGGTGACGGACGCGCTCGGAAGGCCTACCTGTAGGTCCATGAACGCTCCGATCCCCGCCTCTTCCCTTTCGATCCTCGACGCCGCCGGTGTCGATCCCGGCCGCGCCCGCTCGATCCTGGGCGAGGCCCTGGCCGGCGCCGACGACGGCGAACTGTTCCTCGAACGCTCCGAGAGCGAGGCCTTCGTCTTCGACGACGGACGCCTCAAGAGCGCCTCCTACGATTCGGGCGAGGGCTTCGGCCTGCGCGTGGTGGCCGGCGAGACGGCCGGCTACGCCCACGCCGCCGAGATCAGCGAGGCGGCCATCCGCCGCGCGGCCGACAGCGCCAGCCTCGCCAAGCGCGGCCACGCCGGGGTGTCGGCGGAAGGTCCGCGCGCCACCAACGAAAAGCTCTATGGCGAGGACAATCCGGTCAGCGCGCCGGACTTCTCCGACAAGGTCGCCCTCCTCCAGGAAATCGACGCCTTCGCCCGCGCCCGCGATCCGCGCGTCGTGCAGGTCATGGCCTCGATGGCAGGCGAGCGCCGGGTCGTCGAGATCCTCCGCGCCGACGGCCGTCTGATCCGCGACGTGCGCCCGCTGGTGCGGGTCAATGTCCAGGTCACCGTCGAGAAGGACGGCCGCCGCGAGAGCGGCTCGTCCGGCGCCGGCGGCCGCGCCGGCTTCGCCGCCTGGATCAGCCCCGACAAGTGGCAGGACCAGGTCGACGAGGCCCTGCGCATGGCGCTGGTCAACCTCGACGCCGTCGCCTGCCCCGCCGGCGAGATGGACGTGGTGCTGGGTCCGGGCTGGAACGGCGTGCTGCTGCACGAGGCCGTCGGCCACGGCCTGGAAGGCGACTTCAACCGCAAGGGCATCAGCGCCTTCTCCGGTCGCATCGGCGAGCGCGTGGCCGCCCCCGGCGTCACCGTCTTCGACGACGGCTCTATCCCCAGCCGCCGCGGCTCGCTGACCGTCGACGACGAAGGCACGCCCACCGAGCGCACCATCCTGATCGAGGACGGCATTCTCGTCGGCTACATGCACGACCGGATCAGCGCGCGCCTGATGGGCATGAAGGCCACCGGCAACGGTCGCCGCCAGTCCTACGCCCACATGCCGATGCCGCGCATGACCAACACTGGCATGCTGGCGGGCGACCATGATCCGCAAGAGATGATCGCTTCGCTGAAGCGCGGCCTCTACTGCGCCAATTTCGGCGGCGGCCAGGTCGACATCACCAACGGCAAGTTCGTCTTCCAGTGCACCGAGGCCTACCTGGTCGAGGACGGCAAGATCACCGCCCCGGTCAAGGGCGCGACCCTGATCGGCGATGGCCCCAGCGCCCTCACCCGCGTGACGATGATCGGCAACGACTTTGACTTCGACCCCGGCATCGGCGTCTGCGGCAAGTCGGGCCAGGGCGTGCCCGTAGGCGTGGGCCAGCCGAGCCTGAAGATCACCGGGCTGACGGTGGGCGGGACGGCGGTCTAGGGGCGCTTCGGCGCCCTAAAGCCGCCGCTCCAGATAGGTCACCGTCTTCTGGCCGCCGTGGATCGCGGCGGTTCCGACCGGAACAAAGCCCAGCGCGGCGTGGAAAGCCTCCGAGGCCGGATTGGGCGGGTCGGAATTGACCTCGCAGACGATCCGCTCGTGCCCGGCGCTCCTGGCCGCCACGAAGAGGTCGTCGTACAGCGCCTTCGCCAGCCCCCGGCCCCGTGCGCTGTCGGCGACGACGACGCGGTCGACATAGACGAACGTCGGATAGCGGGCGCGGAACCACAGGAAGTTGGGACTGTCGTAGTCGGCGTCCTGGTCGAAGGTCAGCAGCAGAGCATCGGCCGCGCCAACGCGCCGCGCCAGGAACGCCTGCGCGACCAGATGCGCCAGTCGCTCAGGTTCCAGCCAGGACAGTTCCAAGGCGTACGTGTTGTTCAGCGCCAGAAGGGCCGCGCCGTCGGGGGTGTCCAGATCGGCCACGGTCAAGGGTGTCGAAACTCGATGCATGACCGCTCCTGCATTTGGCTGCCGGGGCCTCGCCGCCGCGTCCGACCACCTTGCAAAGGTTTAATCCACCTGTCGGGCTTGTAACTTTCCTCGCGCCGACGCGAGAGGCACGGTCGGGGCCAGGACGAACGAACCAAGATCGTTCGGGTTGGGAGCGGAAGCGGTCCCCACGGTTTGAGCCACCGCGAGGACCGTCCCACCCGAAGGTGAGGCGTGGCCCCCTCCACGCCTCCGCGAGGGGCCCCGGATCCTCGCCGGGGCCCTTCTTTCCTTAGGCCGTCGTCGCCTGATCGACGTCGTCGGCGCCGTGCGACCACTTCTTCAGGACCGGCGACAGCAGCAGGAAGCCGATCCCGATCACCACCGACACCAGGCCGATGATGTTGAAGACCTTCAGCGACGCAGCCAGGGCCGCGCCCGGGTCGAGCACCTGACCGCCGACCGTCTCGGTGGCCGCCAGGCCCGCGATCTTGCCGCCGACCCACTGGGCGATGGCCACGGCCATGAACCAGACGGCCATCATGAACGACACCACCGAAGCCGGCGACAGCTTGGTCATCTGCGACAGGCCGACAGGCGACATGCACAGCTCACCGGTGGTGTGCAGCATGTACATCAGCACCAGGAAGATCAGCGGCAGCTTGAACGCGCCGTCCGCGAAGGTGGAGCCCCACTGCAGCAGCAGGAAGCCAGCGCCGACCTGGATCAGCGCCAGGCCGAACTTGATGACCGGGTTCGGGTCCTTGCCGCGCGCGCCGAGGAAGGTCCAGATCGCCGCGAACACGGGCGCGAAGATCAGGATCCAGCCGGCGTTCAGCGCCTGGGTCTGCGGGGCGTTGAAGCTGGTGTTCACCCAGAAGGTCGAGGCCGCATCAATGCCCGCCTTGGCCAGTTGCTCGGGCGTGGCCAGCGTCACCGCGCCGCCGAACAGACGGACAGGCTCGCGGACGAGGTCCAACTGAACGTTGGTGGCGGCGAACAGGCTCAGCGACGAACCGGCCTGCTCGAACAGGGTCCAGAACACCACCGCGCCGAAGATCAGGAACACCGCCAGCGCGAGGCGCTCGCGCTCTTCCTTGGCGCACTTGGTGAACATGAACCAGCCGATATAGGCCAGCGAAGCCAGGATGCCGATGTTCAGGGCGACGCCGACGATGGCGTTGAACTGCACCAGGAAGAAGATCCCGACCAGGCCCACCAGCGAAAGGGCGTAGATGGCCAGTTCGCGATTGATCGGGCCGGCGACCTTTTCCTTCAGCACCTTGGGCTCCGGCGGCTCGGCCTTGCCGTCCAGCCAGGGCTTGCCCAGCACGAAGACGATGAAGCCGGCCAGCATGCCGACGCCGGCCAGGCCAAAGCCCGCCCACCAGCCGACATTGACGCCCAACAGACCACACAGGATCGAGGCCCAGAACGAGCCCAGATTGATGCCGTAGTAGTAGAGGGTAAAGCCTGGATCGCGACGCGGGTCGCCCTGCGGATAGAGCTGGCCGACGATGGTCGAGATGTTCGGCTTCAGGAAGCCGACGCCCAGGATGATCAGCGACAGCGAGAACCAGAAGATGTTCAGGTACAGCGGGTCGCGACCGGTCACGTCCAGCTTGTAGTCCGCCTTGGGCAGCACGGCCGGCAGCGGCGCATTGGCGGGCAGACCCTTGATCTCGAAATCGCCGACCTTGGTGGCGGCGACCTCATAGGCCTTGCCGTCGACCACCAGCTTGGCCTCGCGATTCTGGCCCCGGCCCTCGGCCTGGAATTCGTAGGTCGCCCCCTGATAGGTCAGGGTCTGGACAGCCGGCTTGCCCTCGATCGCCATGGCCAGGTGGCCGGCGACCAGCAGCACGGCGCCGAACGCGACGGCCTTGCGGGTGCCCAGCCACTTGTCGGCCAGGAAGCCGCCGATCAGCGGCACCAGATAAACCAGCGCGGTGTAGGACCCGTAGTGGCCCGACGCAGCCTTGGGATCGAACAGGAAATGCTGGGTCAGATAGAAGATCAGGATGGCGCGCATGCCGTAGTAGGAGAAGCGCTCCCACATCTCGGCCAGGAAACAGATGATCAGGCCGCGCGGATGGCCTTTCAGCAATTGGACAAGGACCGGGATGCCGGTCACGAGCGTGACCAGAATACCCACGGCGATAACGATGTTCATACGCTAGCCTTGAATCGTAACGAGAGGCGGGAACGGACCCCCCATGGTCAAATCATCCCCGCCGGCCCCAATTTGGCGGCGAGAAGACCACGCGTGAGACCGTTTCACAAGCAACGGCTTGCGTGGGGGCCGTCAGGGCCTTTCGAAGCGGGAAGCTTGGCCGCTGTCTCGTGCGTTAAGGGCGCGTACCGAAAACCGAACGCGAGCCCCCGATCATGACGACCCTGGACGAAAGTCACCCCATCGCCCTCACCCGCGCGCCCGGCGTGGTCCGGGTGCTCTTCGAGGGCCACGAGATCGCCGACAGCGATGACGCCCTGATCCTTCAGGAAGCTCACTACCCGCCGGTCTATTATTTCCCGCGCGACGACGTGCGAATGGCGTTCCTGCGGCCGACCGACAAGAGCACGCACTGTCCGTACAAGGGCCAGGCCACCTATTTCACGATCTATCGAGATCGCCAGATCATCGAGGATGCGGTGTGGTCCTATGAGGCCCCGCCCCCCGCCCTGATCCAGATCGCCGGACGCCTGGCCTTCTACCCTGAGCACGTCGAGTTTCAGCTCGGCGACCTTACGCCGGCCCAGACCCAGGCCTTGGATGTTGGCGAGGTGATCCGGCACACTGACAGCGGGTCCGGAACCAGCCAGGCTGAACACTGGCCCCCGAATGTCACCTCGCCGGATCCCGACCGCGAGGAACGCGAGGTCGACCAACCGTACCGGGATATCGGCGCGCCTTAGGGGCCGCCTAGTACGCGCAGTCGGTGAACACGCGGTCGATGTCGCCGCCCCAGGCGCCGTTGTACAGCGACAGCAACTTCTCGGCCGGGGTGATCCCGCTCTCGGCGATCTGTTCCAGTTCGCCCAGATAGATCGTCTCGTCGAGGAAGCCGCCGTTCAGCAGGGCGCGGTTCTTCAGACCCGATCTCGCGATGGCCACGAAGTCCTTGGCGACATCCTGGGCCGTGCGACCCGCGACCTTGGCTTTCAGGCCAAGCTTGGGCACGTCGCGACGCAGGCCTTCGCGGTCCTCGATCGTCCAGTCCTTGCAAAGGTCCCAGGCCGCCGCGAGCGCAGCGTCATCGTAGAAGACGCCGGTCCACAAGGCGGGCAGGGCGCAGAGGCGGCTCCACGGCCCGGCGTCGGCGCCGCGCATCTCCAGATAGGTCTTCAGCCGCACTTCGGGGAAAGCCGTCGTGGTATGGTCGGCGAAGTCCTTCATCGTGGCGATCTCGCCCGGCAACTCGGGCAGCTTGCCTTCGATGAAATCGCGGAAGGACCGGCCGGCCACGTCGATGTACTTGTCGCCGCGCTTGACGAAATACATCGGCACGTCCAGCGCGTAGCGGGCGTAGCGCTCGAAATCGAAGCCGTCCTCGAACACGAAGTCCAGCAGGCCCGTGCGGTTCGGATCGGTGTCGGTCCACACATTGGCGCGGGCGGAGAGGAAGCCGTTGGGCTTGCCTTCCGTGAACGGAGAGTTGGCGAACAGGGCCGTGGCGATCGGTTGCAGCGCCAGACTCATCCGGAACTTGGCGACCATGTCGGCTTCGCTGGAGAAGTCGAGATTGGCCTGCACCGTGCAGGTGCGCAGCATCATGTCGAGACCCAGATTACCGACCTTGGGCATGTAGTTGCGCATGATCACGTAACGCCCCTTGGGCATCACGGGGACCTCGGCGCGGGTCCACTTCGGCGAGAAGCCCAGACCGGTGAAGCCCAGGCCCAGTTCGTCGGCGACGGTCTTGACCTCGTCCAGGTGCTGGCCGGTCTCCTCGCAGATCTCGTGCATGGTCGAGAGCGGCGCGCCCGAGAGCTCGAACTGACCGCCCGGCTCGAGGCTGACATTGGCCCCGTTTCGCTCCAGGCCAATGATGACCTCGCCTTCCATGACCGGCGTCCAGCCGAAGCGCTGCAGGCCGGTCAGCAGGGCGTGGACGCCCTTGTCACCTTCGTAGGGAACCGGCTCGTGCGAGCCCAGATAGAAGCCGAACTTCTCGTGCTCGGCCCCTACGCGGAAGGCCTCCTTGGGCTTGCAGCCCTTGGCGAAGTACGCGGTCAGATCGTCGAGCGTCAGTTGACGCTCCTGGACGCTAGCGGTGTCGGCCATGCGAGCCGTCCCTCCCCAGGGTTTGCGGTGCTGCGGGAGGAGAGGGCCCATGCTCTCCGCCGACGGCGATACTACTCGGTCACGCCCAGTTGGGCGTTTTCTTTGCGAACCTCAAGGGGCGACCTTGAGCTTATCTGCGTCCTAGCGCCAATCCCCGGCGGCGGCCTGCCACAGGGTCATGGCCGAAATGGCCGCCGTGTCGGCGCGCAGGATGCGTGGCCCAAGCGACACCGGCGTGACGAAGGAAAGCCCGCGCAGACGCTCGCGCTCTTCGGGCGCAAAGCCGCCTTCGGGTCCGATCAGGATGGCGGCCGGATCACCGGTTCCCGCCAAGGCCTCGATCGCCGGCCGCGCGTCGCCGCCCTCGTCGCAGAACACGAGGCGCCGGGCCGGATCCCAGCTGTCGAGAATCTTGTCCAGTTTCTCGGGATCGGCGACCTCGGGCACGTCCAGGCGACCAGTCTGCTCGGCGGCCTCCATGGCGATGGCGTCCAGGCGACCCAGCTTGACGAAATCGACATTCGTCCGCCGGGTGATCGTCAGGCGCACCCGGCGCGCGCCCAGCTCGGCGGCCTTTTCGACGATCGTCTCGACGCGGCCGCGCTTGACCATGGCGACGATCAGATCAAGGTCGGGACCCAGCGCCATCGGCCGCGTCTGTTCCTCGGCCTTCAGCAGGCAACCGCGCTTGGTGGCCTCGACGATGGTGGCGCGCCACTCGCCGTCGCGGCCGTTGAACAGAAAGAGCTCGGCGCCGACGGACAGGCGCATGACCGAGGTCAGGTAGCGAGACTGGTCGACGGTGGGTACGACACCGGCCCCGGCGGAGAGGTCATTGGGAACGAAGAGACGGATCATGGCGTCCTTCTAGCCTAACTCGAGCGCCTGAGGCGAAAGTGTGAAGCGGTTTCGCCGCCCGAAGGCGCGACAAACAAGGATTTTCGGGGGTAGGCTCGCCACATGAGCAAGTCCGAAGACTATGACACCGAACTCGTCCAGCTGCAGCTGGCGCTGATCGCCTTGCAGAAAAAGGCGATCGAGACCGGCGACAAGATCCTGGTGGTCTTCGAGGGGCGCGACGCCGCCGGAAAGGACGGGACGATCGCTCGCATCACCGAGCACCTTTCGCGGCGCGCCACCACGGTCGTGGCCCTGCCCAAGCCGACCGACCGCGAACGCAGCGAATGGTACTTCCAGCGCTATGTCGACTGGCTGCCCGCCTGCGGCGAGGCGGTGCTGTTCAATCGCTCCTGGTACAATCGCGCCGGGGTCGAGCGGGTGATGGGCTTCTCGACGCCGCAGCAGCAGGAACAGTTCCTGCGCGACGTGCCGGCCTTCGAGCGTATGCTGGTCGAGAACGGGCTGCGCTATGTGAAGTTCTGGCTGGACATCAGCCGCGACGAACAGGCCAAGCGCCTGAAAGCCCGTCGCGAAGATCCGTTGAAGGCCTTCAAGACCAGCGATCTCGACAAGGTCGCCGAAGAGAAGTGGGACGACTACACCGCCGCCCGCGACGACATGCTGATGCGAACCCACAGCGATATCGCGCCCTGGATCTGCGTCCGCGCCGACCACAAGAAGGCCGCGCGGCTCAACGTCATCCGCTGGCTGCTGCATGCGGCGGGCGACAAGAAGATCGCCAAGGGCGTGGCCAAGCCTGACCCGGCGGTGATCTTCCCGTTCGAGCCGGCGGCGCTGGAAGACGGGCGGCTGGCGCGGTAGCGCCCCCTCCGTCACGTCGCCTATCGGCGCCGCGCCACCTCCCCCGCGATGCGGGTGAGGAAGAAGCGGCATCCTCCTGCCCCGCTTGCGGGGGGAGGTGGCGCGCGGCGCAGCCGCGTGACGGAGGGGGCGTCTAAGCCTTCCTCTTCCGAGCCTTCCGTTCGGCCGCGACCTGCGCGTTCCGCACCACACAATGGCGGACAATGTCCGCGACCAACGCCGGCGGAAGCGGCCTGTCCGGCTGAAAACGGATCGTGCCTTTAGCCGTGTCGAACCCCGTCAGCCGCTCGGCGAACACATCCACCACCGCGCCCGGATAAAATGCGCAATGCTTGGCCGCCGCGCCGAAGTGGACGAGATTGCCGTTCAGCTTGAAGGTCGGCAGGCCATAGCTGATCGCCTCGGCCGCCTCAGGCGCGGCCGCGCGGATCTGGGCACGCAGCGTCTCCAAGGCCGCGCGTTGTTCGGCGGGCAGCATGGCCAGATAGTCGTCAACGGATGCGGCGGGGGGCTTCATCATTGGTCGCTTCTCCGTGGGATGGACGGAGGACGTTTGGCGAAGCGCCCCGCCGACAGCCTGTTCAACTATTTCGCGCCGTACAGCGCCATGACGTCCTTGCGGAACGCCGCGCCGCTGTCCGGGCGGCTGTAGAACATGTGGCCGCCCGCATAGTTGGCCAGGGTCACGCGGCCGTTCGCCGTCGCCGGCATGGCGTCGACGATCAGGCGCGAGGCGAAGAACGGGCACGACAGGTCGTTGTAGCCGTGCACGATCAGCACCTTCAGCTTGGGATCGACCGAGACGATCTTGCGAAGGTCCGAGACCGACTCCGTGTCGGGGCCGCGACCGCGATCCCAGTTGCGGTTCACGACGTCCGACAGGGCGTCGTAGCGGCCTTCCGGCTTCCATCCGACGACGCGGGTGGTGAAGTCGACGATGGCGCTGGTCGTCGGTGCAATGATCGCGTCGAGGATCGGGTCGTTGACCTCCTGCTCGGGCGCGTTGGGGAAAGGATCCAGCGAGGTGACGTTGCTGTCATAGCGGCTGCCGAGGCGCCCCTTGTCGCGGAACACTTCGCGCAGGAACGATTGGGTCTCCAGACGACCGCCCGCGCGGCGGACATAGGCCGGATCAAGCCCCGTCATCGCCGAGACCTTGGCTGTCAGGCGATCCAGGGCGGCGGGGTCGGAGCCCTTCATCAGGTCGACCATGTATTCGCCGCGCGTATAGTCCTCGACCGCCTTGATGCTCTCGGGCGTGAGTTTGCCGTCGCGCTCCAGCTTGGCCGCCGCGATCGACGGCAGGGTCCACATGGCCGGGAGCGGCGAGATCTCCTGCGAGACGCGGCCGGCGCTGGTCAGCAGCGGGGACACCAGCACGACGCCCTTCACCGCCACGCCAAGATCCGTCTGCAGCGTGTAGGCCAACCGCGGCCCGCGGAAGCCGCCATAGCTTTCGCCGACCAGGTACTTCGGCGCGGTCAGGCGATCGGTCTTAACCAGATAGTCGAAGACGATCCGCGACAGGTAGTCGATGTCCTGCTTGACCCCATAGAAGCGCTTCTTGGTCTCTTCCTCATTGACCAGCGACCGCGAGAAGCCGGTGCCGACCGGATCGATGAACACCAGATCGGTGAAATCCAGCCACGAGGCCGGGTTGTCGTCGAGCTTGCTGATGTCGGACGGGCTGTCGCCCTCGGCGCCGAACTGCACCCGCTTGGGGCCCAGGGCGAAGTTCAGATAGACGCTGGCCGCGCCAGGACCGCCGTTGAAAGCGAAGGTGATCGGACGCTTGGGGTCGCGCGGCCCGTCCAGAGTGTAGGCGGTATAGACCACCTCGGCGATCTTCTTGCCCTTCTCGTCGCGCACGGGAAGGGCGCCGACCGTGGCGGTGTAGGCCAGGGTCTTGCCGGCCAGCACCGTGGTCTGCTTGACCGACTTCTCGGCGGGAAACGCCGGTAGGTCCAAGCCCGACTTCTCGGCGGCGGGCTTGTCGCCCGCCTTGTCCTGCGCGAACGCGACCGGACCCGACAGCGCGGCGACGGCGACCATGGCCAGCAAGCCCGACCGGAAAGACTGTTTCATCGATACCCCTCCACTGAGGGCGAAATTGCTAGGCCAAGGCGCGCGGCTTCACAACCTTGCGCCAACGTGATGGTGTGGCCGCGCACGGGAGGACCTTGTCATGGACGCCACGCGATCGCGCGACGCCGCCATTCTGCGCCTGGCCATCGGTCTGGCCCAGGGCGTGGCGCTCTTCCTGCTGCAAAAGGCCGACGAGTCGAAGGCCTGGCCCGCGACGCAGCCGATGCTGTACGCGCCGCTGCTGGTCTGCGTGCTGATGGTCCCGCTGCTGCCCCTGGCGGCGCTGTCGGCCATGCGTCAGCGGAACCTGCTGATCTGGAGCGCCGTGGCCACCGCCGTCACGGCGATCCTGGCCGTCCACGCCGCCTGGGTCGGGGCCGCGCCTGACCGGATCGGCGTCAGCCCGCTGTCGCCGCCGCTGTTCCTGGCGACGGCCGCCATGCTGTTCATCGCCCACCATCTGGTCCAGCCCGCCGACGCGGCCGGCAAGGCCGTCGCGCCCTATCCCGCCTATTTCGACCTGACCTGGACCAACGGCGTGCGGCTGGTGCTGTCCCTGGCCTTCACCGGCGCCTTCTGGCTGCTGCTGTTCCTGGCCGCCGCGCTGTTCAAGCTGATCGGGATCTCGGCCATCGGTAAGCTGATCGGGGAAACCGCCTTCGCCTTCCCGGCCACCGGCCTGATGTTCGCCGCCGCCGTCCACATGGCCGTGCAGTTGACTGAGGCCCGCGCGGGTCTGGTGCGCGGCGCCCTGACGGTGGGCCTGACCCTGCTGGGCTGGCTCTTGCCGCTGATGGTGCTGATCGGCGGCGGGTTCCTGGCCACCCTGCCCTTCACGGGCCTGGCGCCGCTTTGGGGCACCAAGGCCGCCACCGCCCTGCTGCTGGCCGCCGCCGCCGCCCTGATCCTGCTGATCAACGCCGCCTATCAGGACGGCGACGAGCCGCCCCACCTGATCCCCCGCCTCGCGGCGCGGATCGCGGGCCTGTTGCTGATCCCGATCGTGATCCTGGCCGGCTATGCGCTATGGCTGCGGATCGACCAGTATGGCCTGACGCCCGAGCGGGTGTTCGCTGGCGTCTTCCTGCTGGTCGCCATAGGCTTCACGATCGGCTACGCGCTCGCCGCCGTGAAGCCTGGCCCCTGGATGAAACCGCTGGAGCGGACCAATCCGCTGATGGCGGCGGTTTGCGTGCTGCTGCTGATCGCCCTCTTCACCCCGATCGCCGATCCGGCTCGACTGTCGGTGAACAGCCAGGTCAAGCGCCTTGAGGCCGGCAAGGTGACGGCGGACAAGTTCGACTACGCCTTCCTGCGGTTCGACGCGGGGCGTTATGGGCGCGAGGCTTTGGAGCGGCTGAAGAGCAGCCGCGATCCGGAGATCGCAAAACGCGCCAAGGAGATGGGCGCTCTGGACAGTCGTCCCGTCGCTCAGCCCGAAAAGCCCGACTTCAGCGGCGTAAAGGTATTCCCCACGGGCGCGAAACTGCCTCAGTCGTTCGTCAGCCAGACCTGGGACGCCGAAGGGCGAGGTAGCTGCATCGGGCCCGGCTCGCTGTGCAAGGCGCTCATCTTCGATATAGACGGCGACGGAACCGACGAGGTGTTGCTAGGCGTCAGCGACATGTCGGATGTGTTCCGACTGGAGAACGGACGCTGGACACTGGTCGCCCAGACGAACGCTCCCTGCGGCGCGGTTGACCTCGGAAAGGCCCTGGAGGCTGGCTCGGCTAGGATGAGCGAGCCTAGAACAACGCGCGACCTGATCATCGGCGATCAGGTTCTGGAAATCCGCCCAGCCGGGAAAGGGTGTGAGACCGTCTCGGCGTCTTCCAAACCCGATCGTCGTTGAGGCGCTCTGGTAGCGGTCAACCCACCCCCGCGCTGATCGCGTTGAGGCGCGCATAGACCCCGCCCTTGGCGGTCAGCTCGGCGTGGCGGCCCTCCTCGACGACGCGGCCGCCCTGGAAGACGAGGATGCGGTCGGCGCCGCGCACGGTCGATAGGCGGTGGGCGATGACGATCGTGGTGCGGCCTTCCATCAGCGCCTCGGCGGCGGCCTGGACCTGGCCTTCGGTCTCGACGTCCAGCGACGAGGTCGCCTCGTCCAAGACGAGGATCGGCGCGTCGGCCAGGAAGGCGCGGGCGATGGCCACCCGCTGGCGCTCGCCGCCCGACAGCTTGACGCCCCGCTCGCCGACCAGGGTATCGTAGCCCTTGGGCAGGCGCAGAATGAACTCGTGGGCGCGGGCCTTGATGGCGGCGTCCTCGACCTCCTCGCGGGTGGCGTCCGGCTTGCCGTAGGCGATGTTCTCAAACAGCGTCCGGTGGAACAGCGCCGGGTCCTGCGGCACCACCGCGATGGCGCGGCGCAGGCTGGCCTGCTTCACCTTCGAGACGTCCTGGCCGTCGATGACCACCGCCCCGTCCTGCAGGTCATGCAGACGCTGGATCAGCTTGACGAAGGTCGACTTGCCTGAGCCCGTCGGCCCGACCAGGGCCACCCGCTCGCCGGGCGCGATCTTCAGGCTGAACCGGTCGTACAGCGGCGCGCCGGCCGCCTTGTAGCGGAAGGTCACGTCCCTGAATTCGATCGCGCCGGGACCCGGCTGGAAGTCGGGGGCGTTCGGATCATCGGCGATCTGCGGCGCAAGGCGGGTCCAGGCCGCGACGTCCTCGGTGTCGTCCAAGCCCTTCTGCAGCATGCGGATGTTTTCGCCGAGATTGCGCAGATAGCCGCTCATCAGCATGAAGGCGGTGATGGCGAAGGCGACGTCGCCGGGCGTGGCCGTACCCTGCGCCCAGCCCCAGACCATGGCCCCGGTCAGGCCGGCTTGCAGCACCACGAGCAGCAGGTTCTGGCCCAGCCACACGTCGGTGAAGCGGTTCCAGGTGACCATCACCGCGTCGCGCCACTGCGCCGTGACCTCGGCCAGACGCTCGGCCTCGCGCGTCTCGGCGCCGAAGCTCTTCACCGTCGGATTGGAGGTCACCGCATCGGCCAGGGCCCCACCGATCTTGGAGTCCAGCGCGTTGGACTTCAGGTTGCTGGGCCGCACATAGCGCTCGGTAATGACGAGGTTCACCGTCAGATAGGCCGCCACCACGACCAGCGAGATCACGCCCGCCAGCGGTTGCCGCACCAGCATGGCGACCGACAGGCCAATCAACACGATGACCCCCGGCCCCAGCCAGATGGTCACCGCGTCGGTGACACTGTCATAGCCCCACATGGCGCGGGTCAGCTTGCGCACGGTCGCGCCGGCGAAGCTGTCGGCGTGCCAGTCCGACGAGAACGCCTGCACCTTGGCGAAGCTCTCGTTGGTCATCTCCTCCATGTTCCGGGCCGCCAGCGGGATCCAGAACCGGTGAGCGATGTTGCGCACCACCGCGAAGGCGAAATAGACGCCGACAAAGATCGCCAGCGCCGACCACGCTTGCGCATCGCCGCGCGGCTTGGTGGCGACCGTGTCCACGAGGTGGCCAGAGGCGTAGGGCAGCGCCAGGTCAAAGGCCACGGCCACCAGGGTCAGGCCGACGCCCAGGCCAAACAGCACCGGCCGCCGCTTCCAGAACCGGGCGACGAAGCCCAGCACCTGGCGATTGGACAGCGCGCGCTTCCGGGCGCCGGTCTCGTCTTCGTCCTCGAGCATATCGGTCATGGCGCGGGAGATAGGGCTTTCCCGGCCGCTCGTCAGCCCCGCCCACGCTTTCGCCCGCCGCCGAACGGCCGCCAGCGCAGGAACCAGCGGATCGCGGGCCCCACCACCGGCACGCGCAGCATGGGGCGCACGGCGTGGGGACGGGTCTTCAGGAAGCACAGCACCGCGCCGATCCAGAAGACCGTGGTGGGCATGCCCGGCACCACCGCGCCGACCGCGCCGGTGGCCAGCAACGCGCCGCCCAGACCATCCAGCACCCAGCGCTCAGCCCGGGTCAGGCTGCGGCGCGGTTTGCGGACGGGTTTGCGATCCATTCGCAGACGCTAGAGCGTTTGCGACGCGGCCGAAAGCCTCAGAACGCTTCCAGCGCCCTGCTGAAGCGGCGCGACGAGGATCGGCTGAGCCTTTCGCGAATGCGCGGACCAAACTTGGTCGCCGCCGTGAGACGGCGGACCATGCCCTGGTCCCCCACGCGGCCGAACAGTTTGGCGGACAGAGTCCACAGCGCCGTCGTGACCGGATGCGGCAGAACAACGCCCGCGCCGACGCCGGCGACCAGAAGGCTCCAGCCCGAGAGGCGGATTGCGGCGGTGGTCATGGCGGTCTCCTGTCCCTTTGGTCAAAGACACATGGTCGCCACCGAAAAATAAATCCAACTGATCATTTTTCTCGTATGGATCGATCTTCTCTATAGGACGAGCGCGCGGATTGCGGGTTAAGCCTCGCCGCATGAGCACCATCCTGCCCGACGCCGCCGCCACCAACTGGGTCGACCGCCACGCGCCCGAGCGCCTGCGCTCCTGGCTGAAGCTGGGCCGCTTCGACCGGCCGGTCGGGATCTGGCTCCTGATGCTCCCCGGCTGGCAGGGCATCGCCCTGGCCGCCGCCGAGCAGGGCCGCTGGCCCAATCCGCTGCTGCTGCTGGCGGTCTTCGTCGGCGCGGCCCTGATGCGGGCGGCCGGCTGCGCCTTCAACGACATCGTCGACCGCGACTTCGACGCCCAGGTGGCCCGCACCGCCATGCGCCCGATCCCGGCGGGGCTGATCGCCGTCAAGCAGGCCTGGCTGTTCGTCGTCGGCTGCTGCCTGGTCAGTTTCCTGATCCTGATTTGCCTGGGATGGACCGCGATTCTGCTGGGCGTGCTGTCGCTCGCCCTCGTGGCCGCCTATCCTTTCATGAAGCGGATCACCTGGTGGCCGCAGGCGTGGCTGGGCCTGACCTTCAACTGGGGCGCCCTTTTGGGCTACGCCGCCGCCACCGGCCACCTGTCGTGGTCCGCCGCCCTGCTCTACGCCTCGGGGATCTTCTGGACCCTGGGCTACGACACGATCTACGCCATCCAGGACATCGAGGACGACGCCCTGGCGGGGATCAAGTCCTCGACCCGGCGCCTTGGCCAGCACGTCCAGGCGGGCGTCGCCGGCTTCTATCTCGTGAGCTTTATCCTGCTGGTGTTGGCCGGCTGGGTCGGCGACATAGGACCGCTGTTCCTGCCGCTGGCGGCGCTGTTCGCCCTGCACCTGTCGCGCCAAGCCGCCGCCGTGCGCATCGAAGACGGTCCCGGCGCGCTGAAGCTCTTCAAGTCGAACGCGCTGGCGGGGTTGCTGGTGTTCGCAGGCCTGGCGGCCGGGCTGTGGAAGCCCGGGGTGAGCTTCTAGCCTCAAACCCCTTGTCATCCCGGCCAAGCGCGAAGCGCGCAGAGCCGGGACCCAGGGGCCGCCGCATTGCCGCTCGCCCCTGGGTCCCGGATAGCCTCTGCGAGGCTTCCGGGATGACACACCAAATGGCGTCTGGGGCGGCTCCAACTGGTGACGCAAGGTCACGCTGTCGAGCGCAGGCGGACTGTGCGATGATCGTTCCATGGCCGTCGCTCCACGCGTCAAACCGCAGGACCTGTTCACGTCCGAGGAATGGACGCGGATTTCCGCGCGCTCGTCCTGGCGGGGCGTCTGGATGGTGGCCCACGCCTGGGGGGTGATCCTCGCCGCCGGGGCGCTGTTCGTGGCCTTCCCCAATCCGCTGACCTACGTGCTGGCCGTGATGCTGATCGGCGCGCGGCAGCTGGGCCTGGCCATCCTGATGCACGAGGCCGCGCATGGCGGGCTGCATCCCAATCTGAAGGTCAATGACTGGATCGGCGAGTGGCTGTGCGCCGCGCCGGTGGGCGCCTCGCTGGCCAGCTATCGCCCCTATCACCTCAGCCATCACAAATATGCCCAGCAGGCCGAGGATCCTGATCTGGTCCTGTCAGCGCCCTTCCCGACCACGCGGCGCTCGCTGCGCCGCAAGATGATCCGCGATCTGACCGGCCAGACCTTCTTCAAGCAGCGCTTCGGGCCTTTGCTCGGAAAGATGAAAGGCGATGCGCCCAAGGGCGCGATCTTCGCCGGCGAGATTGCGCGGCAAACGCCGTTCCTGCTGTGGAATCTCGGCATCCTGGTCGCGCTCTCGGCCATGGGCCTATGGTGGGCGTGGCTGGCGCTGTGGATCGTGCCCATGGCCACCTGGTTTCCGCTGGTCACGCGCCTGCGCAACATCGCTGAGCACGCCCTGGTGGCCAAGGACGAGCCCGACCCGTTCCGCCACGCCCGCACCACGAACGCCAACTGGATCGAGCGCGCCCTGATCGCGCCGTACTATGTGAACTTCCACTCAGAGCATCACATGTTCATGCACACCCCGTGCTGGAACCTGCCGTTGGCGCACCGCGTGCTGGAGAAGAAGGGCCTGACCCAGGGCATGTTGACCGCGCCGGGCTATCTGAGCGTGCTGAAGGCCGCATCGAGCAAGCCGGCGGTCGCCGCCTGACGCGCGGCGTGCTCTAACTCCGCCCATGATCGTCCAGACCCTTGAGGGCCGCCGCGCCTTCATTCGCCAGAACACCCAGCTGCTGCCGCCGCCACATGCGCCCGAACTGGCGCTGCACCTGGCCGACGAGGTCACGCCGCTGTGGAAGCTGACCGAGGAGGCGCTCGAGGAGATCGGCCTGCCGCCGCCCTTCTGGGCCTTCGCCTGGGCCGGCGGACAGGCCCTGGCGCGCTACATCCTCGACCACCCGCAAACCGTGGCCGGCAAGACCGTCTTTGACTTCGCCACGGGCTCGGGCCTGGTGGCCATCGCGGCCATGAAGGCCGGCGCCGCGAGCGTGCTGGCCAACGACATCGACGTCTTCTGCGAGGCGGCCGTCACCCTGAACGCCGAAGCCAACGGCGTCGCCGTCGCCTTCACCGAGGCCAATCTGCTTGGCGGTCCGCCGCCGGAAGCGCAGGTTCTGCTGGCCGGCGACATCTGCTACGAGAAGCCTATGGCCGAGGCGGTGATGGACTGGCTGCGGCGCGGCCGCGCCCAGGGCTCGACGGTGCTGATCGGCGATCCGGGCCGCACCTACTTCCGCAAGGACGACCTGGTGAAGCTAGCCGAGTACCAGGTTGAGACCACCCGCGAGCTAGAGGACATGGCCGTCAAGCGCACCAGCGTCTGGACTCTCCCCTAGCCGATCTGTAGAACAAATTAAGAACGAAAAGGAGGCCCGCCATGCGTGAAGACGGCAAGATCGACTATATCGAGTGGCCGGGCGGCGATCTGCCGGCGACCAAGGCCTTCTATTCGGCCGCCTTCGGCTGGAGCTTCGTCGACTACGGTCCCGACTATGTCGCCTTTGAAGGCCAGGGGACCGACGGCGGTTTCGCCAAGCCTCAGGAAGGGTCCAGCGACAGACCACTGGTCATCCTCTACGCCCACGACCTGGAGGCCATGCTGGACAAGGTCACCAAGGCCGGCGGCGTGATCACCGCGCCGATCTTCAGCTTCCCGGGCGGGCGTCGCTTTCACTTCACCGACCCGTCGGGCAACGCGCTGGGCGTCTGGAGCGCGACGGGGGTCGAGTAGGCTCGCGCATGGTCAGCGGGGCTAAAAGCGCGGATGGAACCGCCGGGGGCTCCAGCCAAAGTCCCGCGCCGCGTCCGACGAATCGAAGGTCAGGTCCTGGCCCATCCGGGTCCCCATCGCTGTCGTGGCGCCGGGATAGAACGGCTTGGCCAGGCGCATGATCAGGCCGAACAGCCAGGTCGGCATCGGCAGGCTGCGGGGCGTCTTGCCCAAGCCCTCGAACACGCGGTCGACCATCACGCGGTAGCTGACCGTCTCGCCGCCGACGAGGTCGTAGGCGCGGTTCATGGCGGCCGGCGCGAGAGCTGCGGCCAGGGCGCCGGCCGCCAGGTCTTCGGCATGGACCGGCTGGCGCAGCCCCTCTCCCGCCCCCGACAGCGGCATCACATGAAAGCGCCGCACCAGCCGGGCGATGCGGCTGACGTTCTCGTCGTGGCCCTCGTCATAGATCAGGGTGGGCCGCAGGATCGTCCAGGCGACGCCGTTGACGGCGCACCAGGCCTCGATCGCCTGTTCCGCCTCGGCCAGCGCCGCCGCCACCGCGCGTTCGGCCGCGACCGGCGAGTCGGTCTTGGTGAACCGGCTGGTCGAAGAGAAGGCGATCAGACGCGCCATGCCGCGCGCCTCCAACGCCGGCAAGGCGGACGGCAGGAGCCAGATCGGCGACAGGGAGAACACCGTGGCGGCTACCGGCAGGCGCTCGGCGAGGTCTGGGTCCTTCAGGTCGCCGCCGACCCAGCAGGCGTCGCCCGGCGGCGGGCGGCGGCTGAAGGCGATCGGGTCGAGACCTTCCTCTTTCAGACGGGCCATCAGATGGCGCCCAATCAGGCTGGTCGCGCCCAGCACCAGCACCGGCGTCTTCAGGGTGTTCTCAGCGTCCATTCGCCACCTATAGTCCCGCGTGGGAGGGGTTGCCCATGACCTATGACGAGGTGCGCGCCTTTGCGTTCCGGCTGCCAGGCGTCGCGGATGGAACGGCCTATGGCCGGCCCTGCCTGAAGGCGCACGGCAAGTTCCTGACCCGCCTCTTCGAAGACGGCGAGAGCCTGGTCTGTCCGGCCGTGCCGTTCGACGAACGTGACATGCTGGTCGAGGCCGAGCCCGACGTCTTCCACTTCACCGACCACTTCCGGAATTATCCTTACATCCTGGTCCGCCTGGCGGGCGCCCATCCCGGCACGGTCGAGCGGCTGGTGATGCGCCAGTGGCGCGCCACCGCGCCCAAGACGGTGCTCAAGGTCTGGGACGAAACCCACCCGACGGAGACTCCATGAAAGGCCCGCTCGCCCTTTGGCGCATCCTGATCGCGCTGATCGCCTGCCTTGGCCCCACCCTGCAGTACGGGCTGATGGTCTATGACGAGACCCTGGTGTCGGCGGCGGTGAAGTCGGTCGAGTTCTTCAGCTACTTCACGATCCTGACGAACATGCTCGCTGCGGCCGCCCTGACCGCACCCCTGGCCGCGCCGCGCAGCGCCTTCGCCGCCTGGGCCGAGCGCAGCGGGCCGCGCGCGGCGATCGCGACCTATCTGGCGATCACCGCGGTCGTCTATCACACCATGCTGGCCTCGCAGTGGGACCCGCAGGGGCTGCGCAAGGTCTCCGACACGATCCTGCACACCATCACTCCGATCGCCTTCCTGCTGGACGTGGCCATGCGCGGCGGCCAGGGCCCCACGCGCTGGATCGTGGCGGCCAAGGCCATGGCCTTCCCGGCCCTCTTCGGGGTCTGGACCCTGGTCCACGGCGCGCTGACAAACTGGTATCCGTACCCGTTCATGAACGTCGCCAAGCGCGGCTATCCCGAGGTGCTGCTGACCATGGTGGAGATGAGCGTGGCCTTTGCGCTCGTCGCGTTGATCTTCATCGCCCTGTTGCGCGTTCGAACCCGGTTGGCGCCCAGCGCCGCCGCGCCCATATCCGCCTGACGTTCTTTCCGGAGTTTTCGATGTCCAAGCTCGTTCCCGCCGTCCGCTCGGGCGATGTCCTGATGCCCGCTCTGGGCTTTGGCACCTGGCAGCTGGAGAACGGGACCGCTGTCCCGCTGGTCGAGAAGGCCCTGGAGATCGGGTACCGCCACATCGACACCGCCCAGATCTACGGCAACGAGCGCGATGTCGGCGCGGCGATCAAGAATAGCGGCGTCAAGCGCGACGAGATCTTTCTGACCACCAAGGTCTGGATCGACAAGTTCGCCGACGGCGATCTGCAGCGCTCGGCCGAAAAGAGCCTGGAGAAGCTGGGCGTCGACCATGTCGACCTGCTGCTGTTGCACTGGCCGAAACCCGAGGTGCCGCTGGCCGAAACCCTGAAGGCCCTGAACGAGGTTCGCGCCAAGGGTTGGACCCGCGCGATCGGTCTGTCGAACTTCCCGTCGGCGCAGTTGGAGGAAGCCGCCAGGCTGTCGGAGGCCCCGATCGCCACCGACCAGGTCGAGTACCACCCCTATCTGTCGCTAAAGACCCTGAAGGCCAAGGCCGACCAGCTGGGCGTCTCGATCACCGCCTGGTCGCCCCTGGCCCAGGGCAAGGTCGCCCAGGACCCGGTGCTGATCGAGATCGGCCGCGCCCACGGCAAGACGCCCGGCCAGGTCACCCTGCGCTGGATCATCCAGCAGGGCATCATCGCGATCCCGCGCACCAGCAATCCGGCGCGGATCGCCGAGAACTTCGACGTGCTCGACTTTGAACTTTCGGCAGAAGAGATGACCCGCATTCACGCCCTGGCCCGTCCCGACGGCCGGCTCGGCGACTGGCTGGACAAGGCGTACCAGTGGGACGCGGAGTGACCACGCGTTCAACTTGACGCGACGCTCGCCTCGAGAACAATCTCGAATTGAGTGACCTTGGGGCGGAGCTGGCGATGGCGTTCGGAACAGGACCTGTGGTCGTCGCCTTTGCGCTGGCCAGCGCCCTCCAGGCGCCGTTGCCGCTCACGGCGCTGCGCGCTGACGCTGCGGCCGCACGGACTTTCGACTACTGGAGCCTTCGCGCGGTCCGCACCCCAGCGGAGGTCCGGGCTCTGGCCGCTTCGATCATCGCAGACGACGAGGCCAAGGGTTGTCGCACCGAGGCTGACTTCGAGATCGTTCTGGGTCTCGAGAGCGCAGCGGAAGCCGACTCCGCCGCCGCTTGGCGCGCCGACCGTGAGGCCGCCGCCCAGCTCGAGCAAGACAGCGCGGCTCTGCGCGCCAAGGCCCTGGCCGGCGAGCAGATCGATGGCCGCTATGTCAGCCGCAATGTTCAGGCCTTCGTGGAGCAGGCTCAAACCGCGCGAACGCCGCGCGCCCGCGCCGTGATCGAGCGCGTCGCGGTCGACCAGGCCGGCCTGAGCGTCTCCGCGCCCGGAGATGGCGCGCCGGGGGTGGAGCGACGGATCGCTCTGCGCTCAAAGCATCGCTACTGCGTCATCGCGCGCGACAACGCCGAGTGGCTGAAGTCGGAGATCCGGTCCAACGGCTGGTTCACCCTCTCCGCAGAGGGCCCGGACGCCGACAGGGCCGCGTGGCTGATGGTCCAGCACGCCGACCATGATCCCGTCTTCCAGCGCGAGGCCTTGGCCCTGCTGACCCGCCTCAAGGACCAGAACGAGACCAGCAAGCGCAACTACGCCTACCTGTATGACCGCCTCGCGGCCAATGAGGGCCGTAACCAGCTTTACGCGACGCAAGCGCGCTGTCGGGCCGGCCAACGCGAACCCCATCCTGCCGTGGCGGATCCTCAAGGCCTGGAGGCTCGCCGCGCAGCCATGGGCCTGGAGACGCTGGAAGCCTACTACGCCCGGTTTGGGCCTTGTCAGAAGGACTAGGCCGTGATCAGCGAACCGCTGGTCCTCGCCCGCGCCGATGCTAAGCTCTCAGAACGCGCGACCGGGAGACCCTCGCGGTATCGCCGACCAAGCCACCACCAAGGATTCCCATGCGCCTCTTCGTCGTCGCTCTCGCCGTCCTGTCCCTTCCGGCTTTGTCGGCCTGCACCGAGAGCAAGCAAGCCCGGCGCGCGGCGACGTGGAGCGACAAGCCAGCCGACATCGTCTGCTGGTCGTACGGGACCCAGACCTTCGCCGGCCGCTCGACCGGCAAGGTCGAATATGACGAAGGCGGCCGCATCTCGTTCGTCGACGCCGCCAACGGCCGCTACACCACGGTCGAGGGCGAGTGCCGGGTCGTCTACGCGAAATAGGCGGCTATTTCAGACCGTCCTCGGCCAAGGTGTAGGCTACGATCGCATTGGCGTGGCCGTGGCCAAGACCGTATGCGCTCTTCAGCACGGCGACGAGATCCATGTGCTTGGCCGGATAGGCGTCGCGCACGATCTTCTGCCAGTGGGCGATCGGCTGGCCGTAGGTCTTCTCGATTGACGGGAAGTAGGACGCCGGGCCCTTCACCTTGTTGTCGGACATGAGAAGCGCCTCTCAGTTCTAGCCAACCCTTGATGCGTCGGCCGCTCGCCGTCGGCAATGGCCAAGCCCCGACTGTCACCAAAACTCCCTCCGTTTTCAGACGAACCCGGTTTCATCCGTTCCGGAAAGGGCTTAGGTAAGGCTCAACCTGAGCATAACTGTCAGGACGGGGACGAGATGGACGACGCGGGCGCCAGCTTGCAGGCGATCATGGCGGGGATGGGCCGGACGGCCCGCGAGGGCGCGCGCGCGCTTCGTCTCGCCACGCCAGAGCAGCGCACCGCCGCCATCCAAGCCATGGCCGCCGCCATCCGCGAAGACGCTGACGTGATCCTGGCCGCCAACGCCAAGGATCTGGCGCGCGCGCAGGCCAATGGCGTCTCGGGCCCGATGCTGGACCGCCTGGCTCTGGACGCCGCCCGCCTGGAGGGCGTGGCCGCCGGAGTCGAGGCCGTGGCCGCCATTCCCGATCCGGTCGGCGTGGCCATCTCGCGCTGGACCCGGCCCAACGGCCTGGACATCGCCCGCGTGCGCACCCCCATCGGCGTCATCGCCATGATCTACGAGAGCCGCCCCAACGTGACCGCCGACGCCGCGGCGCTGTGCGTGCGCTCGGGCAATGCGGTGATCCTGCGCGGCGGCTCGGAGTGCATCCACTCCAACCTGGCCATTCACGCCGCCATCGAGCGCGGCCTGAAGAGCTCGGGTCTCCCCGCCGCCGCCGTCCAGGCGGTGAAGACGCCTGATCGGGCCGCCGTCGGCATGATCCTGGCCGGGCTCGACAAGACCGTCGACCTCATCATCCCCCGCGGCGGCAAGAGCCTGGTGGCCCGCGTCCAGGCCGAGGCCCGCGCTCCGGTGTTGGGCCACCTGGAAGGCCTGAACCACGTCTTCGTGCACGCCGCCGCCGACCTGAAGAAGGCCGTCGAGGTGGTGGTGAACGCCAAGTTGCGCCGCGTTTCGGTCTGCGGCTCGGCCGAGACCCTGCTCATCGACAAGGCCGCCGCCGAAAAGCTGCTGCCGCCGATCGCCGACGCGCTGATCAAGGCCGGTTGCGAGCTGCGCGGCGACGCCGCCGCCCGCGCCATCGAGCCGACCATGAAGAAGGCGACCGTCGAGGACTGGACCACCGAGTATCTGGCCCCGATCCTGGCCGTCGCCGTGGTCGACGGCGTGGCCGGCGCGGCCCAGCACATCGCCTCCTACGGCTCAGGCCACACCGACGCGATCATCACCGAGGATCCGACGGCGGCCGAGGCCTTCATCGCCGAGGTCGACAGCGCCATCGTGCTGGTCAACGCCTCGACCCAGTTCGCCGACGGCGGCGAATTCGGGTTCGGGGCCGAGATCGGCATCGCCACCGACAAGCTTCACGCCCGCGGTCCGGTTGGGGCCGAGCAACTGACGACGTTCAAATATGTGGTTCGCGGGACCGGCCAGACTCGTCCCTGAGGCCGGTCGGCCCAACGCCCAGCGCCTGGGGTTCCACCTGGAGCCCGGGATGCGTGTCGGGCTGTTCGGCGGCAGCTTCAATCCGGCGCACGAGGGCCACGCCCACGTGGCCGAGACGGCCATGCGTCGTCTCGAGCTGGATCGCGTGATCTGGCTGGTGTCGCCGCAGAACCCGCTAAAGCCGTCGCACGAGACCCGCCCCTTGTCCGAGCGCATGGCCAACGCCCGCCGCTGGGCGCGCGGGGCGGGGATGATCGTCTCGGACGCCGAGACGCGACTGGGCTCGCAGTACACGATCGACACCCTGCGCGTTCTGCGCGCCCGCTACCCCGGCGTGAAGTTCGTCTGGATCATGGGCGCCGACAGCCTGGCCACCTTCCACCGCTGGCGGGGCTGGACGCAGATCATGCGCGAAGTGCCGGTGGCGGTGATCTCGCGCCCGTGGATCGCGCTGAAGGCCCGAACCTCGCCGGCCGCCCGCCGCTTCGCGTTCGCCCGATGGCCCGCCAGCGCCGCCGCCAAGCTGCCGGACGCCAAATCGCCGGCCTGGGTCTATCTGACGGGCCCGCTGAACTTCGCCTCCTCGACGGCGCTACGGGCGCGGCAGAAGGGTTGAGCCGCGTTGTGCGTGCGCCGCTGAAGGCTTGCGAATCACCGTTCCGCCATCACCCCCTCACGTTTCGCCCAATTCCATGCTATGAGGACGATCCACAGCGACCCCATAAGGAGTAATCCGCTGCGTAGCGACCCCGCGCAAAGTGCGCACGAAGGCCCGGCCGGCGCCGAGTCCTCGACTGAATCCCCGGGCCTGAGTCCGGTTCTCGACGTGAAGGCGCTGGAGCGCCTCATCCTCGACCGCCTTGACGACGACAAGGCCCAGGACATCGTCCACATCGACCTGACGGACAAGAGTTCGGTCGCCGACAGCCTGATCGTGGCGTCGGGCCGTTCGCACCGTCACGTCGGCGCTCTGGCGGACCACATCCTGCGCGCCCTGAAGGAAAACGGCTTCGGCAAGGCGCGGGTTGAAGGCCTGCCGCATTGCGACTGGGTGCTGATCGACGCCGGTGACGTCGTGGTCCACCTGTTCCGTCCCGAAGTGCGCAGCTTCTACAACATCGAGAAGATCTGGGCGGTCGACGCACCGCACCGCACGGCGGCGAACTGATCTCTTGAGCTCGGCCGCTGTCTCCAGAAGAGATGGCGGCCTTGAGCTTGCTCTTTTGCTTGGCGCGTGGCGGGCGCCGAAACCGGCTTCCACCTTCGGCTGCCACGCTTGCCTTGATGAAAATCACCATCCTCACCGTTGGAAAGCTCGGCCGCATGGTCGAGGCGCAACTGGCTCTGGACTATGCGTCCCGCGCCACCGCGTCAGGCCGCGCCCTGGCCCTGGGCCCTGTCGACATTCTCGAGGTCGAGGCCAAGAAGCCGGGCAAGGCCGCCGAGGCCGAGGTGCTGCGCCCGCATCTGGAGGGCGCCTATGTCGTGGCGTGCGACGAGCACGGCAAGGCCTGGAAAAGCCGCGCCTTCGCCGATCATCTGGCCCGACTCCGCGATGACGGAAACCGCCGGGTGGTGTTCCTGATCGGTGGAGCCGACGGTCTTGACCCTTCGATCCTGGCGGCCGCCAACGAGACCATGGCCTTTGGCGTCCAGACCTGGCCGCACGCCCTGGCCCGCGCCATGTTGGCCGAACAGATCTATCGCGCCGCCACCATCCTGTCGGGCTCGCCCTATCACCGCGATTGAGGCAAGAGTTCCGGCGATGTCCCGCTCGCGACTCGCCCTCGCCGTCTGCGCCCTGATCCTCACCGTTCCCACGGTCGTGGTCGGCTGGCAGCGCGCGGACGCCGCCTTCGAGGCCCAACGCGCCAAGGACCGCCAGCATGCGGCCGACATCCGCCGCGAGATCCAGGACCTCCGCGCCGAGCTCGATCGCCTGGACCACGCCCGCATCGCCGCCGGCGTCGACGTGGACGCCAAGCGCGACCGGCTGGAGGCGCTGAACGCCCGGGAGAAGGCGATCCTGGCCGATCTGGGCCGCAACCGTCAGCGGCTGTCGCTGCTCCTCTCCGCCCTGCAACTGTTCCGCCGCGATCCGCCGCCGGCCCTGCTCGTCTCGCCCGGCGACGCTCGCGACGCGGTGCGCGCGGCGATCCTGATCCGCGCCATGACGCCGGATCTGAAGGCCCGCGCCGACGCCTATGGCCGCCAGGCGACGGCGATCGGAACCTTGCGTCGCGAGGCGGCGGCCGCGTCGGCCGAACTGTTCACCGCTGAAAGCGTGGTCGCCGACCGCAAGGGCGAGATCGAGCGCCTCATCATCGAAAAGACCGAGCTCGAACGCGCCTACGCCCAGGAGGCGCTGACCCAGGCCAATGAACTGAAGACCCTCGGGGCGCTGACCGACGGGCTGGGCCGCGTGGAGCCCAGCGGGCCGCTCAAGCTGCGGCCGCCCGTCGAAGCGGCGATCGTTCGCCGGTTCGGACAGGAAATGCCGGTGGGCGGCAAGTCGCCCGGCCTGACGCTGCGTCCCGAAAAGGGCGCGACCATCGCCGCGCCGGTCGCCGGGGTCGTCGAATACGCCGGCGCGCTGAACGGCTGGGGAGCAGTGCTGATCCTGCGCGCCCAAGGCGCCTATCATGTGGTGCTGGCGGGCCTGGACCAGGTCACCGCCGCACCCGGACAATCTGTCGCGGCCGGCGCGCCCATCGGAAAGATGCCCGACCATGCATCTTCCGAACCGGAACTCTATATGGAAGTGCGGGAAAACGGCGCGCCGGCCGATCCGGAGCGCTGGCTGAAACAGGAGTCGCGATAGTCGACTTTTTCAGTAATTGTGGCCGTAATTATACCTCCGGTCACTGACAGGGTTGGTCGGGACTAAACACGGGTTGCGGCGCCGCGCGCCGCTAGGGAGCCTTCCGGGCCTTTATGCGCAAGTACCTGATCATCGGCGTTTCGGCCTTCGTCCTCGGCGCGGGAACGATGGCCTACATCAGTCCCATCGCCCAGGCGAACAACGCCCCCAAAGCTAAGACCTACAAGATGCTGGAGCTGTTCGGCGACGTGCTGGGCACCGTCGAGGACCAGTATGTCACCGAGGTCGACGACAAGAAGCTGATCGAGGCGGCCCTGGACGGCATGCTGACCAGCCTGGACCCGCACTCCGGCTACCTGGCGCCCGACGCCTATGAAGACATGCAGGACACCACCCGCGGCGAGTACGGCGGGCTGGGCCTGGAGGTCACCAGCGAAGAGGGCGTGGTCAAAGTGATCTCGCCGATGGACGGCACCCCGGCGTCGCGCGCGGGCATCCAGGCCGGCGACTACATCACCGCCGTCAACGGCCAGAGCGTGCTGGGCCTGACGGTGAATGAAGCCGTCAAGCAGATGCGCGGCACGGCCGGCGAAGCCGTCACCCTGACGATCGCTCGTGACAAGACCGACCCCTTCGACGTCAAGCTGATCCGCGAAGTCATCAAGCCCAAGGCCGCCATCGCCCGCATGGAGGGCGACTACGGCTATGTCCGCTTGCCGGGCTTCAACGAGAAGGCCACCGACGCGCTCGTGGCCTCGATCAACGAGCTGAAGACCAAGAACCCGAAGATGAAGGGCCTGATCCTGGATCTTCGCAACAATCCGGGCGGCCTGCTCGACCAAGCGGTCGGCGTGGCCGATGTGTTCCTGGACGGTGGCGAGGTGGTCAGCCAGCGCGGCCGCGACGCCCGCAATATCCAGCGCTACAACGCGCGCGGCGGCGACATGCTGAACGGCCTGCCGATGGTGGTGCTGATCAACCAGGGCTCGGCCTCGGCGGCGGAGATCGTGGCGGGCGCGCTGCAGGACCGCAAGCGGGCCGAACTGGTCGGCCTGACCAGCTTCGGCAAGGGTTCGGTGCAGACCGTGATCCCGCTGCGCGGCGGGGCCGACGGCGCCCTGAAACTGACCACGGCCAAGTACTTCACCCCGTCGGGCCGCTCGATCCAGAAGACCGGCATCGCGCCAGATCTCGAAGTCGCCCAGACCCGCGACCAGGCCCAGGACATCGCCAATCGCGTCTGGTTCAGCGAAGCCAGCTTCAAGAACGCGCTCAACGCCGACGAGGGCAAGGCGCGCGTCGGCGCCCATACGCCGGCCGAGGCGCCGCCAACGGGCTTCGACGACAAGAAGGGCGACTTCCAGCTGCAACGCGCCATCGCCGTGCTGCAGGCCGGGGGCGTCGCCAACACGCCAAAGCTTCCCAAGCCCGCCGCCAAGGTCGCCGAAGTGACGGCCAAGGCCGCCGCCGCGGCGGGCGGCAAGACGCCGGTGACCGAGACCAAGTAAACGGCCAGGCTCCGCGCCCTGAACGATCAACGCCGCCCCAGAGCTTCCGGGGCGGCGTTTTTCTTTGTCTCAGCGATGGATTCTAGAAGTCAGCAGAGATCGTGAACTGCACCGTTCTGGGCGGCGCCGGACGGAAGCTGGCGGCGGTGTTCACCGTCGTGTTGATGGTGCCCAGATAGTCCTTGTCGAACAGGTTATCGATGTTGACCCGCGCCTTGATCTGGCTGAACGGCCCGGCCGAGAAGCCGTCGCCGATGTCGATGTAGGCGTTGACGATGGTGTAGCCGCCGACGCTTTCGCTGTTGATGAAGTTTGTGAAGCGGCTTTCCAGGTGGCGGGCCGAGACGTTCATCAACAGGCCGTCGAACGGTTCGACCGTGACACCGCCCTGGATCACCCAGTCGGGGAAGTCCGGCACCTTCTTGCCGGCGATGGCCAGGGTCGTGGCCGCCGCCGTGGTGCTGGCGCGGTAGTTCAGGACGTCATCCTGGAACTTGGCGCTGTTGTAGGAGACGTTGGCGTTGAAGTACGCCTTGCCGGCAAGGAGTTCGGGCTTCCACTGGCCGCTGAACTCGACGCCCTTGGCCTTCACCGCCCCGACGTTCTGGAAGAAGGTCTCGGTGATCCCGCCACCGCCTGGCACTGGCGAGGCGAAGGATTGGAGCCGGTTCTTGAACTCGGTCTGATAGGCCACGATCGAGGCGTTGAACGTCTTGTGGTTGGCGCGATAGCCAAGCTCCCAGTTGGTCGAGGTCTCGGGGTCGGGCCCCGCGACGGTCGGGCTGGCGGCCGAGAAGATGTCGTCCGCGCCGCGCGGCAGGGCCATGTTCTCCGAGTACGAGGCGAAGATCTGGTCGCGGCCGGTCACGCTGTAGACCGCGCCCACCTGGGGCAGGAAGCTGTCCTTCCAGTTGTCCTTCAGCAGCGGGCGGCGGCTGTTGATATAGTCGTTCGGATTGCGATAGCCCGAGATCTTGTAATCGATGTCAGTCGCCTTGAAGCCAAGTTCCAGCTTCAGCTTGGAATCCATCAGCGTCAGGGTGTCCTTCAGGAAGAACTGCGTGGTCTCCCGTAGGGATTTATAGTCACGCTGGGCGTGGACGCGCTCGTTGAAGAGCGGCTTGCCGTCCGGGTTGCCGTTCTCGACGTTGTAGCGGTTCTGGGTACGATGATAGTCGTCGTTCTCCAGCCAGACGCCGGCCTCGATCTTATTGAAGCCGACATGCCAGGCCAGCTTGGCGGTTACGCCCTGGCGGATCCCGTCGATGCCCGACAGGCCGTACTGGATGCCTTTGGGCGCGAACAGGCCCGGCACGATCAGGCGCTCGGCGTTATGGCTGGCCAGTGAGGTGGCGTAGGCCTCCGGCGACACCCCGTACCCGCCCTTGTCTTCGTAATAGGCCGTCGTGGTCAGGTCGAGATTGTCGGTGATCGGCGTGTTCAGCGTCAGGCCATACAGGTGGTCCTTCCGCTTATTGATCGCGAACTTGTAGTACTGGGCGTAATTGGCGTTGGAGTACGGCACGCCGGCCGCAGCCTCGGGCAGGCTGCCCGTCGGGATCGACAGCGGCGTTCCGAACGGAACCGAGGTCGGCACCACGCCCAGATAGGCGAAATAACGGCCCTTCCGCCCGAAGACGTCACCGGCCGTCCCGGCGTACTGCGCCTTGGTGATCGACGGGCTGTCATAGTCGAAATAGTCGTTGTGGACGGTCTGGAAGGTGATGTCCCCGCCGTTGGGGAGGTCGTACTTCAGCTTGCCCTCGTAGTGCTTGCGGTCGATCGTGCCCGGGCCGCGCCACAGGTCGCCCTTGATCCAAGATCCGCTGACATAGCCCGAGAGCGGCCCCACCTTGCCCATCTCGAGCCTCAGGAAGGTGCGGCGAAGGTCGTCGCTGCCGAAGGTCTGGCTGATCGCGCCCCCAGCCTCTTCGGACGGCGCCTGGGTGAAATAGTCGACGATCGGACCCAGCGATGCATAGCTGGGCAGGGCGACATCGCCCGCACCGGCCGAAGCCGTCACCCGCAGCAGATTCTCGTTGTCGACATAGCGATAGATCGGGCTGCCGCCGAACTGGTCGCTGCGCCCCATCGGGATGTTGTCGAGCAAGAAGCCGATCTGCTGGAAGTTGAAGGCGCGCACCGACACCGAGTTGCCGAACTCGTACATGCCCAGCGCATCGTTGGCCTGGACGTTGAAGCCCGGCAGGCTCTCCAGCATCTTCAAGCCGGTGATGCCGGCCGGGGCCGACAGCAGGGCCTCGCGCGTGATCGAAACGGTCGCCGTCGCGTGATCCGTGCCGATGGCGACGCTGGCCTCAGACAGACGCTTGCCGGTCACCACGACGGTTTCCAGTTCGGCGGGCTTCTCCGACTGCTGGGCGTAGGCGCTGGTCGCACCGCCCAACAAGGAAGCCGCGAGAAGAAGCGCCTTGAGCCGGACGGCGTCGCGCGTGGGTTTGCGAGAGGTCATGACTATCCCCAATCATGTTGACCCGCTCAGCGTCACAAGGGGGAAAATCCAGGTAAACCCTCAAACATGGAAATAGTATCAACTAAATCTCAGCGTCAAAACCTTGCACAACATCTGTTTGATTTTCAGTCATAACCAGTTTTACTGAAATATATCGAACAGCAGCAGCGCGAATGCCGTCGGGCGATCGCGTTGGAAAGCGTCATTGGGTGTGCTTTGGACGTTAGTCTTTCGCGGTCACACACAGGGGCTTGGACGGGTCGGAACGACACGCCTTCTGCCCCCGCTGTCCTTGGCGCCTGAGAGATTCGGCGGCCGACGCTGCGGTCGACGCACCTTGCTCCTTCGGCGAGAGCGGCAAGCGCCCTGCTTTCCAGCGTTCCACGTCTCGCGCGGTCCTTTTGCTTGAGCGTTTCCGGGGCGGTTTCGCCTTCAGCGCCGGGCCGGGGCCCGGTCTCTCCCGCGAGAGGCCTTCATGGAACAAACTCGGAGCGTATATCGTCAATCCGCCCAGGGACGACTTTCGGACGCATTCCATCGTGCGCCTGCGTGCGTTGCAGAAAACGCTGATTTCAGTGGCGCCCGCGTCGCCGCGTCGCGCCCCCGGATCGCGGCCAGACATATCTCGTTAACCATATCTTCGAAGCTTGCCCCCTAAGATAAGGGCGTCATGGCCGTCTCGTTCTCACGAAAGCCCGCCTACGCCGCCGCCGCGCCCGTTTCGGGCGCGCCCAACGACCTGCGCGCCAAGTTCATGGCGGCGGTCCGCAACCCCTACATCAGCGCCAGCGGCGCGGCGCTTCTGTTTCTCGCCTCGCTGGCGACGCTGGTCCTGATCACCAGCGATCCGCACGCAGGCTCGCCGGTGATTCGGCTGGAGCTGACCAAGATCGGCGCCACCAAGAACGCTCCGGAAGGCTGGCGCGAAGCGCTGGGCGGCGACCCCGCGCACGAGGCCAGCCTGGTCCCGGGCGAACTGGGTCTTTCGGCCAAGCCTTTTGGCCCCCTGATGGCTCAGGCCGAGGGTGAAGCCCCCGCCGCCGAGGGCCTGGAAAACGCGCCCGCGATCCCGCAAGGTCCCGGCCTGCCGCAGGCGCCGATCGCCGGCCTGACCGCGCCTGGTCCGGGCGGAGCCCCCTTGCCGATCATCGCCGCAGACGGCCGAACGGCCGCCGAGGCCTATGCCCGCCCGTTCACGCCGAACGGCCGGCCCAAGGTGTCGGTCGTCATCGGCGGTCTGGGCCTGAACGCCCAGACCACCCGCGCCGCGATCGAAACCCTGCCGGGCGAGATCACCCTTTCCTTCGCGCCCTACGCCGAGGGCCTGCAAGGCTGGATCGACCTGGCCCGCGCGCACGGCCACGAGGTGCTGCTGGAGACGCCGATGGAGCCGGCCGACTATCCGGCCAACGATCCAGGGCCCTACACCCTGATCGCCGCGAACCGGCCCGAAGACACCGTCCGCAAGCTGGAGTGGCTGATGTCGCGCGCCACCGGCTATTTTGGCCTTTCCAACTATCTGGGCGCGCGCTTCGTCGACAACGACCAGGCGATGAACACCTTCAATGGCGTCTTGAAGGCGCGGGGCTTGGCCTTCATCGACGATGGCCTGGCCGCGCGCCGCGCGGGTCCGATCCCGCGCGCCTCGGCCGACCGGGTGATCGACGACGAGCTCTCAGCCAGCGCCATCGACGCCCAGTTGCGCGCCCTGGAGAACGGCGCGGCGGCGCGGGGACAGTCGCTGGGCTCGGGCTTCGCCTATCCGGTGACCATCAGCCAGGTTCGCGCCTGGGCGGCCGGCCTGCAGGCGCGAGGGATTCAGCTAGCTCCCGCATCGGCCCTGGCGCAGCGTTGAGCGCCCTGAGATAAGCCTCGGCATGACCGAGCTTGACCATCCCCAACACCGCCCGAACGTCGGCGTCGTCCTGTTCCATCCGGACGGTCGCGTGTGGCTGGGTCGCCGTCATCGGCAGGCTCCGCCCTATAACTGGCAGTTTCCGCAAGGCGGCGTGGACGACGGCGAGGACCTGGAAGCCGCAGCCCGCCGCGAACTCGCCGAGGAAACGGGCGTTACCTCAGTGGAGCTTCTGGGCCGCACTCAGGGCTGGATCACCTACGACTTCCCGCCCGAGGTTCTGGCCAATCCGAAGCACGCGCGCGGCTGGCGAGGCCAGAAACAGGTCTGGTTCGCCTATCGCTTTGTCGGCGAGGAGTCGGAAATCGATCTGGAAGCGGACGAACACATCGAGTTCGACGCCTGGCGATGGGGCAGGCTCGACGAAACGCCCGAACTGATCGTACCCTTCAAGCGCGGAGTCTACGAAGCGGTGGTCGCCGCGTTCCAGGGGTTCGCGGGCGGGGCCTGAGCTGTCCGCCGCCGCGAAGGGGAGAGTTGGATGGCGGACACGGTTCTGTTGATTCACGGCTACGGCTGCGCGGGCGACGTCTGGGGACCGGTCGCCGAGCGACTGAAGGCCGAGGGCTATCGCGTCGAAGCGCCGACCATTCGCTCGGCCGTGCGGACGGTCGACGGCCCGCGCGCGGGCCTGGCGGGCCTGACCCTGGCCGACTACGTCGCCGAGATGAGCGCCCTGGCCCAGACCCTGGCCAAGGAGACGGGCAAGAAGCCGCTGGTCTTTGGCCACTCGATGGGCGGCCTGATCGCCCAGAAGATCGCGGAGGCCGGCCACGCCTCGGCGCTGGTTCTGTTCGCCCCCGCCTCGCCGGCGGACGCGCGCGGCAAGCCGAAGCTCTCCCCCGTCTTCACCTTCCTGAACATGGCCCTGCAGCCCAAGCCCGAGACCAAGGCGGGCAAGATGTGGAAGCCGGGCTTCAAGTTCGGCGTGATGAACGCGGTGCCGGCCAGCCGTCACGACGCCCTCTACGCCACCATGGTGCATGACAGCGGCCAGGTGCTGGCCGATCTGGCCTGGCCGGACAAGGATCCGAACAAGGCCGCGCACGTTGACGCCGCTAAGGTGACGGTTCCGATCCTCGTGCTGGCAGGAGCGCTGGACCGCACCACGCCGCTGGACGACGTCCAGCGGATCGGCCGCAAGTACGCCAGCGCCGATATCAAGATCTATCCCAACAACGCCCACTATCTCATAGACGAGCCGAACACGATGAAGATCCTCGATGACGTGATCGCCTGGCTGCGGGGCAAGAACCAGACGCCTGCCGCACCGGCCGCATCGGCTCCCAAGGCCGCGCCCGAACCGGCCCCTGAACCAGCCAAGACGCCCGAGCCGGCGCCTGTAGAGGCCGCCGCCCCGCCGCCCGAGCCCGTAAAGGCCGCTGAGCCCGCCCCCGCCCCGGCCGCGAAGAAGGCCGCTGCGCCGAAGGCTGCGGCCAAGCCGAAGGCCGAAGCCAAGCCCAAGCCCCCGGCCAAGGCTCCCGCCGCCAAGACGGCCGCGCCGAAAGCCAAGGCGGCGCCGGCCGCCGAGCCTGCCGCCAAGGCCCCGACCAAGGCCAAAGCGCCGGCTAAGGCTCCCGCCAAGGCCCCGGCCAAGCCCGCTGCCGCCGCAAAGCCCAAGCCCGAAGCCAAGCCGAAGGCGGCGGCCAAGCCTGCGGCCGAAAAGGCGCCGGCGGCGAAGAAGGCCGCCGCTCCCAAGGCGGCGGCCCCGAAGCCGGCGGTCAAGGCTGCGGCCAAGGCCGCTCCGGCCGCCAAGGCCCCTGCCGCGCCGAAGGCCGCCAAGGCGCCTGCGACACAGGCGCCGGCCAAATCCTCGCCCAAAGCCAAGAAGTAAGTGTAGGCTGACCCCGCCGGCAGTGTCGTCGGCGGGGGATTAGGGGCGTTCATGCGCGCACCGGTGATCATGGTCCACGGCGCCTTCTGCGGCGGGTGGACGTTCGATGGGTTCCGCGCGCCGTTCGAGGCGGCGGGGCATCGCGTGTTGACGCCCGACCTGATCGGCCACGACGGCGTCAGCAGCGCCGCCGGTGTCTCGATGTCCGACTATGCCCGCCAGATCAGCCGGCTCATAGAAACCTGCGAAGCCCCGCCGATTCTGATCGGTCACTCGATGGGCGGCCTGGTCGTCCAGATGGCGGCGGCGCGCGCGCCCGTCTCCAAGCTGATCCTGCTGGCGCCATCCGCGCCCTGGGGTGTTTCGGGCGCCAGCCTGGAAGAGGCCGTCTCTGCGGTCAGCCTGTACGCCCTGGGCCCCTACTGGATGCAGGCCATCGCCCCGGACTATGGCGTGGTGCGCCGCTACAGCGTCGACCGCCTGGAACGCGCCGACCGCAAGGCGATCTTCGCGCGAATGACGGCCGAGAGCGGCCGCGCCCTGTGGGAGACACTGAACTGGTGGCTGGACCCGTTCATGACCACCAATGTGCGCGCCCCGGCCTGTCCGGTGCTGGCCATCGCGGGGGGCAAGGATGTGATCCATCCGCCGGCCACGGTTCGCCAGACGGCCGCGCGCCTGGGCGGCCAGGTCGAGGTCTTCGCCGAAATGAGCCACTGGCTACCGGGCGAACCGGGTTGGGAGGCGGTGGCGGCGCGGTGCCTCGACTTCATCGCCGCCGAAGGGCGCGTGGCCGCCTGAGCTTGCGGGCTACTGCGGACTGAACAGTTTCAGTCCGAGGATCCCGGCGACAATCAGGCCAAAGCAGACCAGCCGGGCGGCGGTGGCCGGCTCCTTGAACACCACGATGCCGACGATGGCCGTGCCGACCGCCCCGATCCCGGTCCAGACCGCATAGGCGGTGCCCAGCGGCAAGGTCTTCACCGCCCAGCCCAGAAGCCCCATCGACAGCACGAGGCTGATCGCCGTGAGGACGATCGGAATCGGCCGCGTGAAACCCTCGGTGAACTTCAGGCCGACGGCCCAGCCCACTTCGAAAAGGCCGGCGATGAAGAGAATGATCCAGGCCACGACGAGCCCTTTCTGTCCAAAAAGGCGGGGTCGTCCCCGAGCAAAAGCAAAAAAGGCGCGGGGTCGTCCCCGCGCCTTTTCTAGATAGGACCGCCTGGCAGGGGCGGCAACAAACCTTAGCGGCTGGTCGTGCTGTACAGGATCTGCGCGCGCTCGAAGTTCTTGCCAACCGAGGTCTCGTCCAGCTTCTTCAGGCGCATATAGACCAGACCCGCGCGGCCGCCGGCCCAGGCGTCGTCCCACGACACGGTGAAGCGGCGATAGTCGCTGCCGACGGTCTGGTCGTTGCGGATCAGACGCAGCTGCGGGCTGTTTTCCCACGTGGCCCAATCGTGCAGGCCATTGGCCAGCTCTTGAGCCTGCTCGGGGGCCTGCGAATAGTCGATGGTGACGGTGCAGACGTTCTTGTTCGAACCCGGGTTATCCAGGGTGATGTTGAAGGGCTTCTCGAGCGCCAGGACCCACTGCTCCTTCTTCTTCTTGAAGCCGTAGTCCTTGACCAGCTGCGCGAAATCGCCGCCGGAGACCTGCGGCTTGCAGATGCGGTCCAGCACGTCGAGCAGGCGGACGGTGAAGGGGTCGGTAGTGCGCGGACCGCGCACGGGGGCGACATAGGCGTCGGC